>Ga0126383_10001967_pt1 | contig 13039 bp, 9 predicted proteins | sample PanSoiMetPlot_35_FD_96882 | JGI IMG/M metagenome (GOLD analysis project Ga0126383, IMG submission 96882) | Tropical forest soil microbial communities from Panama - MetaG Plot_35 | ecosystem: Environmental > Terrestrial > Soil > Tropical forest > Bulk soil | place: Panama | collected 2016-02-17
AAAACCCACGTAGTGACGAATTTATTCGTCACTACGTGGTGTGTCTTCATTCTTTCAGGGCGTCGCTCGGCGGCCTGAACTACTCTTCAATTTCTTTGGATTTCGGCGCGCCTGAATTGGCTCGCTGTATGTGATAGACGAATCGCAGGACTGCTTTGTTCCGAAAATTCCGGGTAAAGGGTTAATGAAGAGAACGCCTGGTCACATCGCCGTATTCTTCCGGAGTGTTGATGTTGACGAAGAATCGTTCGGCGTCGGGAAAATGCGCGAATTCGGCGAAGCCGACCCGGCGTGTCAATACCCGTGGGTAGAGCAGGTCAACTTTGAGTTCGTTCGCCGCGAGCATCCTCCCGACCGTCGCTTCCAGCGATTGATCGTAGATCGCCGCGAGAGGCTGCAGGCGGTTCGATTGATCGAGCGGAACCGTGATGGAATGCGGAATGCGGAATGCGGAATGCGGAATGTCGTTTTGATGAATGGCGCCGAGAAGGGATAGGAACTCGGTTGTGATGAACGGCATGTCGCAGGCCAGGATCAGCGCCGATTCGTTCGCTCCGCAATGAGCGAGCGCCGTGTGGATTCCGCCGAGCGGGCCAAGGTGTTCGTGTAGGTCGAAGATCAAGCTCGCGTCGCGGGACTCGGCCAGCCTTTCGTATAACTCGATCCGCGGGTTGGCGGCGTTAACGATTATTCCCAAACGACCGGCGGCGGGACGGGCCGCGGCGATCACTCGCTCGATCATCGGCGCGCCTTCGATCTCGAGCCAGGCCTTGTCACGATTCATTCGCGAGCTTCGACCGCCGGCCTGAATAAACCCCCGGATTGCGGATTGTGACTCCGGGATTGTGGATCCCTGCTCAGTATTCATGGCGTTTTACCGTTTTTGCGGCGCATTGAGCGCCAAATTATGTGATTGACCTCATCTCGATTTGTCGATGCGATTTTCAAAATCAGCGATCCCGGAGTCCCAATCCGCCATCAAATGACCCGCAATCCGCAATCGCTTATGTTATATTGCCCGCCAAGATTGCATTATCCGCAATCGGCAAGTTCCAGATAAAGAGGTGACCTAAATCATGAAGCGAATGGCGACGGTGATTTCCCTGATTGTTTTGGCGGCGGCTAACCTCCTTGCTCAAACTGTGGCCCAGTCCGCGCCCCAGTCCGAGCAGGACAAGCAGTCGAAGACCGAGTTTTTCCCCATTGACCAGGTCAAACCCGGAATGCGCGCGATCGGGTACTCGGTCTTTTCCGGCGGCGAGCCTAAAAAGTTCGACGTCGAAATTCTCGGCGTGATGAAAGGGTTCCCGAACCCGCAGCAGAACGCGGTGCTGTCGCGGCTGCTCGGCGACGAAGTCCATCACACGGGGGTCTTTCAGGGGATGAGCGGAAGCCCCGTCTATATTGACGGAAAACTGCTCGGCGCGATCGCGTTCGGCTACCAGTTCGCCAAAGACCCGATTGCGGGCATCATGCCGATTCAATACATGGTCGGGGTCTTCGAGGAGAAGAAGGACGGCGACGGCAATGGGCGCCGGACGGGGCAATCCGGACAATCGGGGCAGACCCGGCAGGTCTCGTTCTCGGAGATTTCTTTCAACGAAAACTCGCGCGAATTCGCCGAGTTTGTGAAGAGCGTGAGCGGCGCGGGCAATTCCGGCGCGCAAGCCGTGAGCTCGCCTTCCGGCGGTCAGGCGCTGACGCCGATCGCCACACCGCTGGCGATCACCGGCGTGGCGCCGGAAGTGGTCGCGCGATTCGCGCCGATATTTCAGTCCTGGGGCTTTGCGCCCGTGGCCGGCGCGGGCGGCGCGGCCGAGATTTCCGAACTGAAGAAAGCCGACGCGAATACGCTGAAACCCGGCTCGACGATCCTCGTTCCGCTGGTCCGCGGCGATTATTCGCTGGCCGCCGCCGGGACGGTGACCTACCGCGACGGCAATCGCATCTACGCTTTCGGACACCCGTTCCTTTCACTCGGCGTTTCGGAATTCCCGATGCACGAGGGTGAGGTCCTGACTGTCATGTCGTCGGACGCGACCTCGTTCAAGATCAGCGTCCCGACGGCCATGGTCGGCACGCTGCGCGGCGACCGTTCGGCGGGGATTTACGGCGAGCTCGGGGTGGCGCCGCGAATGATCCCGGTCGAGGTCAATCTGAAGACCAGCCGCGGCGAGAATCGCAAATATCAATTCGACGTGGTCGCCGACCGCTTTCTGACGCCGATCCTGATGCAGATGACCATGCTCTCGACCATCGCTTCTACCGAACGTTCCATCGGCGATTCGACTTTGCAAATTCGCGGGCGGATCAAACTCAAGGGCCTGCCCGACGTGGAGCTCGAAAACCGCCTGTCGTCGTCTTTCAATGTTCCGATGGCCGCGGCGTTCGCCACGTCGCAACCGATCAGCGCGCTCTTCAACAGCGGCTTCAAAGACCTCCAGTTCGAAAAATTGGCATACGACATAACGTCGCGCGACGCGCGCAGCACCGGACAGCTCGACCGTTTGTGGATCAACAACACCGACGTCAGGCCCGGGGAGAAGATCGAAATTCAGGCCTTCGCCCGCACCGAGGGTGGTGGCGAATTTGTCGAGCGCATTCCGGTGGAAATTCCGAAGGACGCGCCCATCGGACAGTTGCAGATCGTCGTCGGCGACGGCGGTTCGATTCAGGCGATGGAGCCGCGCTCCGGGTTCACGCCGAAATCGCTCGACCAACTGGTGCGCGAACTGAACAAGATTCGCAAATCGGATCGGCTCTACGTCCGGCTGGCCCGCGCGGAGAGCGGCGCGGTGATCAAGAATGAAGAGATGCCGAGCCTGCCGCCGTCGGTGCTGGCGACGCTCGGGTCTGACCGCACGATCGGCGGTTACTCACTGACGCGTTCGGCGACGATTTTTGAAAAGGAGATCGCGCCGGCCGAATTCGTGATCTCCGGGCAGCGGACGTTGACAGTCAATGTGGTCAATCCATAAGCAGAAATGCAAATTTCTGAGGCGTAATCGTTTTCCATATGCCATATTTCATATGGCGTACGCCATATGAAATATGGCAACGCCTCATAATCTCTGCCTGACTGCTTAATAACGAGATAACGACATAAAGTCGAAAGATAGTTTCAAACTCTCATGCGTAAAACCTTCCTTGTACTCTCATCTTTCATTTCCATTTCCATTTCATTTTGGATCGCTTCAGCTTCCGCCGGCGGTCCCGTCTTCTGGCGCGTCAACACTCGCGCCGAGATTGAAAAAGGCGACGCCAAAGGCGTTTCAATCGCCGACAACGGCGCGCTCACGCTGGCGCCTTCACTGATCGAGGTCTTCGACACCAAACAGGCTTACATCTGGTCCGCCGCCGCCGACAACGCGGGCAATATCTATCTCGGAACGGGGCACGAAGGGCGCGTCTTCAAGGTTGATCCGTCGGGCAAGGGATCGTTGCTCTATAAAACTTCCGAGCTTGACGTGATGGCGCTGGCCATTGACGCGCAAGGGAATGTTTACGCGGGCACGGCGCCGGACGGCAAGGTCTACCGCATTGCGCCCAACGGCGAAGCGAAGGTCTTCTTCGAGCCGAAGACGAAATACATCTGGTCGCTGGCGTTTGACACTCAGGGACGACTGCTAGTAGGCACGGGCGACAAAGGCGCGATCTACCGCGTCAACGCCGATGGGAGCGGCGCCCCGTTTGTCACCACTTCGCAGACCAATATCACCGCGCTGCGGGTCGCTTCATCGGGCGCCATCATCGCCGGAACCGATCCCGGTGGGCTGGTGCTGCGGATTTCGCCTGAAGGCAAAGTCTTCACGCTGTTCGATTCGGCGCAGCGCGAAATACGTGACCTGGTCCTGGGGAGAAACGACGAAATCTACGCGCTGGCGCTGGCCGAATCGGCCGGTAGCGGCGCCACGAATACCTCTCCCGCCGCCGCTCCCGCCACGCCCACGCCGCCTCCGCCCAACTCCGGCGAAGACGGAAACGTGACCATCACGATCAGCGATTTACAGGTGGTTGACGCTTCAAGCGCCGCGCCCACGACCTCTTCTCCCGCCGGCGGTCAGACGAAGAGCGCCGTCTACCGGCTCGACGCCAATGGTTTGAGCGATACGATCTGGGATTCCAAAGATACCACGGCGTTTGCGCTCGCCGCTGACGGCGACGGGCGGGTGCTGGTCGGCACCGGACAGAAAGGTCGAATCTACCAGGCGTCAGTAGGGGAAAAGCCGGCGCTGCTCACCCAGACCTCCGAAGCGCAGACTTCAAGGCTCATTCGCGCGGGCGCCGGAGGCAATCAGCTTTTCGCCGCCGCGTCGAATCTGGGCAAACTTTTCAAACTATTGAACGACACGGCGGCGAGCGGGACTTATACATCATCCGTGCGGGACGCTCAGACCTCCGCGACCTGGGGACGGTTGTCGTGGGTGGGAGAGGGCTCGATCGAACTGCAGACTCGAAGCGGCAATACCAGCAATCCGGATTCGACCTGGAGCGATTGGTCGGCGCCCGCCGTCAATCCCGATGGCGACGCGATCAAAAGTCCTGCGGCGCGTTTTATACAGTGGCGCGCCACGCTGAAGAAATCCCCAAATTCTTCGGCGCCGCGTCTGCGCGAAGTCACAGTCTCTTATCTGCCTCGGAATCTCGCGCCGAAGATCAATTCGGTCACCGTCCTGCCGGCCGGCGTCTCACTGCAGACTCTGCCGCAACCGCAACCTGACAACGGCGCCGACCAGGCCGGACTCGACCCTTCAGTTCTGGGCGCGATGGCGCAGATTCCGCCACGCCGGGTCTTCCAGCGCGGGGCGATCTCGCTGCAATGGCAGGCCGAAGATAAGAACGGCGACACGCTTGAATATTCGGTCTATTATCGCGCCGCCTTGAGTGGCGGCGAATTCTATCCGCTCAAAACCGGATTGCGTGAAAACTACTACACCATTGACCCCAACGCGCTGCCCGACGGGCGCTATGTCTTCAAAGTAGTCGCGTCGGATGAGGCGTCGAACCCCGGCGCGCTGGCGCTGAAGGATGAACAGGAGACCGAGCCGGTCGAAGTGGACAACACGCCGCCGGCCGTCACCGCCGACGCGCCGCGCGTGAACGGCTTGAACGTCGAGATCATTTTCAGGGCCGTCGACGCGACTTCGATCATTCGTCGCGCGGAATACCAGATTGACGGCGGCCAGTGGAAGCCGGTCTTTCCGGTTGACGGCATCGCCGATTCGAAACGCGAGGAGTTCCGGGTGGCCGTGGTGTTACCTGACAAGAAACCGCATGTCATCGCTTTGCGCGCATTCGACGCGAACGCGAATGTGGGGAGCGCTAAAGTGAATGTAAAGTGATCCTCGGCTATACTTCGCAACACAGGAGTGAGGCGCCATGATCGAATTTGGTTCAATGACTGACAAGTTTTCCGAGACCGGGCAGAAAGTGGTGCGTCGCGCCATGGAGGTGTCAAAGAGCCGCGACCATAACTTCCTCTCTATGCTCCACGTCTTCACTGCCCTCGGCGAAGTCGAAAGCGGGCTCTTCGTCGAAGCCATCCAGGCTGTCGGCGTAGACCCGCCATCAGTGACACGTCTGGTTGAGCAGGAAATGGCCAAGGGCCCCGTCCACGTGGGAAAAAAGGTGGCCATTCCTGAAGCGACCCGCGATCTGTTCAACCGCGCATTGAGACGCGCCAGGTCGCAGGGGCGCCTGCAGATAGAATCTTATGACCTCTTCGCCGCCCTCTTCACCGATCTGAGCGGCCCCCCCTCCGAAATTCTGCGACGCCTCGGGGTTGATCCGGCTAGCGCTACCGAAACGATCTCTCAATGTGTCCGCTCGCGCGAATCGCGGTCCGAATCGTTCCGTAATCAAATGAAAGGCCGGATCGCGCTGCCATTGAAATTCCCCCAACTCACGGCGAGTTCTCTTAAATCCATCGTCGCGCTTAAGGACATGGGAGTGGTCCCGGAGATGTGGGACCATCCGAACGTTAGCCTGACCAGCCAGGAACAACGCCAGGTAGAGGTCATTAGCTCCTACCTGCTCAATCACCGGGTCGCCCTGATGAATGAAGCCACGATATGGTCGCGGGCGATCTATCCGATGCTGGTTCTGGCGGAGCAGGGCGGGCTCGAAGCGTGGGCGCAGGCGCCTCTGAAGGCGCAATATTCCGGGTTCGGTTTAGAGGGGGTCGTAGACGGAGTAGTAGGACATAACCCCTCCGGGATAACAAAGTCTTTCTACCTGATCGTGGTCAAGGTCGCGGGCGGGCTGGAAGCGAAAGATCCGCAGATTCAGCTCTACGGATCGATGCTTGCGGCGGCCAGGCTCAACTGGGAAAATGATAAGAAGGTTCCACAGGAGATATTCGGCTGCTACACCATTGCCGATAACTGGACCTTTATGAAAGGCTTGGTCTCTGATATTGAGGACGATCGCCCGACGATGACGGTCGCTTCGTCGCGCGAGTACTCTGAGAAGATCGAAGCGGAGACAATCCTTCGCATCCTAAAATACATCACTGGCAAGTATGCTCAAGAGTTGACTGACACCCCCTGAATCTTGAAAAAGAGTCGTTCGTCTCGCAGTGAGCGACGCCCTGAAACAATGAAAATCAACCACGAAGAAACGAAGAATACGAAGAAAGAATATAAAAAATCTTCGTGGTCTTCGTATCTTCGTGGTTGATTTTTGGAGGAGTAAAAATGTATCGGATAATGATTTTGATCCTGGCCGGATTGTTGATGGTCTCCGCTCCGGTCGCCGTCACGGCGCAACTGGCGAGCAATCCGAAGATCAGCCCGCCTGATCTGCAAGCCGCTCAAGCCGAGACGCGCGAATCCGGCGGGGCGAACGCCGAATTGATCTACGCCAAGAGGCTCGATGCGGTTCAGAAAGGCGTCTTCGACAGCCTGATCGTGATCTACGCCAAGTCGGTCAAGGGCGGCAAAGACTACTTCGCCCTGATCCAACGCGAAGGCAAGAAGTATCCGCTGGCTTTCGACAAGGGTGGGCAGGCTCTGAGGTCCGGCGATAATTTCCTGCGAATGGGATTGAAGCACGAGGAAGGCAAATCGCCGATCCTCAGATTGATCGCCGCGACGACCGACCCGAAACAAGGCGAAAAACAGCGCAATGTGGACTTCCGCTTCAACGGAACCGATTTCGCCGTCGAATCCCAGTCGCTGACGCAGGTCGCGAAATAGATTGGCAAGATATTTTCCCCTCCCTCATTTTCCTCTCGATGGCTTTAAGCGCTGGCCGGCTTGAATAACCCCACGGCCAATCCCTCCGGGTCATGAATGACGGCCATCTCGTCGCCCTCCGGTAGTTTTTGCGGCGGGATGATTACGGCGCCGCCTAGCCGGCGAGCCCTTTCGACGTAGGCCGCCACGTCGTCAACCGCGATGTAGAGCACGACGATCGCGTGGCCTTCGGGAGGGCAAGGCCAGACGCCGCCCTTAACGCCATCTTCCGATTGCGTATCGATCGTGCGATAGCCGAGCGGGTTGTCGGTGTTGACCGACCACCCGAAGAGCTCGCAATAAAACTCCGCCGCCTGGTCGGGATTCTTCGCGATGATCTGCCATCTCGATACTGGTTGTCCCATGGTCATTGCTCCTTCGAAATATCCACGTAGGCGCCGAATAATGGTCTTTGAGAATTATTCGGCGCCTACGTGGACTCCTTTGTCTAGTGTTTGAGGTTAATGGGTGTGAGGTAGATATCTAGCTGATACTCCTTTTCATCCCGCCGCAAATCCGCGGCCTCGCGCTGTAACTTCTCGATCAACCCGATCACCTCGGGCAATTGCGCCGCTCCCATCTCGATTCTGGCCGCCGGAGTGGCCGCTTCCACATCCTCCGAGCCGGAGAGCCGGCGCGCTTGCTCGGACAACCGGCGTATCACCTGCTGCGCGAATCCAGCGTCACTCGACGCGCCGGCCTCTGATCTGTCAACCCACCGATCCGCCGCAGCCATTTCGAGCAGGCCGAGTCTGGTCAGACGACTCAAGGCCATGTTGACTTCGTCAACCGTCAGGTCCAACGCGCGCGCAATCCAGCGTGTGTCGGGAACGAACCCTTCCATCGAAGTCATCTCCAGAATCGCCCGGTGACTGCCGTCCGAAAGCAACGCCACAGTCTCCATCGTCAAAAATCGGATTTCGCGTGAAACGACCGTTTCACCCGCTTGACGCTCGCGCGCCACGAAAGCTTCGATCTCTTCAGGCCGCAGCCCCAGCCGCGCGCCTAAAGTCTTAATCATACGCGGCGTCAGCGCGCGCTTCCCCCGCAGCAGTTGTGACAGCGTGGAATGATTGATCCCCAACTGCAGCGCAAAAGACCGCAGCGAGTATTGTGGATTGGACGAGAGCCGCCTGGCTAATTCCGATCGCAGATAGAGCCTGAAACCGGTCGACGGCGAGAGTTGTGGTATCAGTTCGTTAATCTTCGTCTTCACGCTGTCATAGTAGGGGGCTTCTAATTGCCAGGCAAGATCGCGCAATCTGAATCCGGGGCAGCCACTTTGCCCCAGACAAAATTGGCCAACGACGGAATTATTCACTAAGTTGAGAACCCTGAATAGTTTACATAGCAGCATGAAAAACTTGAAAAATTTTCGATAAGATTGTTGACAAGGCAAGACTCAAGTTTTATATTGCGTCTGTCCTCAAAGCTTGAGGACGCGCACAGTAAGCAATGGAATCAAGTAGGAACTAAAGAAGGTAAAGGGATCAACCATTAACCAAAGTAGTTAACAAAGTAGTTAACAAAGTAGTTAACAAGGAGGAAATAGAACGTATGTCATGGATGATCAAACGTGATCCGTTTAGCGAATTGCGAAACATACAGGAAGACTTCGGACGAATCTTCAATTCGACTTTGCCAAGGTTCTTCAGCGGCGAGGAAGGATTGTTGAATGGCAGTTGGGCGCCCAGGGTGGACATTTACGAGAATGAGGATTCGATCACTCTTGAGGCGGACCTGCCGGGGATGAAGCCGGGCGATTTCAATCTTTCGATTGAAAACTACAGGCTGACTCTGAGCGGGGAGCGCAAGTTCGAGAAGGAAAAGAAAGGCGACAACTGGCGTCGGGTCGAACGCGGCTATGGCGGCTTCACCCGCGCGTTCAGCCTGCCTTCAACGGTCAATGTTGACGCGGTGAGCGCCGAGTTCAGAGACGGCGTGCTGCGTGTGACGCTGCCGAAGCGCGAAGAGGTCAAGGCCCGCCAGATCCAGGTGTCGGTTAAGAACGACGCGAAAGGCGTGAAAGTGGCCGAGGCCAAATAATTCATGATCAATACCCATCTGCACCCATCTGCATTTGAGTCTCAGGCTTCGGGTTGAAATCCCCGAAGCCTGAATTTTATCTGCGCGACTTGGAAAGCCAGAGGGGCGTTTATGTCGCCACGGCGACGCTCAGAAACAACGAGGATCGACCACGAAGAAACAAAGGGAACGAAGAAAGATCAGCAAGGATCTTCGCGGTCTTCGCCTCTTTGTGGTTGATCTTCGGAGGGAGTGATGCGATTAGACAAGTTCACATTGAAAGCGCAGGAGGCGATTGAGTCGGCCGTCGCTTCAGCCGAGAAGCAGAATCATCAGCAGGTGGAGCCTGAGCATATTCTAGCCGCGATGATCGAGCAGTCCGAAGGCGTGACGCGTCCGATGCTGGGTCGTATCGGCGTCAACCTTCAGGCCGTTTTGTCAGAACTCGAAGCGGCGATCAAGAAGTTTCCGCAGGTCAGCGGAACGGGGCAGCGCTTTTACGGCAATCGGGCGACCGACGCTTTCAACCGGGCGCAGAAGGAGGCCGACAAGTTCAAGGACGACTACGTCTCTACCGATAGTCTGTTGTTGGCCATCGCCGAGGACAAACAAGAGGCGGGACGCCTCCTGCGCTCGCACGGCGTCGAGCGCAAGGCGCTGATGAAGGTCATCGAGGAGATGCGCGCGGGCGCCCGCGTGACGACGCAGAACGCCGAAGAGAGCTATCAGGCGCTCTCCAAATACTCACGCGATCTGACGGAGCTTGCGCGGAAGGGCAAACTCGACCCGGTCATCGGCCGCGACGACGAGATTCGCCGGACCATCCAGGTGCTCTCGCGAAGAACGAAGAACAATCCGGTGCTGATCGGCGAGCCCGGCGTCGGCAAGACCGCCATCGTCGAAGGCCTTGCGCAGCGCATCGTCTCGGGCGACGTGCCCGAGACATTGAAGAACAAACGTCTGGTCGCGCTCGATCTGGGCGCGATGCTGGCCGGGGCCAAATACCGCGGCGAGTTCGAGGAGCGTTTGAAGGCCGTCTTGCGCGAGATCGAGAAGGCCCAGGGCCAGATCGTCGTCTTCATTGACGAACTGCACACGCTGGTCGGCGCGGGCTCGGCCGAGGGCGCGGTGGACGCGTCGAACATGCTCAAGCCCGCGCTGGCGCGCGGCGAATTGCGCTGCGTCGGCGCGACGACGCTCAACGAGTACCAGAAATATGTCGAGAAGGACAAAGCCCTCGAACGCCGGTTCCAGCAGGTTTACATCGGCGAGCCGAACGTCGAGGACACGATCGCGATCCTGCGCGGCTTGAAGGACAAATACGAAACGCATCACGGCGTGCGCATCAAGGACACGGCGATCGTCGCCGCCGCCACGCTTTCGAACCGCTACATCACTGACCGTTTCCTGCCCGACAAGGCGATCGACCTGATTGACGAGGCCGCTTCAAAACTCCGCATCGAGATTGACAGTCTGCCGACCGAGATTGACGAGGTCGAGCGTGAGATCATCCAGCGCGAGATCGAGCGTCAGGCGTTGATGCGCGAAGACGATCCGGTTTCTCGAGAGCGTTTGGCCAAAGTCGAGAAAGAGATCGCCGATCAAAAAGAGAAATCGAGCGCGATGAAGGCCAAGTGGCAATCAGAGAAAGAAGTCATCGAACGCATCCGCGCGGCCAAAGGAGAGATCGAGGAGTTGAAGGTCCAGGCCGAACAGTTCGAGCGCGCGGGCGATTACGGCAAAGTGGCCGAGATCCGCTATGGCCGCGTCTCCGAACTGCAAAAACAGTTCGACGCCGATCAGTCGAAGCTCGCCGAATTGCAGAAGGCGGGCCGGACGCTGAAGGAAGAGGTCACCGAAGAAGACGTCGCCGAAGTGGTGGCGAGGTGGACCGGCGTTCCGGTCTCGAAGATGCTCGAAGGCGAGATGCAGAAACTCACGCGTATGGAGGGGCGTCTGGCCGGGCGCGTGATCGGTCAGGACGAAGCCCTGGTCGCGGTCTCCAACGCCGTTCGCCGCGCCCGCGCCGGGTTGCAGGACCCGAAGCGTCCGATCGGCTCGTTTATCTTCCTCGGCCCGACCGGAGTGGGCAAGACCGAAACCGCGAGGGCGTTGGCCGAATTCCTCTTCGACGACGAGCATGCGATGGTGCGGCTCGACATGTCGGAGTTTATGGAGAAGCATTCGGTCGCGCGGTTGATCGGCGCGCCTCCGGGCTACATCGGCTACGACGAAGGGGGCTATCTGACCGAAGCGGTTCGCCGCCGCCCATATTCGGTCGCGCTCTTCGACGAGATCGAGAAGGCGCACCCGGATGTCTTCAACATCCTCTTGCAGGTGCTCGACGACGGTCGGTTGACCGACGGCAAGGGCCGCACGGTGGATTTCAAGAACACCGTAATCATTATGACCTCGAACATCGGGTCACGCGACATTCAGCAGTGGCAGGGAGATGAGAAAGCGATGCGCTCGCGGGCGATGGATCAGTTGCGCGCGGAGTTCAAGCCGGAGTTCCTCAACCGCGTTGACGACGTGATCATCTTCCAGAGCCTCGGAATCGAGCAACTGCGCCGGATCATCAAGATTCAGCTCGAATCGCTGCGCCGTCTGCTCGAAGAACGCAAGGTCAATCTCACGCTCGATCAGTCGGCCGAAGAGCTACTGGCGCGGGAAGGGTTCGATCCGGTTTATGGCGCGCGTCCGTTGAAACGCGCGATCCAGAACCTGATCCAGAACCCGCTCGCCATGAAACTGCTCAACGGCGAAATCAATCCCAATGAATCGGTCGTCATCAAAGGCGATCTCGAGCAGGGGCGGATGATCTTCGCGAAGGGATAGGAAGAGGGGAAGACAGGGGGACAAGGGGACAGGGAGACAGGGAGACAGGGGGACAAGGGGACAGGGAGACAGGGGGACGGGGAGATGAGGGGTCAAGACAAGGGGAATTCACCGCCTCTTCCGATTGTCTCCTCATCTCCTTGTCTTGACCCCTCATCTCCCCGTCCCCCTGTCTCCCTGTCTCCCCCTATCCCTGTCCTTCATTGCAACATCCTGATTGCGATGATAGATTGGCCGTCCTTTAGGTCATCAAGCCTGGCGACAATGAAAGGTTTCTACGTAGCGTTATGAATTCCAATAAGGGTAATCAGGAGCAGGGTCAGAGCGCAGTGGAAGCGCACGAAATCGAGAATCAGCCCACGGTTCATCGAACCAAACCGGAAGTGGCCAAACCGGAAGTGGCCAAACCGGAAGTGGCCAAACCGGAAGTGGCCGAACCGGAAGTGGCCGAACCGGAAGTGATAGTCACGGACAAACGCAGGGTTACGCTCGAAGGGGAAGTGATTCCTGACGAAAGCGAGCAGGAATCTCAGGAAACCTCGACGAGCGGGGCCTTTTCCGAGGTCGAACTTCTTCACGCCAAACTGAAAAAAGCCGATGAGAAGCGCCTCGAAGCCGAGCGCCAGGTGCGCGATTTCGCGGACCGTTACCGACATGCGCAGGCCAAACTGAGGGCCGAGACCGACGAGCTGCGCGCTCGTCTGCAACGGACTTTCGACCAGAAACTCGAAGCCGCGCGCGGCGACGTCGTGGCCGGACTGCTCGACACTCTCGACAACCTCAAGCGCGCTGTCGCGGCGGCCGAAAAGAGCGATAATAAGAATACGGATTTTGTCGCGCTGCTCGACGGCGTGCGAGCCACAGCCCAGATGTTCGAAGCCAGGATGCAGAGCCTGGGATTGAGCGCGGTGCCCTCCACGGGGGAGGAGTTCAATCCCGAA
>Ga0126383_10001969_pt1 | contig 13034 bp, 10 predicted proteins | sample PanSoiMetPlot_35_FD_96882 | JGI IMG/M metagenome (GOLD analysis project Ga0126383, IMG submission 96882) | Tropical forest soil microbial communities from Panama - MetaG Plot_35 | ecosystem: Environmental > Terrestrial > Soil > Tropical forest > Bulk soil | place: Panama | collected 2016-02-17
AGCGTCGGCTCGCCGCCCGAAATCTGCACGACGTCAGGCTCGCGTTCATTCCGCACGACGGCGTCGAGCATCTTTTCGATCTCTTCCAGGCCGCGGAACCGCCGCCGCTCGGGCCCGCTTTCGGCGTAACAGACGGGGCATTTCAAATTGCAGTAGTCGCAGATTTCGATGAGCGTCAGACACGAATGCTGCTCGTGATCCGAGCACAAACCGCAATCGTAAGGGCACCCCCACTTGACCGGAGTATTGTAATAGTAAGGCATCTCCGGCGGTTTAATGAACACTTCGCGCGAACGGCGGTAGTAATCGACATCGTCGGCGACGAGCACGCGTTCGGAGCCGTGCGCGGGACAGCGTTTGAGCAGGAAGACATTGCCTTCCTCGAAGACGATCTTGCCCTCGACCTTGCGGTAGCAGGTCGAGCAGATTGAGATAGCAATATCGTAGTAAAGATACGGGCGCACACGGTCAGTCATTCTTTTCAGCCTTTCTGACACGAATGAGATGGGGCAGGTCGGGCGCATAATAAATCAACATCGCCGCGCAAGCCCACTGGATCGCGGTTAAACCGCCAATCGGCGTCCCGGGTTTGATAAACTCGACGATCAACCGAAAAGCGAAATAAGAGACCATGAAAGTTTTGAACACGTCGCCTTCGCGATGCGGTCTTAGTGAAAGACACCACAGCCAGCTCGCAACCAGACTCAGCCAGACAACTTCGTAAATTTGAACCGGGTGTCGCGCGACGCCGTCGCCGAGATCGACGCCCCACGGCAGGGTCGTCCGAGCGCCATAAGTGTCGTCCTGCAATCCGGCCAGGAAACATCCGACGCGTCCGATTGCAATCCCGGCGCACAACGGGATCGCGAACAGATCGCCCGTCCGCCGTTTGACGCCCAGCATTCGCTTCGCCCACTCTACCGCAAACAGCCCGCCGATCAGCCCGCCGACCACGGTCTTGCCGCTCATCAGGAAATAGGGATCGCTCCAGTTGCGAAACAGAAGCTGAGGGTCAACAAACCAGTTGAGAACTTTGCCGCCAATGGCCGCGCCCGCGATCGCCGCCGCAACGACCCACCATCTTTGCTCTGTAGTCACAACGTCGCCGGAACGTTTGCGCAACTGAAGGTAGACGCGGAAGCCGGTGAGATAAGACAGGCTTTCGAAGAGAAAATGCGCCTCGGTAGCGTAACGAAATTGCAGGTGCAGAGTCACAAGCCGGGGTCAATGGAACGGAGCAGGGAAGCGGTTCAGGGCAGTCTGCGCGCCGTCACTTCTGGTCAGCGCTTTTGAAAAAATCGGCCAGTTGCTCGAATGGCGTGTTGAAACTATCAGGACGGGACGGTTGTTTACGCTGCGTGACATCGCCCTTTTCCGGTTGCGACGATACGGCGGCGGCGGCCTTCGCCTGATTGTCCTCGGCGCTTGCCTCCGCGGGCGCCGAAGCTTCGATTGTGCGACGGCGATAGATCGGACGTTCAAACATGGGCGAAATACGTGTCCAATCACCTTCGACCTGAGGCTCGTCGATCAGACGCAGCATCGCTTCGACCTTCGAGTCTAGGTCGTCCAGATAAGCCAGCATCAAGGCTTCAGGAGTCGAGGGCAATTTTGGCGAGCCGTATTCGAGCTTGCCGTGATGCGAGAGCAGCAGGTGCAGCAGATGGCGGCGCAGATCGTCGGGGAAGTCGGGTATCTGTTTGATGTGGTCGGATACCATGATCGTCTCCATCACCAGGTGGCCGATCATCTGGCCGTCGTTCGTATAGCCGAATGCGCGCTCGTATCCCAATTCGTCAATCTTTCCGAAATCGTGAAGCACGGCGCCGGTCTGCAAAAGGTCAACGTCAATGCCGTGGTAATGCTCGCCCACTTTGCGGCAGAGTTTGACGAGTGACAGCGAATGTTCGAGCAGTCCGCCGAGGTAGGGATGATGCATGGTCTTCGCCGCCGGCGCCTTCTTGAACTTCCGCGCCGTGTTTTCATCCGCGAAGATGCTTTGGAGCAGGCTGCGCAGATACTCGTTTTTGAACCCGCCGATGATGGCCATCAACTCGGCGAACATCTCGTCAACGTTGTATTTCGTGGTAGGGAAGTAATCGGTCAGGCTGTATTCGTGTTCCTGGCACAGCCGCATCCGATGGATCGAAAGCTGAAGGTGGTTGCGGTAAATGCTGACCAGGCCGCGCGCGAAGACGATGTCGTCGCGGTCGAACGAATCTATCGCGTCTTCAAAATTGTCCCACCACTGGCCAACGATGTCGCCCGTCTTATCCGAGAGTGTGATCAGCGCGAATTGGCCGCCGGTCTTCTTATTTCGCAGCTCTTTTGATTTGACGAGGAATGTGGTGCTGATCGTCTGATTCGGCGTGAAATCGCGGATGAAGATCTTTTCCATAGGAGGAATTTATATCTCACGCGGCGCGCCCGAAACAATAGAAAAATCCCCCTGAAAAATAAAAAGGAGAGCGCGGAAAAATCCGCGCTCTCCCTTCCTAATTGAAGATCGAAGCTTAAGGTTTGTTGTTGGCTGTGGCCTTAGGTGTTTCCACGGCCTTCTTCTCTTTTTCCTTTTCCTTTTTGTCTTCCTTCTTGTCCTTCTTCTTCTTGCCGTTGTCGTCGGAATAGGGGACTCGTTTGATCTGCGCGGATTTCACTTTTGAGTTCTCGAACTGGTAGCGAGGGTCAATTTCAATGAACGCGTCGTTGCGCAGTTTGTTATAGTATACTTCGATCTCGTCTCCGGCGCGCTGCTCGGCCAGAGCGCGTCCGACGGCCTGCTGAACACGTTCGTCCTCGAATGGCGCCACATTCGCCTCTTTACGTTGATCAATCCGGAAGATCGAATAACCCGATTCGATTTTGATCGGGTCACTGATTTCACCGACCTTGGCGTTCTCTACAGCAGCTTTGACCTCAGGATTGAGGTCGGTAACTTTGAACGTGCCCAGTGAAGGATCTTTTTTGCTCTGCTCGCTTTCAGTGTTTTTCTGCGCCAGAGCTTTGAAATCAACCGCCCCGGAGCGCGCCTGAACTACTAACTCCTTGGCGCGCAACAGCGCCTGAGCCGGGTCTTTGCCGAAAGCAATGAAGATAGCGCTGAGCGTGACTTCGGCCGGATCGGAAAAACCCTGTTTGTTCTTATCGTAAAACTCGCGTTTTTCTTTCTCTGTCTGACCCGAAAAGAGCCTTCTGTAAACTTCCTGCCCCAACACCGCTTCCCTGGAGAATCTCTCTCCGAGAAAACGCTTGACTTCTTCCATTTCAACACCCGCCTCGCGCATTTTCTGTTTCAGGCAATCTTCCGTTTCGCAGTTGTTGTCCTTCATATACCTTAACAACTCCTGGTTGACCTGGGCGTCAACATTGATCGAAAGGTCTTTGGCGCGCTGCGTGAGCAATTGGGTGTTAATCAACTCGTCCAGGATGCGGGGTTTCCATTCGTTGAATTCCTTCTCCAGCTCTTCGCCCTTCAGCCCCTTTCCCTTGAGCATTTCGAGAATGTCGCGCTGCGCAGCCTCGAAAGCCGAGCGCATAATCACTCCTGCGTTGACGCGAGCAATGACCTCATCAATCGGCTTCGATTCGTTTTCCTGAGCATAGGCGAAACTCGCGCCCAGCAACGCGATCCCCAGCAAAAGGGCTACTTTTATCAGTTTCATAGAAAACTTCTCCTTTGAAGAACACGCGGCCAATCACCTTTTTTGCCGCGGCAAGACTGCCTTTCCCAGCTCATTAATTGATACGCTCTCGAAGGAACGCGCAGGAACGAAACACTTGCGCGATAGTCCGAGATCACAAGCTCCCTACGTAATTAAATCCCAGGTGATCCCGGTAAATGTCGATCTTCGCGCCGGCCAGCAGACGTTTGTTGAGATCGTCTATCAAGGTCTGATTTTTTTCGCTCAACAGCTTATCTTCAATCTCTTTTCGCGCCTTTTCGAGAGGCATAGGCTCCGCGCGCTGTTCCAGTTTGAAGATATGGAATCCGTAATTCGATTTGACCACTTTGCTGATCGAACCGACTTTGAGAGGGGTGATCGCCTGCTCGAGCACTTGCGGAAGACGCTGCGCTTCGTAATCCATCAACCCGCCGTTGACGGCGGTCGGCGACTCGGAATTCTCCCTCGCCAGCACGGCGAAATCGGCCGGCTTGGCCAGCGCCTGCCGGTAGAGCTTCTGCGCCTGCGCCTCATCAGTCACGCGAATTTCACGCACCAGGAATCCGGATCTCCCCCGATAGTGTTCCGCGTTCCGGTTGTAATAATCCTCGACCTCCTGCGGAGTCACTTTCACTTCTTTAAGCTTGAGGACCTCGGTCTGGTATTTGAGCATGAGCAGGTCATTGAATATCTCGATGCGGCGTTCGCTGCTTTCAAGAGTCACCAGGTTTTGATCCGCCCCCTGCGCGTTGGTCTGCTTGTGCTGCTCTTCGAGCGCGCGGCGAATCTCTTCGTCGGTAGGTTCGATATTTCTTTTGTTGGCCTCCTGCACGATCAACTGCCGCCGGATGAATTCATCCAGCAGTTGGCTGCGTTGCCGGTCGTTTTCCTCCTGGTTCTGCTCGCTCTGATCCGCGAAATCTGACAGGCGGGATTTGACGAAGCGCTCAAAAGCCGCCAAACGCGCCGGCGTTCCGTTGATTTCGGCTATCACGGGAGACGTGTCTTGCGGCGATCCCTGATACGACGAATTGGTCGAACGGCAGGCGTTGAAACCGTCGCAGATCAGTACGATGGCAAGCGCTATTAATTTAATTCGCATAATCACATTTTCCCGTATGGGGGTGATTCGGATTTGGCGCCCCGGCGACGCCGGATTGTACGCCGCTGCCAGTTCGTCCGCAAGGCGGTGGGAAAGGGCCTTGGCGCTTTGAGGTGACTAGGATTGCGCCCAATCACTGTCGTATATGGATACGCAGCCAATAAGCCTCTCTAACTCAGGGTCAGTAAATATCAAGAAGTCTTCCTTATATCATGCCTCATGGTCAAAGAGGTCCTCTTGCGCGGGGGCGCTATGATTTCTGCAATCGGCTCAGAACCTCGCCGAGCGCGGTAAAGACCCTGTCGGCCAACAGGTCGTCGCCCGAGGCGCCCAGCTTCACTTTCAAGACGCCGGTCGGGCTGAAACTCGCCGATTTGTTTTGGTCCAGAAGCTTGAGCAGGTTGTCGGGTTCGATGCGAGCCTTTTCTCCGAGTTTGATCGTCAGGCTTTCGCCCGTGCGGTCGATCGAAATAATTCCCAGGCGTTCGGCCTCGCGCCGCACGCGGGCGTAGCTGAACAGATTTTCGACGGGCATGGGCAACCGCCCGTAACGATCGGCGACTTCTTCACTGGTCCGGTTTAATTCTTCATCCGAACGCGCCGACGCGATGCGTTTGTAGGTCCGCAATCGCTGGCTCATGTCGGCTACGTAATCGTCGGGGATGCGCGTGTCTACGCCCAGATTCAACTGCGTGCCAGTCTCCTCCACGATCTCCTCGCCGCGCAGTTCCTGGACGGTGCGTTCGAGCATCTGCGTGTAAAGATCGAAGCCGATGGCGTCAATGTGCCCGGATTGCTGGCCGCCGAGCAGATTCCCCGCGCCGCGCAGTTCCAGGTCGAGCGCGGCGATGCGGAAGCCCGCGCCCAGATCGGAAAATTCGCGTATCGCGGCCAGTCTCTTTCGCGCAATCGGCGACAACTCCTGCTCGGAAGGAATGAGCAGGTAAGCGTAAGCGCGGCGATTCGAGCGTCCCACGCGCCCGCGCAGTTGATAGAGCTGGGACAACCCGTAAGCGTCCGCGCGATTGATGATGATCGTGTTGGCGCGCGGTATGTCAATGCCGTTCTCGATGATCGTCGTGGCGACCAGCACGTCGTATTTATAATCGACGAAATCGAGCACGGCCTGCTCCATCTCTTTTTCGCCCATCTGTCCGTGCGCGACGATAATCCGCGCCTGCGGCGTGATGCGACCGACGAGTTCGGCCACGGCGACAATCGATTCGACGCGGTTGTGGACGAAGAAGACCTGCCCCTGGCGTTGCAGCTCCTGCTCGATCGCGCTGCGGATGATGTTTTCGGCGAACGGCACGACGTTGGTTTGAATCGCGAGGCGGTCGCGCGGGGGCGTTTCGATGATGGACATGTCGCGCATCCCGAGCAGCGACATGTTCAACGTGCGCGGGATCGGCGTCGCGCTCATCGTCAAAACGTCCACGCGTTTTTTCAGCTGCTTCAACCGCTCCTTGTGCGCGACCCCGAATCGCTGTTCTTCGTCGACGACCACTAGGCCGAGGTCTTTGAAGGTCAGGTCGCGCGACAGTATGCGATGCGTGCCGATCAGAATATCCACCGCGCCCGCGGCGACCGAGGCGACGACCTCTTTCTGCTCTTTCGGCGAACGAAAGCGCGAGAGCAGTTCGACGCGGGCGGGAAAGGCGGCGAAACGCGAGCGAAAGGTCTGGTAGTGCTGGTAGGAGAGCACCGTCGTCGGGGCGAGCACGGCCACCTGTTTGCCGTCCATGATCGACTTGAACGCGGCTCGCATTGCGACTTCGGTCTTGCCGTAACCGACGTCGCCGCAGAGCAGGCGATCCATGGGCGTCAGCTGCTCCATATCGCTTTTCACGTCGCCGATGGCCGTCGTCTGATCGGCCGTCAGTTCGTATGGGAAAGCCGATTCAAACTCCTGCTGCCAGGGCGTGTCGCCGCTGAAGCTATAGCCCTTGACCAGTTTGCGCTCGGCGTAAAGTTTTAACAACTCCTCGGCCATGTCGCGCATGGCGCGTTTGGCGCGGGCTTTCGTCTTCTGCCACGCGATTCCCCCCAAACGATCGAGCGCCGGCGAATGCCCTTCGCCGCTGGAATATTTCTGAACCAGGTCGAGTCGTTCGACCGGCGCGTAAAGTTTCGCGCCGTCGGCATAAGTCAGCAACATAAACTCGCGCCTTCCCTCCCCGTCGCTCTTCGTCTGCTCGCCGATCATCCGCGCGTAAATTTCAGCCGAAGTTTCCGGGCCGGAAGTATCCAACTGAACCAACCCTTGGAACTGCCCTATGCCGTGATCAATGTGGACAACGTAATCGCCAATCTTCAGGTCGCGGAAATCAGAAAGGAACGCCGCGGCGTATGACCGCTTGGCTTTCGCGGGTCTTTCAGGATGGGCGGCCTGAGCGCCGTGGACGGCCTCGTCGAAGAGGTCGCCTTCGGTGTAAACATTGAGAGCCGACCGCGGCGCCGAAAAACCGGAAGAGAGGTCCCCGACAACGATATTCGCCGCGCCCAACGCGTCATATTCGTTGATCGCCTTGCCGATGCGGTCGGCCACGCCGCTGCTGGGCAGAACGAAGACCGTTTGATAACCGGAGGCCGATTGCCGTTTGAGGTCGGCGGCGAGATCTCCGAAACGCCCATGCCAACGCCGAACGGCGCGCGACGGTATCTCGGTTTCCGTCGTTTTTGTTTCAGGCGGAAAAAGGAACAAAGGGGCTGACGGTTCGCGGTTAATGAACGCGGCCAATCTAGAGCCGTCGGAAACCTCGAATTTCGCGCTCGCATTAATCTCTTCGGTACTCAACTCCTCTTCGAAAGCCAGCGCGGCGCTTCCCAATAGCCGCAACTCGACGCGCGGGACCTTGCCGATCTGTTCGCGCAACTCATCGGGCGTCAGAAACAATTTGTCGGGCGCGAGCGCCAACTCGTCCACCGCCTCCGCCCGTTCGTAACCGCGCTGCAATTCTTCCAGAGTCGATCGAACTTGTTTCTCGACCTCGGCGGGTTCGTCAACCACGAGTACAGAGCCGCCGAGGTAATCGAAGACCGAAGCGGTCAACGGGCGCGCCAGCGGCATCAGGTATTCCCAACCTCGAAACTCTTCGCCCTCGTCGGCGAAAGCCGTGCGGTCACGCAACGCGCGTTCGTACCGCTCGTCGCTCCAGCGCTCGCGCGCGAGTTTCGCCCATTGGCGAAAATCGGCGGCGCCCGCGCGTTCGTCTCGCATCGGCGCAATCAGCGTCTCTTTGACCTCGCGGATCGAACGTTGCGTCTCAGGATCGAATTCGCGGATGGAATCAATCTCATCGCCGAAAAATTCGACGCGGACCGGATTGATCACACGCCCATCTTCTCTCAGACTCCCGCTCGGCGAATAAAAATCGAGAATGCCTCCGCGTGAAGAGAATTCACCGATGCTCCCGACCGGATCCGAGCGCACATAACCGACCGAAGCCAGATGCTCGATCAGATAATCGAGGGGGAGTTCTTCCCCGACGCGCAAAGCGACGGTCGCCTGTTTGATCTCATCAACCGCGACAAATCGTCGCATCAACGACCGGCTGGTGAGCATCACGATGTCGCCCGCGCCGGCGGTCAGGCGCCACAACGCCAGGGCGCGCCGTTCAAGGATTTCGGCGTGCGGCGACGCGCCGCTGTAGGGGTCGGACTCGGAAGCCGGCAGGATGAAAACTTCGTTTTCGCACTCCTCGCGATCGTGGAGTTGGCAGTAGAAAAACCGCAGGTCATGTTCGAGATCTTCCAGATCACTGTCTCTCAGGCTGACTACGGCAATCCGCCGGCCAATCGCGCGTTGCAACGCGACCAGCGCCAGGGCCTTCGCGCCGCTCGCCAACCCCGCGACGCGAATCGGATATTCACCCGCCCGCGCTTCGGCCACGAGCCGCTGAAAATTTTCATCCTCTTCAAATCTCTGAAAGACAGTAGACACTACAAACTCCAAGATTCGATCGTCATTTCTACCTGCCGTAACGTCGCACAATCCGTTCGATCAAATCGGTTGTCGAGCAGCCTCCGACAAAAGGTAAACTCAATACTTCCCCGCCCGCGGCCTCGACCTCGTCGCGTCCGACGATCCGTTCGATGTCCCAATCACCCCCCTTGACCAACGCGTCAGGCAATAAGGCGGCGATGACCTCGCGCGGCGTCGGCTCGTCAAAGATCGTCACGTAATCAACGCAACCGAGCGCCGCCATCACTTCGGCGCGTTCGTTCTGATCCAGGATTGGACGCTTCTCGCCTTTCAACTCGCGCACCGAACGGTCGCTGTTGAGCGCCACTATCAGCGCGTCTCCGAGCCGGCGCGCCGCCTGAAGGTACTTTATATGCCCCGGATGAATTAGATCGAAACAGCCGTTAGTGAAAACCACACGCCGACCGGTCCGCCGCAGGCGCTCACGTTCCATTCGCAATTGGTCGAGAGAGAGAACTTTTTCCATAGCCGTTTCAAATGGCCATCTTAGTTGAATCGCCTCGGGCGCCACAAGCGTATCAATTCCTTGACAGAGCAAAATACGGTTGTTAGTCTCCTAGTTTTCAAATACCAGTACTTTATCAACTTTAGGAGAGTCACAATGAAGCGAACTTATCAACCCAACAATCGTCGTCGCGCCAAAACACACGGGTTCCGTGAGCGCATGAGCACCAAGGGTGGCCGTTTAGTTCTCAAGCGCCGTCGCGCGAAAGGACGAAAAAGGCTGACGCCGAGCCATTACTGATCAGTTCCCTTTCCACACAGTGTGGGCTCTATTCTCAGATTGAACGTGTGATGGACGTCTGATTCATGAAAGCCTCTTTTAAACCCCAAACGTTGCGTAATAGTCTGCAATTTCGTAGGGTTTATGATCAAGGCGCCAGGTTTCACACTCCTTTCTTTTCGGCCTTCTTTCTGAGAAACGACGTCGGCGAGCGGAGATATGGAATCACTGTCACGAGGAAAATTGGCGGCGCCGTGGCGCGCAACCGCTGCAAAAGAAGGCTCAGAGAAGTTGTGAGAAAGTATGAACCCGGCGCTTCCTGGACTGACGGTTTCGACCTGGTTCTCAATGTCAAAGCCGGATTGGCCGAAGCGGATTTTAAACAGCTTCAAGAATCGTTTTCACACGTGATGAATAGGTTCTGTGATCTCGTGAGGGAGCAAAACAGTTAAAGCAGAATAAGCCTGAGTCAGTATGTGAATCAGTTATGAAATGGATCGCACTTCATCTTTTGAAATTTTATAAATACGTGGTCTCGCCAATATTTCCTCCGGCTTGCCGATTCACTCCGACCTGTTCGGAGTATACTGCTGATGCGATCGGAAGGTATGGGTTCATAAAGGGCGTGTGGCTTGGGGTAAAACGGCTACTGCGCTGTCATCCTTTCAGCGCGGGTGGCTATGACCCGGTTCGTTAAGGCTTCATTGAGGCGTCGGTAGAACACACAATCTCTTTCGCTTTAAATTTGCGGTTTGAGTTTATAGATGGAAAAAAGACTAATTTTATTTCTTATCCTGTCAGCTTTGATTTTTATAGGGTGGTCGCACTTCTTTGCGCCCAAACCTGTGGCGCCACGCCAAAATGATCAGGCGACTTTGACAACCCCATCCCCTTCTCCGTCGGTCGCCGTTCCGCTTGAAAGTCAGAAGCGGCAGACCCCTGTTTCACCAGCGCTTCCGACGACCCAGGCGGAACTTCGCCAGATCAAGGTTAAGTCCAACCACTGGGTTGCTGATCTGTCGAACAAGGGCGGCGTAGTGACTGATTGGACGATGACCAAATTAACTGATGGTAAGGCGATTGACCCGCCCAAAGGGGTTAATTTGGTCTCCAACGAACTTAGCCAGAAGGTCGGCGCCCCGTTTCGTTTCTACATCCCGTCTGACCCGTCCCTAGAGAATGAATTGAACACTGCGGTTTATAAGGTTGAAAATCCGCCTGGGCAAGAACTAACTATCAACAATGGCTCTTCGAAAGAGATCACATTCTCCTATGCGAACAACGGCGTAGAAGCGACCAAGACGATAGTCTTCAAAGGGCAAGGTTACGAGAACAATTCGGGATTCGAATTTGATTTCGTTGGCTCCGTTAAACGCAATGGGAATCCGGTTCAGGCTTACGTCGTCATCGGTCCGAACTTCGGCGACCAAACCGTAAAGGAAGTCAGCGCGTACAAACACGCGCCGCTATTGACCTACGCCACTAATGACGGTGGGATTGATAAGAAGACAGCCAACGACCTCAAAGGCGCAGCTGCGCGACCCACTTCTTTGCCTGTTAACTGGGCTGCGGTTGACGACAATTACTTCGCAATGGTGATCACGCCGCCACAAGCCGCTCCGGCTGTCTGTCTTCTGAATGACAAATACGTTTCGATTGCGGTTTTGCTCGATCAGGGGGGGGTCAGTCATATATACGCCGGCCCGAAGGACATCGGTTTGCTGAGCCAGGTCAGCGACAGGTTCGGCCTGGACGGAAAAGCAAGGCCGTTGGAGGACATGGTCAGCTTTAACATCCTCAACTTCATGCGCATTCTGATCAAACCGATCGCGCAGTTCATGCTCAAAGCCTTGCGCGCCATAAATCAGGTCACTCACAACTTCGGCTGGTCAATCGTCATTCTGACTGTGGCGCTGAATATGCTCTTCTTCCCGCTGCGCTGGAGAAGTTCCGTTTCGATGAAGCGCGCCGCCGCCTTGCAACCAAGAATGAAGGACATTCAAGAGCGGATGAAGAAGCTGGAGAAGAACGACCCGCGCATGCTCGACCTTCAAAAAGAGCAGATCGCTTTGATGAAGGAAGGCAATCCGTTAATGGGTTGTTTGCCCTTGTTATTGCAAATGCCCTTCCTCATGGCGCTCTTTACCATTCTTACAGTCTCAATTGAAGTTCGTAACGCGCCTTTTATCGGCTGGATTCATGACCTGTCATCTAAGGACCCCTATTACATCCTGCCGATTGTCATGTGCGTTACAATGATCGCTCAAACGGCGTTGACGCCCACAACGGCCGATCCGGTACAGAAGAAGGTTCAATACATCATGCCGGTGATTCTGACTGTCGCCTTCTTTATTTCCGCTCCCGCAGGATTGGTGTTGTATTGGATGGTGGGTAACCTGGTCGGTGTCGCGCAGCAATACATTATCAATCGCCTTAACCCAACGAATCCGCCTGCCGCCGCCGCTGATTCATCCGACTCCGGCAGGCCGGGTCCAAAGTCCCCCAAGGACAGGCCGGGCCCAAAGCCCCCGAAGGGGAGAAAAACCAAAGAGGCTCTTGCAAATTAGTTATGACACGGGAAAATTTTGAAGGATTGAAAAGTAAAGTCGAAAGCTTCGTGAGCGATTTGATTGATAAATCGTCACTCGATTTGAGAGTCGAAGTGAGCGAACCGGAGCCGGATAACATTGAAGTCATGTTCCAGGGATTCGATCTGCCACTGCTGCTGGGACACAACGCCGAGCTGCTTGACGCTCTGCAATACATCGCTCGCCGTGCTTTCGCCGACGCGGTCGCGGCTGGAGTGCAGATTGATTTCGACGCGAACGGCTATCGCGACGCGCGCAAGCAGGAGCTCGAGCTGATGGCTCATAAAGCGGCGGAGAAGGTGAAAGTGACCAAGGCCCCATTCGTCTTCGACCCGATGAACGCGCAGGACCGCCGGATTATTCATACGGCTTTGGTCGATTTCCAGGGAATCAGGACGGAGAGTGAAGGAGATGGGCAAATGCGAAGAGTAAAAGTTCTTCCTGCCTGAAATATATCTGAAGCTTACCTCTTCCCCTTCTCTCCTCAAGCGGCTCCAATTTACCCCAGCTTCAAATGTCTTCGCAGCGATTCAAAACGATTGCGGCTATCGCCACGCCTCAAGGCTACGGGGGGATTGGCGTCGTTAGGATCAGCGGAGATCAATCAACCGATTTCACACGCCGATTGGTGTGTAAGGGAGATCGAGCGGACTTCGCCCCAAACCGGGCTTCATTCCATCATCTGGTCAATCCCGAAACCGGCGCGATGATCGATGAGGTGATAATCACTTTCTTCAAAGCTCCTCACTCATTCACCGGCGAAGATGTAGTCGAAATATCCTGTCATGGAAGCCCCATGGTCTTGTCGGAAATTCTCCGGCTGCTTACTTCATTCGGAGTTGAATTGGCTCAGCCGGGCGAATTCAGCATGCGCGCGTTTCTGAATCAGCGCATGGACCTGACACAAGCCGAGGCCATCAAAGACCTCATTCACGCGCAAACAACGCACCAGGCGCGCATCGCTGTAAAACAG
>Ga0126383_10001970_pt1 | contig 13033 bp, 11 predicted proteins | sample PanSoiMetPlot_35_FD_96882 | JGI IMG/M metagenome (GOLD analysis project Ga0126383, IMG submission 96882) | Tropical forest soil microbial communities from Panama - MetaG Plot_35 | ecosystem: Environmental > Terrestrial > Soil > Tropical forest > Bulk soil | place: Panama | collected 2016-02-17
TCTGGCAGCTCGGGCGCTTCGCGGTCGAATACCAGTCTCTGTTCGGCGAGTCTCCGTCCGCCACCCTGCGTCGGCTGCCCGGGTAGCAGCGGCATCTCTCTGCCGAAATTGCATAGTCGGCCAAGAGATCGGATGCCTACGGTTGACGCTCGGGCAAGCTTTGCCCGTCGATCGGAAATCCACTCGGAGACTGTGCTATGACGATAAATCTGACAGCGGCGGCGCGGGTTATCCCTCTCACCGCGTTGATGCTGGGCGCGTGCGTATCGCAGAGCGCATACGAAAAGCAGGGAGCAGAGCTGCAAGCGGCGCGCGCGCAGGCGGCGGCGGAGCAGTCGCAGCTCGCCACTATGCAGCAGGAGCAGAAATGGGTCGTCGCCGGCGACATGCTTTTCCCCGAGGGCGGCTATCAGCTGAGCGCCAGCGGCAAGCAGGCGCTCAACCAATATATCCCGCGGCTGCAGAACCTGCACGACGCCAAGGTCGTCGTCTACGGTTATACCGACAATCTGCCGGTAGGCGGGCCGTTGAAGCGCGCCGGTATTGCCAATAATATCGACCTGTCGTCGCGCCGCGCCGACAACGTCGTCGCTTATCTCGAGTCGCAGGGCGTCAACCCCAGCGTCATATCGGCCAAAGGGTTCGGCGACACGCACCCGGTCGCTTCCAACGACACGCCGGACGGCCGGGCAAAGAACCGCCGCATCGAGATCGTGTTGGAAGGTCCCGGCGCGTGACCGAGTCCTCCAATCGTTGATTCGCCCCGATATCAGCAAGAGGTGTTAAGTAATGATACGGTCTCTTAACCGACTAATTGTAGGAACCGCAGCCGCGCTGTTCCTAGCCGCCTCGCCAATCCTCATCTCCTCGGCGCAGGCGCAGCAGCAAAAACCGAACATCCTGGTCATCATGGGTGACGATGTCGGCTGGTTCAACATCGGCGCCTATCACCGCGGCATCATGGCCGGCAAGACGCCGAACCTAGATCAGCTAGCCGCCGATGGCATGATGTTCACCGACTATTATGCCGAGGCGAGCTGCACCGCTGGACGCGCCGCCTTCATCACCGGCCAGCTGCCGATCCGCACAGGCCTTACTACGGTCGGTCAGGCCGGAGCCGATGTCGGCATGCCCGATGCGGCGCCGACCATCGCCACGGTATTGCGGTCCATGGGCTACACGACCGGCCAATTCGGCAAAAACCATCTCGGCGACCTCAACAAATACCTGCCGACCCTGCACGGGTTCGATGAGTTCTTCGGCTACCTCTATCATCTGGATGCGATGGAGGACCCGTTCTGGCACTCCTACCCGCCCGAGCTGAGGGATCGCGTGGGGCCGCGCAATCTGGTCCACACCTACGCGACTGCAACCGACGATCAGACCGTGCAGCCGCGCTGGGGCAAGGTCGGCAAGCAGCGCATCGTCGATGAAGGCCCGCTGCCGCCTCACCCGATACAGGGGATCAAGTACAACATGGAAACCTTCGACGAGGTGATCCGTGACTCGGCCATCGATTTTATCGACCGGGCCAAGCAGGCCAACAAGCCGTTCTTTGTCTGGATGAACCCCACGCGGATGCACGTCTACACGCATCTATCGCCGAAATACCAGGCCATGCAGAACCCGCAAAACAGCTGGTACACCGAAGAAGCCGGTATGGCGCAGATGGATGATGACATCGGCGGGGTCTTGCAGCACCTCAAGGATGTCGGGATAGATAACAACACGATCGTTGTGTTTACGACCGACAACGGCGCCGAGGTGTTCACCTGGCCCGATGGCGGCATGACCCCGTTTGCCGGCAGCAAGGGAATGTCCGAGGACGGCGGGTTCCGATCACCCGCGATCATCCGCTGGCCGGGTCACGTTCCGGCCGGCAAGGTCGAAAACGGGATCTTCGGCGCCAACGACTGGTTTCCCACGCTGGTCGCTGCCGCGGGCAACCCGAACATCACGACCGAGCTCTTAAACGGCAAGCAGATCGACGGCCAGACCTTCAAGGTCCACCTCGACGGATACGACCAGACGAATGTGCTGACCAGCAAAGGCCCGTCGGCACGGCATCAGTTCCCCTACTTCGCCGGACCGGTTTTGGGCGCGTTTCGGATCGACGACTGGAAATACGTCTTCCTGGCGCAACCTGCGGGCTGGTTTGGGCCGAAAGAGAAGCTTGACTGGCCGAGCCTTTACAACCTGCGACTCGACCCGTTCGAGCGCTGCGCGTTCACAAAATGCCCGCCGCAGATGTTCGAGTTCTACGGTCACGAATTCTGGCGGTTCGTGTACGTGCAGCAGGAGGTGGCGGCACTCGGCGAGACATTCGTCCAGTTCCCGCCGATGCAAGCCCCGGCCAGCTTCAACCTCGCAAACGTCAGGGACCAGATCCTGGAGGCGATCAAGGCCGCGCATGGCGGCAACCTCTACGGCGGCAATTAAGGCGAACGACAAAATGGGAGCGGCTTCGGCCGCTCTCCAATTGGAGGATTATCGATGAGGATCAACCCTGTCATTGCCTGCTCGGTGTTGATCGCCGCGCTTGCTATGGCCGGCTGCGCGGGTCTGAACGCTCCAACCGCACAGAGCGTCGCGGGCCTGTCGCCCTCGGGCAGTGTGACGATCACCGAGGATTTCGTCACCGGCTTGGGTGGCGGCAGCGGCACCTTGGAGTACCAAGGGCGGACCTATCCGTTCAAAGTGTTCGGCACTGTTGTGGGCCCCGGTGGCGGGGTTGAGAAAATCACCGCCTCCGGCCCCGTCTATAAGCTTGCCAGTGTGGCCGATTTTCCGGGCAGGTACACGCAAAGCACCGGCAAGGCCGGTCTGAGCTCTTCGGGCAGCAGCGATTTGTGGTTGGAAAACAGCGCCGGGGTGGTCATGCACCTGCAAGGGACGACCACCGGCGCGATGCTGACCCTTGGAAAAGATGAGATCCTTATTCGAATGGCTCAGTAATCGGCCGTGAGCGCCACCGCGATCGGCTTGATCGTATTCGCGCTGGTATTCGGCAGCGCGTTGCTCGCTATGTATGTGCACAGCGCGTTGCCCGAGCATCATGTAAGCGTGGATTCGAAGGATACCGTGAAGCTCGGAGTGGCGCTGATCGCGACGATGGCCGCGCTCGTCCTCGGCCTCCTGGTCGCCTCGGCGAAGAGCGCCTATGACACCCGCAGCAACCAACTGGTGCAGGTCTCGGCCGATATCATCCTGCTCGACCGCGCTCTCGCCCGCTACGGGCCGGAGACGAAGGAGGCGCGGGCATTGCTGCAGCGCTCGGTGGCCGGCACGGTGGAGCGGTTTTGGCCCGCCGAGGGCGCCAAGCCGATAGCAATTGATCCGAACACATCTCCCGTCGAGGTCCTCTACGAGAAAATCGAGACGCTCTCGCCGCAGAATGAAGCGCAGCACGCGATGCAAACCCAGGCCCAGTTGCTGGCCGCTAATGTCGGGCGGACGCGCCTGCTGCTGTTCGAGAATTTGGGCAGCTCGATCCCCGTACCGTTCCTGGTGGTGCTGGTGTTCTGGCTGTGCATCATCTTTGCGAGCTTCGGCCTCTTTGCTCCGCGAAACGCGACCGTGATCGCTGTGCTTTGCGTCTGTGCGCTGTCGGTAGCGGGTGCGATCTTTCTGATCCTCGAGCTCGACCGGTCGTTCGAGGGGTTGCTTCAGGTTTCCGGCGCTCCGCTGCGCGCGGCGTTGGCGCAGCTGGGCCGGTAGAGCTCGACCATGACAACGATCTTGCCGAAATTCAACAGCCAGCAGGGATCGGACGCGTTACGGGTCGGCTTGGCAATACCGCTAAGGCGAGGTGGTACGATGAATTGCATATCTCTTCTCTCTCGTCTCGGCGCACTGGCTGCCGGGATGCTGCTCGCTGCGACTGCGGCGGCGCAGAACAAACCGGCTGGGCCGGCGGCGACGAATGCTTCTGCGCCCGCGATCGCAGAGCCGGCCGACCGGCTCATCAAGGAGATGAGCGCCTATATCGGGTCGGCCAATGAATTCACGTTCCATGCCGACGTCACTTTCGACCATGTATTGCCGTCCGGCCAGAAGCTGCAATTCTCCTCGGCCGAGGAAGTCGTATTGCAGCGGCCGGGGCGGCTCTATGTCGAATGGAACGGCGACCTCGGCGCACGAGTGTTCTGGTACGACGGCAAATCGGTCACCCTCTACGACCCGGCCATGCCATTTTATGCGAGCGAGGCGGCGCCGCCTGAGCTCGACACGATGCTGGCGCAGCTGTTGCCGAAATTGAACTTCATCCCGCCGCTCGCCGACCTGCTCTATCGCGATCCCTACAAGGCCGTGCGCGGCAATATCGAATACGGCTTCGATCTCGGTCAGAGCGAAGTCAACGGCAGGAATTGCCGCATGCTGGCTTTTGTCGAGAAGGACATCGACTGGCAGATCTGGATCGAGAACGGGCCGCAGCCGACCCCGTGCAAGCTCGTGATCACTTACAAGAACCAGCCCTCGCAGCCGCAATTCACGGCGGTCTTCAGCAATTGGGACTTCGCGCAGCGCATCGCCGAGCCGGTGTTCACGCCAGAATTGCCGCCGGGCACAGAAAAGATCCCGTTCGCAACCGTCGCGGCGGCCAAGTAGCACGCGGAGGATTTAGATGACCAGGCAATTTCTGAATGGCAAGAGGTTGACGGGCGGGTTATTGGCGGGTGCGGCGGTCGCCGCCTGCCTCGCGGTCGGGGCCGAGCGCGTCGTTGCATTTGGCTTCCGCGGCGGTGGCGGCTTTGGGGGTTTCCACGGAGGCGGGGGCTTCCGTGGTGGCGGCTTTCACGGTGGTGGGTTTGACCGCGGGAGCTTTGGGGGCGGCGGGTCGCGCTTTGGCGACAGTGGTTTCAGTGACCGAAGCCACGATGCGGGCTTCGGCCAAGGCGGCTTCGGCAACGTCCACAGCGCCAGCAGCTACTCGGATCACGCCGACAATTACCGGCAGAGCCACCCGGAGTATCAGCACAACACCAGCCAATTCCAGGAATCGCATCCCGAAGCGCGGCAAGACGCGCCGCAGTCACGGGAATCCCATCCTGAAGCGAAGCAAAACGTCTCGCAATATCAGGAATCGCATCCCGAGTCGCGCAACGCATCGCAGTTCCAGGAGAGCCATCCCGAAGCAAAACAGAACGCGTCGCAGGCCGAGCAGAACCGGAGCACCCAAGAAAGCCAGCTTCAGCAGAACCGCACCAACGAGGCGAACCAACTTCAGGCAAACCGTACCAATGAGGCCAATCAACTGCAGACGAACCGCGTGAACGACGCGAACAGCCTGCAGAGCAACCGGGTGAACACCTGGAACAATTACAATGGCAACTGGGGCGGCTACTATTCGGGTCTCGGCGGCGTCGGCGCGGGTCTGGCGATCGGCGCGACGATCGCCGCACTGCCGGCGGCCGCAGCCGCGATCTCTGTCGCCGGAAACCCATATTATTACGCCAACGGCGTCTATTATGCGCGGCAAGGCGGGCAGTACGCCGTCGTGCCGCCGCCGCAAGGGGCCGTCGTGCCGACCCCGCCGCCCTCCTGCTCCACCGTCGTCGTCGGCGGGGGAACCGATCTCGACTGCGGCGGCGCCTTCTACGCACGGGTTGACAACGGTTACAAAGTCAGCCCGCCGCCGATTGGGTCGACGGTCAGCACATTGCCGAACGGCGCGGTCGATCAGAACATAAAGGGCACGACCTACTTTGTCTTCGGCGGCGCATACTATCGGCCGTTCTATAGCGGCAGCAGCGTCATCTACGAAGTCGTTGCAAAGCCCTCGTGACCCAACAAGCTGATGTAATAGGATAGGCATCATGGAAACGTCGACTGACTCCCCCGCTCGGCCGGCAACGCACCCACCGACGATGACCCCTGCGGACCGAAGAGCTCATGGCAAGAGGCTGCGCGACACCGTGCGCCGCTACGCGCATACGGCTTGGCGGGCGCCCGGGGACCGCGCGGACCCGATCGGCATCCTTCGCGCCGCCGATAAAACGCGACAGCCGGACCTGGTGCCGCTGCGCTATGGTCGCATGCTGCAATCCCCATTCACCTTCTACCGCGGCTCCGCCGGCGTCATGGCGGCTGATCTCGCCCACACGCCGGTGAGCGGCATCCATGTCCAGGTGTGCGGCGACTGCCATCTGATGAATTTCGGCGGCTTCGCCACGCCGGAGCGGCGGCTGATCTTCGACATCAACGATCTCGACGAGACATTGCCGGCGCCGTGGGAGTGGGACGTCAAGCGCCTCGTCGCTTCGTTTGTTCTGGCCGCCCGCTCCAACGGGCTCTCCGATGCGCAAGGCCGCGATGCGGCGGTCGCCTGCGCCCGCAGCTATCGCCAAAAGATGCGCGAATTTACTGCCATGGACGTGCTCGACGTGTGGTACGCCCGGCTCGACGAAAGCGACGTTCTGTCGATGCTGCCGCAGGACCGCAAGGCGGTGCTGAAAAAACGCATCGCCAAGGCGACGGCGGCCAGCAGTTCGGAGCTGGTGTTCCCGAAGCTGGTCGAGGGCGCCGGTGCGCAAGCCCGCATCCACGACACCCCTCCGACCATTTTTCACGCCGAAGCATCGCGTGCCGCGGGCGACTTGGACATGATCCGGGAGTGTTTCGCATCATATCGCGAAACCTTGGCTGAGGACCGCCGTGTTCTGCTCGATCGTTACCGGCTGGTCGACGCGGCGATCAAAGTTGTCGGCATCGGCAGCGTCGGGACATTGTGCATGGTGGCCCTGATGATGTCGGTTGCGGACAACCCGCTTTTCCTGCAGTTCAAGCAGGCCAACGCCTCGGTGCTGGAGGCCTATGCCGGCAGGAGCGCCTACCCGCATCACGGCCAGCGGGTGGTCATGGGCCAGCGGCTGATGCAACCGGCCTCCGACCTGTTCCTTGGCTGGGTCGTCGGTCCCGAGGGTCGGCATTTTTACGTTCGCCAGCTGCGCGACGTGAAACTCTCGCCGCTGGTCGAGACTTATGACGCCGAGATGCTGACGATCTACGGGCAGCTGTGTGGTTGGGCTCTGGCGCGCGCGCATGCCAAGGCCGGCGACCCTTGGGCGATTAGCGGATATCTCGGGAGAAGGAGCGACCAGTTCGACCAGGCGATGGGCCAATTCGCGCTCGCCTATGCCGACCAGGCCGAGCGCGACCACGCGGCGTTGCGGGCCGCCGTTCGCGCGGGCACCGTGGAGGTGCAGCTGGAGCACTGAGCGACGGATCGGCAGGACCATTATCAGGAGAGAGCCGATGAGGAGCGTGCCTGTTCTGGACGATCATGAAACCCCGGGAAGCGAAGTCTCCGCCGAGCCGAGTCGGACATCCGCCGGGCCCGCGCGTCGGGCCGGCGCGTTTTTGTTGCGCGAGTTTCTCGAAATCCTGCCGCCGACGATCTTCTTTATCATCGGCTTCAACCTTATCGTGTTGACGACAAATCTAATTCTCGCGGATTACGGCGCCCAGTTCGCCAGCTTCATGCTCGCTACGGCGGCGGCGCTGATTGTCGCGAAGGCGCTATTGGTCGCCAACGCGATGCCGGTGATCCGCCGCTTCGACCAGGCGCCGCTGATCCGGCCGATCTTGTTCAAAACAATATTTTATTCGGTTGCCGTCTTCATCGCCCGCCTGCTCGAACATTGGATCGAATATCTGCTCAGCAGAGATTACGTATTCGGCGGCTTTTTAAAGCACGAGATAGCGACCTTTTCCTGGCACCGCTTTATCGCGATCCAGCTTTGGATCTTGGTGCTGTTTCTGATCTATGTGACGGCAAGCGAGTTCAACCATTTGTTCGGCGAGGGCGAGCTGTGGCGCCTCCTGTTCGCCAGCCGGCCGTCGGAATTGCCGTTAAACCGCCGGCAGCGTATCCGCGAACTGATCCGGCTCAGCAAGCTCGCCGACGCGCACTCGGTCGCCGAATTTAATGACCCGAAGAGCGCTGCACACAGCCAGTTGGTGGAGATCGTGCGCCGGCTCGCAGCCGAGCCGAATGCGCGCGCATCCTGACATGACAAAGATCGACGCGCCCGATCGCCCGCGCACTGCGGCCTCGCGTGGTCCGGATCTTGCCGACATGGTCTGGATTCCCGGCGGGACCTTCCGCATGGGGTCGGACAGGCACTATGCTGAGGAGGCGCCAGTCCACCGCGTGATGGTCGACGGCTTCTGGATTGATCGCACCCCGGTGACAAATCGCCAATTCCGCGAATTCGTTCGGGCGACCGGACATGTCACCTTCGCCGAAATCGCGCCGGATCCCAAGGACTATCCGGGTGCTCTACCGAACATGCTCCGAGCAGGCTCGCTGGTATTCAATCCGCCGAAGCACCCAGTCGATGTGACGGACTGGAGCCAGTGGTGGAGTTTCAAATTTGGCGCCAATTGGCGGCGCCCCTACGGTCCGCGCAGCTCGCTCAGCGGGCTCAATGATCACCCTGTCGTTCACGTCGCCTATAGCGACGCGTTGGCCTATGCAAAATGGGCGGGCAAAGACTTGCCGACCGAAGCGGAGTGGGAGTTTGCCGCCCGCGGCGGGCTCGACAGCACCGAGTTCGCCTGGGGTTATGAATTCACGCCCGGCGGCAAGCAGATGGCGAACACCTGGCAAGGCGCATTTCCGCACGAGAATTTGAAACTCGACGGATATGAGCGTACCTGCCCGGTGACCGCATTTCCGCCAAACGGCTATGGCCTCTACGACATGATCGGCAATGTGTGGGAATGGACGACCGACTGGTATTCGCCTGCGCACGAGACTGATGCCGAGAAGGCGTGCTGCATCCCGACCAATCCGCGGGGCGGTCGTGAGGAAGCGAGCTATGACCCCTGCCAGCCCGCAATCAAAATACCTCGTAAAGTGCTGAAGGGCGGTTCGCATCTGTGCGCGCCAAATTACTGCCGCCGTTACCGCCCGGCCGCGCGTCATCCGGAGCCGGTGGACACCTCGACGAGCCATGTGGGTTTTCGCTGCGTGGTTCATCAGACGTCGTCGCAATAAGCAATGCAAAACAAAGGGAGACATCACACCATGAGCAACGACAACAAGCACCGTTCGCATCTGCCGATCCTCAGTCCCGAGCGAACCGGATTGATTACCTATGACGCGAAGGATCCGGACACCAAATTCTCGCCGATCGAGCAGTTGCGCCCGCCCAAGGGCGCACCCAATGTGCTGTTGATCCTGATCGACGACGCCGGGTTTGGTTCCAACAGCGCCTTCGGCGGTCCGTGCCAGACGCCGAATCTGGAACGGCTCGCGGCGGGTGGACTGAAATACAACCGCTTCCACACGACCGCCCTCTGCTCCCCGACGCGCGCCGCGCTGCTGACCGGCCGCAACCACCATTCCTGCGGCATGGGCGGCATCACCGAGATCGCCACCGGTGCCCCCGGCTACAGCTCGGTGCTGCCGAATACGATCTCGCCGCTAGCGCGCACCCTAAAGCTCAACGGCTACTCGACCGCGCAGTTCGGCAAATGCCACGAAGTGCCGGTGTGGGAGACGAGTCCGGTCGGACCCTTCGACGCATGGCCGACGGGCGGCGGCGGGTTCGAATATTTCTACGGCTTCATCGGCGGCGAGGCGAACCAGTGGTATCCGACGCTTTACGAGGGCACCACGCCGGTCGAGCCGAAGAAGACGCCGGAAGAGGGCTATCACTTCATGGCGGACATGACCGACAAGGCAATGGCCTGGGTCGCGCAGCAGAAGGCGCTGGCACCCGACAAGCCGTTCTTTGTCTACTTCGCGCCCGGCGCGACCCATGCACCTCACCATGTGCCGAAAGAGTGGGCCGACAAATACAAGGGCAAGTTCGACCAGGGCTGGGACAAGCTGCGCGAAGAGACCCTTGCCCGGCAGAAGGCGGTGGGCGTCGTCCCGCAGGACTGCCAGCTCACTGCGCGTCACGCCGAGATCCCCGGGTGGGACGAGATGACGGAGGCGTTGAAGCCGATCCTCCGCCGCCAGATGGAGGTATATGCCGGGTTCCTCGAGTACACCGACCACCATGTCGGACGGCTGATAGACGGTTTGAAGAAGCTCAATATTCTCGATGACACGCTGATCATTTACATTACCGGCGATAATGGCGCCTCGGCCGAAGGCACGATAAATGGCGCCTACAACGAGATGGCCAATTTCAATGGCCTGGCGGCCCTCGAGACCCCGGAATTTCTGATGGAGCGTTACGAGAAGCTCGGCGGGCCGGAGTCCTACAACCACTACGCCGTGGGCTGGGCCCACGCAATGAACACCCCCTACCAGTGGACCAAACAGGTCGCTTCGCATTGGGGCGGAACCCGCAACGGCCTCGTCGTGCATTGGCCCAGCGGCATCAAGACGAAGGGCGAAATCCGCTCCCAGTTCCACCATGTGATCGACGTCGCGCCGACGATCCTCGATGCGGCCGGGCTGCCGGAGCCGATCTCGGTCAATGGCGTACAGCAACGGCTCATCGAAGGTGTCAGCATGCTGTACTCGTTCGACGACGCCAACGCGGCGGATCGGCACGAGACGCAGTACTTCGAGATGTTCGGCAACCGCGGCATCTACCACAAAGGCTGGACTGCGGTAACCAAGCACGGCACACCTTGGATACTGGTGGGCCGGAAGACCGTGCCTCTCGACGATGACGTCTGGGAGCTATACGACACCAGCAAGGATTGGAGTCAGTCCAACGATCTGGCCAAACAAATGCCAGATAAGCTTCACGAGCTGCAGAGGCTGTGGCTGATCGAAGCGACCCGTTACAATGTATTACCGATTGACGACCGGGTTGCAGAAAAGATGAATCCGGACATCGCCGGCCGGCCGGTGCTGATCAAAGGAAATACCCAGCTGCTGTTCGGCGGCATGGGGCGCCTGTCGGAAAACTGCGTGCTGAATATTAAAAACAAATCCCATTCGGTCACCGCGGAGATCGTGGTGCCGGAGAATGGGGCAGAGGGAGTGATCATATCCCAGGGTGCCAATATCGGCGGCTGGAGCCTCTATGCAAAGAACGGCAGGCTCAAATACTGCTACAATGTCGCAGGGGTGCATTACTTTTATGTCGAAGCCGCGCGGGCATTGCCGGCGGGCGAGCACCAGGTGCGCATGGAGTTTGCCTATGCCGGCGGCGGCCTCGGCAAAGGCGGGCAGGTGGCACTCTATGTCGACGGCGAGAAGGTCGGCGAAGGGGCCATACCAATGACGCAGGCGATGGTCTTCTCGGCCGATGACGGCTGCGACGTCGGCGAGGACAGCGGCGCGCCGGTGTCCCAAGACTACGGTCCGCGCGGCAATGCCTTCAACGGCACGGTCAGGGGGGTGCAGCTCGCGATCGGCGGGGCAGCAGAAAGCTCGGATCACCTCGTCTCACCTGAGGAGGCGATCCGTATCGCCATGGCACGACAATAATCTAAAAAGGCGGGGGGCATGGCAGATACACACACCGCCCCAGCGGTGGGCCGGTTCGAAGTCAGAGCATCGGCGTCCGATCATTTCGCTTGGGTCCGCACGCGTCTCGCCCTTGAACGCACGATAATGTCGTGGCTCAGAACAGCAGTCGCGCTGATCGGCTTCGGCTTCGCGATCGTTCAGTACCTTTACCATTTGGAGCAGGAGCCCGGGGCCCGCCAAGCCTACTTCCCGCACGCGCCGCAGTATTTGGGACTGGCGCTGATTTCATGCGGTATCCTGGCGCTTTTGATCTCCATTTGGCAGTACCGGTGGTCCCTTCGTTATTTGTGGGGCGAACCATTTACCCAGATCGCCGGCGTCACGAAGGAGGGAATACAAACGCCGGTCATTGCGGTCGCCTTAATTCTCGTCGGCATCGGCCTTTTTGCCTTCTTTGCTGTGCTGTTCCGACTCACTTAGAGGCCAAGCCGGGCAACTGGATCCCCCGGCACTTTCGACATCACTGCACCAACGAAAGGAGACTTCAATGGCTCAATCTGGAGCAGGCAAGCCGAACATCGTCGTCATTTGGGGCGATGACATCGGCATTACCAACCTCAGCTGCTACAGCGACGGGCTGATGGGCTACCGCACGCCCAATATCGACCGCATCGCCCAGGAGGGAATTCGCTTCACCGACTGCTACGGCGAGCAGAGCTGCACCGCGGGGCGGGCATCGTTCATCACCGGCCAGCACGGATTGCGCACCGGTTTGACCAAAGTCGGTTTGCCGGCGGCCACCGTAGGGTTGAGCAAGGAAGACCCGACCATCCCCGAACTGTTGAAGCCCTTGGGCTACGCGACCGCGCAGTTCGGCAAGAACCACCTCGGCGACCGTAACGAATACCTGCCGACCGCGCACGGCTTCGACGAGTTCTACGGCAATCTTTACCACCTGAACGCGGAGGAAGAGCCGGAATTGCCTGATTACCCGAAGGGTTCGGAATTTCCGCATTTTCGCGAAAGGTTCGGGCCGCGCGGGGTCTTGGACTGCAAGGCCACCGGCACCGACGATCCGACGATCGACCCGCGCTTCGGCAGGGTCGGCAAGCAGACCATCGTCGACACCGGCCCGCTGACAAAGAAACGGATGGAAACGATCGACGACGACGTCGCCGGCCGCGCCGCCGATTATATCAAGCGGCACGCCCAGGCCGGAAAACCCTTCTTCCTCTGGGTAAACTTCACCCACATGCATCTGCGCACGCATGTGAAGCCGGAGAGCCGCGGCCAGGCTGGGCGTTGGCAGAGCGAATATCACGACGTGATGATCGATCACGACAAGAACGTCGGCCAGGTCCTAAAGGCGCTCGACGACGCCGGCATCGCCGACAATACCTTTGTCATGTATTCGACCGACAACGGCCCGCATATGAATTCATGGCCCGACGGCGCGATGACGCCATTCCGGAGCGAGAAGAACACCAACTGGGAGGGCGCCTACCGGGTGCCGTGCCTCATCCGCTGGCCCGGCAGGATCAAGCCGGGGACGGTATCGAACGAGATCGTCGCCCATCACGACTGGCTGCCGACACTTCTTGCGATCGCCGGCGACTCCGATGTGAAAGACAAGCTGGCGAAGGGCCA
>Ga0126383_10001974_pt1 | contig 13031 bp, 13 predicted proteins | sample PanSoiMetPlot_35_FD_96882 | JGI IMG/M metagenome (GOLD analysis project Ga0126383, IMG submission 96882) | Tropical forest soil microbial communities from Panama - MetaG Plot_35 | ecosystem: Environmental > Terrestrial > Soil > Tropical forest > Bulk soil | place: Panama | collected 2016-02-17
ACCAGCTTCAGCGCGTCGATGTCGAGGCCGCTGTCGGTCTCGTCGAGAATAGCCAGACGCGGCTCCAGCATGGCCATCTGAAAGATTTCGTTGCGCTTCTTCTCGCCGCCGGAAAATCCGACATTGACGGCGCGCTGCAGCAAATCCTCGCCAATGTTAAATAGCTTGAGCTTGGCGCGCACGATCCGCAGGAACTGTCCGGCGTCGAGCTCGGGCTCGCCGCGGTGGCGGCGCTGCGCATTGATCGCGGTGCGCAGGAAATACATGTTGTTCACACCCGGGATTTCTACCGGGTATTGGAAGGCGAGAAACAAGCCCTCGCGCGCCCTCTCGTCGGCCTCCATCGTAAGGAGGTCGCGGCCGAGATAGGTGACCGCGCCTTCGGTGACCTCGTAGCCCTCGCGGCCTGCGAGCACCGCGGCGAGCGTGCTCTTGCCCGAGCCGTTCGGGCCCATGATCGCGTGCACCTCGCCGGCGCCGACCGCGAGATCGATGCCCCGCAGGATCTCGCGACCCTCGGTCGGACGTGCGTGCAGATTGTTGATTTCAAGCATCATTCTACTATTCGGGTTCCCATCATCGGGCAAGGGCCGGACCTGTTTCACCTGTTTTATCAGGAGCAGATCAGGTTGCCTCAACCGACGCTGCCTTCGAGGCTCACGGCGAGGAGCTTTTGCGCTTCGACCGCAAACTCCATCGGCAGCTCTTTCAGGACTTCCTTGCAAAAGCCGTTGACGATCAGCGACACCGCATCCTCGGCGCTGAGACCGCGTTGCCGGCAATAGAACAACTGATCGTCGCTGATCTTCGATGTCGTCGCCTCGTGCTCTACCCGGGCAGAGGGGTTGCGCACCTCGATATACGGCACGGTATGGGCGCCGCACCGGTCGCCGAGCAGCAGCGAGTCGCATTGCGTGTGGTTGCGTGCGTTCTGCGCCCGTGGCTGCACCCGGACGAGACCGCGATAGGTGTTCTGCCCGCGCCCGGCGGAAATGCCTTTCGAGACGATCGTCGACCGGGTCTCCTTGCCGATATGGATCATCTTGGTTCCGGTATCGGCCTGCTGGCGGTTGTTGGTGATCGCCACCGAGTAGAACTCGCCGACTGAGTGGTCGCCTTCGAGCACGCAGCTCGGGTATTTCCAGGTGATCGCCGAGCCGGTCTCGACCTGCGTCCAGGAAATCTTCGAGCGCGCCCCGCGGCAGGCGCCGCGCTTGGTCACGAAATTATAGATGCCGCCCCTGCCCTCGGCGTCGCCCGGATACCAGTTCTGAACTGTCGAATATTTGATTTGCGCGTCTTCATGCGCGATCAGCTCGACGACTGCGGCATGCAGCTGGTTCTCATCGCGCTGCGGCGCAGTGCAGCCCTCGAGGTAGCTGACATAGCTGCCCTTGTCGGCGATCAGTAATGTGCGTTCGAATTGGCCGGTCTTCGCGGCGTTGATCCGGAAATAGGTGCTCAGCTCCATCGGGCAGCGAATGCCGGGCGGGATATACGCGAAGGAGCCGTCGCTGAAGACCGCGGAATTCAACGCCGCAAAGAAATTGTCGTTTTGCGGCACCACAGTCCCGAGATATTTGCGGACGAGATCGGGGTGTTCGCGCACCGCCTCGCCCATCGAGCAGAAGATGATCCCGAGCTTCGACAGCTCTTCCTTGAACGTCGTTGCGACCGAGATGCTGTCAAACACCGCGTCGACCGCGACGCCGGCGAGCGCCTCGCGCTCACGCAACGGGATGCCGAGCTTCTCGTAGGTCCGCAACAGTTCGGGATCGACCTCAGCGAGCGATGTAGGCCCGGCGTTCTGCTTTGGCGCGGAATAGTAGGTGGCGGCCTGGTAGTCGATCGGCTGAAGATGGAGCTTGGCCCAATCGGGCTGGACCATCTCGCGCCACGCCCGAAACGCGGCCAGCCGCCATTCGAGTAGCCATTCCGGCTCGCCCTTCTTGGCCGAGATGAACCGGACGGTGTCTTCGGTGAGACCTGGCGGCGCCGTGTCGGCTTCGATGTCCGTGATAAAGCCGTACTTGTAGCCCTCTTGCGAGAGCGAACGCACGGTCTGCAGAGTTTCGTTGGCAGCTGTCATGCGGAATATCTGGTCTCGTCAGGTTGTGACCGATCAGCCGAAGGAAAGGTGTGCGGAACGAAAGCAGACGGGGTCAGCATCGCATCGAGCGATATCGCCGACAGCGCTTCCCCGACCGCACGATTGATTGCCGCCCAATGGGGACGGGTCGGACAATATGTCGTCCGCGCGCACCCCGCGACATGGACCGAGCACTGGGTCAGCCCGATGTCGCCATCGATCGCAGCGACGACTTCGGCTACCGAAATCGCTTTGGGACCGCGCGCCAGACGGTATCCTCCTCCGGCACCCCGGGCCGCCGTCACGAGCCCGGCATGTGCCAAGGCCTTCAAGACTTTGGCCACGGTGGCCTGCGGCAGGCGGGTCTCGGCCGCCACTGTGCCCGCGGTGACGAGCCGGCCCGGATGGGCGGCAAGGTGGGTGGCGACGATGACGCCGTAATCGGCGAGCTTGGTAAGGATGATCATCGCTTTCGCGATCCTAAATCGGACCGATTTGGTCCGTTAATACATCGTCGCTCGCTCCCTGCTGGTCAAGTCGAAAAACGACAGTGCTTCTGGTATGTCGCAGGCGTAGGGCGGAAAAGCGCAGCGCATTCCGCCGATATTCGATGGCAACGAGTGTTGTTTGGGGCGATAGGCCGATCATTGCATATCTTTGACCGGTCTTTGACCGGCTCTTCCATCGCCCTGCCTGAGGCGATGGCGGAATGCGCTGCCGCTTTTCCGCCCTACACGCCTACACGCTATGAGGCGACCGCTTGCCCCGGCCTGCAGCCAATACCACCTGAGCCTTGCCCCTAAAAGAGATCGCACCTTGTTCGATGAAGATTCTTGTCGTCGAAGACGATCGTGAGACTGCCACCTATTTGACCAAAGGGTTAGGCGAGAGCGGCTACACGGTGGATTGCGCGAGTGACGGGCGCGAAGGGCTGTTTTTGGCGACCTCCGGTGATTACAGCGCAATGGTTCTCGACCGCATGCTCCCGAGCATGGACGGCCTCTCGATATTGGGCGCCTTGCGGGCAGCCGAGATCCGCACGCCCGCGCTGATCCTCAGCGCCCTCGGCAGCGTCGACGATCGCGTCAAAGGATTACGCGCCGGTGGCGACGATTATCTCGTCAAGCCCTTCGCCTTCAGTGAGCTGCTCGCCCGTCTCGAAGCGCTGCTGCGGCGCGGCGCCGGGACAACCACGACGACCAAGCTGCGGACCGCCGATCTCGAACTCGATCTATTGACCCGCAGTGTGAAGCGAGCGGGCAAAGCGATCGAGGTGCTGCCGCGCGAGTTCCGGCTCCTTGAATACCTGATGCGCAACACCGGCCATGTGGTTACCCGCACGATGCTGCTCGAGCATGTGTGGGACTATCACTTCGACCCGCAGACCAACGTCATCGACGTCCACATCAGCCGCTTGCGGCAGAAGATCGACAAGAGTTTTGATCAACCGTTACTCCACACGGTCCGTGGCGCAGGCTACACTCTCCGCGCCCCGGAGTAACCCGGAAGGCGGGCGTCGATGGTCGTCGAACAGCCTCGCCTTCCGCTAGCGCATTCGTGGTCCCCCCGGGGAGTTCTCGCAAATACCCGGCGTCTATTCCGCACTCACGCATTCCGCCTGGCAGCACTTTACTTGGTGGTGTTCGCCGCCTCGGTACTGGGCGTCTTGCTGTTCGTCTACTGGACCAGCGCCAATTTCGTCGAACGGCAGACCGAGGCCACCCTGGACGCCGAAATTGCCGGCTTGGCCGAGCAATACGCGCAGCGGGGCTTAAGCGGCCTCATTCAAATCGTTGCGGCGCGCAGCGCCGGCGACCGCGGCGACTCGATGATCTACCTAGTGACGGACCCTGACGGCCGGCCGTTGGCGGGCAATATCGCCGCCTGGCCGACCGGCCTGGCGACCGGTTCCGCCTGGCTTTCTTTCGCGCTCGAAAAGACCGTCAACGGCCGGGTCGTGATCCATCCCGCTCGCGGCCGATTGTTTACGATCCCCGGCGGGTACCGTCTGCTGGTCGGCCGCGACATCAGCGATGCCGCGGCGTTTCGTGGCCAGGTCAGATCGACCTTGCTGTGGGCCGGGTTGATCGCACTCGGCATCGGTCTGATCGGCGGCACGGTGATGAGCCGAAACCTGCTGCGCCGGGTCGAGCAAGTGAACCGGACCAGTGAGCGTGTCATGGCCGGAAATTTGGCGGACCGTATCCCGCTTCACGGCACGAGCGACGAGTTCGACCAACTAGCCGCCAATCTCAACCGGATGCTGGATCAGATCGAGCGCCTGATGACGGCGATGCGCGAGGTCACCGACGACGTCGCTCATGACCTGAAAACGCCACTCTCGCGACTGCGCACGCGGCTCGAGCGGGCATTGGCCGAGCCGTCGTCCGGGCGTGCGCGGAACGACGCGATCCGTGGGGCAATCGAAGAGGCCGACCGGCTGCTGGCGACATTCAATGCGCTGCTCAGCATCGCCGAATTGGAGTCGGGCGCACGCCGCGATCAGAGCGAGCCCGTGGACCTCTCGGAAGTCGCCCGATCCGCTGCGGAGCTCTACGAACCGGTCGTGGAAGAAAAGGGGTTCGTACTGGCTATTGGGGCGGAGGCTGACTTAAGGATTTGCGGCGATCGCCACTTGCTCTCCCAGGCGCTCGCGAATCTGCTCGACAACGCGCTCAAATATGCCGGCGGCGGTAAAATCGAGATCCGCACCTTCGGCAATAACGGGCGGGCTGTGCTGGAGGTCGCGGATCGCGGCCCGGGAATTCCCGAAGGCGACCGGGAAACCGTGCTGAACCGGTTCGTCCGTCTCGAGGCGAGTCGCACCACCGCTGGAAACGGTCTCGGATTGAGCCTCGTGCGTGCGATTGCACGGCGGCACGACGGTTCGCTCGTGCTCGAGGACAACAACCCCGGACTACGGGTACGCCTCGAATTTGCCAGGCTTTACGCGTCCGCTCCGACTATTTAACCTCGCTGCATAAGCCCGCTGCGCACCCTTACCCTTTTTCCCGCCTCCGCTCTCGGTCCTCGATCCGGCGTGCGGTTTCCACCATCATCTCGCGGAACTCCTGCAGCTCGAGACCGGCACTGCGCAGTACGGGGGTCATCACCTCGTCAGCGAGCAGATCTTCGAGGCTCGGCTCACAACGGCAGCACTCAAAGAGCTCGTCCATGACTCCCCTCCTTGCCTGTCAGATTGTATGCAGGATGGCCGCAAAGCATGTCCGCTTTGTGTCCGCGGATCGAAAATTTCGCGGCAATTTGTATAGACGCCGGTCGCAATTATCTCATCGGTAGCGTCAATAAGGCGTCAGCCCGCTCGCTCTCGCGCCGGGCCATATACTGTATCGCTATATTGACAAATACGATATTCGCATGTTAACTTTGAGATATGCGGATCTTTGTTCCCGTGTCTTCGTGCCGGCTGGGAGTTCAAGACATCAGCGAAAGAACAGCCAACGGAATAGCCAGCTTCCCGCTGTTCCTACGGTCGCCAAGTCGCCGTGGTCCAGGATTTCTGCGGGAAACGAGATGTGGCTGGCTGATAGAACAGCAAAAGCAGCCAGGAAAGCGCCAGTGGGTCACCCCCCAGGGATATCGCAGTAGCTGACCAACGTGATGCCCAGCTCGCTGATGAGGCTTCTGACGGAAGGGCTCAGCAACGCCGCGAGTTCTTGCTCCTGCCGGTATCCTGGGACTGCAGCGGCGAACGGCGGAGCGCGCCGGGTCGTCGGGTGGAAATAGATTTCGCTGACCCCGTCGGGCAGGTGCGGAATTAGGCGGAGCAAGCGCCTTTCATCGAAATTGCCGCTCCAGGCGAGCCCGAACAGATGGTCATTGACGACCAGCCTCTCGCGCCGCAAACGGTGCCGTAACCGTTCGATCCAGGGCCGGTAGAAGGGCGCGGCGTAATGTTCTTCCGGGAATGCGGCACACAGCGCCTCGACAGGCTCGGAAGGGACGCGCACCGCCTTCATGTCATACCCGCGCCCGATCTCGACGATCAGCCGGGCGACGGTCGGATGCACATGCATATGCTTGTGGGCATTTACATGATCGAGTGTCAGACCCGTCGCGCGAAACGCCTCGAATTGGGCTCGGATTTCCGCTGCCAACTGGCGCCGAGCCCCGGATAGAAAAAAGAACCGAAGCCCGGCCCGCGCCATGTTCGCATCCAACTTGCCGTCTGCACGCACAAGGCTGCCGATCTCCCCGCTCGGCAGAACGGCAGGGCCATCGACGAGGACGAGATGAAGGCCGACCCGCAGCTCTGGCAAGCGGCGGGCGCGGGCGACGGCATGGGCGGCAGCCCCAGTGCCGACCATCAGGCTCGCGGTCGTCAGAATGCCGTGTCGGTGCGCTTCCTCTACGGCTTCGTTGACCGCCGGATCCAGCCCGAAATCATCGGCGCAGATGATCAAGCGCTTCCCGTTCTCGCTCACCGGAGCCAACGGCGTTGCCTAGACCCCGCGGCAGATCACGTTGAGCAGAGCCTGCCGCTTTTCGACCGTGACGGCGTGGACGGCGCGGTCGAGCGCCGCCGGCAGGGCCGCCGGGTCTTCGACCCGCTCGCCATAGCCGCCTGCGGCGGCGCAGACCTGCTCGAAAGCCGGGAGGTCGTCGAGGTCGATCAATGGGGGCTTGTTGCTGTGCGCCGCTTCGCCCCGCGGGTACATGCCCAGTGTGGCCCGGCGCACGGCGCCCCACATCGAATTGTTCATGATGACGAACAACACCGGCAATTTGTGCATCGCCGAGGCGTGGTGGAGGGCAACCGGATTGCCAAACAGGTGCGAGCCGTCGCCGAGAACGGCGATCACCAACCGGTCGGGCGCGGCGAGCTTGGCGCCGAGCGCGGCGCCGCCACCCCAGCCGAGACCCGAGGCGGTGCTGGAGCCGAAATAGCTGCCCGCACGGTTCGAGCCGCAATGTTCGGGCATCAAGGTGTATTCGTTGACGAGGATCGCGTCCTCCGGCTTGATCCGGGCGATGCAAGCGCTGGCCCAGGCCATATGGATCGGGCGCATGCTTGCGGCGGCCTCGTGCGTCTTTTGCCAGTCGGCTTTGAGGTCCTCACGCTGCTCGGCCAAACGCCGACGCCGCTCCGCAACGGCCGAACCGGAGATATGGCTGTCGACGGCGTCGCCAAGCTGCGGCAATGCTGCGGCCGGCGCGCCGGTCACCGCCAGGTCGCACGGAAAGCCACGGATCGGATAGCGCGAGAACAACGGGTCGATCCCGAGGTGGACGACCTTGCATTCGGGCCGCGGCGCCTCGAGGCTGGGGATCCACGGCACGTCGCATTCGAGAACCAGGATCGCATCGGCACGGCTGAGGAAGGGGCCTGCGTCATACCCCAGATGGCATGGATGATCGGTCGGGAGACAGAGATGCCGCGGGCGGTGCTGGACGACCGGGATCGCGAAGCGTTGTGCGAAATCGGCGAGGGCGTCGACCGCCGCCGGATCGCGCCCGGCGCTGGCGGTGACGATGAGCGGGTTCTCGGCCGCCGCGAGGATGCGGGCGGCTCCATCGATCGCCCCCTCGTCGGGACCGGGCGGGGCGGCGGCTACGCGTCGCGACGGAGAATCGTAGGAAAACCCGGGAAGCGGGGCGGCCAGCACTTCGCGCGGCAATGACAGATAGACCGGCCCGCCTGGCGGGGTCGTCGCGACCGAAAGGGCGCGGTCGATGACGGTTTCGAGCTGCGGGCCGTTGCGCAGCTCGTATTCCCATTTGACGATCTCGCGCAGCATTCCGGCCTGGTCGAACATCTCCTGCGCCCAATGGATGTAAACGTCCCGGGCGCCGGGCAGGCCATTCTCAGTCAGCGGAGAGCGGCCGGCGGTGAACAGCATGGGCACATTCTCGCGCGCCGCGTTGAGCACGCCGCATACGCCGTTAGCGGTGCCGACGCTGACATGCACCATGACCGCCGGCACGCGGCGCGTTACCATTGCGTAGCCGTGCGCCATCGACAGCGCGAGGTTCTCGTGGGTCGCGAGAACCGGCCGCGGCACGGGCATCCCCGTGCGCGCCGCCTTGGCGAACGCCTCGACGAGCGGGGCGAAATCTGTGCCGGCATTGGCGAACAGGTATTCGACCCCGCGCTCGGCGAGCAGTGCGAGATAAGCTTCGGCCACGTTGTCGACCGCGAGTTCCTTGCGAGCCATCGCATCACCTCATCAAGATGCCGCTACGCAATTCTGCGCTTCGCGCGCGGAAGGGGCAAATGTGAGGTGTGCCGGCAATGCGGACCCCAAAGACGGTGCGCGGGTTGGAGGAGTTCAGTCGCGTCAGGCTATCGCGCTCGTTTTTCATGCGCGACTTTCTGTACAGCGACATCTCGAACCTGCACGGCATCCCCAACCTCCCTGCCGACCCGGATTTGGCCATCGCCGCAGGAAAACGCCTGTGCGAGGATCTTCTCGAACCGTTGCAGGCGGCATTCGGACGGCTGGCGATCCGCTCGGCTTACCGTTCGGCCGCGGTAAACGCCTATGGGAACGCGCATCACCAAAATTGTGCGTCGAACGAACGCAATTATGGCCGTCATATCTGGGACCGCCGCGATGCGCGCGGGGGCATGGGCGCCATGGCCTGCATTGTCGTCCCCTGGTTCACCGATCGATTGCTGGAGGGCACCCCGTGGCAAGCAATGGCGTGGTGGATCCACGACCATCTTCCCTATAGCCAATTGCAATTCTTCCCGAAGCTCGGTGCGTTCAATATCGGATGGCAGGAATACCCGAAGCGCGAGATCTACAGCTTCATCCACCCTCGCGGTTACCTGACCCGCCCCGGCATGCCGAACCACACCGACGACCATTCTGATCAATATCCGGGCTTTCCCCCCGTCTAACGGCGCGTGCGGTCGGCGATGTAGCCCTCGCTCTGCATTTCGATCAGGCGGGAGACGGTGCGCTGGAATTCGAAGCAGCCGTCGCCGGCAGTATAGATTTGCTCGGGCGAAACCTCCGCGGAGGCGATCAGGAGGGTGCGCGCCTCGTACAATGTGTCGAGCAGGATGTTGAAGCGCCTCGCCTCGTTCCGCTGCGCAGCGCCCAGGCGCGGTATGGCTTCGAGAATGACCGCCGGGAAGTGTTCGGCGATCGCCAGGAAATCGGCGGCGCCGAGGGGGTTGGCGCAGAGATCGGTGAAGTGGAACCAGGCCACGCCTCGCGCGGTCCGCGGGACGACGAGCGGGTGCCCCTTTACGGTGAGGGTGGTGCTTCGGCCGGTGGCGTCGTCGGTCAGCTCGGCGAAGGCGTGTTCGAGCGCGTCATGCGCCGCCTTGCCGAGCGGGTGGTGATAGACCGGTTTCCCGTGCAGCCGGGCAAGGCGATAATCCCGACCGCTGTCGAGTTCCAGCACAAAGAGTTTCTCTTTGAGCAGCGCGATAAACGGCAGAAACCGCTCGCGCTGCAGGCCATGCTCGTAGAGCCTGTCCGGCGCGCGGTTCGAAGTCGCGACGATGACCACTCCGGCATCGAAAAGTGCCCGGAACAGGCGCTCGAGGATCATGGCGTCGGCGATGTCCACGACCTGGAACTCGTCGAAGCACAGCAACGCAGCCTGCGCTGCGAGGTCATGGGCGACCTTGGCGATGGGTTGATCGGTCCGGGCGCGGCGCTCCCGCTCGATGCGGTCGTGCACTTCGAGCATGAAGGCGTGGAAGTGCACCCGCCGCTTGCGCCCGCTTGGCACCGACCCGAAGAACAGGTCCATCAGCATCGATTTGCCGCGGCCTACTGGTCCGCAGAGGTAGAGACCCATCGGGGGATGGTTACCGCCGTTTTCGGCAAGCCCGAAGCGGGCGAGCCAGCCGCGCAAGCCGGTTTCCGGCCGGTAGTGCAGCAGTGCACGGTGGAGGCTCTGCAATCGTTCGACGGCCAGTTGCTGCGCCGGATCGGGCTGCAATAGCCCGCGCCGGCAGAGCGCGCGGTAAGCCGTCATCGGCTCGCCGGCGGCCGATGCTGTCGCACCCGCATCGGCTAGCATTATAATGGACGAACTATATTAAAGGTCATCGAGCGGCGGGCGGGTCGTCTCGTAGGCGCAAGAGGGAGAAGACCATGAACGAAGATCGTTTCAATATGGATATCCGCAAATTCTTAAAAGTGGTTGGCGTGACGTCGCAGCGCGAGATCGAAAACGCGGTGCGCAATGCGCTCGCCAATGGAAAAGTCGGCGAAAGCGCATTGCTTAAGCCGCGAATGATCCTGTCGATCCCCGAACTCGGGCTAGAACACGTCGTGGATGGAGAAATCGGGCTGTCTTAGGCAGCCGATCTCGCCGGAAGCCGTCGCGCTTATTTGGCGGCGGTCACCATGATCTCGACCAGCAGCTCCGGGCGCGCCAGATCGGCTTTGACGCAGGCGCGCGCCGGCGGGTTTTCGGGATCGACCCAGGCGTTCCACACCGAATTCATATCGGCGAAGAGAGCCATGTCCTTGATCCATAGATTGGCCGAGAGGAGGTTCGACTTGTTCGTCCCCGCCTGTGCCAGGTAGCCGTCGATCTTGTCGAGGATCTGCTTCGTCTGACCCTTGATGTCCTGGGACGCGTCGCTGGCGGTCAGCCCGGCGAGGTAAACGGTGTTGTCGCGGACAACGCAGCGGCTCATCCGCGGACCGGGCGGCTGGGTCAGATCGAAACGATTGATGGCCATGGGTTGGTTTCCCCTAAGCGGTGGTGCAGAAAGAACAGATGAAGCGGGCCTAAGCCCGGGACAGAAAGAAGCTATACGTAATTGACGATCCGCTCGCCGTGGGTGTGGATGCCGAAGGTGACGAGCGGCCGATCACCCACCACCCGGAAGGCATGGACCCGGTTTGCCGGGATGCTAATCGTAACACCCGGCTCCATCGTTACGACGCCTTCTTCGCCGTCGAGCCACGCCTCACCGCGCCCCTCGATCACGGTCAGGATCTCGGGATATGGGTGCGAATGCAGTCGCGTCGCGTAACCCGGCTGAGAGGTCTGGATGCCCGTTCGGATCGGCATGCCAGCTCCGGTGTCGTCGCCGATGATCGGTCGATACTCGGCTCCACCGGGTAAAGTCACGCTCGGCCGCTCGGCGTGCCGGATGATGGTCAGAGCATCGGGCATCGGGTTCCTTCCTGGCCGTCACAAGCAAACCACCCTAGCATAGTTTCGACCGCGTGAGGCCAACGGAATGCGGCAACGCAACGGAGATCAGATGCGGGCAACACAGTTATGGCACGCAATCATCGCCTGCGGAACGGCGGCGTTTCTCAGCGGCGTGGCATCGGCAGACAATCTCCAAACTGCTCCACCATCGAATCTCGAATACGGCGCGCATCCGAGACCCGACGGCTGGGTCGACTTCGGGTTGCGCGCGCCAGCCGCCGATACTGCAGAGCTGCTCATTTACGATGCACCGGAGGCCAAGAAACCGGCCTCAGCCGTGCCGATGACCCGCGCGCTGCCGGCGACTGGGGCGTCCGCGTGCGCGGCTCCGGCATCGGTGCCGGCACCTTTTACATGTACCGTGTGACCGGGCGAGGGACGGCCACCAAGGACGCGCCGTTCGGCACTGTGCTGAACGGCAATTTCGTGCTCAACGACCCCTACGCCTATCGGACACAGGATGTCGATTACTCGCAATTCTATGTTTCTCCGCCGTTCATCGACACCAATCAGACAATCTATGCGGGGGGCGGCAAGAGCATCGTCTACGATCACGCTGCCGATCCTGCCCCCACTCACATGGACATACGGCCCGAAGACCTCGTCATGTACGAGCTGCACGTGCAAGACTACACCGCGCAGCTTTCCGGATTACCGCCGGCCCTGCGCGGCACCTATCTCGGCCTGGCGCAGGGCGGCCTGAAGACGCCGGGCGGTCTGAGCGCGGGGATCGATCACCTCGCAGAGCTCGGCGTCACCGCGGTCGAATTGATGCCGATAATGCAATACGACAAGGAGACGACGACGGCTCGAGGCCGGGTTAATCACTGGGGCTATATGACCACGAATTTCTTCGCTCCCGAGACGCGTTATGCGTCGCGCCCGGGCGAGGAGGTCATTGAGCTGAAACGCCTTATCCAGGCATTCCACGACCGCGGCATCGCGGTGTTCATGGACGTCGTCTACAACCACACCGCCGAAGGGAGCTGGGTTCAGGACGGGCGCCTGGCCGACAAATGCTACAATCTTTGTGATGATATTCCGGAGGTATACCGCGCCACCGCCAACGGTTTTTTCGCCAACGCCAGCGGGACCGGCAACGACATCGACTTTGCCGGCGGTGACCGCTTCACGAAACATCTGGTTCGCGATTCCTTGACCTTGTGGCACACAGCTTATGGCGTGGACGGGTTTCGTTTCGATCTCGCCCGCATTCTGGCCGACGGTTCCAGCGATGCGGCGGCTTGGGTGAGCGCCGATCCCCGTTTTGCGCGCGCGCATCTGCATGCCGAACCGTGGGATCTGGAGGGGCAGTGGTGGAATTTCATGGACAGCCCGCCCTGGGACTGGCGGAACAACCGTTGGGCGAAATGGATCGGCAAGTACCGCGACGGGGCGCGGCTCTTCTCGAAGAGCGACCTGCGTGACCCGGGCACCTTGAAGCGGCTCGTCGAAGCGCGCGGCGCGATGCCGGGATCGGACGCCCCGGCTTCGAGCAAGCCGTGGCGCTCGATCAACTTTATCGCGATCCACGACGGCTACACCCTGCGCGACTGCATGTTTTTCAATGACAGCGACGGCTCGCAGAACTGCTGGGACAGCGGCGGCGACGAGGACATGCGTCGTCGACGCGAGAAACTGCTGTTGGGCTGGCTGTTGACGTCCAATGGCGTGCCGTTGCTGCAGGAGGGCGACGAGTTCGGTCGCACCAAATCCAGCGCCGGTCAGGAAGGCGCGCGGAACAGCTGGGACTGGGAATCCACCTCCGAAGATGCGAAGGTGAATG
>Ga0126383_10001975_pt1 | contig 13029 bp, 7 predicted proteins | sample PanSoiMetPlot_35_FD_96882 | JGI IMG/M metagenome (GOLD analysis project Ga0126383, IMG submission 96882) | Tropical forest soil microbial communities from Panama - MetaG Plot_35 | ecosystem: Environmental > Terrestrial > Soil > Tropical forest > Bulk soil | place: Panama | collected 2016-02-17
CGTTGCGGGCAATCATCTCCCGCTGCAGCTCGACCGCACAGCGCACCGCGTCGACGACGCTGGCGAACTCGACAAGAAGGCCGTCGCCGGTAGTTTTGACGATGCGACCCCGATACTCGGCAACTTTGGGATCGCCGAGTTCACGGCGAACCGCACGTAGCGCCGCGAGCGTGCCCTCCTCGTCCTCGCCCATCAGTCGCGAATAGCCGGCGACATCGACCGCCAGAATGGCTGCCAATCGTCGCTCGACCCGCCCTTCGCTCATCTCGCAAGGCCAGTCCCTCAGGGGATCTGCGGCTGAGGATATGATGGAACTCAGCCTGATGCGAGCACCGCTTTAGCGCGGATCAGATGCCGAAGCGAATGACGGGTTCCCATCCAATTGAACCGATTCCGGCGGGTATCGCGAACGGCAGGTGTGAGGCAAAACCCGCCGTTGGGGTCGATGGAAGCGAGCGGCTGACATGGTCGAGATTGTGCGTAGGTTTTCGAACATTTTGTACCATACGCCTCCTCACCGTCATGCCGCCGGAAGCGGGCATCCAGAGAGGTGGATCAGGCAGCCGAGGCTGTGGACGCCCGCTTTCGCGGGGGTGACGAGAGAGGGACCCGCGAGCCATCCATCTGGTTCCTACCACCCCCACAAAATACTTCCTCACCCGCCCCATCGAACACCGGTTCGCCAGCCTACCCGAACGTAGCCGGCAAACCCACAATCTATAGGTAATAATCTCGCAATTGCCACATTCATAATGTAGCGTCGTGGACGTTAGCAGCTGTGAGGGGTTCGGGATTTTCGATGAGGGAATTTGGTGACGCCTGATCTCGACCTGATAAAACAGGCGGATCAGGGTGCGCGCGGTTCGATAATGCCGATCCGTGGATCTCGAGCGGGTCGACTGCAGCCAACAGAAAGAAGAATCATGCCCGAACCCTCAACAGTCATTGAGACCGACATCCCGGCTCGGCTCGACCGTTTGCCGTGGACCAGGTTTCACACCCTTGTCGTCGTCGCGCTCGGCATCACCTGGGTTCTCGACGGGCTCGAAGTGACCGTGGCGGGCTCGATCGCCGGTGCTCTGCAGGAGAGCCCGGTGCTGCGTTTTACTGCCGCCGAGGTCGGGCTCGTCGGCAGCGCCTATCTGGTCGGCGCGATTACCGGCGCGGTGCTGTTCGGCTACCTGACCGACCGGTTCGGGCGCAAGAAGCTGTTTATGGTGACTTTGGGGATCTACCTGACGGCAACGGCAGCAACGGCCTTTTCCTGGGATTTCTGGAGCTTCGCTGCCTTCCGATTGTTGACTGGCGCCGGCATCGGCGGCGAATACACCGCCATCAATTCGGCGATACAGGAGTTGATCCCGGCGCGGTTTCGCGGCCGCACCGATCTGGCGATCAACGGCAGCTTCTGGCTCGGGGCGGCACTCGGCGCGGGTGGCGCGATCGCCTTTCTACAGCCCGGCGTTCTGCCGGCAGATTGGGGCTGGCGCGCTGCCTTCGGCATTGGCGCGGTCCTCGGCCTCGGTATTCTCGGCTTGCGCCGGTTCATTCCGGAAAGCCCGCGCTGGCTGATCCTCCATGCGCGTCCCGCCGAGGCCGAAGCGGTGGCCCAGAGCATCGAGCGCCGGGTGGCGCGCGCCGCCGAGGCCGATTTGCCGGAGCAGCGCGGCGGGCGCATTCGGCTCGCCGTCACCTCCCACACGCCGATGGTGCGAATGATACTGGCGATCGTACGCGACTATCCGAAGCGCGCGGTTCTCGGCCTTGTTCTGATGGGCTCGCAGGCGTTCTTCTACAATGCGATTTTCTTTTCCTATGCGCTGGTGCTGACGAAGTTCTTCGACGTTCCATCGGCGTCGATCGGCTGGTACATACTGCCGTTTGCGCTCGGCAATTTCTGCGGCCCCTTGCTGCTGGGCCCGCTCTTCGACCACATCGGCCGCAAGCCGATGATCGCCTCGACCTATGCTCTCTCCGGGGTGCTCCTCGCGATCGTCGGCTATCTCTTCCGCGAAGGCCTTGTCGACGCGCGTCAGTTGACGCTGTGCTGGACCGGCATCTTCTTTTTTGCCTCGGCGGCCGCGAGTGCGGCTTACCTGACCGTCAGCGAGAGCTTCCCGATCGAAGCGCGAGCCCTCGCCATTGCCTTCTTTTACGCGGTCGGCACCGCGCTGGGCGGCGTCGTCTCGCCCTGGCTGTTCGGGACGCTCGTCGGTTCGGGCGAGCGCGGCGCAGTCTTCCACGGCTATCTTCTCGGCGCCGGCCTGATGGTCGCAGCCGCGCTGACCGAACTCGCGATCGGCATCAAGGCGGAGCGCCAACCGCTGGAAAGCGTGGCGCGCCCGCTCTCTGCCCTCGGCGATTAGGCGCCACTTCCGATTGGCACGGTGCCGGTTGTCTGAGCCGAGCGTTTCACGCGAAAGCGGGCGCGACCTCGGCCGTGAAGCGCGCCATCTCGTCCCTGACTTGGGCGTGCGGCTTCAAGCCGACATTGAAGTAGAGGATGACCTCGTCGAAACCCGCAGCCTCGACCTTTTTTAGGGTTTCGGTGATCTGGGCCGGGGAGCCGAGCAATACCGAATTCTCGGTCAGATCCGCAGGCCGCGCATTGCGCAGCCGATCGACCATGGCGATGAAATAGCGATAGCTCGGCGGCGCGGTATTGGGGTCACCTGGAAAGGCGGCGATCACACATTCCTTGTAATAGCGGATCTGCCGGGCTCGCGCCGCCTCCTCCTCGCCCTTCGTGTAGGCGAAATGAATGAAATAGCTGCACATCAACCGGTCCGGTCGGCGGTTGTGCTTGGCGCAAGTCTCCTGATAAAGCTTCCTCACCTGCCGCAACCCCCCATAGGTCATCGCGGCTGCAAAAGGCGCAACGATCAGCCCGCAGCCCAGTCTTCCCGCCAGCTCGATCGAGGGCTGCGAAAACGAAGCGACATAAGCCGGTAGCGGCCGCTGCACCGGCTTCGGCGTGATCGCGACATTATCGAACCGGTAGTGCTTGCCGTAATGTGAGATCGGTTCGTCGCTCGACCACAGCCGCCGGACAACCTCCATGCCTTCCTCGAAGATCGCCTGATTGTCCTCAAAGGAAACATTGAGAGGAAGATACTCGCGCCGGTCATAGCCGCGGCCGGCCGCGAAATCGACGCGCCCGCCGGAGAGCAGGTCGAGTGTCGCCCATTGCTCGGCGACCCGGATCGGATGATGCAGCGGCAATACCGTGACTGCCGGCGCGAGGCGAATGCGTTTCGTGCGCGCCGCGACATTGGCCAGCACCAGATCGGGACAGGACAGCACGCCGAGCGTACTGAAATGATGCTCGCCGATCCACGCCGAATGGAGGCCGACCTCCTCGGCATAAACCGCCTCGTCAAGTATATCGGCAACGAACTCGTTGGCATTGCGGCGGTTGTCGTCATAGTGGTTGTCGCTGAGTGTGAAATAGCCGAATTCCATCGATCCTCCAGGCCGGCCTGCTTCGCCTTCAATAACCCCTCAGGAGAGCGTCACCCGGAGCCTAGCGTCGAACCCGTCGCCGGGCTAGAGCGTGCACCTCTGCCCGGAATGTTGAGGGAGGAACGAACTTTATTCGCGCTGTGTGAGCCATTTCACACCACCTCGGCAGAGCTGGCGATAAGCTTTCTCGGAAATTCTGAAGATAAAGCGTCGCGTGCTGGAAGCTTTGGTTTTCACGCGCTTGTTAATGATCAAGATCCGACCTAAGGTTGCGGGGCAACTCAAGGTCGCTGTACAGGGAGGCGGCCGCCAAAAGCGGCTCCGTCCCGCGGAACGCGGGGTGCGCAGATTGTTTCGTTGGTGGCCAGCAAGGGGCCGCGCCCGAAAGATCGCAGTATTCTGCCTGCTGGTCGGTTTCTGTTTCCAGCCGGTCGTTGCATCGGCGCAGACCCGGTGCGAGGTCGCAATCGGCACCATCGTCTCGGCAGAGGGCGAGATTTCCGTCACCGGACCGGAGGCTGGTTCGCTTCAGCCGGTGGCGGCGAGGGCCGAGACGCGCCTTTGTCCCGGGCAGACCGTCCTTGTGGGTCTGCGAAGCAGAGCAGCCGTTCGCCTCGAAGAAACCGGACAGGTCATAAGGCTCGACCAGGGGACCACACTGCGGGTTCTTGCGCCGCGGCAGCGGGGCCGCCCGCTGCTCGACCTGTCGCGCGGGATCATCAACCTCTTCAGCCCGGGGAACCGTCCGCTCGACGTTCAGACCCCGTATGTGACCGCCGGCGTCGAAGGAACGGAGTTCTTCGTCCTCGTGAACCCATCGCAGAAGGTCGCCGAAATTGGCGTCATCGACGGTCGGGTGAGCGCGGAAAATGCGCAGGGACGGCTCTCGCTCGGACCGGGTGAAGCCGCGGTCGCGCAATCCGGGGTAGCGCCGCGTCGGATCGAGATACAGCCGCGCGATCAAGTCCGCTGGGCCATCTACTATCCCCCGGCAATGTGGGAGTTGCCGGCCGCCGGCGCGCCGCTCGACCCGAGGGTCTACGCGGCATGGCAGGCTTGGCGAGCGAGCGATCTCCCCTCGGCGGTTCGCCAAGTAAACGCTATTCGGTCGACCGACGGGCTAAACGCGGTTTCGCTCGATTATCTCGCGGCCATCTTGATTTCCCTGGGCCGGATCGACGAGGCGAGCGGATTGCTCGATCGCAGTTTGAAACTCGATCCGAGTTCGCCGCGTGTCCCGGCCCTGCGCGCCATAATCGAGGTCGCGAGAAACCGGCCGCAACAGGCGGTAGAAGCGGCGGATGCCGCAGCCGCGCTTGCTCCCGCCAGCCCGGCAGCCCGCATCGCCCAGTCCTATGCTTTTCAATCAAGGTTGCAGCTCGAGCAGGCGCGCGCCGCGCTGCTTGCGGCCGTTCCTCCCGACGATCCGCTGGTACAGGCAAGGCTCGCCGAGGTCGAATTCTATCTCGGTAATATCCGGGCCGCGCGCCGCGCTGCCGAGCGCGCGATCGCCGGGGCGCCGTCGCTCAGCCGACCGCGCTCGATCCTCGGCTTTGCCGATCTCGCGCAGTTTTTCTTCGCCGCCGCGGAAGAGACGTTCCGCGTCGCAGCGGCGCTCGACCCTGCCGACCCGCTCCCCCGCCTCGGGCTCGGGCTTACCGCCATTCGTCGCGGCAGACTGGCGGAAGGGACCAAGGAACTCGAAATCGCGGTCGGCCTCAATCCCGCGAGCTCGGTGCTCCGCAGCTATCTCGGCAAAGCCTATGCCGCCGATTGGCACTATGACCCTGCCTTCCGCCAATGGGGGTTGGCCCAGCAGCTCGACCCGAAAGATCCAACTCCTTGGCTTTACCAAGCACTCGCGGAACGTTGGTTAAACCGACCAGGCGACGCGCTCGTGGACCTGCAGAAATCGATCGAGCTGAACGACAATCGCGCCGTCTACCGGTCACGCCTTCTGCTCGACCAGGACCTCGCGACCCGAGGTGCCGACCTCGCCGGCCATCTACCGCGACCTCGGCTTCGACCAGGCCGCGATTGTCCAGGGCTACAAGTCGGTCAATGCAGATCCTTCTAATGCTTCCGCGCACCGTTTCTTATCAGAGAGTTTTTTCGGACTGCCGCGTCACGAGACGGCCAGCGACAGCGAATTGTTACAATCTCTGCTGCTGCAGCCACTCGACGTAAACCCGCCGCCTCCGCGTCTCGCGCGCCAGGTGATCGGAGTACTGCCCCTCTTTGAACCCAACCGCATTGGCTACAATGAATTTTCCCCCCTTTTTGCCAGCGATGGGCTAGGCCTTCTAGCCGATGGCTTCGCAGGCAACTTCGGGACGATTGGCGGCACCCTTCTGGCCAATGGGTTGTATCGTAATCTGTCGGGAAGCGTTGGCCAGTTCTATTCGCGCACTGACGGCATTCACGCGAATGGCGATCTGCGCAGCCGGATCACGGACATCATCTTCCAGCCGGCCCTCTCCGATCAGGCGAGCCTGCTCGGCGAGTTCCGTTATTCCAATTTCGACGCGGGTGATTTTCAGAGCCGTTTCAATCTCACGAATTTTAATCCCGTCGAACGCCAGACCGCCAATGACCGGGAATATCGTGTAGGCGGACATTTCAAAGCGTCCCCCGGTGTGACCCTTGTTGGTGTCTGGACCAGGGAGAATGTGGATTTCCTGCAGGACTTCGGTCCCTTCTCTGCCGCGCATCAGCACGTTTTTACGGACGCCGGAGAGGCCGCCGCATACCTGACGGGGGATTGGTTCAACATTATCGCCGGCGGCAGCGTTCTTTCCGGAAGTATTGGGCTAAGCCTTACTCCGTTCGGCCCTGCTTCCCCGATACCTCTTCAGGCTGACGACCAAAGCGCCTGGCTCTACGAAAATTTGGCTCCTGTCACTGGACTGCGGCTCACCTTGGGCGGAGCTTTCGATCGGCTCCGAGAAAGCGTCAACCAGATCAAAACATTCGATTTTACTGTGTTCAACCCGAAGCTGGGCATCAGCTGGGATGTGCGGCCGGGTACGACCCTGCGAGCCGCCTGGTTTGAGACCTTGAAGCGGCCGCTCGTCGGTGATTACTCTTCTCGCAGTGGCCAGACGATCGAGCCTACTCAGATCGCCGGTTTTAACCAGTTTTTCAACGATCCGCCCGGCACACAGGCGCGGCGCTGGGGTGTCGGGATCGACCAGAAGTTTGCCTATCCCTTTTTCGCCTCCGACACCTTATTGGTCGGTGCAGAATGGTCGCAGAGCCAGCTGACATTCCCGGCCGTCGTCAACGCGCTACTCCCGCAGGTTGTCGAAACGGGCTGGAAGGAGCGGTATGGACGCGCTTATTTGAGCTGGTTGCCCGTTGAACGGCTCGCGATCAATGCTGCGGTCGATTACGAGGCCTTAAGCCGGTCGGAGTTGGCTGCGGGTATCGACAACTTCCTCAAAGTCCAGCTCCTGCGCGCGCCTGTGGAGCTGCGCTATTTCCATCCGAACGGTCTATTTGGGCTAATAAGGACGACAATCGTGCGTGAGCAGGGTCAATTTTTCGATGTGACAAGCGGGGACCTGAATCCCGGCAAAGGAACCTTCGCGACGTTGGATCTAGGCATTGGCTGGCGCTTCCCTGGGAGACCTTTTATTGCCACATTCGAGGCGGCGAATGTGCTGGATTCGCATTTTCATTTTCAGGACACCGACTTGCTCAATGAGCGGATCTTCGCACGCCGCACCATCCTCGCCCGCATCACCTTTCGCCTATAACGAACGTTCAATACGATTCTGCATCGTGCCGGATCATCACATCACCAACCACCGGTGACGTTAGGTCACCAGAGGCCAAGGAGACGAAACATGAGCGCTCACACTAACCGGTCGTCGAGCAGGCCATCGCCATCGCCAAATTCGGCAGTAGCGTGGATTCAGGAAGACAGTCAAGGAAACCGGTGGGTTTACTATAGATTGAGCAGCGGAGGGTTCTCCGCAGGAGAGAAGCTGCCGAGCACCGGAGGACAGCAGGGGTTGAGCGCCGCGGCCTCGCCGTGCCCTAATGGCATCTGGACCGGGTTTTGCTGGATTTGCCCTTAAGGACAAATTGAGGACGGGCTGAAAGATAGCCTGAACGGGTCGCCGGTGACCGCCGGCGATCCATTGCGGTCGAGCCGGAGGAGGCGCCGGGCCGGGTTGCGCATCGCCGGTTTCGTCACCCTCGCCGCCGCGCTGTCCGGGCTGCTGCTGAGCACTGATCTGCTCGGCGGCAGAGTGGAGGATCGTTTCGGGCAGTTCCTGCTGTTCCGCATGCGGGGTCCGCTGCCGGCCCCTCCCGAGGTGATCGTCGTGGCCGAAGACCGCGCCTCGGCCGAGGCGCTGGGCCTGCCGCCCGGGAATCGGCCTTGGCCGCGCTCCCTGCACGCCCGCGCGATCGAGAAGCTGAGGGCGCATGGCGCTGCCGTAATCGCCTTCGATTTCATGTTCAGCGCGCCCGATCCGGAGGGCGACGATGATCTCGCCGGTGCTCTTCGCAAAGCCGGGTGCGTCGTCCTGCTGCAGGGGCTGGAACGCCGGATCGTCGGCCCGGGCTCGTCGATCGAGATCGATGCGCCGATCGATCCGATACCAAAGCTCGCCGAGGCCGCAGCGGCGATCGCGCCTTTTCCCTTGCCCAAGGTGCCGGCGCGCGTCGATCGCTTCTGGACCTTCTATGGCGTGGCCGGAGTTCCGACTGTCCCAAGCGTTGTACTGCAGCTCGCCGCGCGCGACATTGTCCATCGCTGGGTCGAACTTCTCGCCACCGAGCCCGACCTGCCGCAATTCAATGCCAAGGACTGGACGGGTCCCAACGTCACTGCGGCAATGCAGAGGCTCCATACGGCGCTTCGCGCCGATCCGGCCGCGGCAGAGCAGCTTCGGGCGCGGCTTCATCGCGGTGAATTCGACGGCCCAATCAGACACCGGCTCTCTGCACTCATTTCACTCTACGCAGGAGAGGACAGCCGGTATCTGAACCTGCGTGGTCCGGCCGGCACTGTGCGCACCCTCAGCTATGCGACGTTGCTCTCCGGCTCTCCGGCCGAAGCTGCCGTCGGAGACCTCTCGGGCAAGGTCGTGTTTGTCGGAGTTTCGGAGCTCCAGAGCGTCACCCAGGCGGACGCTTACGACACGGTCTATTCCAGCCTCAACGGCATCGAGGTCACCGGCGCCGAGATCGGCGCGACCGCCTTCTCCGATCTCGCCGAGGAGGCCTCGCTCAATCGGCCAATGGCCCCTGCGGCGGCTGAAATTCTCCTCGTCGCGCTGGCGCTCGGCGCTGCGGCGAGCTCCGGCCGCATGATTGTGCTTTTGGGGACCGGCGCGCTGATGGCGGCGGCAATCCTCTTTGCCGGGTGGTATGCGTTTGTGACGCAGCACTGGTTCTTGCCGGTGGCCAATCCCATTCTGTTCCAGATTCCTGTCGGCGTATTGACCGCTATTTGGTGCATGCGTGCCGAGGAACGGCGCCGGCGCGAGCGCATTGTCGGCGCGGCCAGGCAATATTTGCCGGAGGAAGTCGTCCGCAGCCTCGCCTCGGGTCCGATCCATGGATCATCCCGTTTGGCCGGCGAAGTTCGCCATTCCGTGTGTCTGGCCTCGGACATCGAGGGTTTTACGAGCCTTTCGGAACGCCTGACCCCGGACATCGTCCAGAAGCTCCTCAATCAGTATTTCGAGGGGATGTTCGAGGTCATGCAGCGCCACGGAGGCGTCATCTCCGATATTGCCGGCGACGGGGTGATGTGCGTCTGGTGCGCACCGGCCTACACTCCATCGGCCTGCAATGCCGCCGTCGCCGCCGCGGTGGGGCTCGTGGAGGCAGTAGATAAGTTCAATCTGGCACATCCGCAGCACATGCTGCCGACCCGCATCGGCCTCCACGCCGGCTCGGCGCTTCTCGGTGTTGTCGGTGGCGCCGGCCGCTATGCCTCGACGATAGTGGGAGACGTCGCCAATACGGCCTCGCGCGTCGAGGGGCTGAACAAGCAGCTCGGCACGCGGCTTTTGGCCTCGGAGGAAGCGCTCGAACAGGTGACCGGTTTCATGCTCCGGCCGCTCGGCGACTTCCTCCTCGCCGGGAAGTCGGAACCAATCCGGGTGTCCGAAGTGCTCGGCCGAACCGGAGACCCGCGGACGGCGGCGCTGGCCGGCGACTTCGCGGAGGCGTTCGCGTCGTATCAATCGCAGCGCTGGGACGACGCGGCGGTGCTGTTCGAAGCGCTACTGCAAGCTTACCCCCGTGACGGTCCATCGCGCTATTTCCTGGCGCGCGCGTTACGGTTCCGCACGGCACCCGAGCAAGCCTCCGCTCCTCTGATCCCGCGGGTCGTCAAGGAATAGTGCGGGTTTCGATCAGCCTGCACCTTCGTCGTTCCCGCGAAAGCGGGAACCCAGAGTGATAGAGCGCAACGGCCGCCCTGGGCCCCGCTTTCGCGGGGGCGACGATTACATATTCAACCACGGCTTTTCACCATCCTGCTGGTGCCGGGAAATTACATTCGCGCCCCTCGCAGCCGTCAGCCTTCTCAAGCATGCCCCCACAACTCTTTCGTCGCCAGCCGCCCGCCCTCCGCCAATGCCGCCAGCTTCGCCCACACGACGGTGGGATGCACCTCGCAGGTCGTCGAGAAGCTGGCAAAGCCGCAATCGGCGCCGGCGATGACATTCTCGCGCCCGGCGACCTGCGCGAAGCGTCCGATGCGCTGCGCGATCGCCTCGGGATGTTCGACGAAGTTCGAGCCGTGCGTGATGACACCGGGGATCAGCACCTTGCCCTCCGGCAGTTTCACGTCCTGCCACACCCGCCATTCATGCTCGTGCCGCGGGTTGCCGGCCTCGAAGGAATAGGCGCCGGCGTGGATCCTGAGCATGACGTCGACGATGTGTTTGAGTTCGAGGTCGTGCACCCGCGGGCCCATATTGATGCCGTAGCAGGTGTGGTAGCGCACCCGCTCGGCGGGGATGCCGGCGAGCGCGTGGTTCAGCAATTCGACGGTCGCGGCGGCCACATTGCGGCACTGCGCGATGTCTAGTTCGGGGTGCGTCGTGTAGTGGCTCGCGAGTTGCGGGTCGTCGATCTGCAACACGAGGCCGGCATCTACAATCGCTCGGTATTCCTCGCGCAGCGCGTCGGCGATCGCGACCCGGAACTCCTCATCGGTCTTGTAGTATTCGTTCCTGTTCCAGCCGGCCAGCTGGGCCGGCGACACCGCCGGCATGAATGCTTCCTCGCAGCGCGCTTCCGCGAGCGCCGCCTTCAGATTGTCGATGTCGCGCTTGAGCGCCTCCTGTCCCTTATAGGCGATCGGGCCGGTGCACACCCATTGGCTGCGCTGCGCGTCGCCGGCCGCGCCCGGCATCTGCGCCGCCCAGGCGTAATATTCGGGGAACGCAAGATGCTCGCGCGATCGCGCCCAGGTGCCCTCCCGGCCCGGGCTCGGGCGCGCTTGGAGGCCGGTGAGGCGCTCGTTCACATAGGGGATGAAGCCGAAGCGCCCCATTTCGCCATCGGCGACGATGTCGATGCCGCTTTCGGCCTGCTTGCGCACCGCTTCGGCGACCGCGCTCCTGACCCGGCCCGCAAAGCTCCCGGCGTGAATCGGCTCGCCGCGCTCTTTCGCCTGTATCATTTCCAAAAGGTCCGGCGGCCGCGGCAGGCTTCCGACATGAGTGGTAAGAATGCGTTCGGTGCTCCGCTTCATTGCGCCCCTCCCGTTTGGCCAAAGCCTAGTCTAGACGCATTCAGGTGATTAACGAAGCCGGGAAGACGCACGCAAACCGATGTGATGCATCCGACGCTCGACACCCCTCTATCCCTCTCCCCCCGTCTTCCAGGCGCAGGCGGGGATCTATGCCGGACATGGGCAGTGAATGACATGCTGGCTGTTTTTGCTGTTATTACGGCAAATTATCAGCCATCCGTATCGCGTCTTCCGCAGAAATCCTCGGCCGCCGACGGATCGGGGAGCGACATAACAGCCAGCATGCTGGCTGTTATCCCGCTGTTTTCCGCTGTTCTTGTGAACAACAGCACCGCGGCACACGGTTTCGCTGGGTCAATCCGCATCGCGCAACGATATCACAAATGCCGCGTCATTGTCAGTTCAATACTATCCAAGAGACATTACTAATATAGCAATTAAGCTTTAGGTGGGCGGAGCGCCGCCATCATCCCGCATAGGGCTCTTCTGGCCGTCGCTACGAGAAACGGTCCTAAAACCGAGCTGACTTACTCCGGAAGACCAGCCAACAGCAGGTGTTGTGTGAGTTTTGCCCGCCGGTCCGGATCGCGATACGCGTAACTTTCGCTAAATTTGCGCACGTGAAAGTCCGGGTCCAATTGGAGCAAAACTCCACCGATATGCCGTGCCTCTTCCAGCGCTCCGGACGCGGCAAGGCTAGCGACAAAGAGCCTCAAATTCGCTGTGTATCTCGGGTTTTCCGCGTGTGCCTGACGCCCCCAAACAACCGCGTTCTCGTAGTTTCCCTGGACATAAGCGGCGTGGCCGAGCGCGGTGTGGGTGAAGAAGATTTGTGGATCGAAAGGCGAAAGGCGTATCGCTTCCTCCGCGCGGCGCTGCGCTTCAGCTCCGTCCCCGAGGTAACAAAAGGTTGGGCTGCTGCGAGCCCACGCAAACGTCGAGTTTGGACTTGCGTAAATTGCGCGATCGAACAATGAGATGGCGCCTTCAAAATCTCTAAACAACAGTGCACGGAGGTGGCCGGAGAGCGAAAGCGCCCAGACATTAAGCGGATCGCGTTCCAGTGCAACCGTGGCAAACCGGTCGACCGCAGCGAAATCTTGCCGCTGATCAGGAGACCATCCCTGGTTGACGCGGATGCTATGCCACAGAGCAGTCAGCGCGTATGGCGTAGCGTAACTATCGTCCACTTCGATAGACTTTTGGAACATCACCTGCGCTTGATTAAACTCTTCCGGCGTCAGGCGATAGATCAAATCGAGGCCGCGAAGCATATAATCGTATGCGTCGAAGTTCTCCGTGCGCGTGCGCGCGACCCGCCGCACTTCCGCGCCGTAAATATTCGGCGCGATCGTCTGGATAACACGTTCCGTCAACCGATCCTGTACCGCAAACAGCTCCGCGACATCACCGCCCACCCGGTCTGTCCACAGAACTCCCAAGGTCTGAGCGTCGGCCAGTTCGGCGGAAATTCTGATCCGATCATTCGAGCGTAAAATTCTGCCCGAAAGGATGTAACGGACCCCGAGTTCGTTGCCAATCAGGGGGAGATCCGCGGAACGATCCCGGTATTTCAGTGTCGAATTGCGAGAGATTACGAATACATCCTGAAGCGATGCCAACGCTCCAATTATATCTTCGACGATGCCGTCTCCGAAATAAGTCTGTTCGACGGGAACTCCTTGTTCCACGAAAGGAAGAACGGCGATTGACGGGCGAGAAGCACGCGACCACCGTCGCGTCCATGCGGAAGACCTCGGACCTGCGAGGGCATAAGCCCGAAACCGGCGTGTAAAATTCTTTAGATGCAGATATCCGAGGTCACGCGCTTGTGGACCATA
>Ga0126383_10001976_pt1 | contig 13024 bp, 9 predicted proteins | sample PanSoiMetPlot_35_FD_96882 | JGI IMG/M metagenome (GOLD analysis project Ga0126383, IMG submission 96882) | Tropical forest soil microbial communities from Panama - MetaG Plot_35 | ecosystem: Environmental > Terrestrial > Soil > Tropical forest > Bulk soil | place: Panama | collected 2016-02-17
GACGGCTGCCGGCAACCTCAGTCGCCGACAGCCGTAAATGAATTAAGGGTGATACCTCGCTGTATTGTTTTTTTGATTCGGGAAAACCTTGCCGCTCCCTACCGGTTGCGGTCCTGATACTTTGCCGCTCCCTATCGGTCGCGGTACTGATACTTAATCGCCAGAAATCGTGACTGCTCCCGCGCCCGCTTCTTGCTTGGCGTTCTTCCCACCGAGTTGAACGAGCTGCGGCGCGGCGTTGGCCTGCTTGAGCACCGACTGCATGTAGAGTTTGCGCATCATCGCCTGCTCTTCCTTGGCCGTTTGCGGGAGCTGACTCTTCTCACGTCCGCGCGAGGCGTCAACAGCGTTGACGGCCAGGCGGTGGGTCTGGTCGTCGAGTTTGACGCTGTGGTTGTTGGCGAAGATCTCGTGGCGGCCATGCTCCTGGTACCATTTAGCGACCGTCGCGTTCTGGTGCATGTTCTCTATGATGTTGCGCCAGCCGATACCGGTGTTGTAGGCGCAGAAACTGATCTCGCCTTCCTGGGTGCCGTAAGGGATGATGCACATCTCGGTGCGGCGGAAGTCGTAATTGAACAGGTCCTGGAACCACATGCCCGCGATGAAAAGGAAGTTCCAGCGATCCTTGCGGCGCTTTATCACGTCATCAATGGTGCGGTCCGGCGTGGACTTGCCATAATCCTTGCCCGAAAGACCGAAGGTCTTGTCGAACTTCTGCAGCAGGTCGAACAGCTTGAAGTGCGTCGGCGAGCCGAACGAGTTATAGTTCTTAAGGAGCGCCAGCGCCATCATCGCCATCGAGAACTTCTTGCCGCGCGCAGCGTCCGTGATCTTCCGCATGTCTTTGATCAGACCTGGAATGTTGATGAAGTCCGGGATGGGCCTCATTTCCTTGGTCTCCTTGTCAATCATCACCGCCGTGCCGACGCCGCAATTCGGATGGCAGCCGCAGCTCATCTGACCCCACTCGCGGTCGGGGCCGTGGGCCATGTCGGAGAAGTCGGCGAAGGCGCTAAACAATGAGATCGGGAACCAGTCGCGGTGAGGGTCAGTGATGCCGATCTGTTTGCGCACGTCGTGGGCCATGTGCGAGAGCGTGTAACGTTGGCGCAGACGGCGGTCGTCGGTGATGTCTTCGTCGCGCCCCGTGAATGAGACGGGCTGGAACGAGATGAATCCGATCTTCTTCGGATTGTCGAGCGCGAAGCGAATGACCGGGCCGACCTCGTAGTTATTGACGCCGTTGACCAGCGTCGTCACCAGGACGATCTCGACGCCGGCCTCGTGCAGGTTGTCAATCGCTTTAAGTTTTACGTCGAATAGATTGCCGACCTGGCGGTGGCTGTTGGCGGCGTTGCCGATGCCGTCGAATTGCAGGTAGACGTAACGCAGCCCGGCCTCGGCGGCCTTGCGGCAGAATTCTTTCGATTTGGCGAATTCAATGCCGTTGGTCGCGGCCTGGACCGAGTTGTAACCTACCTTGCGGGCGTATTTGACGGCGTCAACGAAGTAGGGGGAGAGTGTCGGCTCGCCGCCTGAAAACTGCACGGACATCTGCCTGCGTGGTTTGACCTGAATCGCGTTGTCGAGAATTTCCGTGACGTCTTCCCAGCTCAATTCGTGAACGAAGCCGACCTGGTTGGCGTCCATGAAACAAGGGTCGCACATCATGTTGCAGCGGTTCGTGAGATCGACCGTGAGCACCGAGCCGCGGCCATACTTGATTGTCGAAGAGCCGTGATGGTGGACGTGCGCGTCGTTGTGCGCGTCGATGTCGCGTCCCGGGTACATCGCCTCGATGTGCTCCAGGAATTTGGCGTCCATGGCCATCATATCCTCAATGCGGCCGTGGATCGGGCAATCCTTGATCATCCATATTTCATTGTTGCGCTCGATGATGGTCGCTTTGATCTCGCCGGGTTTTTCCTGAATGACCTTCCATGGGTCTTCGCCTTGTTCGATGATGCGCTGGCGCGCTTCCTTGACGCACTTGGGGCAGAGCGAGTCGGTGACGCGGGGCCAGCCCAGCGTGGGCTTGGTCTTCTGCCACGATTTCAGCAGAGGCTTGTCTGACCATTTGGGGACGAATGATTCGTTTGGGTTGAACTGGTTGAAAAATTGAATGGCGTTGAAGGCTCCGTTGGCCACCAGCGACAATCCTTTTTCAACGTACTTGATTGGTCTATGCATAGTTTTCCTCAACTGTAGTTGTTCTGTTACTGATCTCTGTCAATCACCGGTTTTTTTAAACAAGCCCTAGCTTCTCCTTCGCTTAAGATTGCTAGCGCGCAGCAATCTCCACATCAATTTCGGCAAGCGTCCTTTCGCTACACTCGCTTGGCCGATCAGTCCAATATTTCTGGCTTTGATCAGGCTCTGAAAAGAGGGCCTTTGATGAAAATTATTAGGTTGAACGCCTTACTGCACGCGGCAGGCCAAAGACGATCATCAAAGTTGGAAAATTTATGAACCTTACACTCAATCAAAACTAAGCTCGCTAAATTATTGACAGGCTTGAGTAAGGCGCCTGGCCTCAGGTTTGATTTGAATCATCCCTCCAAAATGATGGCGATTGATTCAAAGGTTGAATGCTGAAAGCGGCGAAATTTGAGTATGTAGGGGATTGTCGAAGGGCAGATTTGAGTCAGAAAGAGGTGGATAGGAGAATATATCGCAGATGTGACGCATAATGGCTCACGACAGGATGGATCAATGTTGAGCGCGCATCGAAATGACCAACAGGGACGCTAACGGCGGCCTCTATTCTTCAAAGCATTGCGTGAGGTATGCATGCATTATTGAGTTAGACAATCCCGGCTTGAACGCAGTGATTCGATCATTGATAATGCCGTACCCGAAGGGCACTCTCAATAAACTGCACTAAATATTGCTCATAACATGATGAGGTTTACCGCATGGCCGTTTCGCGACAATCGCTCAAACTCACTCGGATGGTTGATATTCATTGCCACGTATTGCCTGAGACTGACGATGGCGCGACCTCTTTGGAGGAATCGGTCGCGATGTGCCACGCCGCCGCCGCCGATGGGATAAAGACCATAGTCGCGACGCCGCATATGTTCGATGGAGTTCACACTACTCCCGACAAAGAGACTATCAGAAAGAAGATTGCGACAGTGATGCGCGCGTGCGGCGCATGCGTCAACATTGTTCCGGGTGGAGAGGTCAGGTACAGTTACGAGATATTTCAGGAGGCTGGCGATCCGGGCGCGCGCATCAAACTCAACGGAACTTCGTACATGCTGCTCGAATTTCCATTCCATTCAGTGCCGCCGAACATCGAGATGACGATATTCCAGATCTTGAACGCGGGCATCACTCCCGTCATCGCCCATCCCGAACGCAACAGGAGGATAAAGGAGAGGCCCACGATATTAGTGGATCTGATCGAGCGAGGCGCGTTTGCGCAACTCGACGCGGGCAGTTTGACCGGAGGCTTCGGGCGTGAGGCTTATCACGTGTCGAGGCAGATTATCGAAGCCGGGCTGGCCCATTTCATTGCGACCGACGCGCATCATCAGGACCGCCGCCGCCCCGTGTTGTCAGAGGCCGCGGCGATTGCGGCTGTTTGGGGCGGGGAAGAATACGCCCGCGCAATGGTCGAAGCGAATCCCGGAGCCCTGGTTAATGATCGAGCGATTCCGTTCCAGCCAGAAGCGGATGTCGACGCATTACTCGGGCGCAATAAGAATAAAAGCTGGTTTGCATTTTGGAAATGACATCCACAAAGCCGCGCGAAGAAGACACGAAGGGTGTAGGAAGGATAGGCGCCCTTCGTGTCTCTTTCGCGCGGCTTTGTGAATTATTTCAATCGGAGACAATATTCACGTGAAGATCAAACATCGCTCCGCCGCTTTCAGGTTTGCGGCGGTTTTATCATTACTCGCTTACGCCGCCGCCACCTTACCCGGAGGCGCGTCGGCGCAACCGCAATGGAAGAAGATCACGCTCAAAAACGGCATGGACGTGATCATCATCGAAAACGCCGCCGTGCCGCTGGTCACCGTCGAGATCGCGGTCAAGAACGGGGCCTACACCGAACCTCCTGAATACAACGGCCTGTCCCACCTTTACGAGCACATGTTTTTTAAATCGAACGAGCGCTCAAAGGCCGAGGGCTATCACGACCGCGCCGCCGAACTCGGCATGCTCAGTAACGCGCAGACTCAATACGAGGTCGTCAACTACTACACGACGACGATCAATACGGGGCTGCGGGAGGCGATGACCCTGATGCGCGACGCGATCCGTTATCCGCTCTTCGACAAACAGGAGCTGGATCAGGAAATCCAGGTCGTGCTCGACGAATTGAACCAGCATCGCTCGAATCCGTACTTCTACATGATCGACGCCACCGACAAGAAACTCTGGTACAAATATCCTTCGCGCAAACGACCCGGCGGCGATCCCGAAACGGTAGCCAAGGCCACGCCCGAAATGATGCGCGTGATCCAGAAGAAGTTTTACATCCCGAACAACTCCGCTCTGGTCGTCGCGGGTGACGTGACGGCGCAGGAAGGATTCAAACTCGCCGAAGAGATTTTCGGCGATTGGCCCCGCGGCGCAGACCCGTTCGTCAAAGACCCGATCCCGCGCCACCCGCCGCTCGAAAAAGACGAAGCGATTATCGTCAACCAGCCGGTCAACGCGGCGACGATCCAGATTTCGTATCAGGGCCCTTCAACCGATCTGGACGCGCCGGCGACTTACGCCGCCGACGTCTTCTCGTTCATTCTGCGACAGCCCGATTCGCGTTTCTCTCGCGCGTTGATCGATTCGGGGCTGACGACCGGCGCGTCGCTCGGCTACCTGACGCAAAAGAACGTCGGCCCGATTCAGTTCACGGCGCAGACGACGCCGGAGAAATTGAAAGACGCGCTCAAGGCCATCAACCTCGAGTTGTCCAAATTCGACGCGCCCGACTATTTCACCGACCAGGAGCTGGAGTACGCCAAGACGCTGCTGGACGTGAATGAAATCTATGACCGCGAGAAACCGTCGCAGTACGCGCACACGGTCAGTTTCTGGTGGGCCAGCTCCGGGCTTGATTATTACGCCAACTACGTCGAAAACCTCCGCAAAGTTACGCGCGAAGACATCAGGGGATACGTGCGCAAATACATGAAAAACAAACCGCGCATCGTCTCCGTGCTGCTCTCGGAGACAGACCAGAAGCGCATCGCCTTAACGGAGAAAGGCCTGCTCGCGCGCGACGACCAGGTCGGCATGGTCAGCGGCGATAAGCCGGAGACGTCGGCAAAAGACGGGGACGCGAAAATGACGCGCACGGCGGCGCCGAATCCTGACAACAAGAAGACCACAACAGCAACGGGAAAGAAGAAACCTTAGGCCACAGAGATGAAATTCAACCACTGCAATCAAAACCTGAAATCAATTTGGAAGACGACGGCCGGCGCGGTCGTTGTCAACGTCCTTTTAGCCATAATTACTTTCGCTCAGGCGGCGCTGCCGGCCAGAACGTCAGCGGCGGCAAACGGCTCGACCACGGATTTCGTCACCGCGAACGGCCTGAAGACGATCCATCGCCGTGTTACCGGAAACGGAGTGGTGGCGGTGCAGGTCTACTTTCGCGGCGGGACGCGCAACATCAGCGAAAAGAACGCGGGTATCGAATCGGTGCTCTTTGAAGTCGCTTCGGAGGGCACGAAAAATTTCGGCAAGAGTGAGATTAATCGCGAGCTGGCGCGGATGGGCACCGTCGTCGACGCCGCCAGCGGATACGATTACAGCGTCATGGCGATGCGCTGCGTGCGGCAGAATTTCGACCGCTCCTGGCAATTGCTCGCCGATATGATCCTCAACCCGGTCTGCGACGAGAAAGAGGTCGCGCTGGTCAAGGACCAGATCATCAATGCGCTGCGCCAGCAGAACGACAGTCCCGAATCCTCCGTGGCGCTGCTCAGCAACAAATTGCTCTACGCCTCACACCCCTACTTCAATCCGCCCGACGGCACGGTCGAATCGGTCGGCTCGCTGACCGCCGCCGATCTGAAAGCGCACCACGCGAAACTGCTTCAGACTTCACGGATGCTGGTGGTCGTGGTCGGTAACGTCACGCAGGATGAGGTCAAGAGCAAAGTCGAAGCCAGCTTCGGCAAACTCCCGCGCGGCGATTACAAACCCGAAGCGCCGCCGGTCTTCGCTAAAGCTTCGACCACAGATTTCCAGGTCGTCGAGCGTCCGGTCGCTACAAATTACGTCCGTGGCGCGTTCGCCGCGCCTCCGCTCGAAAGCCGCGATTACGCCGCCTTTTCAATCACCATCAACATCCTGCAACAGCTCTTCTTTCAGGAAGTGCGCGTCAAACGCAATCTGACCTACGGCGCCGACGCGACGTTGCTCTCGAACGGCGCCAACTCGGCTTTCATTTCGGTTACAACCCCGAAGCCGAACGAGGCGCTCCGCGTGATGTTCGAACAGATAGATTTCCTGCAGCATCAGGTCATCCGCGATGAAGGTTTGAAAGCGATCACCAGCGGCTTCCTCACCAACTATTACAGCAAGATTGAATCCAACGACGCTCAGGCGGGCAAGCTGGCCGAGTATGAATTGCTCGGCGGCGGCTGGCGACGCGGTGAAACGTGGATTGACGAGGTCACCAAGGTCACCCCGGAAGACGTCAACCGCGTCAGCAAAAAGTACCTGAAGAATTTCCATTTCGCGGTCGCGGGCGACAGGCGCCAGTTTGATCGTGATCTGTTCATGAGCCGTTAAGAGTATTTCAGCCTGCCGCAGCTGGCGGCGGAATACGGCCAGGGGTGGAGCGTTCCACCCCTGGCCGTATTCTTTCGCCCGGATTCGCGGGCTGAGGACGCGTAACGACGATTGAACGCGGCAGTCGATTAATCGTCGCTCGCGCAAAATTTCATCTCGTAAAACGCCCTGTCCTCTCAAACTCCCGACCACGCCTCACCACTGCAACACCTGCCGCAGAGCTGGTAAATGATTACGGCTCACGGGCGCCTGCAGCCCGCCGGTCAGCGTCAACCGGGCCGTATTATTGTCAAAAGCGTTGATCTCGCGGACGTGGTTGAGGTTGACGATGATTTGCCGATGCACACGTTGGAAGACCTGTGGATCGAGCAGATTTTCGAGTTCGGTCAGCGCGGTGTATTTCGTCCAGAATTCGCCATCCGCCGTGGTCGCGCAAACCAGCCCGCGATCAACTCTCAGCGACGTGATCTGATCGACATTCAATACCAGGATTCGATTTTGCGAGCGCACGGGCAACCGCTGCAGGTAAGCGCGCGTCGGCGGCGCGAAGTTCTTCAGGAACCGCGTCAATTGCGCTCCCGCCTGATCGCGCGAGGAGGTCTTCTCGCGCGCCTTCGCGACGGCCTGTTCCAGTCGCTGCCGGTGAATGGGCTTGAGCAGGTAATCAATCGCGTTCACTTCGAACGCGTTCACGGCGAATTGATCAAAGGCGGTGACGAAGATCACCATCGGCATGCGGTCGAGCTCGATCATCCTCAACGCGCCGAATCCGTCGAGGTCAGGCATCTGCACATCGAGGAAGAGCAGGTCCGGCCGCTCCGATTCGACCTTCGTCACAGCCTCCGCGCCGTTTTCGGCCTCGCCGATGACCTCGATGTCGTCGAATGGCGCGAGCATACGCCGCAGCCGCTTCCGCGCCAGCTCTTCATCATCAACGATCAGTGTGCGAATCGTATTCATTATTCTCTCCCGGGAAGCGGGCGTCCCCGTCCGCTGGGGATTATAAGGCCTCTGTTTTCCCGTCAAGCGGCGCATCCATCGGCCCAGCAGGCGGGGACGCCTGCGCTCCCGGGGCGGCGCTCTCGACTAGCGGAATCGAAAACGAGACCGTCGCGCCTTGTCCGACGGCGCTGTCCACACGCAGCTTCGATGACTGCCCGTAAAGTTTGATCAACCGGCTGTTGACGTTCGACAACCCTACTCCGCGAGTCAGAAGGGCGCTCATCTCCGATGGCGGGATGCCTGCGCCGGTGTCAGCGACGATCACGTTCATACTGCCGTTTCGCAAACTCGCCGAGAGCGTGATCGTTCCGCCGCCGTTCAATTTCCCGACCCCGTGTTTGATCGCGTTTTCGATCAACGGCTGGATGGTCAGCGCGGGGATTTTTATTCCCAGAGTTTCGGGCAGAACGAACTTCCTGAACCGCAGCCTGTCGCCGAGCCGGGATTTTTCGACTTCCAGATAAGTCTCGACCAGCGCCAACTCCTCCCGCAGCGGGATGGTCTCCGAACTCGGTTTGAAGGCGTGGCGAAAAAGCTCGGCCAGATTTTCGAGCAGCTGTTCGGCGCGCGGCGCGTCTTCGGCGATCAGCGACGCGACGGAATTGAGGGCGTTAAAAAAGAAGTGCGGGTTGATTTGCGCGCGTAAGGCCATCAATTCGGACTGGGCGACGAGTTTGCGAAGTTCTTCTTCCTCGACGGCCTGCCTTCGCCGCGCTTCGCTCAGACTCAGGTTGTCGAGCCTGCGCCCGGTTTCAGCGGCGACGGCGCGCAACACGCTCAGCTCTTCGCTCAAATAACCCTGCCCGTACGCCCGCGGCCCCACAAGGATCAGGCCGGCGGGTTCCACGCCCGTACGTATCGCCAGCGCCAACTCGACGCGCTGCGACGATAACTCCGCTTCAAGCTTGTCGTCATTGATTTGAGAAGGCGGCAACACGCTCGAATTTTTTTCGACGAAGATCGGCGCGAGCCGTTTCGCCGGCTCGTCGGTCGGCGGAATGAAGCGCGCCGATTCGGCGGCGAACGCCTCCTTCACCGCCTCGCAGGCCGTCGCGATCAATTCCGGCTCATCATTCGCCGCTTGCAACCGCCCGTTGAAGGAGTCGAGCAGTCGCGAATAATCGCGGCGCTTGAACAGGTGGCGGTCAACCAGCCGGTAGATTCGATCGCGCAGCGGCGGATAGAGCGCGTAAAGCCAGAGCCAGACGGTGGTGTAGAAGACCCAGCGCAATGTGTCGTTCGACACACGGCTGAGGGCCAGGCTCGCGGGTAAAGCGACGAGCTTTCCATATATCGCCGACAGCGCGAATAACACAATCAGCGCGGCGCCGCGTTTGAGCGCGATGTCCATGAAGGTGGCTTTGTAAAATCTGTAAGCCGCGATCAACCCGAATGGGATCGGCGAGAGCATTACAATCAGCGCGACGTCGGTCCGCCGCGGCGCCGGCAGCCCGCCTGGCGACGGCTCGCCGAGCGCGCCGAAGATCACCGAGAGCAAATTCAATCCGTTCCAAACGAAGGCGGCGAGAGCGACAAACAGAGACGCCCAGATTCCCGCGCGCCTTTTCCTCGCGCGTTTCAGATCGCGCAACAATAGAACGGACAGGATCGCGAAGATCGCGGCGCCGATTACAAAACCGAAGAAGGCGACGACTTCTTTGTAGTTGAGGTTCGAGGGTGTTTGTTCGGCGACCTGTCGCAACCTGGATTCTGCGGCGATCGCCGCCGACCCGCCCGGCGACAGTTCAATGGCGCGGCGCAAACTGCCGTCGGCTTTCTCGTTATCGCCGGCTTTGCGGTAAGCGTCGCCGAGCGTGAGATGAAGCTCGGCGCGGCGCCGTTCGGTGTTCGGCTGGCGTTCGAGCAGCCGGATGATGTGCGCGAAGTCCTCGACGGCGAATTGATCGCGGCCCGCGAACGAAGGCGTGTAGAGGCTCGTGTAGCCTCGAATGTTGCGAATCTCGATGTCATCGGGCGCGAGGGCGACGGCGCGGTCGAGGTTCGCGTTCGACTGCCGCGCCGCCGCGTACATCTGGTCCTGCGGCGTGAGGTTGAACCCCATCTTCAAACCGAGCAGCGCGCCGCGGTAGGCGAGCGCCGTCGCGTTCGCGGGCTCGTCAGCGAGGATACGGTCTAACAGTTTTTCGGCCTCGGCGATTGCGGCGGTGTCGTATTCCATCGCCATCAAGTAGTAGCCGCGCGCCAGGTCGAGTCGCAGCCGGCCATTCTCCGGATCGGCGGCGGATCGTTTTTTCAGGTATTCGACGTAATCGCGCTGGCGTTCGCGCGATTGCTCCCAGAGCGCCATCGGGGGGCGCTCGTCGGAGGGAGGTTGGGCGATGGCCGAAGCGCCGAATGCCGGCGCGAAGCTCAAAATAAATAGCGTGATGTGAAATGCCTTCCGCGACAAAATGTTATTTAGCGTTTCACGAACAATGCCGCGCCTACGAAGATCACCGCGATCAATGTGGCCCAGGCTTTCCGTTTTAACGGCATCTTCTCACTGGCCTCCCACCGAAACAGCTTCGCCGCGATCACCAGCGACACGAGACAGCTCAAAAGCAGCACGCCCAGATTCTTCAGGTTTGCGGCGAGACCCGCGCCTTCTTTCATCACCCGGTAGAGGCCGTCAACCATGTAATTCGACGGCAGGACGCGCGCAAGGTCCTGCAGCTTCGGCGGCAGAAATTGCATCGGGAACGCGGCGCCGCCCAGAAACATCAGCGGAAAGAAGAGCAGGTTGCACAAGATCGTCGCCGATTTGACGTTGTCAGCCAGGCTGGCGACGACGAAGCCGAGCGAAAAGAAGGCCAGCGCGCCCACGACGAGCGTGATGAGCGTCGCAAAGACGCCGCCCGCGATCTCGATCCCGTAAACGATCTTCGCCAGCGCGATCTGCATCAGCAGGGTTGAGAGCGAGACCGGCAGGTTGGACGCGATTGCGCTCGTGATGATCATCCCGGGACCGATCGGGGCCAGGCGATAGCGCCGCAACACGCCGCGTTCCCGCATCGCAGGCAGGGTGACGCCTATGCCCCACAGCCCCGCAGACATCGCGCTGATGCACAACAATCCGGGAAGCATCGTCAAGACAATTTCCGCCCGCCCGCGCGCGAAGACGCCGGCAAACAAGAAAAGGAAGAAGAGCGGGAAGGCGTAGGTCCAGAAGATCGCCTGACGATCACGGAACGTCAGCTTCAATCCGGTCAGAGTGTTATTGACCCAAGCGTTCAGCATGTTCATTCGCGTATTCTCCTTCCGGTGAGTTCGATGAAAGTGTCTTCGAGCGTCGGTCGAGTGATGTGCAAATCCAGGAGTTCGTGGCGCTCCGCTTCCATCCATTTGACCAGTTCGATCAAAGCGCGTGGCGCGTCGGAGCTGCGCAGCGCGTAGGCGCCGCCCGTTTCCGTCACGCTTTCGACGAACGGTATCAACCGCAGTTGGGACAATTCGACCGGCTCGGCCGTGCGAAGCTCGATGCGCGACTGCTTGCGCGACGCGGCGGTCAACTCGCGGGGCGTCCCGGCGGCGATGACGCGCCCGTGATCGATGATCGCCACGCGGTCGCACAAACGTTCGGCCTCCTCAATATAGTGCGTGGTTAGGATCACGGTCTTGCTTTCGCGCTTCAGCCTCTCGATCACGTCGTGCAATTCGCGGCGCGCCTGCGCGTCAAGCCCCGTAGTCGGCTCGTCGAGGATCACTACCTCCGGGTCGTTGACCAGAGCGAGCGCGACCGCCAGCCGCTGCTGTTGGCCGCCCGACAGCGTGTCGAAACGGCTCTTCGCTTTCTCTTCGAGCGAAACCGTTCGCAGCAACCGGTCAATATCCGCGCCGCGCGGGTAGAAACCGGCGAACAGCGCCAACGCCTCGCGGACTTCGATCTTGTCGGGCAAGGCGGTGGCCTGCAGCGCGACGCCGATGCGCTTCTTCACTTCGTTGACGTTCTCCGCCGGATCGAAGCCGCAGACCGCCACCTCTCCGCCGTCGCGCGAACGCAGCCCTTCGACGATCTCAACCGTGGTCGTTTTGCCGGCGCCGTTCGGCCCCAACAGCCCGAAGACTTCGCCGCGACGAACGTTGAAGCTGACGCCCGCGACGGCCGTCAGATCGCCGTAGCGTTTGGTCAGGTTGCGGACTATCACCTGGGCCGGAGCCACGTAATCGGCGCCTGTTGTAACGGGACGCTTTTCTGTCTCGATGGAATCAATCAAATCGGTGGTCATGTTTGCGCCTCAAGGCTTGATTGCTTTTTCGTGAGTTGGACACATCTATCGGGCTCGGCCGGCGTGGCCGGCATGGCAGCCGGAGCATGACATATTTTGAGGCAACGCCTTCTTTTCCAGCCAGAATTGCGCTCTTTCAGTGTACGGCGCGCCCACTCCTTCTTGCGTCAGCCGCTTAAAATAATGTTCGGCTTTATTTATATCGCCGAGCCGATGCCAGCCCGATCCGAGCGCCAACAGCAGCTCGCCGCGGGCGTGTGTTGAGAGCCTGTCGAAATAGGGTTGCTGAAGCTGCAAGACTTTTTCATAGTCTTTGACCGCCGTTTCGAGTAAGTCTCGGGCCATCGCGGGCATAGGTATGTGCTTTGACGCTTCGAGCAGGACGGCGGCGCGCGGGATCACTACGCCGACGTTATCCGGGGCGAGCGCGACTGCGGCGTTCATTTCGTCCAGCCCCTTCTGCCACAGTTCACCGCCCTTGCGCATATCGCCTTTCTGGAAAGCCAGGCCCGCCTGCGTGAAGACGCCCGCGCCATGCCAAACCATCGCCTCGGCGTGTTTTGAATTCTTCGCCAGCGCCTCCTCGCATACTTTCATCGCTTTGTTGAATCGTTCCTGGTCTCCGGCAAGCCCGGCGAAGAAATCGTCGCGGACCAGAAAGTCGAACCGCCGCGTTTCTTGCGATTGCCTGTTGGCTTCGTCGTTCTGCGACCGTTTTTGATTGGGATTCTGTTTCGAGTTGTTCCGCGCCGATGTGGCGGTTGAGAAAGCGGCGCTCAAGCTTGCAATGACTGCCGCGAAAAGCAGGACCGAAGCGAGCTTGGTCAATTTGCGGGTGGAATAGTTGTTCATAGTTTTCCTCAGAAAATGTACCGTAGGTTGTCCAACCTGCGGAGGTTTGGTTAAGGGGTCATTCAATTGTCATCAAGCGGCTCGGCTATAAAGCCTCCGTAGGTTGGACAACCTACGGTCAGTAGATTGCGAAATCGGCTTTTTGCCCCGGAGGGGCTGCGGATATTAGCCGGTGGTGGTAACCA
>Ga0126383_10001978_pt1 | contig 13015 bp, 11 predicted proteins | sample PanSoiMetPlot_35_FD_96882 | JGI IMG/M metagenome (GOLD analysis project Ga0126383, IMG submission 96882) | Tropical forest soil microbial communities from Panama - MetaG Plot_35 | ecosystem: Environmental > Terrestrial > Soil > Tropical forest > Bulk soil | place: Panama | collected 2016-02-17
ACCGACCTGGCCACCCGCTACCTGGCCGACCGGCAGGCCCAAGCCGGCGCCCGCCTCGGCGACCCCGGCACCTGGCTCATCCCCGCCATAACAAGCACCATCGCCACCCTCTAACACCCGAGTGCGCGCCTTGTCACCTATGGGTCGGCTACAGTGACACTCGGCGTGCGCCCTGCGGCCTGCTTTGTTTGCAGTACCGATTGCCGAGCCGGCTTCAGCCCAGGAGGACTAGCCGGGAGAAGGGAGACCTCCTGTTGTTGAGCGCCGAGCCAACGATCTTTTTCTCGCGCGGGGCATTGATGCCATGAGCCTCGGCAATGGGGCGGTAGCCGGCGCCCGACGCAACGGCAGGGCAAGGGGCAGGGACGGCTGCCCGGCGCAGCCAGATCGCAAGCAGCTCACCGGCCGTCGCAATGCCTTGCCTTCGGCCATCACGCGGGCCGCCCGCCCCGTCCTGGTGGCGGCACGGCGACCCGGATACCGGTCGCGGATGCTGCCCGGCTTCCTGATCGCCGGCGCAGCGCGGTGCGGCACCACTTCCATGTTCGAAGCGCTCAGCCAGCACCCGGCCGTGTTCAATGCCGCCCTGCTGCCCTGGACCAAGGAAGTTCACTACTTCGACAACAATTACGATCGCGGGCTTGCCTGGTATCAGTGCCACTTCCCGCCCACCGCGCGGGCCCGGCTGTCCGCGCGGCGCGCCGGGACAGCACCGGTGGCCTTCGAGTCGGGCCCCGGCTACATGTTCCACCCCCTTGCTCCCGAGCGGATCAACCGCGACCTGCCCGGCGTGAAGCTGTTGGTCCTGCTGCGTGATCCGGTGGAGCGGGCCTACTCCGCGCATGCCAACCGGGTGAGCAGCGGCTGTGAGAATGAGCCGTTCGCGCGGGCCCTGGAACTCGAGGATGCCCGGCTCGAGGGCGAGGTGGAGCGAATGCTGGCCGATCCGGTCTACGTTAGCCACAGCTACCGGCACCACGCCTACCGCACTCGCGGGCAATACGCCGACCAGCTCGAGCGCCTGGAGAGGATCTTCGGCCGCGACCGGATCCACGTCATCGACAGCGGCGACTTCTTCGCCGACCCCGGCCCCGTCTACGACCAGGTCCTGGACTTCCTTGGCCTGCCCCGCCGCGGTCATCCCCTGTTCGGCCGCCACAACGCCCGCCCGCGCTCGGCGATGCCCGAGACCGTGCGGGCTGCGCTGGAGGAGCACTTCCGCCCGTACGACGAGCGCCTGACCGCCTGGCTCGGCCACGAGCCAAGCTGGGGGCGGGACCGGTTCCGGTAGCCGGGCGAGGCGTGGCCCCGTAGTTTCATAAGTAGGCTGACTTTTGATCTTGGTGTCTGGGACCATGAAACGTGCGCGGAAGCGACGGTCGGAAGCCACATAACAGGCCCCTGGAGGTGCTGCGGCTGTGTGCGGTGGAGCAGGAACGCCGGGCGTCCGTCGGCGGGCCGTTCTAGCTGTGCAGCCAAGCGCCGAGGCGACAAAGCGCCAGGCCGGCCCGGTCACCGATTCGCCAACTGTCATCTACATCGCGGGCTCGGGCCGCTCCGGTAGCACTCTGCTCGAGCGGACCCTCGGCCAGATCGACGGTTTCGTCAATGCAGGCGAGCTGATCGACCTGTTCCGGCGCACCGCGGCACACGGCGAGCGGTGCGGATGTGGCCAGGCGTTCGCCAGCTGCCCGTTCTGGACCCGCGTCGGCACGCATGCGTTCGGCGGCTGGGGAGACGGGCACCTCGAAAGCGTCCAGTCACTTCAGCGGCACGTCTCGCGCCAGCGCCACATGCCGCGGTTGCTCGCCTTTCGGCTAGCCGGCCGCGGCTTCCGCGAGGACGTCACCAGGTACGGCGCCAGCTACTCCAGCCTGTACCGGGCAATCGTCACCGAAACCGGCGCGGCCTGCGTCGTGGATGCCAGCAAGTGGCCGGTCCAGGCGCTTGCGCTGGCTCGTGCCGGAATCGACGTCAGGGTGATCCACCTGGTCCGGGATGTGCGGGGCGTCGCGCACTCGCTCAGCAAGGCGGCGGTGGCCCGCCCGCATGCGATGGGGGAGACCAGCCTCATGTGGCGCAACGGGGCGGCAAGCGCTGCGCTCCGGTGGGTTGCCTGCCAGCTCCAGGCCGAGGCGCTGGGCCGCTGCAGTATTCCTGTCACGCGCGTGCGGTACGAGGATTTCGTGCGCGAGCCGCGGCAAACCGTGACAGCGGCCCTAGCGGCGCTGGGCCTGCCGCCAGGCCCGTCGCACCTCACTCACCTCAGCGGCCAGCACGTGACGCTGGCCCCGGGTCACGGCCTGTCGGGAAACCCGTCCCGGTTCCACAACGGTGAGATCACCTTGCGGGCGGATGAGAAGTGGCGGGAGAAGATGTCACGCCGGGACCGTGCCGTGGTCACCGCGATCGGCATGCCGCTGCTGTTGCGCTACGGCTGGCGTCCGCGGGCGCGCCGGTCTCTGCGGGCAGGGGCCTCGTGAGCACCGTGGCTGCGCCCGCAGGCATCCGGTGGCCGCTGGTCTCGGTGATCATGCCGACACGCGGCCGCCCAGAACTGGTCCGCGAATCCATTGCCGCCGTGGTTGCCCAGACCTACCAGGGAGAAATCGAATGCCTGGTCGTGCACGACCAGGAGGCACCCGACAACGACCTGGTGCGCCTTGGCTTGGCCCGGCGGAGCGTCCGCGTGCTGGCCAACACACACGCGCCTGGCCTGGCTGGGGCCCGAAACACCGGTCTCGAGCACGCGGGCGGTGACTTCATCGCCACCTGTGACGACGATGACGTGTGGCACTCCGACAAGCTGCAGGTCCAGGTCACCCGGATGCTCGAAGAGCCGGACCTGCTCGCCGTCGGCTCGGGCATACGGTTGCGGCTGCCCGGCAAGAGGGTCCTCGACTGGCCTGGCCGGGCCGATCGCATAAGCTACGAGCTTTTGCTGCGCAACCGCGTGAAAGAACTGCACTCCTCCACGCTGGTCATGCGCCGTGATGCCTTCGCGAAGGCCGGAAGATACGACGAGGATCTGCCGCAGGGTTATGCGGAGGACTACGACTGGGTCCTCCGCGCGGCGCGGTCCGGCAACGTTGGCACGGTCTCCCAGCCGCTCGTGGACATCCGCAAAGACGGGGCATCATGGTATGCCGGACATGCCGAGAACGCCGCGTCGGCGCTGGAGTACATGCTCGCTAAGCACCCGGACATCACCAAGTCGGCTCGCGGGCATGCACGCATGCTCGGCCAGATCGCCTTTGCCCGCTCGTCGCTCGGTGAGCGCGGGCCCGCATTGCGCTATGCCGTGAAAGCTCTCGCCAGATGGCCATGGTCACCTTACCCATATATCGCGCTCTTGCACACGGTCATCGGCGTCCACCCGCGGCACGTGCTGCGCGCGGCGCGGCTATTCCGGCGTGGTATGGCATAAGAGGGAGCTATGTCGTCTGGGCTTGTGAACTTCCTTCACCTGGGGCCGAGCAAATCTGGGTCCACCTGGCTGCACGAGATTCTTGTATCCCATCCGGAGGTGTACCTCAGCCAGGCGAAGGACCTCTACTTCTTCAACCGTTACTACGACCGGGGCCTGGACTGGTACCGGGCTCAGTTCCGCGGCGCTCAGGCTGACTACGAGATCGTCGGCGAGGTCTGTCCCGATTACCTCGCCTGCCCTGACGCACCGAAGCGGATCCGTGCCTGCCTTGGCACGGACGTCCGCCTCATGGTGACCTTGCGTGAGCCCGCCGCACGCGCGTTTTCCTCGTACTTGTACCTGCGCAAGCACGGGCTTGCAAGGGACGGCTTCAGGCAGGCGACGCTCACCGCGCCCGAACTGCTCGATGAGGGGCGGTATGCGACGCACCTGCGCCGGTATCTGCGCTACTTCGACCGCGAGTCGCTGTACATCGCGGTCTTCGACGACCTGGAAGCCGACCCGCAGAAATTCCTCGATGGCGTCACGGACTGGCTCGGGGTCAGCCGCCTCGCCGTCAGCCCGGAGCTGTTCAGGGCACAGCTTCCGGCCAGCGAAGCGCGGTGGCTCCCGCTCGCGATGCTCGCCAAGCACGGCGCCAACTGGGTGCGGCGCCGCGACGGAGCAGACCTGATAGGCCACATCAAGCGCTCGCCGCTGGTACAGCGCGCGCTGTACAAGCCGTTCGGCACAGAGCGGCCGACGATGTCGCCGGAGGACGTCTCGTTCGTCCGCGAGCGGCTCGCTGACGAGATCGCCGATGTGGAAAAGGAGTTCGACATCCCGCTGCGGCAGCGCTGGGGCTGGCCGTGAAAACCATAAAAAGGGCCGCGGTAGAGTCTGTGCGCAAGGCGGCACCGGAGCCATTGCAGCGAATCGGCCGGCACCCATACATTTGGGCGTGCACCGCGACCGCGTCGCTGCGCCTGCTGCCGGGCTTCATGCTGATCGGGGCTCAGCGCTGCGGCACGACATCGCTGTTCCATGCGCTGGCGGCTCATCCCCAGGTGTCGCGCCCACGGTTCCACAAGGGGGTCAACTACTTCGACCTGAACTACTACCGCGGCGTGGACTGGTACCGAGGGCATTTCCCGATGGCTGAACCAGCACGGCGCCGCGCGGCCCGGCACGGCGCCCCCGTCGCCTTCGAGGCCAGCGGCTACTATCTTTACCATCCTTTCGCGATGGAGCGCCTTGCGCGCGACCTGCCCGCCGTGAAGCTCGTCGTCATGGTGCGCGATCCGGTGGAGCGTGCCTTCTCCGCGTACAAGCACGAGTCCGCGCGCGGCTTTGAGCGGGAGAGCTTCGAGAAGGCGCTGGAATTGGAGGAGAGCCGACTGGCCGGTGAGATCAGCCAGATGCGGGACGATCCGCGCTACGAGAGCTTCACGCACCGCCACCACTCCTACAAGCGCCGTGGCCACTACGCTGAGCAGCTCGAGCGGGTCTTCCGGCACTTTCCCTGCGAGCAGGTGCACGTCATCGACAGCGAAGCCTATTTCAGCCAGCCCGCGGCGGTGTACCGCCGCCTGCTGGAGTTCCTGGGCCTGTGCTCGTTCGAGCCCGCCGACTTCCGCGGGCGCAACGCGCGCCCAGGGCCGCCAATGGAATCCAAGACCCGACATATGCTTGAGCAGTATTATGCCCCTTATGACGAGCGGCTGGCCGCTCTACTTGGGCGGTCGCTGTGTTGGGCCCCGATGAGAAGCCAAGGTGTATCCGAGGTTAACAAAGCCGATCGCCGAGGAAACCAGTCACCCACACCAGAATCTCCCAGAGAAAGGCCAGAATGACGGATACCGGAGTGGGCATGCCAAAGACAATCTGGTTCTCCTGGTTCCAGGGTCTTGATAATGCTCCTTACGTGGTTCGCAAGTGCCATGAGTCTTGGGTGGCCAAGAATCCTTCCTGGCGCGTGGTTTGCCTTGATGCGACTACTTTGCAGGACTACGCGTCGGTGGATTACGCCAGTGACAACATCGGCCGCCTGTCGTTGCAGCATAGGGCGGGCCTGCTTCGCCTTGATCTCCTTGCCCATCACGGGGGGGTTTGGGTCGATGCGACGTGCTTCTGCATGCAACCCCTGGATGACTGGCTGTTGCCGAATGTGGAATCGGGTTTCTTTGCCTTCCGGCGGCCGACCCCGGACCGCGTCATCTCCAGCTGGTTCCTGGCTGCCGCACCGGGGAACATCCTTGCCGGGCGCCTCTTTGACCGGATGCTGGCCTACTGGGGGGGACACGCGCTCCGGAGCGACGAGCGAAAGGTACTTCTCAAGGCGTTCACCAGGCTCCTCCGGGTATCGCCTCAGACGCGGGCTTGGTGGTTCTCGCCCCTGCTCCGGGACTGGCTCGCGATCGGCCCCTACTTCGGCATCAGCTACGGGTTCGAGAAGCTAGTCCGCGAGGATGCCGAGTGCGGCCGCATCTGGCAGCGGACTCCCCGGGTCAGCGCCAAGGCCCCGCACCGGCTGTACAATCTCGGCCTGCTGTCCCCGGTGTCAGCCGAGGTGCGATCGGAGATAGATCGCCGGGAAGTTCCCGTCTACAAGACAACGTGGCGAGTCGAAGGGATGGCAGCACCCAGCGGGAGCATCCTGGAGTACCTGCTGGGCGTAAACGACCGCCCGCATAACGAGCACCTGACCGCCTGGCTTGGGCCCTGAAGTCCCAGGCCGAGTTCAACGTCGATGGGGTTCGGCGCCCTCGGCCGGGCGAGCCTGGCCTCTGGCCCACTTTTCCCGCAGCAGCATGCCGCCGTAGGCGGCGAGGTCCAGCGAATAGCGCTTCCACAGGCGCCGTGGCTCCCGGGACAGCCGGTACGCCCAGCCGAGCCGCATCTTGTTCACCCAGCCTGGGTACCAGTACACGCGCTCTGCCAGGTGGTCAAGATAGCTGCCGCCGGTGATGATCACCGGCGATTCGAGCCGGTCAGCTACCTGCCACACCCAGCGCTGCTGCATGGGAGTGGGTATGGAGACGTGGAGGATATCGGGCTTCGTTGCGTTGATCTCCTCGACCATCATGTCGACATCGGCGTCGTCGTACCGCCCTGGATGCCCCCGCGCAACATCCCAGTAGCCGTGCAGGGTTCCGGCGATCGGCAGGCCCGGGAACACCTCCGTAAGGTTGCCCGCGGCCCGCTCCGCTATTCCCTCACCGCACCCGAACAGGAAGTTCGACAACTCGTGCTCGGCTGACAGCGCGAACACCTTCGGGCAAATGTCGTCGTTCCCCTGCCGGTCAGGCATCGGATAGCCGATCCAGCGGCCGCCCAGAACGATGCCCCACCCGTCCGGCAGCACGATGTCGAACCGGTTGATGTTCTCGAGCAATCCAGCGATCTTGTGCGCGCGCAGCACGTAGTCGGGGTTGATGAACGACACGGTCAGCCGCGACCGGGTCAGCACCGCCTGGTGAACCGCATCGACGAACACCTCGTCCGACAGGCATGACAAGCCGATCCCCAGGAAATCCCGCTTCCTCGCGCGCAGGGTTTCCCCGAACTCCATGTCAAGCGTGGTCGTCACAGCAGTCCTTCCGAGTCGAGAAGTCTGCGGAGCCCTGCTTCCAGGTCATAGCGGGGCTTCCAGCCGGTGGCCGCCATCAGCTTCCGCGGATCCGAGACGAGATGGCCGTCGCCGTCCCGCATCCGCCCGGGCACCTGGCGCATGTCTAGCGGGTTACCGGTGAGGCGTCCGATCGTTTCCACGACATCTTCGATTGCTGTCCCGCGGCCCGTGCCCACGTTGAAGATCTCGAGGCCGGGCCCGCCGGCCGCGGCCGCCACGAGCCCGGCCGCAGTGTCGGTAACGAAGATCAAGTCACGCTGCGGCCATATGTTCCCGAGTTCGAGGGGCTTCCCCTCGCCCAGGGTCTTCATGATGTCGGGCAGCACGTGAGGATTCGTCTCCCGTGGCCCGTAGGTGTTGAAAAGGCGCGTTACAACGGTGCGGACGTCGGGCCTGTCGGCATGAAAGCGGGCCATGGCCTGCTCGCCCATCCACTTGGAGATGCCGTAGATCTCGTCGGGCCGCGCCGGCGCCGTCTCCGGCCATGGATCGTCCCCGAAGCCGTAGACCGCGCCGCTCGACGGGAACACGAACGCCTTCACCGGCACGCGGCGCAGCGAGCGCAGCACCGTATCCAGTCCGAGCACGTTCACGTCCAGCGCTTCCTTCTGGTGCGCGTTGCAGTAGGGGATGAAGTGCAGTGCAGCCATGTGGAAGACCGTGTCCGGCGCGAAGTCCCGGACCGGCCGGAGGTCGCCCGCGCTCCTGATATCGCCCTCGATCACCGTCAGCCGGGCCGTCGAACGGGCCTGCGCGAGATGCTCGCGCCTGCCCAGTCGGAAGTTGTCGATGACCAGGACCTCGGTACCTGAATCCAGGAGCGACTCCACCAGATGCGAGCCGATGAAACCGGCGCCGCCAGTGACAAGCACGCGTTCCATGTGTCGTGGTTTCCCCTTAGTCCTCTGCGGTCTCGTCCTCGCGATGTGGTTGACGGAACCTGTCCCGGGGGCACGCGAAGTAGCGATCATATCGGGAATCAGGGGGTTACGAGGCGAAACAGGTGGCCCGGAAGTTTACAGCGGGTAGGCGGTGGTTAACAGTAGGTGCGTAGCAGGTGTTGACGCACATGCGGGCGCGCCGTGGGCCCTCATCTGTGATTCACCCGCCCGATCAGCGAATGACGCGGTGGCGGGTTTACGGGTAAGGCAGGAAGCAGATGCCGGCGTGGCCGTTGACGCCGCCGCAGGCGCTCTCACCATCGAAGTTGTCGCTGGCGATCCACAGGCCCGCGGCGGTGATCAGCATGTCGTCCGCGCCGAGCCCGCGCGCGCGGGAGTACTGGCCGGCCGTGCCAGCCGAGTTCGTCCACAGCGACCCCCCCGAGGCGCCCGGCATGAAACCGCCCATGCCCGGCGCGGGCACTCCCCCGGGGCCCAGGTTGTTGCAGCCGTTGGCGTTGTTCGCCCACCGCTCATGCCCGCCGATGTAGACCGCGCTGGAGTCGGCGGCGACCGAGAACAGCGAGTCGCAGCCGGTGTAGTTGATCCAGTTGTGGGTCACCGGAGTCGAAGCCGGGGAGGCCGGGTAGGCCGCAACCACGTCGCACGGCCCGGTGAGGGGGAACGTCTTGTTCCAGGTGGCGAGGACTTTGCCCGTGGTCGCGACGTAGACAGTGTTGCCATCGGGTGACCACGCCGCGGCTTGGACATAGAAGGGGTGCCCGACTGCGCAGTGCTGGTTGAAGTCGTTCGAGGTCCAGCTTGTGACCGTGGCACTGGAGCCAAGGTCTAGCATAAAGATCTGCTGCCTGGGCAGGCCGCCGACCGTGTTGAAGGTGCCCTCGACGAGAAGCTTGCTGCCGCCGGGGCTGAGCTGCGAGTTGTAAATGCCCGTGCTGTTGGAATGCACACCGGGGTAGACGTAATTGCCTGAGATGCCTAGGTGCAGGTAGCCATCGTTCAGGCCGGTGGCCGGGGCCAGGCTGGCCATGAACTTGTCCGTGCTGTTGCCGTTAATCGTGGTGAATTTGCCCCCGACCAGCAGGTGGCTCGGGCTCGTCGTGTTGATGTACTGGATCGTCTCGACGAGCTTGTTGGCATTGCTCGCGAAGGCGGGTACCACCGCGCCCGTCGACGTACTGATCTCGGCGATGTTGTTCACCGCGGTGCCGCCTACCGAGGTGAAGCTTCCGCCGATGTACGCGGCGGAGCAGCCGGGAGCGAAGGCGATGGTGTTCACCTCACCGTTGGCGTTTGGTTTCCAGCCAGTGATCTTATACGGGGCTGTAGCGTTGAAACTGAAGATGTTGTTCCGAGCGAAGTTCTTGCCGCCCCACGTGATCTTGCTGAAGGTGCCCACCGCGTACATTTTTGAGCCGCACTGCACGATCTGCCGGACCTGCTCGGTGGTCCCGGCGGGGTACCGTACGAGCTGCGGGGTGCCGGTGGCCGGGGTGGGGGAAACGCAGGAAGAACAGGGGCCGCTCTGCTGGGCGACGGATGAAACGTCGGCCTGGGCGGGGTCCGCCGGGCTGGCCGATGCCGCCGGGGCGGACCCGAACGCCACCGCAGCCAGCACACCGGTGATTACGATGGCGCCGCTCCACGATCGGGGGGGCCCACTCCTGCGCATCATGCCTCCAAGCTTTACGTTGCATTGCCAACAAGGCTTCGCCAGCCTCGCCCCCGGCGCGGCTGCCCCGATACACGCTGAAGCGCTGCCGCCTGGCCGCCAGTGTAGTGAAATCCATAGACGCGTTAGCTGATTGCATTATTTTGCTGGAATTTGGGTCAGTAGGCGCCATGTCCGCGGGCGACCGCGGGCCAAGTCTTCCACAGGATGAGCAGGTCGAAGGCAAATGACCAGTTCTCCACATACCGGAGGTCAAGCCGCACCGCTTCGTCCCAGGACAGGTCGGACCTGCCGTGGATCTGCCACAGGCCGGTCAGCCCGGGCCGCACGGCGAGCCTGCGCCGCACGTAGTCCCCGTACCTGGCGGCCTCCTCCGGCAGCGCGGGGCGCGGGCCGACCAGTGACATCTGGCCGAGCAGCACGTTGATGAGTTGCGGAAGCTCGTCCAGGGACCAGCGGCGCAGCCTAGCCCCGATCTTGGTGATCCGGGGGTCGTCGCGGATCTTGAACAAGACGCCCGCGCCCTCGTTGTGGCGTTGCAGGGCCGCCTTCTGCTGCTCGGCTTCCACCACCATAGTGCGGAACTTGTACAGCCGGAACAGCCGGCCGTCCTTGCCCACCCGCACCTGCTTGAACAGGGCCGGGCCGCCGTCCTCCACCCGGATCATCACCGCTATAGCCAGCAGCACCGGGGCAAGCAAGAGCAGTGCGGACGCGGCGGCGACCTTGTCGAACAGGCCCTTGATGACCTGCCGGAGACCGGACAGGTCGGGGTGGTCCACGTACAGCAGCGGCAGCCCCGCCGCCGCCCGGACGCTGGTGCGCGGGCCGGCCACGTCCAGCAGCGCGGGCGCCAGGCACAGGTCGGTGTCGGTTTTCTCCAGCTCCCAGGCGAGCTGCCGCAACTGGACTGGCTGGAGCTCCGGGCAGGCGAGCACCGCCACGGTGTCCGCATCCGAGTCGCGGACCGCGCTGGTGACGTCATCGAGCCCGCCGAGCACCGGGACCCCGGCGATCTCGCCGGGGCGGAGCGCGGCACCGGCCAGGCACGCGGCGATCACGGTCAACCCGTGATAGGGCTCTCTGCGCAGCTCGTTGACCAGGTCGGCCACGGCTTGCGGGTGCCCCACCGCCACGGCCCGGCGCAGGCATGAACCCGACTCTCGTCGCCGGTGCAGCCGCTTGCGCAGCGCATAGCGGGCGACCAGGTCGATGCCCACCGCACAGGGCATCGCGATCAGCACATAGCTGCGCGACACCTGCGCCTTCGTGGCATAGGAGAGGATTGCGATCACGGAGGTGAGCCCGATCCCGGCGTTGACGACCCGCCGGAACTCGTCGGCGCCCGCGCCGATGAAGCGGGCCTCGTAGGCACCGGCCAGCGCCAGCGTGCCCACCCAGATGAGCGGCAGGCTGATGGTCAACACGATGTAGCCGAGGGGCACATGGCCGTGGGCGCCATAACGCCCCCGCAGCGCGATAAGCCCCGCCGCCAGCGCCACGGCGGCGTCGAGTGTCACCGCGTTCCGAAGGTACCGCCGGACCCAGCCGCCTGCATCGGCTGTGCCGCTCACGGGGGGATGGACCCCCACGTGGGCGTGCGGGCTTACAGCCAATCGCTCACGCACGTACGTGCCCTCCCGTTCCGACCCTGGGCCGCCGGAGATCCCCACTGGGGACACGCGACCGGGGCGGGAGTGAGTTCGCTGCAGGGCCCGAGACCCGGCCATGTGTGTCAATCTGCTGTTCAACCTTAGCGGGAAGGCGTTTCGATCATACCGAAACCAGGAAACTCCGGAACAACATAGGCGGAACTAAGAAGTTCGGGGCACGAACTCGGCTTGGGCACCCTTAACCTAGTTTTCTGATTGGATTTCTAATAGTATGCCGCCAGTCTCGGCGTAGCCGTCGGGCTTGGTCACGGACGGTAATGTGACGCCGGTCATGCTGCTGCTTGCGGACGACCCAGCGTGCCGCCTGGCGGTATCCTGCGAGAGTCGGGCAAGTGAACTCCTCTCGCCCGCGCCTCGTGACCGTCGTGACCGAGACCGCGGTGGGGCCCGGCCAGCCAGGCAGCAGCCAACCAAGGAGCACCGCCACGTGACTGTGAGCCGTCCGGCCGCTGTTGTCATCCTTGCCGCGGGCGCGGGAACTCGGATGAAATCCCAGCTCCCGAAGGTGCTGCACCCGATTTGCGGGGCGAGCATGCTCGACCATGTGCTGGCCGCCGCCAGGGAACTCGACCCCGCCGAGCTGGTCGTGGTGGTCGGCCACGGCCGCCGCCAGGTCGCCGCCCACCTCGCCGAGCACGCGCCCGGCGCCCAGGTGGTCGTCCAGCACCAGCAGGGTGGCACCGGGCATGCGGTCCGCGTCGTCACCGAGACGGTCGGCCTGGGCGAGGGCACCGTGCTGGTGACGTACGGCGACACTCCGTTGCTGCGTGGCAGCACGCTCGCCGCGCTAGTCCGCAAGCATGCCGCGCAGGACGCCGCCGCCACGGCCCTGACGACCGTGCTGGCCGATCCCACGGGATACGGCCGGATTCTGCGAGATGACCGTGGGTTCCTTGCCGAAATCGTCGAAGAAGTCGACGCCACTCCTGAGCAGGGAGCCGTCACCGAAATAAACTCGGGCGTTTACGCATTCGACTCAAGCCTGCTCGCCGATTCGGTCAAGCGGCTGCCGGCCGGCAACGCCAAGGGCGAGGAGTACCTGACCGACGTCATCGCCATCTTGCGCGCGGAGGGCCACCGGGTCGCCACGCTGACGGCACCCGACAGCGACGAGGTCTGCGGGGTGAACGACCGCGTCCAGCTCGCGCACGCCCGCCGGATCCTCAACGCGCGCATCCTTGACGGGTGGATGCGTGCGGGAGCGACCATCGTCGACCCGCTGACCACGTTCATCGACGCGAGCGTGGTCCTCGGGCAGGACGCCGAGATCGGCCCGGGCACGCAGCTCGCGGGGAGTACGGTCGTCGCGGCCAGGGCACGTGTCGGCCCAGGCTGCCTGCTGCGGGACACCGCGGTCGGCGAGGGTGCCGCGTTCAGCCACGTGGTGGGCGTGTCAGCGAGGATCGGCCCCGGCGTCACCGTGGAACCATTCACCTACCTGCCACCAGGGACGGAACTGCCCGGCAAGCGTCCCGGGCCGAAACGCAGTGGCGCGGGCCCGCCCGCCAGTGCGCCCGCGGGAAAGTGAGCACAGCCGTGACCGGCATCACCGTGAAGGCCAGGAAGAAGCTCATGCTCTTCTCCGGTCGTGCGCATCCCGAGCTTGGCAACGAGATCGGTGAGTGCCTCGGCATAGCACCGACCCCGGCGCGGCTGTCGGACTTCGCCAACGGCGAGATCTTCGTCCGGTTCCTTGAATCGGTCCGCGGTTGCGACGCCTTCGTGTTG
>Ga0126383_10001979_pt1 | contig 13015 bp, 14 predicted proteins | sample PanSoiMetPlot_35_FD_96882 | JGI IMG/M metagenome (GOLD analysis project Ga0126383, IMG submission 96882) | Tropical forest soil microbial communities from Panama - MetaG Plot_35 | ecosystem: Environmental > Terrestrial > Soil > Tropical forest > Bulk soil | place: Panama | collected 2016-02-17
AAGTCCATGTCGCCATAGTGGCACCATACTGGCGCCATTGCAACTCCTAGTGGTGCCACGTTGTCCCGGGCCGCCAGCTGACCCGCGCGAACGCGATGCGACATGCTGGCGTCGTGGCTACGACCGTTCACACCGACGGCGCGTGCGTCGGCAACCCGGGGCCCGGCGGCTGGGCCTGGGCTGCGGACGGCGTCGCGTTCGCCAGCGGCGCCGAGGCGCAGACGACAAATCAACGTATGGAACTCACCGCGGTGCTCGAAGCAGTGCGGGCGAATCCCGGTGAGCTGCTGATCGTCAGTGACTCGCTCTACGTCGTCAACTGCTTCCACAAGGGCTGGCACGAAACCTGGCAACGCAACGGATGGAGAAACTCCAAGCGGGAACCCGTCGCCAACCAAGATCTCTGGCAACCGCTGCTCGGTGCCTATCACGAGCGTGCGGACGGAATCCGCTTCGAATGGGTCAAGGGACACAGCAACGATGCGCTTAACGACATCGTCGACCGGCTCGCCGTCGAGGCTGCACGCACCCAGGCCGGACGCAGCGGCACCTGGCCGCCGGACTGGCTAGGTGCACCCGACCGGTCGAGCCTCGATGCGGCGCCGTCGCCGCGCGGCAACCTGGCGCATATTCCCGGCTGGCGGGCGATCGCGATCGGGCTGCACCCGCCCGCGCTCGGCGGCTACTCCCCCAACAACCCGACGGCCGCCGAGGTGCGCCGCAGGCTCGCCGAGACGCTTACCGGCCTACGCGAGGCTCACCCGGACCTTCACCTGCTGACCGGCCTGGCGCTCGGGGCACCTCAACTCGCCGCCGAGGCGGCCGTCCTCGCGCGCGTGCCCTACACGGTGGTGCTCGCCCATCCGCACCCCGAGTCGGTCTGGCCCCCGCCGGCGCAACGTCGATACCGGGAACTGCTCGCCGGCGCAGCGGGACACGTGACCCTGTCGTCCAAGCAGCCCGCCTCCAAACCGGAGGCCGCCACGGCGGCTGCCACCCGCGACCAGGCTCTGATCGGCATTGCCGACGGGGCCCTCGTGGTCTGGGACGGCAACGACCGCGACCTTCGCGACGCGATCGCCGCCCTCGAGCAGCGTGTCCCCGACGATGTGTGGATCATCAAACCCGATTGAGCGGACGCCTCAGGCACGCGGCTGACGTAACCCGAACAGGTTGCCGAAAGGGTCGCGCATCTGACACAGCCGCTCACCAGTCATGATCGTTTTCGGTCCGCGATGCGCGCTCGCCCCATGCTCAGTCCAGCACGCAACGGTCGCGTCGACGTCCGCGACGGTCCAGTACGGGACCGTGCCGGACGGTCCAGGCTGGTTGTACTCGTCGGCCACGTGCAACGTCAGCCGGATCCCGGACACATCGAACATCACCAGCTGCGGAGCCCGTGTCACCGGCGCGGCACCGAGGCGCTCCGAGTACCACGCCGTCGCCGCGGCAAGATCGGCGACGAAGTAGAAGACGTTCCCCGGCGGGCTCAAGACGGTATCGCCGGCCTGCACGTTATCCATGCCACGAACCCTCGCACCCCGACAGGCGATCGAGGCCCGCGCCTGCGAGGGGCGATTCGGTCAGCCGGTTAGTGCGACGTCGAGAACCTGCAGGGCCCGGTCGGCGTGTTGGCAGGTCAGCACGAGTGGCGGTTTGATCTTGAGGACGTTCGCGCCCGGTCCGTCCGCTGAGAGCAGCACGCCGCGATCGGCCGCAGCCTCGACCACGGCTCGCGCCAACTCGGTCGCCGGTGCGAGGGAGGTGCGATCGGACACGAGATCGACTCCGAGGAACAGCCCTCGTCCGCGCACCTCGCCGATGCACTCGTGGCGCCGCTGCAGTTCGTGCAGACCGGCCGACAGGTAGCCGCCCACTTCAGCCGCGTTGGCCATCAGTCGCTCGTCGCGGATTGCGTCCAGCACGGCCAAGCCGATCGCGCAACTGACCGGGTTGCCGCCGAAGGTGTTGAAGTACTCCATTCCGGTGACGAACGACCTCGCGATCTGGGGCGTCGTGACGACTGCGGCGAGCGGATGCCCGTTGCCGATGGGTTTGCCGAGCGTGACGATGTCGGGGACCACGCCGTGCCGCTCGAACGCCCACATCGCATCGCCCACGCGGCCGAACCCGCACTGGACCTCGTCGGCGATGCACACCGCACCCTCCGCGCGGGCGTGCGCATACGCCGCCGTCAGGTAGCCGGTGGCGAGCTCGATCTGCCCGGCTACCCCCGGGATCGACTCGTGCAGGAACGCGGCAGCGCCGGAACCCGCGGCGGCCAGATCGCGGGCGTGCCGCCCGACATCTTCGGCGTATGCGGCGCCGTCGTCGCCGTGCTCGCCGCGATACGGGTCGGGCAGCCGGCACACCCGCACCCTCGGCCCAGCACCGGCGCCACCCGCGCGGGCGAACTTGTAGTGGCTGACCTCGATCAGTGCACCCGTGTGCCCGTGATAGGCGTGCTCCAGGGCGAGCACGACATCTCTGCGGGTATGCGTGCGGGCCAGGCGCAACGCCAGGTCGTTAGCCTCGCTGCCGGAGTTGACCAGGAAGACCACGCTGAGCGGGTCGGGGAACAGCGCGACGAGGCGGCGTGCGTACTCGACGATCGCCGGGTGCAGGTAGCGGGTGTTGGTGTTCAGAACGGCGGCCTGCTCGCACAGGGCGGCCGTGACGCGCGGATGGCAGTGGCCGACGTGCGCGACATTGTTGACGAGATCAAGATAGCGGCGCCCCGACGAGTCGATCAGCTCGGCGCCCTGCCCGGCGACGATCGAAAGCGGCGTCGCGTAGCTCAACGACAAGGTGGCGGACAGATTGGCAGCGCGACCGCTCACGATCCATTCGCGGTCACGCTGCGCGGCAGCGGGCGCGATCGGTAGCCGGCACACGAGGTTCGGATCGGGCGAGATCGACTGCCACACGTCCCGTTCGCTGTGCCGGACGACACCCGGAAGATCGTGCGATCGGCCGAGCAGCGTGGTGAACAGTTGCATGTGGGTATGCGGTAGCCAGCCGCCGTTCTCCTCGCTCGCGCCGACCGTCGCCACCCGCTCGCCTCTGGCGACGCGTTGCCCCGGCCGAACCCTGGTGGTGACCTCGTGTGCCAGGTGCCCGAGCAGCAGCCAGAACGGCGTGCCGTCGGGCGTCTCGTGTCGCAACATCAGCGTCCCGCCGTAGTCCTGCGCTGCGGGCCGGACGGCGACGGTCACCACCTCGCCGTCGAACGGTGCGTAGACCGGCTCGCCGGCGGGCACGAACAGGTCCAGACCGAGGTGTACGGTGCGCCGTTCGCCGTCTGCGCCCACGAACGCGTCGACCGTGTATACGGCGCGGTCTTCGCCGTACCGTCCTACGGCAAGGTCGGCGGCGCTGCGCAACTCGGCGACCGCTTCGGCGTCGGTGATGTTCGTGTCCGCCGGCAGCACCAGCACCTTTCCCTCCGGACCCGCCGCCGCCACGACCGGTGCCGGATTCGCAGTCGCCGAGGACAGCCAGGAGACGATCCTCCGGGACTCCGGCACGGCAGGGTAGCCGCAGGCGTCCCGCAGCCGACACGCGGCAAGCGGGCCCAGCGCGTCGTCAAGCCTGCCAACGACCCGTCGGATCGCGTCTTGGCTGACCTGCAGATACGCGTTGTCCGGATCATTGCGGCCCTGCTGCGCCGCATTCACCACGCTCATCGCCAGCCGGGTGGCGATCAGGCCCGGCAGAATCTCCATCTCGGCCACCGTCAGCGGTGCCTCGCGGTGGTAGCCGGCCACGAGCGGCAGCACCGGAGCGAGCAGGTCGTCACCAGCGTGCAGGATCGCGTAGGCACACAGCGTCGCAAGGCCGCATACGCGCGGGGCACGATCCACGTCTCCGAAGTCGATCAGTCCAGCCACACGTCCGTTACCGTCGACGAGCACGTTGTGCTCGTTCGCGTCGTTGTGAATCGCTTGCGCCGGCAGCCGATCGAACGCAGTGCCCAGCTCGCCGCGGAAACGGCCGAGCGCGGCGACGGCGAATTCGCGGGACCCGGCCGGCAGTTGCGCCGGGTCGAAGCTCAGCTGCCCGGCAGCCGGCATGCTCCACCGGTGCGGCACCGCCAACGCTGGATGGTCGAAGTCGGCCAGGGCCTTGTCGAGGGCAGCGACGGCACTGCCGACGCCGCGCAGGTCGACGTCGATCGGCGAGCAGTCGGTCCACGGCGCACCGTCGACCCACGTCAATACCCGGGCCACGCGCGGCCGGCCGTCCACGCTGATCGTGCGCCGCTCGAGCACGAGCGGCGTCTGCATCGGTAGCGCGCGGCCGGCGACGTGCTGCAGCACGGCATCCTCGAGGTCAAGGCGAGCCGTATCCGCATCTGTCGCCGCGAGCTTGAGCACAACCAGCCGCCCGTCCGAACGGCGCACTCGAGCGTTCAGGTCCCGCTCGCCGGGCAGCGGTACCAGATCACCATGGCCGGGAAGCACCAACGCGGCGGCCTCCTCCAGCGCCGCCATGCCGGCTGTCATCGACTTGCCGATCGACGCGGCGCAGCCAGCAACAGCCAGGCCGAACGGGTCCAGTCGTAATCGCGCACGAGCATGCTGTGATGCTCTCAACGTCGCGGGCCCCGACCAACTCGATCATGCGCAGGCGCCGTCGACGGTCGCTCTCAGCCGCGGCCGGCGGCCTCGGACCGTGTCGGATGCTGGGATGCAGCAGCCGCTTCGTCGAGTTCGGCCAACGTCAGGAGATGGCTCGGCGTGGCGGGTAGCGGTGCGCTGCTGCTGATCCGCAGGGTTCGGTCGACGTGGACCAGTTCCCCGGGCGCGAGCATCCGCCAGCCCTGGTCGTCGTCCATCCGCTCGCTGGCGATGATCACCGACGGCGCGTCGGCGAGGTGCGGTGACCGGGCGTGGATTCGATGGCTTCGGTGTTCCAGGCCGGACCGGCCGTTGCCGGTACCGCCGGCCGGCCGTGCGAGCAGGTGGAGCTCATGCGTGGCGGGGTAACGCAACGCCCACAGGTCGGTGGCAGTGATCAACACCAGGTTGAGCGCGTAGACGGGGAGCTGGTCGGCGATCCATGCGATCGCGGAGACGATGCCCGCGGCGACATCGCCACCGTGCCGTGCCGTCTCGGCCGTGATCAGTGCGAAGATCCGTTCGCTGTCCGTCTGGCCTTGGACGAGCCCGCCGGCGGCGAGCCCATTGAGGCGGGAGTCGAGTTCTGCCAGTTCCTGCACGACCCCGTTGTGGGCGAATATCCGACCCTGCTGGAGGAAGGGATGGGTATTGGCAATCGTGTGCCCGCCGGTGCTTGCGTACCGGACATGAGCCAGGAATGTGGTGCCCCGTAGGTCACGCGCCTCCGAGGCGAACATCGGGTCCTGCCATGCCGCGAGCGGTTGCTTGTCCACAGTGGGCTGGCCGTCGGTACCGAAGACGCCAATGCCGGCGCCGTCGGGGTTGCGGTGACTCTGCGCGGCCAGGCTGTCGGGAGCGTCGATGAGCCAGAAGGTTGCCGGTACCGCCGCCGCACCGGCGTGCAATCCGAATAGACGACACACCCGCTACCACCGCCCAGCCCGTTCCTTCTGGCCCCGCTTCCAGGCCCCGGCACAGTGTCACGCAAGAGGCCGCGTGGTAGCTAATCGCGGCTCGTCACTGCACGTTGATCGCCAAGAACGCCTGCAGCAGTTGGTCTAGTAGCGGCCCCAGCGCCGCTGGCTTTTCGACATGCGCGTTGTGGCCGCAGCCCGCGAGCAGGACTGGCGCGCCGAACTCGGCGAGATGCTCGGCGGGGCACATCGGATCGTGTTGGCCGGCCGCGAGGACGACCTTGGCGCGACATGCCGCGAGCAGGCCCGCGAGGTCGGGTGCGCCGACGCCGAACGCGGCATTGTCCAGCGTGAGCTGCCATCCGGCGGGCGCGTCGGCGATCGCGCTCGGCAGTTCCGGAGTCAGGCCGTGCAAGCCGGCAACCCGAAGGGCACGGTCCATCGCCTCGGCGCGACTGGCGAAGGTCGTCGCCGGGCGCGCGGCGAGCGCTGCCGCCTTGGCAAGTTCTGCCGTGGCCCAGCGCACCTTCATGCCCAGCCCGCAGACCGCCGGGATCGGCACGCCGAACCATCCGCTACCCAGGGTGAGGCCGAGCACGCCTCCGAGGGAGTGCCCGAGCACGACCACCGGCCTGCCGGGTTCGAGTGCGCCGGCAATCCCGGCAGCCAGGCTGCCGAAGCTGTACCGATCCAGTCCGCCGGAACGGCCATGGCCCGGCAAGTCGGGGACGAGTATCGGCCCGGGCCAACCGTCACCGACAGTGTCGACGAGCCCGCTCCAGACCTCGCCGGTAGCGCCCAGGCCATGTAGTAACAGCAGTACCGGTCCGGCATCGCCATCGTGTCCGTGGCGACTGATGAACACAGTTCCGGTGCTCACGCCGGTACCCCCGAACCCCTGCAGGTAGGTGTACCTCGCCGCGCCGTCTCGACGGGGCGGACGGCCGTTGCTGATCCGGTCGGATCGGCCGGCTGTTGCTGGCGCTCGAGTGGGACGCTCAATGCGCAAGCCGGTCCACGAGACCGTCGACATCGGCGACGGTGACCGTGAGCGCCGAATGGCCCTTGCGCCGTAAGGGCGAAGGAACCGGTTGTCGGAAGTGGACGCACACGCCTGCCCTGTTATTGGTTCCGAACGTCAGACCGTCGTCGACCCACGACCCCCTCGCACCGGCCGCGGTCCACCACCGGTAGTTGCGGGTCACATGGGCGCTGTCGATGTTGGTCAGCGGAGTCTCCAGGCCGAGGAAGCCGAATGTCGCTCGGAACGTCGCGTCGTCGGTGATGGTGACGCCATCTTTGCTCGGACGAAGCCCGAACGGGACCCAGAAAGCCACAAGCCGCTTATCCACGGCGTAGGCGAAGAACTCAGCGATGCGCGGCACCTCCTAGCGGCTCGCCGGGTACGGATCCGGCTTCGTCGGTAGCGAGAGGAGGAAGTCGAGCAGGCCGTGGAAATAGATCTCCTGATCGTCGTACAGCGCGAGATGGCTGCCGTTCGGACAGTGCAGATAGCGTCCCTGAGGCAGGCGTTCGGACATCATGCGAAGGAACTTGGGGTCCATCGTGTCGTGCGTGGCGCCGATGACCAGCGTCGGCACATCGATGCTGTGGAGGTCGGCGGTGCGGTCCCAGTCGGCAAGCGTCGCGTCCGCGCTGATACCCAGTTCGCTGGGACCTTGCATCTTGCGGTAGATCACCGGGTTGATGTGGTCGAACCCGCGTTGCACCGGGTCCGGCCACGCCTCGGGCGGCATCCGCAGGACGTGATGGACGTAGTGCTGCTCGGTCAGCAGCTGCATATAACGCGGGTTGTCGACATCCCCCTCTGCTTCCAGCTGCTTGATCGCCACGAGTTTGTCTTGGTCCATTTGCGGCATCAGCACGCCCTCGGCGTAGGCGTTGTAAGCCGGGACGCTGGCCATCATGTTCGAGATCACCAGGCCCCGGAGCTGCTGGCCGTGGCGCAGGGCGTACTCGATGGCCAGGATGCCGCCCCACGACTGGCCGTAGAGAACGAAGTTGCGCCGTTCCAGGCCCAGCGCGGCCCGGACCTGCTCGACCTCGTCGACGAACCGATCGGTATCCCACAGCGACTCGTCATCGGGCTGGTCGCTGCGGCCCGAGCCCAGCTGGTCGTAGAAGTAGTACTCGACGCCCGCCGCCGGGAGGTAGCTGTCGACCGCCTCGAGATATTCGTGCGTCGATCCGGGGCCCCCGTGCAACAGCAGCACCTTCAGGTCGGGGTTGTTGCCGATCCGCTTCGTCCACACCCGATGCGGCCCCGACGGCGTCTCGATCGGGATCATCCGAGCACCGCCGCTGACAACGTCCTCGCGCCCGGAGTAGTCGAGGTAGTCGCTAATCACGGCTCGTGAATTCACCGACGAATCGTTGCACGACGCATGCCGCGGCTCACGCCTCGGGCGATGTCAGGTCCGGGAGCGCCGCGCTGCCCACTCGCGGTCGAGGATCGACATCATCACCTCGTCGTACCACCGCCCGTCGTGCCAGACCGACTCGCGGTAGCGACCCTCCTCGACGAATCCGGCCTTCTCGTAGGCGCGGATCCCGGCCGGGTTGAACGGCGCCACTCCGAGCTGGATGCGGTGCAGGCCCATCTCGCGGAAGCCGTAGTCGACGATCACGCGCATCGCGTCCGTGCCGTACCCGCGGCCGATGTGCTCGCGGCCGAGCGCGATGCCGATCGAGGCGCACCTGTCCTTGGGACGGGCACCGTGCAGGTTGATGTTGCCGACCAACACGGGCGGGTCGTCGAGGGTTTCGATGGCGAAGCCGAGATCGTCCTTGTCGTTCGCACACCACTTCGCGATGAGTTCCTTCGCCGCCGCCTCCGACGGAGGGGCCACCCAGCTCGTCACCGTCGCCATGCGTCCAGGATCCATCTCCCATCTCGCCAGGGTCGGCAGGTCATCCTCGCGCAGACCACGCAGGCGGACCCGCTCGCCGACCAGGACCGAATCGCCATAGGCGAATGCGCTCTGCACATCGCTCAGTTCCGTCATGCGGTCGATCCTGCCGTGTTTCCTCTGTTCCGTGGTCGGCTCCCAGAAGTAGTTGACGTGGCCCGGCGTCCGACGGTTACGTTCACGAGGTTGACCGCGGGCCGGAGGGCGGCCCGGCTTGTCTTGATCGGGGGGCACATGGGGCGCGAGACGATTCGAACGGCTGGCGCGCCGGCGTCGGCGCTCTACAGCCAGGGCGTGAAGGCAGGGTCGCACATCTTCGTGTCCGGAACGGTGGGCATCGATCCGTCCACCGGTCATATGGCGGGCGCGACCATACGGGAGCAGACGCTCCAGGCGCTGACGAACTGTGCGGCAATCCTGGCCGCCGGCGGTGCATCGCTGGACGACGTCGTCGAGGTCGGCGTGCTACTCACCAACTCCGAGGATTTCGCCGGGATGAACGAGGCGTACGCGCAGGTGTTTGCCACAGACCCGCCGGCACGCTACGTGGCCAGGCTTGGCGTGGTGCTCCCCGACGTCCTGGTTTCGATCCGAATGACGGCGATCATCGCCTGACACGCGCCGACGCGTCCCGGTGCTACGTGCCGGACAATCGGGGAATGACCGACACCCCAGCTATGTCCGCCGCCGACGAGGCCGCGCGCAGGGACGAGGCGCTGTCGAGCGCGTGCGTCGACGAGTACCTGCACGAGCCGGAGGTCGGGCCGCTAGCGGGTGCCGCGCCGCTCGGCCATCCGTGCGTGGCACAGCCTGAACAGTGGTGGCCGAACCCCGGTGAGGACCCGGTGGCCTCCTTCGGGGGTGTCTCCGTCAGCTATCGCGCGACACCCGCTGTTGACGACGTCTCGTTCCCGGTCCCGCGGGGCTCGATCGTCGCGCTGATCGGCCCGTCCGGCTCCGGCAAAAGCACGCTGCTGCGCTGCCTGAACCGCATGAACGACCTGGTGCCCGGCTGCCGAGTCGAGGGCGACGTGCGCTACCGGGGCATCGATCTCTATGCGCCGGAGGTCGACCCGGTCGCCGTGCGCACGCGGATCGGCCTTGTCTTCCAGCGACCCAACCCGTTCCCGAAGTCGATCTACGACAATGTCGCGTTCGGACCGCGCACCCATGGATTCCACGGCGACCTGGACGACATTGTCGAGCGCGCGCTACGCCGCGCCGCGCTGTGGGACGAGGTCAAGACCCGGCTGGGCGAGCGGGCGCTGGCGCTGTCGGGTGGGCAGCAGCAGCGCCTTGTCATCGCGCGCGCTCTGGCGGTCGAGCCCGACATTCTGCTGATGGATGAGCCGGCATCCGCGCTGGACCCGATCAGCACTTCGCGCATCGAGGACCTGATGCGCGAGCTCACACCGGATGTCACGATCGTGATCGTGACGCATAACCTCCAACAGGCCGCCCGGGTCGCCGACCTCACCGCCTTCCTGACCTCCGAGCCCCACGGCGACGGCAGCCTTGTCGGTCGACTCGTCGAGTTCGGGACAACCGAGCAGATCTTCGCCAACCCAGCCGACGAGCGGACTGCGGCCTATGTCAGCGGCCGCTTCGGCTGAGTCGGTCGCGTGCCACCACGCGTGCCGCCGAATCGGAAGGGACGGGTAAGCATTGTCTGGGCCAGCAGTCCGTAGTCCATTGCCATCGACGGCCTCCGTTGTGATCATCGGCGGCGGCGTGATGGGTGCCAGCATCGCGTTCCACCTTGCCGAGGCCGGTGTCCGAGACGTGCTGGTGCTGGAGCGTGCTGCGCTGGGCTCCGGTTCTACGTCCAAGGCAGCCGGCGGGGTGCGAGCCCAGTTCTCCGACGAACTGAACATCGCACTCGGGGCACGAAGTCTCGAGGCGTTCACTCGATTCGGGACGCGCCCCGGCCAGGAGATCGACCTGCGTCAGGTTGGCTACCTGTTCCTGCTTTCCGCGCCCGAGCACGTTGCGGCGTTCGAACGTGACGTCGCACTGCAGAACGAACTCGGCGTCACGAGCCGGATGATCGACGTCAGCGAGGCGAAGCAGCTTTCCCCGCTGATCGACCCCGACGGGCTGCTGGCTGCGGCCTTCTCTCCCGAGGATGGTCATTGCACGCCGGAGTCGGTGGTGCTCGGATACGCTGTCGCGGCGCGCAGACTGGGCGCAACGTTGCTGACCGGGGTCTCGGTGACCGGCTTGGAAGCCAAGGGCGATCAGGTTGCGACAGTGGTGACGGATGCGGGTGCAATCCGAGCCGGAACCGTGATCTGTGCCGCCGGCGCGTGGTCGGGTGAGGTCGGCGAGATGGCCGGGATCCGGCTGCCGGTAACCCCGCTGCGCCGCCAGGTGATCTTTACCGAGCCGATACCGGACCTCGCCCCGGTGGTGCCGTTCACCATCGACTTCGCGTCGACCTTCTACTTCCATCGCGAAGGTCCGGGACTGCTGCTCGGAATGTCCGATCCGATCCAGGAACCGGGATTCCACCTCGACTACTCGCCTGACTGGCTGCCCAGACTCGGCGCGGCAATCGGCCGCCGCGCACCGCGACTGCTCGACGTCGGCTTGACCTCCGGTTGGGCAGGGCTCTACGAAGACACCCCCGACCACAACGCGCTTATCGGCCGCGGCCACTCCCCGTCGAACTTCCTGTACGCCGCCGGCTTCTCCGGCCACGGATTCCTGCAGGCACCGGCCGTCGGCGAGATCATCCGCGATCTCTACCTCGACCGCGCCCCGTTCATCGATGTGAGCCCGCTCAGTGCGCAGCGCTTCACCGGCGACGGCACGCTCCGCCCGGAGAGCCACATCGTCTGAGCCGAGTTGCCAGCAGTGGTTCTATGCGGCCACAGATCGGGCGCCGGAACTGGTGACCACGTGGATCATGTCGTCGCGCGTGAAGTGCAGGAGGAAGTCGAATTCGGCGGTGAGCACCGCGGTGCCGATCTCGCGTTCAACGGCGACGACGTGCAGGCGCCAGTCGTTGACGCGCAGGATGTCACCGACGGCCAGCTGCCGGGCGGGAATCTTCATCGCGGGCTCGTCATGCGCACAGGTCGCGCTCCCGTTGAAGCGAAGCGCTCCGTAGCGTTTCTCGTCTCGGCCAGCGTAACAGTGATCGAGCATGTTACGCAACACAACGTTTCGTTGTATTTGGAACGACGCGCCGAGTGGTTCAAGCCTCAGTTCGCCAAGTGTGTTCGGGTTCGTAGCCGAGCACGCGACGTGCTTTGTCGATCGACAGTAGCGTCTCGTGCGGGCCGACCGCTCTGGTGAGTGACACGCCGGGAAACTCCGCGTCGAGAAGCTCGTCGTTCGGGCGCGACATCACGGTGTCCGCGTCGGCGATGATGAAGACGTCCGCGCCGGCGGATCGGTGCTCCAATGCGCGGCGTACCGCTTGTGCGCCGTCGCGAGCGTCGATGTAGGCCCAGAGGTTCCAGCGACGTAGCACGGGATCGGCATCGAATTCGGGGAAGCGCGCATAGTCCTCCGGCGCCATGACGTTGCTGAACCTCAGCCCGATCATCGACAGGTCCGGGTGCCAGCGGCACAGCTGGCGCGCCATCTCCTCCTCCAGCGTCTTCACCAGCGAGTACGTGCTATTGGGCCGGGGTGGATAGTCCTCGTCCACAGGAACATAGGGCGGCGGCTCCGCGAAGGGCAGCCCGAGGACGGTCTCGCTCGACGCCCAGACGATCTTGCGAATGCCCGCGCGCAGCGCCGCTGTGTAGGCGTTGTAGGAAGCCGTCATGTTGTTGGCGAACGTCGCCGCATCGGGCCGCAGTCCCGGCGCCGGGATCGCCGCGAGGTGCACGAGCGCATCGACGCCGTTGTGCCGCTCGTCGATTCCGCCTAGCGCCTCCACGGCCTGCCCGAAGTCGGTGAGTTCGACCACCGACGACGCGACGTCGGCGTTCGGCGAGGGGACGCGATCGACGGCGACGACCTCCCAGTCGTGGGCGACCAGGTCGGTCACGACTGCCGTGCCGAGCTTGCCGCTGCTACCTGTGACGACGACACTGGGCATCGGGTTTCGCACCACCCTTGCGTGGCGTCAGTCGCGTGCGAACGCCATCCGGGCTTCCTGGGCAAGGTCTTCGAACGGCTCGCCGCTCACGTCGACGACCGCCCTGTGGATGGTGCCACCGACGAACGGCCACGGCGATGTCCCCGAGTAGTCGTCGGTGACCGGCTCGGCGGTGTCCTTTCCGACGTTGAGCCCTTCCCCTGCGAGCGAGAACTTGCCGGGCTGGGTCTTTATCCGTCCTTCGCCCACCGTCCGGTCGCCGACATGCAACGTCAGCGTGCCCTCCGCCGGCATCGAATCGCCTTCCCGGTGGAAGGACACCGAGAACACCGCGTGCCCGGCCGAGATCGGCTCACTGGCCTCGATTGTCTGCTCGAACATGCCCACCCAGTTGTAAACGTACTTCAGCTTGCCGTCCTTGATGTAGAGGGCGTGGCCGCCGAATCGGGCGCCTTGCGAGAAGAGCACGCCCGATGCATCCGTACTGTCGATCGT
>Ga0126383_10001980_pt1 | contig 13015 bp, 10 predicted proteins | sample PanSoiMetPlot_35_FD_96882 | JGI IMG/M metagenome (GOLD analysis project Ga0126383, IMG submission 96882) | Tropical forest soil microbial communities from Panama - MetaG Plot_35 | ecosystem: Environmental > Terrestrial > Soil > Tropical forest > Bulk soil | place: Panama | collected 2016-02-17
CAGGACGGTGGCCTGGCTGCACGCCTCGGCGAGGATCGGTGCGGTGCGGTTGCCGTGCTGCGGCGCCGTCGACAGGTCGACGTGCGTGGCGGCATAGGTCACGGTGGTCCCGACGTGGGTTCCGCTGGCGTCGGTGTACTCGGTATCGGTGGCCTCGTAGGTCGTGCCGCCCATGGTGCTGTAGAAGGTCTGCAGCCCGCTCATTTTGTCGCCGACGAAGCTGGAGTCGCCCCATCTGGTGCCCCAGTAAATGGCCTCTACATAAGCGCCCGTCGTCATCACCGGCCCGCCGTGGTAGATGAGATCCGGTGAGCCCCCGGAGGAGGGTCGCGCCTGATCGCGCGCCCAATGGATGCCCGCCATCGGCGGCTCGTTCTGGCTCGACAGCGAGTTCAGATCGTCCTCCGGTCCGTTGCTGGCCACCTGTCCGTCGCAGGCCAATGCGGTCGCGGCGACGAGAATGAGAATTGCGCGCGTCATGCGTCCTTCCTCCAACATCCCGGCGGGTAGGAGTCGAACCTACATGCGCTCGCTCTTTGCGTCAACGGGGTGATCGCCCCCATGGGATAGGGGCGCGAACGCTCGCTTGCCGCGACGTGAGCGGGCCGCTTACCGCTGCAGATGGGCCGCGCGACGCTGCCACCGCGCGCGCGCCTGGGCCCGCTCCTGCTCGCGGGTCCGTACGCGTCCGCCCGCGACCAGCGTACCGAGCAGGCGCTCCGTGCTGGCCGCGACGTCGTCGATGGCGCGCGTGAAGGCGACTTCGTCGGCGTGCGACGGCTTGTGGATGCCGCTGACCTTGCGCACGAACTGCAGAGCCGCATCGCGGATTTCTTCCGGCGTGGTCGGCGGCTCGAAGTTGTACAGAACTCGGATGTTGCGACACATGGCCGCAATCATAGCCGCTCTCGTTCGCTTCGCGATCGGGTAACATCCGGGGCGCCGGAGGTCGAGCATGGGCTCGAAACGCGCCTCGAAATCGCGCTCAGCAGGTACGAGCAGGAAGCGAGCTGGAGCGGCCAAGAAGAGCCGCCAACCGGCGGGCAGCAAGCGCAAGCGGGCGGCCGACGAGGCGCGGCCAAAGGCCGCTCGACCAGCCGCCCCGCGCCGCCACCCCACCCCGCCGCCCGAGGCTCGAGGGGCAACCCAGCCCAAGCCGTCTCAGCCCGCCGGTGTGCTCGCGCGGCTCAAGACTGGAGTGAGCTCGTGGGCGACCCGCGCGCGCGCTGCATTCGGGCGGATGAGCCAGCGCCCCGATCGAGGAAGCCGGCCCGCGGTGCGGCAGAAAACCCCGAGCCCGCCCCCGCTGCCGGAAGCCCTCAAAAAATCGGCCAGGGCGGCGCGCAGCCAGTCCAAGCACGACATCACGATCCCGATCGAGCCGGGAGACATCATCTCGGAGGAGCCGGCCGGCGGCGCCACGCCGCGCGCCGAGTCAGCAATCTGCCATGCCATCCGCGCCCGCCGCTTGCTGGCCTTCGACTACGACGGCCACGGCCGGGTCGCCCAGCCCTATTGTCCCGGGTTCAGCAAGACCGGGCATGAGGTGGTGCGCGCCATTCAGGTGCGCGGGCCCAGCCGGTCCCGCGGCTTCGGCTTCGGCAAGCTGTGGACGGTCGCGAAGATGGAAAAGCTCAGCGTGATGAGCGAAGAGTTCCGTCCGGATGACCCGCGCTACCGCCCCGACGACAGCGCAATGATCCGCATCCACTGTCGGATCTGATCACGCCCGAGCCGCCGTCGCAGGTGATGCTTGCGCAACACCGGGCGCTTGCTTTCGGCCTTCGCAAGCGCCCGCAGCTGATGGGCCAGCCGCGCGACCTTGGCCGCATGCTCGCGCCAATCGTGCCTGAGCGCTTCCCGGCGGGCCGCCTGACCGAGACGATACCGAAGCGCGGCGCTCTCGGCCAGGCGCAGCAGAGTGTCCGCGAGCGCACGCGGATCGTCGGGCGCGCACAGAAGCCCCGTCTCCCCTTCCCGTACCAGCTCGGGGATCTCCCCGGCGGCGCTGGCCACCACCGCGCGCCCTGAAGCCATGTATTCATAGATTTTCAGGGGCGAAAAATAGAAATCGGGAACCTGCCGATACGGCGCAACGGCGATGTCCAGGGCGCACAGGAGGTCCGGGATCTGGTCGTGATTCACTCGCCCCGTAAAGAGAGCGGCCGACTCGAGCTCGAGCCGCGCGGCCTGCGCGCGCAAAGCGCCCGCTTGCGGCCCTTCGCCGATCACCAGCAGCCGTGCGGCGGGATGCCGCGCTCGCAAGGTGGCGAACGCCTCCAGCAGCACGTCCATGCCGTGCCAGGTCTTGAGCGAGCCGGAAAAGCCGACCACCAGGGCATCGTCGCGAATTCCCAGGCCCGCGCGCGCCCGGCTGCGATCGCCATCCGGATGAAACCGCTGGGTATCGACGCCGTTTGGCTGCACGAGCGTGCGTTCGGGCCGGCCGCCGTGGGCAATCACATAGCGACGAAGCGAGCTCGATACGGTCAGGACCGCATCGCTTCCGCCAAAGAGAAGCCGCTCCGCCATCGCGGCCGCACCGGCGAGCGCCAGGCCCTTGGTGCGGGCGCGCTCGAGCCGCAGGGGGGCGTTGACCTCGAGCAGGTGCGGCAAGCCCGTAAGGCGCGCGAGCAGCAGGCCGGCCAGGTTGAGCAGGCTGTAGCGCTCGTACACCACGTCGGGACGGAGCTCGCGTACGAGATCCAAGCCGGCGCGAAGGAGCGCACCGTTGTAGGCCAGCTCGCGCAGCTCATTCGGGAGCCGCGAGCCTGGCTTCAGTCTGCGCCCGAGCGCAGCTGCACCCCTCGAGAACCGGTCGAGCCCGACCGGGCGCAAGCAGGTTCCGCCCGCAATCGGGTTGCCCTCGCCGAGGTTCGGCGACACCACGGCCACCTCGTGGCCCTGGCTGCGCAAGGCCGCCACCATTTCGCGGACGTGCACCGACGCGCCTTTGTATCCCCGGATGGGGATCCCGAAATCGGCACACAGATAAGCGATCCTCATGCCGCGCCGGCCTCCAACAGCTGACGCAGCCGCTCGGCGTTCCGATGCAGGTCGAACCGCTCGGCTACATGGCGGGCAGCCTGCACTGCCAGCCGGTGGGCGCGCTCCGGGTCGTCGAGCAGCGCGATAATCGCAGCGGCCAGCGCCTGCGGGTCGCGCGGCGGCACCAGCACGCCCGTCTGGCCGTCGATCACGAGCTCGGGGATCCCGGAGATCGCGGTGGAAACCACCGGGACGCCCATTCGCATGGCCTCCACGAGCACGTTGGGGATGCCATCGCGGTCGCCGTTGTCGGTCACCACGCACGGCAGCACGCAAACCGCGGCATTCTCGTACAGTGCGAGCAGCTTCTCCTGGGGCAGGGGTCCGCACAGCTCGACGGTCCTCTGCAGGCCCGCGCGCGCGATTTGTGCTTCCAGGGCCCTGCGCTGCTCTCCACCGCCAACCAACCGAACCTGGAACGAGCGGCCGTGGGCGGCCAGGATGCGGGCTGCCTCGATCAGATAGAGGAAGCCCTTCTTCTCCACGAACCGCCCAATCGAGAGCAGCACGGGCGGGGAGGCATGCTGCCCGCTCGTCTTTCCGTTCGATCGAAAGCGGTCGAAGTCGATGCCGTGGTAGATGCGGTGGATCCGCCGGGCCCATGGTTCGCCGGCCAGCCCGGCCAGGTGGCTGGCGTTGTACTCCGTGCAGGTGACGACGAATTGCGCAGCCCGCAGCTTGGCCTGCAGCAGCTCGGGCGGCGAGGTGTAGATGTCCTTCGCATGCGCCGTGAAGCTGAAGGGCACGCCGGCCAGGCTGGATGCGAACTGTGCGACCGAGGCCGGGCCGTGGGCAAAATGGGCGTGCAGGTGGGCCGCGCCGGCATGCCGCAGCTGAGCCGCCAGCCAGCCGGCACGGAAGAAATGCTTGATCGCGGTGCGGCGCCGCCGAGAGACTGCCTCTCCAAGCGTTCGCAGGTAGGAACGCGGCGTCGCTACGAGCAGCGAAAAGTGCGCCCGCGCAATGCCCCACGCGCCGGTCAGACCGTGTGGGAAATACTCGACCCGCGTGCGCAGCCGCGCCACGTCCGCGTGTACGACCTTTTCCTCGGGATCGAGGATGGAATAGATGCGCAGCTGCACGCCCTGGCGCTCGAGCGCAAGGAGCTCGTTGAGGATGAAGGTTTCAGAAAGTCGAGGAAAGCGCTTGAGCAGGAACGTGATCGGGCCCGAGGTGGGGCGGGTTCCCGTCATCGCATGACCCTCCCTCGAACTCTGGGCGTGAAGGGCGGCCCGGGCGGCCGATGGGCCACTACGTCGACGAGCTGCAGCTCGGCCAGCTCGCGGTAGCGACCGCCGCGCCCGTAGAGCTCGGTATGCGATCCCAGCTCGACGATCCGTCCGCCTTCGACCACCAGGATGAGATCCGCCCGCCGCACGGTCGCCAGCCGGTGGGCGATCACGAAGCTGGTTCGGCCGGCCATCAGGCGCTCGAGCGCCTGCAGCACCAGAGCCTCCGACTGCGCGTCGAGACCGGTTGTAGGCTCGTCGAGGATGAGGATGGGCGCATCGCGGATCATGGCGCGTGCAATCGCGATCCGCTGGCGCTGGCCGCCCGACAAATCGGCGCCGCGCTCGCCGAGAACGGTCGCGAAGCCCTGCGGCAGCCGTTCGATGAACTCGAGCGCATTGGCCTGCGCGGCCGCCTGGGCGATACGTTCGAAAAATCGCGCGCGCTGCTGCTCGGTGAGTGATGCCAGCCAGCCCGGGCCGAATCCCGCCGGAGCTTCCGGGAGCCCGTAGGCGATGTTTTCCCAGATCGTGGTGTGAAAGAGAACCGCCTCCTGAAGCACGAGAGCGATCTGCTGGCGCAGGTGGTCGAGCGCCAGCTCGCGCACGTCGTGGCCGTCGATGCGAATGAGGCCGGAGGTGGGATCGTAGAAGCGGGGAATGAGGCTCGCTAGGGTGGACTTCCCGGCGCCGGTCGAGCCCACGATAGCGACCGTGCTGCCGGCCGGAACCGAGAAGCTCACGTCGGACAGCACCACGCTTCGATCGATGACGGTGCCGCGGCGCGCCTGGTACGAGAAGCTGACCCGCTCGAACTGCACTGCGCCCCGGAGTCGCGGGCGGATCCCGCGCGCAGCTTCCTCCACTTCGGGCGTTTCGGCGAGCAGCTGCGCGATTCGCTCGAGCCCTACCGATCCCTTCGCCAGCACGCCCGCCAGCTTCGATAGCTGCCGGATGGGCCCATAGAGCGACTTCTGGTAGGTGAGAAAGACCACCAGCCCGCCGACCGAGAGCTGCCCGGACAGGCCCCTGCGCACACCGACGTAGACCACGACGCAGACCCCGACCGCCGTCAGGGCATCGACGAGGGGCTTGAGGCGCGATTGGATCTGCACCTGCGCGGTCGCTGCCGCCAGGCTTTGGCGGTTGCGCGAATCGAAGCAGGCGGCCTGGTGGCCCTCACGGGCGAACGCCTTCGTGATGCGGACCTGCCCGATCGTCTCCTGCACCAGCGCGGCGACCTCCCCCTCCTGGGCGCGGGCTCGCCGCGAGGCCGCCTTGATTCGGCGCCCGTGCGAGCGGGTCAAGAAGAAAAGCGGGCCGCAGATGGCGAGCGTGGCGGCGCCAAGGAGTGGGTCGAGTCGCAAGAGGACGTAGGACACCCCGCACAGCATGAGGATGTTCACGCAGAAGACGCTGAGCAGGGACACGAGCATCTCCTGCACGCTCGCGATGTCGGAGGTGAGGCGGTGGACCGTCTCGCCCGAGGAGCGCGACGCGTGGAACGAAATCGATAGGCGCTGGACGTGTCGAAACAGTGCTCCCCGCAGGTCAAACGCCAGCGACTGGCCGATGCCGGCGATGCGGGCCGACCAGACGTACTCGAGCAGCGCACTGCCGCCCGCCAGCGCGAGCAACGCCGCGCAGGCAAGAGCGAGCACACCGAGCGAGCTCCCGGTTCCAAGCCAGCCTACCAGCGATTGGAGTCGTCCCCCCAGCGGTCGATGCCGCAGCACGTTGTCGATCACGATCTTGAGTGGCAAGGGCTCCGCCACGTCGAGCGCGACCTGAGCCAGCAGCAACAGCATCGATAGGACCAGCGGGGCTCGGTAGCGGCGCCCGAAGCGCAAAAGCAGCGCCAGAACCGGACTGGCGAGCCGCGCCTGGGGACGCCCGCTCATTTGCGCGTGTAGACGGTCCGCAGCGACCGCTGGTCGTGGCTTGGGAGCAACGAACGGATCGCAGCCACCGCATGCTGGGTGCCGCTGAAGGCGATGACCTCGGCGGTCGGTCGCCGCTTACGCTCACACAGGCAGCGCTCGACCGCCGTCGCCAGCCGCTGCGGCGTCGCCTGATCGGGCTCGAGCATGCGCACGAGCCCGTGACGCGCGAGAAGACGCGCGCGAATCCACTGCTCCCGACGCGGAGCCACCCGCGGGACCAGCACAGCCGAGCGCCCCAGGGCGAGGACTTCGCTCACCGTGTTGTAACCAGCCATGCTCACGACCACGTCGGCGGTGGCCATGAGGCTGGTGAGGTAGGGGACAAACTTGGTGAGCCGCACCCCGGGGACGTTCGCGACGCGGGAGGCGATCTCGCGCTGCTGGCCTTCCTCCATGAGCGGCCCCGTCACGAGGACCGCCTGCAGATCGGGCCTTTGGCGGCGCAAGAGCGGAATCGCCGCCACCGTGGCAAGGAGCAGCTCGCAGCCATCGCCCCCGCCTCCGATGGTTGCCAGCAAAAGTGGCGCGCCGAGCGAAACCCCGAGCTCCCGGCGCATGGCCTCGGCGGGCCGCACCGGGTCGTTCTTGCGAATGTAGCCCGTGAACTCGAGCTTGCTGCGGACGCTCGGGGGCAGCGCGTACTCTCGGTCGACCGCGAAGTGTCGCTGCTCGCCGTAAACGAGGATGCGATCGTAGTAGCGTTCGAGCGCCCCGTAGACGCCCTGCTCCCGCCAAGTCCGGCGCACAACCTCGGGCTCGTCGAGGATGTCGCGCAAGCCAAGCATCGTCCGCGCGTCGGGAAGTTGATGGCGCAGGAACTCGAGCGCGCGCACAAGCTCGCCCTTCATCCCCAGCGGTGCATGATCGACGACCAGCAGGTCGGGCCGAAAGAAGCGCATGGCACCCAGAAGCTGCGCCGACCGGTAGGCCAGGACTCGTCGCCGATCCATGCTGCCGTCCCGCGCCTCGTAGCGCTCGACTCCCGTCTTGACCACCGGCTTGAGGGCCAGGATCTGCACACGTGACGGAATGGCAAGTTGCTCGAGGACCGGCGATCCGGTGGCCAGCAGCACATCCGCCGACGGTTCCTCCTCGAGGAACGCCTGGACGATGCACAGGGTCCGTCGGATGTGACCGAGCCCGTATGTGTCGTGAGAGTAAAAGATCAGACGGTGCTTCGTCGTCGGACGAGCGATCGGCAGGGCCGTCAGTTGCGCAAGGATCGTACGGTCGCGCAACCGAGCGTGCGGGATGTTATCTCGTCTTGTATACGAGCGAGGGATTGTTGCCGATACAGTATTTTTTGCGAACATTCCGCTGATCTCCAGAAGGCGCGCGACTGCAAACTGCGTGCTCCCTCTCGTCGACGCTCCGACGGTGAGGTGAGCAAGGACAATAGCGCTCTTGTGCGCGCGCACTCCCACCTTGCCGCTGAGGGATTACTTCCCACAGTGGGAGTGACTTCCCCACCGAGCGACACCGCGATCACAAACATTGCTGACACTCACGGTCGGCACCGTTCTTGAAGCTCGCTCCGAGAGTAGTGGTGCACGCGTATCCAAGGTGAAGACGGCTCGATGGAAGGAGGAGCTGCACGGATGCGGACGGTGCCAGGCCGGTTGAGGATGCGCTGGGGTGAGCCCCCGGTCACGGTCACGCTCGGCTCGCAGGAGATGGCGGAGGAGGCGCAGGAGGCCCCCGACCCGTTCCCGGAGCCGTTCCCCCAGCCCAGGGGCCGCAGGCGGTGGCCCCTGGTGATGGTTCTGGGGGGCGTCCTGGCAGCTGGCGCTGCTTACGCGTTTCTGTCGCTGCGCCCACACCCGCCTCAGTTCGAGACCGTCCGCGTGGAACGCGGTCGCATCACGGCGCGCGTGACCGCCACCGGCACGCTCTCGGCCGTGACGACGGTTCAGGTGGGCAGCCAGGTCTCGGGCCGCGTCAACGAGCTGTTTGTGGACTTCAACACGCCGGTCAAGAAGGGCCAGCTCCTGGCCACCCTGGACCCCCAGCTCCTGCAGGCAGCCGTGGACCAGGCGCAAGCCAACTTTGTGGCCGCCCGGGGCGCCTTGGCCAAAGCCACCGTCGAGGCGGCGCATGCCAGCCGCGAGCTGCGCCGTTCGCGCTCGCTGTGGCGGGACAACCTTATCGCACGGGCGGAGCTGGAGGGCGCGGAGGCCAGCGCGGGCGCTGCGCGTGGTCAGCTGGCGGCCGCCCACGGGAGCCTGGCGCAGTCGGCAGCCAACCTCCGTCAGGCCCGCGTCAACCTGGGCTACACGAAGATCCTCTCCCCCATCGACGGCGTCGTCATCTCGCGGAGCGTCGATGTCGGCCAGACCGTGGCCGCGTCGCTGCAGGCGCCGACCCTGTTCACGATCGCGGAGGATCCACGCAAGATGCAGGTCGACACCAACGTCGCCGAAGCCGACGTGGGCAAGCTGCGCGCCCAGATGAAGGCCTCCTTCAAGGTGGATGCCTTTCCGGGCGAGAAGTTCCGCGGCCGGGTGCGGCAGATCCGCAGCGCGGCCCAAGTTCTGCAAAACGTCGTGACCTATGACGCCGTGATCGACGTCGACAACTCGGATCTCAGGCTCAAGCCGGGGATGACCGCCAACGTGACGTTCGTGGTCGCGGAAAAGGATGACGCGCTCAAGATTCCGACGGCGGCGCTGCGGTTTCACCCGCCGACCGCGCTGGTGAGTGCCCAGCCCAAGCCCCTGCTGGGCGACGGCGAGCGCCTGGTCTGGGCGCTCCGGAAGGGAGCCTTGACGCCCTTGCGGGTGCGGACCGGCCTGTCGGAAGGGGCCACGACCGAGGTCGCGGAGGGAGAGCTCGCAGCAGGCGACGCCCTGGTGATCGACGTCGCTGGACCCGACGGCCGGACCGAGAGCACGCACGCCAGGAAAGACAAGGAGAAGGAGAAAGAGCCCAAGCTCAAGGTCTTCTGATGAGCACCGCCGTGGTTGCGCTCGAGCAGGTCTCGAAGGTCTATCGGACCGGGGAGGTGTGCGTCGAGGCGTTACACGGCCTCAACCTGCGCATCACTCCGGGCGAGTTCGTGGCGATCATGGGCACGTCCGGCTCCGGCAAGTCGACGCTCCTCCACATCCTGGGCTGCCTCGATCGACCCTCGAGCGGCCGCTACCGGCTGGCCGGCCATGACGTGGCCCGGCTCGATCGACGCGCGCTCGCCCAGGTTCGGAATCGGATGCTCGGCTTCGTGTTCCAGAGCTTCAATCTCCTGCCGCGTACGAACGCGCTCGAGAACGTAGAGCTCCCGCTCGTCTATGCCGGCCGTCCGCGCCGCGAGCGCCGGAAGCGGGCGGCGGCGGCGCTCGAGCGCGTGGGCCTGGCCAGTCGTCTGTTCCACCACCCGAATCAGCTGTCGGGCGGGCAGCAGCAGCGAGTCGCCATTGCGCGGGCGCTGGTTTGCGACCCCCGGCTGGTCCTGGCCGACGAGCCCACCGGGAACCTCGATTCCCGCACCGGCATCGAGATCATGGAGCTGTTCGAGAGCATCCACCGCCAGGGCGTCACGGTCGTGCTGGTGACCCACGAGCCCGAGATTGCGGCCTATGCCTCCCGGCTCGTCGTCATCAAGGACGGCACGCTGTGCTCGGACGAGCCCGTGACGGCACGGGCACGGCCGTTCGCGGCTGCCAGCGGCGCGGGGAGCGGCCCATGAAGCTCGATGAAATGATCCGAGCGGCCCTGCGCGCCCTGCTACGCAACAAGATGCGAACGTTTCTGACCTCGCTCGGGATGACGATCGGGGTCGGCGCGGTCATCGCCATGGTGGTGATCGGTCAGGGAGCCAAGGCCAAGGTGGAGGAGACGTTCACCTCCATGGGCACCAACGTCATCATCATCAATCCGGGCAGCGTGGTGACCGGCGGCGCCAAGGCAGGCGCGGGCACGATCTCCACCCTCACGTTCGACGACTTGCGGGCGATGCAGGAGGAGCTGCCTTCGATCCACCTCACGGCCGCCCTTCTCAAAGCGACCTGTCCATTGATTGCCGAGGATCAGAACTGGACCACGACCGTCAACGGCACCACCCCCGAGTATTTCCAGATTCGAGTCTGGGCGGCGTCCGCGGGCAGCACCTTCGATGTGCCCGACGTGGAGCACGCGACCAAGGTGGCGATGATTGGACAGACCGTCGCCGAGAAGCTCTTCGGCTCGGCCGATGCCAAGGCGGTGGGACGCAAGATTCGCATCAAGAACGTCCCCTTTCAGGTGCTGGGAATCCTCGAGCGCAAGGGACAATCGCCGAGCGGCTACGACTTCGACGATCAGGTGTTCATTCCGATCTCCACCTTCCAGCGCCAGATCGCGGGCGGCTTGCATAACTACATCAACAAGGGCGCCATCTACGTGGCCGCCAATCCCTCGTTCGGCACCACGCGTGCACAGGCGGACATCGAGAGCCTCCTGCGCGAGCGTCACCACCTGGCCGCCGACGCCGAGCCCGACTTCTTGATCAAGAACCTCGACGAGATCGCGAAGGCGAAGCAAGAGTCCACGGAGACGCTGACCACGTTCCTCGCTGGCATCGCCGCCGTCTCGCTGCTGGTCGGCGGCATCGGAATCATGAACATCATGCTGGTCAGTGTGACCGAGCGGACGCGCGAGATCGGGCTGCGCATGGCAGTCGGGGCGCAGCCGCGCGACATCCTGCTGCAATTCCTCGTCGAGGCGGTGAGCCTGTCGGCGCTCGGCGGAGTCCTGGGGATCGCGGTCGGATTGGGCGCCGCCCAGCGCCTGGCCGCACGTTTCCAGTGGCCAGTCAAGGTGCAGCCGGAGCTCCTCGTCGTGGCTGTCGGCTTCAGTGCGCTGGTGGGCATCGTGTTCGGCGTCTACCCCGCGCGCAAGGCAGCGCAGCTCGATCCCATCGACGCGCTCCGGTACGAGTAGATGGCGGTCCTGCTGCTTGCCCTGCTCGGTGCGACGTTGTCGTTGCAGGAGGCCGTGCAGCGGGCCGAGCGGCACCATCCACAGCTCCGGCAGGCGCGCGGCGCAACCGAGGCCGCTCAGGCGCAAGCGGACCTGGCGCGAGCGCCGCTCCTGCCCCAGCTGGTCGGCAACGGCAGCTATCAGCGCACGACTGCCAACTTCGTCGCCAAGCCGGGCAGCGTGCCGCCTACCATCGCCAGCTCGGCCAGCGCCAGCTTCGACACTTACAACTTTTTCAATCTGAACGCGACCGCAAGCCTGCTGATCTTCGACTTTGGCGGGACCTTCCAGGGCTATCGGGCCGCGCGTGCGCTCGCCGGCTCGCAGGGGGACCTCGAGCGGCTGAGCCGGGCGGACATCCGGCTGGGCGTGCAGACGGCCTTTTTCAATGCCCGCGCCACCAAGGCGCTGGTCGAAGTGGCCCGTGAGACCGCCGAGAACCAGGATCGCCATCTGGCGCAGATCCAGGGTTTCGTGAAGGCGGGGAATCGGCCGGCCATCGATCTCGCGCAGGCGCGCGCCGATCGCGCGAATGCCGCGGTGCAGCTCATCAACGCCGAGAACGCGTTCGAGGTCGCCAAGGCCCAGCTGGCCCAGGCGATGGGCGAGGAAGGCCCCGCCCGCTTCGAGATCGCCGACGATACGCTGCCGCCGGTGGAAGGCGAGGACGGACAGGTTGGGAGCCTCTTCGCCGAGGCGATCCGAGCGCGGCCGGACCTGGTCGCGCTCGAGAAGCAGCTGCAAGCGCAGGAGCTCCTGGTGGGTCAGGCACGGGCGGCGTACGGCCCGCAGGTCGCGGTGTCCTCAGCCGTCAGCGCCGCCGGGGTGCAGATCGACGACCTCACGCCCAACTGGAACCTGCTCATCTCGATGACCTGGCCGCTCTTCCAGGGGTTCGCGACGCGCGCGCAGGTCGACCAGACCGAGGCCACGCTGACCACACTGGGTGGGCGGCGCGACACGCTGCGCCAGCAGATCTACGTGGAGGTGGAAACCGCGCGATTGCGTGTGCGGGCGGCCAAGGCCGCCGGTGCGGCCGCCAAGGACGCCCTCGCCAACGCGCGCGAGCGACTCAAGCTGGCCGAGGGGCGCTATCGCGCCGGTATCGGGAGCGTGATCGAGCAGGGGGACGCTCAGGTCGCGCTCACCAACGCAGCGGCTCAGCTCGTGCAGGCCGACTATGCGGTGGCGACCGCTCGCGCGCTGCTCCTACGCGCGCTGGGACGGCCCTGATCAACGCTCGGCAGCGCGGATGGAACGGTCAACCGCCGACCTCACCGGCAGCGAAAGGCGGCGCGGCGGGCTCGCAGGTCCTTCCACATCGGATCGTCGACCGGCCGGGGCGATGCCAGGATGAGGAGGGCATGCCGCTTGGCGGCCACGCATTCGACCGGTTCTGCCTCGATATGGAGCGTGAGCTCCTTGCCGGTGACGAATACGTCGTACAAGGAAACGCTTCCGTGCAGCCCTCCGCCCGCTTGCGCGGTGAGGGCGGCGCGAAAATGCGCGGGTTCCATTGCGAACCGCTTTTCCTTGCCCACGGCGGCGCAGAGCCCGGCAAAGTAGCGCTGCAACTCGTCGCCGAGCTGCTTGGCAGCGAGCGGCGGCGCGTCTTCCAGAATCCAGGCGAACGCGTAGGACCAGTATCCGGGTGCCTTGGGATCGGAGAACTTGGGCGCGAAGCGTATCTCCTCGACGCCTTTGTGCTTGAGCGACGGAGCGAAGTCGAGCGGGAACGGGATCACCTCGCGCCGCCAGCCGGCCGGCGTCGGCCACTCGATCCCCTCCGGCAACCGAGGAGCCGGCGGCGGATTGGGCGATCGCTCGTCTCCCTGCACCGGC
>Ga0126383_10001981_pt1 | contig 13014 bp, 11 predicted proteins | sample PanSoiMetPlot_35_FD_96882 | JGI IMG/M metagenome (GOLD analysis project Ga0126383, IMG submission 96882) | Tropical forest soil microbial communities from Panama - MetaG Plot_35 | ecosystem: Environmental > Terrestrial > Soil > Tropical forest > Bulk soil | place: Panama | collected 2016-02-17
CAGAGTGCGGGCAGCGGAACTGCCTTCGCGGCTTGGCCGCAAGACGGTTACTGCGAATGGGTCTGATCTCGACTACTACGTCGGCGGAAACACGGACGATGCTGTGGTTGTATTGAACGCCCTTGGACAGGGGCTGGAGTACTGGTACCGTCTGCTGGACAATCTGCTTGAGAGCCACCGCGTAATCATCTGGGAACCGAGAGGTACCACGGCACCGCCGCCGCCTTTTGGTCTGCCAGCACAGGTGGACGATCTGGATGCAGTTTTGCAGCAGGAAGGCATTGAAAGCGCTCACCTGATTGGCTGGTGCACCGGTCCCAAGGTTGCAATCGATTTCTATCTTCGTCAACCTGCAGCTGTTCGCTCCATGGTCTTTCTCAACAGCACTTTCAAGTGCGATGGTAGTCCGGAAGAGTTGAACAGTCCTTATGAGCAAAATGTCGAGTCGCTGTTGCGCATGCTGGTGAAGAAGCCCGCTATGGCGACCACGGTGAAGAAGACGTTCCAGACACCCGCGGAGACAAACGAAGCCGAACTGTTGGAGGGTGTTGATGGTGAAGAGGCAAGTGTAAGCGTTCTGTCACTGATGAACACTCATCTTAGGGCCAGTGTTCTGGCGCCCTTTAAGACCGAGCAGACAACGCTCAATTATGCGCATCAACTCATTGACTTTTGGTCGCGCGACGTGCGGCCGCGGGCCAGCGAAGTGACGGTCCCGGTGCTCATGATAGCGGCAGAGTACGACCAGGTTGCTACGCCGGCTGGTTCCAGGGCGGCTTGCGACTTGTTCCCAAACGCCCGCTATTTGCACGTGCGGGGCGCAACACATTATTGCCTGTATGACCGTCCGGAATTTATTGCGGGTGTTTTGAAGAGCTTCTTCGCGGCCCCGCGCAGCTTCTCCATCTCACAATCGGCACAAAACATAAGCTCAACGCACGCAAATGATACCGCGACTGTTGATCCATCACCTTCGGACATCGATGAACCAGTTACGGCCATAGCAGGTTTCTCTTCACTCTAGGAGCATTCGGATGGATTTAAGAAAACTGACCCGACATATTGCGGAGCAACATCACCAGAACGTGGTTCTGACGTTGGAGAAAGGCCAGGTTGTTACACGGACACATCAAAACGTCTACACAGATGTGGTGCGCGCGTGTGAGCAGTTGAAGAGCTGGGGGATCCAGCAGGGCATGCGGGTGGGCATCCTGGCGTGCAACTGTTATCAGTGGATCATCTATGATCTGGCTCTACTGGAGTTGCGCGCTCAATCCGTGGCCTTCACGGATGATTTTGCCGGCATGAGCGCCGACGAACTACTGGACAAGTACTCGCTCTCACTGCTGCTGATTCAGGCATCGGACCACGTACATAAGGAAAGCCGGTCAGAAGCCGTCGCTTTGATCGACGCAGAGAATAATGGGATCCAGGCCATTGAGCGGCCGCGTGGACAAATCGATTGGGAATTTAACAATACAGGAATTGTTTTTTCTTCCGGGTCGTCCGGCCGATTGAAGGGACTTACGCTCAGCCGGCGCGGCATTGAAGCCAGTGTTGACGCATTCACGAATTCCGCGGAGCCGCGGCCCGACGACCGGCTTCTGCTTTTCCTGCCGATCTCGAATTTTCAACAACGGCTCATGTACTATTCGGCGCTCTGGTATGGTTTCGATCTGATCGTGACAGATCCACCGCGGCTCTTTCGCGTCTTGAAGGATCTGCATCCGACGATTTTGATTGCCCCACCTATGCTCTATGAAGCTTTTGAGAACCGTTTCTATAGTGTGCCGGCGTGGAAGCAGAGAGCAGCAAAAGCCCTGGGCAAAATTGCAGCGGCGCTCCCTTCAGAGAGGCTGCGGCAGAAGGTTGCACGAGCGCTTTTCAAAGATGCCTACGAAGCCCTGGGTGGAAAGATGCGCTTTATGGTGACGGGCATGGCTCCCATTAAGCGCGCAACCCTGGAGCTTTTTCAATTGATGCAACTGCCGCTCTTTGAAACCTATGGCATGACTGAATTTGGTGGGATTGCCCTCAATATTCCGGGCGCTAACAAGGTTGGTTCTGTGGGCCGCCCGCTCCCCGGTGTTCGCGTCGAGTTGGCGCCCGATGGCGAAGTAATAGCCGTTCGCGAGCACCGTATTGCTTCCGGATATTGCGAATGTGCGGCAGGCGAGGAGCAGCAAACCTTCATCGGGCCTGACCGGGTTGCCACAGGCGATGTGGGCCGGTTCGATGACGATGGCTATCTCTACCTGGTTGGACGCAAAAGAGAGATGATCATTACCGCCGGTGGAACAAAGATCCATCCGGAGATTCCCGAAGCCGAGATTGATGCCTCGCCTGACGTAGCGCGCTCTGTGGTGTTTGCGGACCCGGATGCGCCGGGCCTTGTTGCCATTGTGCTTCCCAGGAACCCGGGCGATGAATCTGCCAAAGCCAGGATCCAGGAGTTTGTTGATGAAGCCAGGAGCCGCAGGCCTTCCATGGCTGTAAGCAGGATCATCTTTACTGATCTTGCGTTCTCTCGCGAAAACGGATTCCTGCGTCCGAACCTCAAGCTCGATCGGAAGAAAATCGGAGAATACTTCTTGGGCCACAGTGCAGACAAAGGCATGGCCACACTCAGGAGTGCATGATGGAAGTTACGGCAGAACTTGATGACAAGATCATTGCTCTGATTGCCGCGTCTGTTCCCGGCAAATTCAAGAAAACCAAAATTACTGTTGCCACAAACCTACAGCAAGAACTTGGATTGGACTCCATTGGAATGCTTGCACTGGTGTTTCGTTTTGAAGAGACGTTTGGTATCGATATTGCCCAATTGGGTCTGGATATCAACATTGCAAAACTCAAAACCGTGGCGGACCTGATCCAGGTGGGCCGCGAAATCCTGGACAAAGCGCAGATCGGCGCCGCATAAGTGAGACGAATATGGATGAAGCTATAAAAGTTATCGATTCGCATTGTCATATCGCTTCAGAAGAACACACGCCCCTCTCATTCATTGAGGGCTCGGTGGCGAACATGGTGGTTGCCCTTACTGCACAAGGTGTTCCCGTCTCAGCCAAAAAACTCATGAACATCTTCATGAACAAGATGCAGGACCCGCTGGGCGACCAACTGGTGGCGGAAATGGAAGCGGCCGGCATCAGCAAGAGCGTGCTGCTGATCGCAGATTTTACCTATGCTCTCAAGGATTGCCGGCTCTCGATTGCGGAGTCGTTCGATCGGCATCGCGAGGTGATGCTCAGGCATCCGGGCAAATTTGAAGTCTTTGGTGGCATTGACCCGCGCTGGGGAAAGGATGGACAGGATCTCTTTGAGCGTTCGCTCACAGAGTTCGGATTCAGCGGCTTTAAGCTTTATCCGCCATGTGGCTTCAGTCCGAGCGATCCAGCTCTGTTTCCTTACTATGAACTCTGTGCGCAACATCGCGTTCCCGTACTGCTTCATATTGGCCCAACCGCTCCAGTCCTTGACTTCACGATTTCTTACCCGTTTCTGGTTGACACTGCCGCCCGCTTGTTCCCGACGGTGGATTTCATTCTGGCGCACGGCGCGGTTAGCTTTGTTGAAGAGTGTGTCATGCTGTGCCGCTTCAGACCCAATGTATATCTCGACATCAGCGGCTATCAGGCCTGCCTCGGGTTTGATCCAACCGCCGCGGCCGTGCGAAACATAGTCTCTCTCGGGATCAATCACAAGGTATTGTTCGGAACGGACTTTCCGGTTTTCCGGCTACAGGGTGAACAGAAAGATTTTGTTCAAGTCGTAACCGCTCAAGGTGGCCCGCTTGCGGAATTGAATGAACGGGACAAAGCCTTAGTTCTTCACCGGAACGTCGAACGTCTTCTTGAACAACGCGCTGTGGCTGTGCCGGCTTGATACGGCTGCGGCGAAACTGCAGGCATCGGCGCTGCCGGTGTCACCAGATAGTTTTCAAACACATAACTAAAAGAGACAATTTATGCCTGCTCTGAATCCCTGGATTTCTCAGTTGCGTCCGAATCCACGCGCTTCGCTGCGCTTGTTTTGTTTCCCTTATGCAGGTGGCGGCGCGGCGCCCTACCGGCCGTGGGCGGATGTGCTGCCGCGAAATGTGGAAGTATGCCCCATACAACTTCCCGGGCGCGAAATGCGCATCAAGCAGGCCGCCTTTTCCGACGTCTTCGCGCTGGTGGATGCTCTTGTTCCAAATATTGTTCCGCTGTTCGATAAGCCGTTTGCGCTGTTTGGCCACAGCATGGGCGCGCTTGTTGCTTTCGAACTGGCGCGCACGCTTACCCGTGATCATCATCCGCTTCCCGAGCGTTTATTTGTCTCAGCCCGAGTTGCTCCCTCGGTCCTATTGAAATCTCCGCCAATTAACAAGCTGCCCGATGATGAATTGATTCGGGAAATAGTGCAGCTCAATGGCACGGATAAGGATGTTGTTGGACAGACCGAGCTGATGAAGCTTGTCCTTCCAACCCTGCGGGCCGATCTTGCCCTGCATGAAGAGTACCGATATTCGGACGGGCCCCTGCTGGAGTGCCCGATCATCGCCTTTGGAGGCTTGCAGGATTTCAAGGTTAGCGCTGAAGATCTGGACGCCTGGCGCAATCATACAACTGGTCCGCTTACGAAGCGGATGTTGGCCGGAGACCATTTTTTCATCAGCGCGCCACAGTCATCATTCGTGAGCCTTTTCGCGTTGGAGCTGCAAAAGTCGGTTGTGAGCCTTGGGTCTCGCACCACGCCTATGCAACGTTCGCTGCAGACAGCCTAAAGGCCAATCTTGATTGCGATGACAAGAGTTTAGATGGAGTTCAAATCAAAGTAGGAAAGGAACAAACATAATGCTCAGCAAAGAAGAATTCAGAAAAAAGCTGGAGGAAACGCTGCATAGCAGGTTGACGTTGGATCATCCTGTTCTCCAGGAAATGGCAAAACCCAAAAAGAACCTTCCTCTGGTCAGCAAGATGGCGCTCCAGGCATTTCATCTGACCAGAGCATTTACAGGCTACATCGGAGTTCTTTATTACCATTGTCCGATCCAGAAATCCCGGCAGGCCCTTGCCGTGAATCTTTATGAAGAGGAGACCGGAGCGCTTTCAAAGACCGCCAACCACATGGAATTGATGGAGCGGTTTATTTTGGCCCTGGGACTCACGCGCGAGCAGATCGACAATGAAGTGCCACTCCCGACCACTATTGACCTAGTGGAATACCGGAAAAAGCTTTGTGAAAACCGGGAAACGCTGCATATGGGCGCCGCCGCGGTCATGATCGCCTCAGAAGGGCAAAGCCTGGAGACGAAAGCCGGCAAGACCAAGGACCAGCTGATACCGGAATTGTATGGCCTGAAGCCCGCGGACCTGGCGTTTTTCGCGGTCCATGCGGTTGAAGATGTCTACCACGTCGGCGACGGCCTTGATCTTGTTTCCGAGCTCTGCACCACAGAAAGGATGCAGCAGGAAGCAATCGAGGCAGTCAACGGTACCTGTGATCGATTCTGGCGGTTCTTTGACGGAATTCAACAGGCCCTTGAAGCAGAAGGAATCACCCTTTCGGAACCGGCCACGGTCGGCGCTGTAGCCTAGGAGGTTGGTCATGTCGGTGGCAGTTGTTACTTTTCCCGCGGAAAGCGAGCAAGAGCGGGTCTTTGCGCTCTTGCACCGGATCGGCGACGGCCCCAGGGCCGTTGCCGATGAGCGGATTGGCTTTTCAGACCTGCACGAGGATGTTATGGAACTGGAAAATCTTGTCTCGCGGCTCGACCAGAACCATGAAAGCGCAAGCACAATCCTTGAGGGGTTGACGCCGGCGATGATCGCCGGGTTGAACGATGCATATCGTTTTTGGCAAACCAGGTTTGAATCTCAATTCGCTGATCATCTCATCAAAGGTGAGGAGTCGCTTTCTGACTATCCCTTCTATGAGAGGTTCGATGCCTTGGTTCGGAGCGAAATCGCTCTTCTCGAAGGCGCCCTGCCGCGGAGGATACTATTCATCGGAAGCGGCCCCTTGCCTATCAGCGCAATTCTCATGCATCTCCAGACTGGATTACCCGTTGACTGTGTGGCCCTTGATTCCAGCATCGTGCCGGTTTCGCAGAGAGTTGTAGAGAATTGCGGCTTCGGTGGCTTAGTGAGAATTCAGGGCAGTGCTGATGCGGACTATGACGTATCCGGCTACGACCTGGTCGTAGTGGGACTTCTTGCCCTGCGCAAGAAAACCGTTCTCACGAAGCTGCGGAAGCGTTGCCGTTACGGGTGTGATATCCTTTGCCGCACTTCCCACGGCTTGAGACAGCTGATGTATGAGCCGGCTTCGGATCGAGACTTGCACGGGTTTCACATCAAGAATCAGCAGGTCGCTGAAGGCGAGCAAGCCATCTCCACTTGCCGGCTTGAGCCTGCCGAATACGCTGCTGCTCACGTCCGACTGGAGTGGCTGCGTGGAGTGGACTCCGAAATGGGAACGAAGATCCTGCGCCTGATGAACCGGACGCTGGAGGAAGAAACAACCATCGGCTTTCCGGGACCGATAGATGAAGAAACAGGACGCGCTTTGATGCGGCAATTAGGGGCAGACGTGGAGACCGGCCACCGCCATGTGCTGGTTGCCGAAAAAGATGGCGCGATCGTGGGTCAGCTTATCCTTACGCCAAATTCCTCTCCCAACCACCAGCACATTGTGGAGCTCACGCGCGGGACCATTCATCCTTCGTTCCGCGGTGGAGGGCTTTCCCTACGCGCATTCCGTGAAGTTGCCAGAAAGTGTGATGAGTTGGGACGCGAAGTAATCTGTCTGGACGTCCGCGCCGGCACTATGGCTGCAATGTGGTGGCAGCACTTCGGTTTTAAACCTTACGGTCTTTTGACCGATTACTCACGCGTGGGTGACAAGAGGTATCAGGGCCTATACCTGACGCAAACCAACGACGAACTCAAGCGACGTCTCTTGGAACTTGCAGCGGCGCCGACCTCCGGTCCTGTTGCATAAATCGCAATAGTTCCCAACAACAATCAACCAACTCTCAGGTGCGGAGAACAGAATTGTTCTCTCTGAGGATCTACGTTACCAGCCATTCCAATTGCAATAAGTCCCAAAAACCCAAGTACTGTGACGATTTTCTGCCTTGGTCGCTTCGCCAGGAGAGGGAGCTATGAACAGCCTAATTCACAAAAGCATTGCCGAATGTATTGGCAATACTCCCGTAGTGCAAATCAACGATAGTATGGTCCCAAACGGCAAGAAACTCTTTGTCAAACTGGAATTTTATAACCCTAGTTTTAGCATTAAAGACCGCACCGCTCTGGGTTTGATCAAGGCGGCTATGGCATCGGGAAAGCTGGCTAGAGGCGGCTGCCTGATCGAGTCTACATCAGGAAATCTGGGCAAATCGCTGGCCATGCTGGGCGCGGTATATGGATTCCACGTGATCGTGGTGATTGACGCGAAAACCAGCCCAGGAGTCATACGGTTGTGCGAAGCCTATGGAGCACAACTTGAGATGGTCCGCGAGACTGATGAGAACGGTGGTTATCAAAAGACGCGGGTGGCCCGGGTGCAGAAGCTGCTCAAAATGCATCCTGACGCGGTGTGGCTGAACCAGTATGACAATGGCGACAATCCAGCTTTTCACTACGCCACCACCGGTGAGGAAGTGGCGGCTTTGCAGGTTGATGCAGTAGTCGGCAGCGTAAGCACTGGCGGTCACCTGTGTGGCGTCGGCCGCAAAATCAGGGAGAAGCGGACGTCAACCACCGTGGTGGCTTGTGATGTGGAAGGCTCCGCTGTTTTCGGCGGACAATTCCACTCCTATCTTGTGAATGGAGCCGGGTTGAGCTGGCGAAGCAAGAACACAAATCTTGCCGTGTTAGACAAGATCTGCATTGTTTCTGATCAGGAGGCGATGTCTGTGTGCCGCCTGTTTGCACGGGAAAACGGGTTGCTGATGGGAGGGTCTGGCGGGCTGGTCATATGCGGGTCTTTGGCCTGGCTTAAGCAAAGCTCAGCCCAGAGCGCCTTAGCCATCATTCCTGATACCGGGGCCAACTACCTCGATCAAATTTATAGTGATGAATGGCTCGCGGCGAAGGGCATTTCACTTTTGAGTCGCGCTGAGCTGGACGAGCACTTGAGTACCAAGCAGGTTTCTGATGTCGACTGGTTCGATGACGAAGAGCTGGCTGTTCCAGCCGCGGCAAATGCCGGTGCCACCGCCTGGTGAACATGCAATGAGTGAGGTTGTCAGCAGGAGTCCGGAAGCAATGCTTACCGCAGAGAGTCCCAGCATAACGCTGGTTAAGATTGCAGTCAGATCAGAATTGCCTGAGCCCGGCAGAGTAAGGGAATTTATGGCATCCGGGAGAATGCTGTGTGTGGCAAACATAGATGACAGGATATACGCCACGGATAATGCCTGTCTTCACTGGGGCGGGCCTCTGGGACAGGGCAGAATTGAAGATGGCAAGATTGTCTGTCCCTGGCATCGATGGCGATTCGATCCAAAAACAGGAGAAGGGCCGGCCAGATGCTCCAGTCGGCTCACCCTACACAAGGTGATCATAGAGGGTGAAGACGTGTTCGTAGAGTTACAGGAGCAGAAAACTGCGTTACGCGCTGCTGTTTCCGATCGCTGATGTGTGCGGCAAAGCAATTATTCGAGAGCCGCTATGTTTCGCATCGCAGCCATAGCGCTTTGGTACAAGGAACCGCAATCGTGGAGGGGTGATGTCTTTTGATAATGTGAAATGGGCGTGGATGAACGGGACAATGATTCCCTGGCGGAAGGCCGTGGTTCATGCCTCAGTCCACGCATTACACTATGGCAGCGGGGTGTTTGAAGGCATACGCTGCTACCAAACAGAGGACGGGCCGGCGTTATTCCGTCTGGAAGAGCATCTCGATCGGTTTGTCTATTCCGCATCAGTCTACGGAATGGCAATACCGTACACAGCCGGCGAGCTGAAAGAAGCGATTTCTGAACTAGTGTCTGCCAATGAGTTCTCCAGTTGCTATGTACGGCCACTTTGCTTCAGAGGCAGCGGGGACCTCAAGGTAGACCCGGAGGATTGCCCGGTTGAGCTCACCATTCTGGCATGGCCATGGGCACCGCTACACGGCGACCAATCCGCCAGCAAAGGTCTAAAGGTTTGCGTTTCGCGGCGCAGGAAATTCCATTCTGACATGATGCCCTCCACAGCCAAGGCGAGCGGCCAGTACGTCAACTCAATTCTGGCGATTCGCGAAGCCATCGCGGACGGCTACGATGAGGCGCTACTCCTGAATACAGAAGGCTATCTGGCGGAAGCAGCTTCAGAGAACCTCTTTCTCGTCCGCGGGGGAAAGCTTTGGACCAATGACGAGAAAGACTCGATCTTGCTGGGTATTACGCGGCTTTCGGTGATTGAGATTGCCCAGCAATTGGGATACAAGGTACAAATTGCCCGATTGAGCGTGCATGATCTCATAACAGCGGATGAAGCATTTGTGACCGGGACCGCGGCGGAAGTGGTACCAATCTGTCAGGTGGATGGAAAAATCATCGGCAACGGCCTGTGCGGACCAATTACGATGCAGATTCAGCAGGAATACATGGGCATTGTATCCGGACGTCGACCTGCCTACGCGCACTGGCTGCATCCAGTTCGAAAGGCTGTGGCAGTGCAGGACTGAGGGAAACCAGGTTCTAAACTCACCGCGAACCAAGCAGCTAAGAAATTTATGGCGGGGATTACTCCGGAAGCGAAGATGCCTGGCGTTCCATGAGAGCTACTCCAGAACGCCATTGCTTTCTCATTCGCCGGATGTACCAGGGAAGAATCGGCTCAATCACCCGTCCGAGTTTCGCCATGGGAATCTCGCGGTTCAGCCGCCGGCCTTCGTCCAGGAACTCGCGGAACTCTACCAACTTCCAGCCGTGCGGGCGGAAGAATTCCGCGCCTTTCGCGGGAGCGAAATACATATCCGCATTGGCCGCACGCAGGTCTTTGCCTAGAAGCTTCTTCATGCGAGCAACAACATAGGGCGCGGCTAAGTCGGTAATCCAGCCCGCAAATTTAGATTGCGCATAGAGATCATTGGCCAAAGATGCAACTTCCTCAGCGCGGAGATACGTGAGCAATCCTTCGGTAAGGACCAAGACGCGACTAGCATCGGCATTGACCTGCGCAAACAACGACTGGCGAAGGTCAGATTGCGAAAGATGCGCCGCAACACGCCGAAGCCGGCATGCGGGCGCCACTCCCGCCAGTTTTTCTTCCTTGTAAGCAATCACCTCCGGCAGATCTACCTCGATCCAATGCAGCGATGCCGGTAAAGGCAAACGGTAAGGACGGGCATCCAGGCCGGCGGCAAGGTTAAGGATGGTATCTATTCTCTGGGCCACCTGGCGGAGGATAAGATCGTCAAAACAGACGGTGCGAAGGATTGGCCACGTCATGCCGCGGCCCCCGGTCAGGTGCTGGACCAGTTGCTCTCCCCGCTCACCGGCAAGGTGGCGCGCATAAGGATCATGGACCAGCGCATCAGTGCGGGCACTCTCCAGCGCGCGATAATACGCCATCCAAAAAGCTGTGTCGGAAACTGATTGGAGTTGCCGGCCTTGCATGCGGGAGATGTCTCAGCTAAGTACCGAGGTTGCCGGCATCCTTTCCGCAACTGTGCCTAGCTTTTCCGGAAGATCCTCATCGATGCGATCCAGTGGCAAGAGGGCGAGCGCCAGATAGAGGTTGTCTTCGCAAAGAACCAGGTCATGCGCCAGGAATTCATTCAGGATGCGTTGCACGTCGTCGGCTGTATATTGGGCATCCGGATATTTTGTACGGGCCCATTCCAGCAGGAAGGAATCCGAGTGGACGCCATCCAGGGCCAGATAAAGGTCGCGTGCCAGGCCAGTGTAACTGTAGTCAGCCCTTGGGTAGCCGGAGCGCCGATCTCGCAGTATTAATGATGATGGTATCACTTCGGCGGTCAGTGCGCTCTTCAGATGGAGTTGTTTCCACATATCTACGGCTTGCCACATATTCTTGATTTCGCGGAAGGTCTCGGGCGTCATCGGCGGATCGCAGTCCAGAAAATAGGCGATGCGCTGCAATGATTCCTCGGGGAACGGATAGCATATCTGGTGCCCGCGATAAGAGCGTACATTGACAATGCCGTATTTCGCGGGGTCCTTGAACATAGGGCTGAAGCGGTCGAGGCGGAAGCGGGTGATGACCAATGGCGGCTGCAAGTGCCTGATCGCTCCAACCAAACGTGCTACCTTCTGGTAGTCTTCCGGCTCCTCACCAGGGAAGCCATAAATGATCGTCCATTGGACATCAAGGTCCATTTCTCTGGCCCAGCGCAATAACTGGACGTTTTGAATTCCCTTGATCCCTTTATCCATCAGAGCAAGCACATGAGAGTTCAGGCTTTCAATCCCAGGCTGGATGGAATAGCTGCCCGCCCTCTTTATCAGCATTAGTTGCGTCTTTTTCAGATTGGCTTTGGTTTCATAAAAGAGCTTTGCTTTGATCCCGTCGGATATCAGACGGGGAAACAGCTCAGAAAAATACCGGAGATCGACAATATTATCGGTGTTGAAAATATCAAAGTCGCCGTATGCGGACAGAAGATATTTGATTTCACGGTAAGCACGGTCTGGCGATTTGCTGCGATAAGTCATGCTGAGCCCGTTGAGCCCGCAAAATGTGCAATGGTGCTTTTGTCCCCACCAGCAACCCCTTGAGGTTTCCATGGTGAGCTCGGGGCCCTCCGCCGGCTTATCTTTGGCTGCGGTAAATTCACGGAAATAATCTGTGTGGTCAGGATAGGGAAGATCGTTGAGCCCGGTGACAAACGTTTGCGGCGTGGAGCCGGTAACAGTTTCACCTCCCAGCCGGCAGGTTACGCCGCCCATTTCATGCAGTGGTTCTCCGCTGCGAAGGCGGCGAACAACTTCTGGGAAAATGTCGTCAGCCTCGCCGGAGCACACCACGTCCACAAAGGGGAACTGGCGGTGCAGTTCCACACCCATCACACCTTCAAAGTTCGCGCCGCCGAAAACTGTGACAATGTGCGGCGCCCTGCGTTTGATCTCTTTTCCCATGGCCAGCGAAGCGACATTTTGCTGGAAGGTTGAGGTCAATCCGACAATGTCATATTGATCGAGATCTATCTGACTGGCGCATTCATGGATGAATGCAGGACTCAAGTTGCGGGCGTGCTCAATCTGCTGCAGGAACTGCTCGTCGTACCGCCTCAGATCATTCCCGAGTGCGGCTTTGAAATCGTCGAACGGCCGTACCTCATCGAACAATGCAGGAGTAAAAATGAATTCGCCCACCATATGGTGGGTAGGAGTGCTTTCCGCAATGCGCTCGTAAATCGGGGTGCCGATTATGCCGGCAAAGCGAAAATTGTAATACCTGATGTCGCATTCCAGGCCTTTGCGGTTGAGCTCTGCCTTGAGCAATCCGACGCCGAGATGAGGGCGCCGCAACGTGAGGAACGGCATCACCAGCAGCAGTACTCGCTTGGGCATTTACGATCTCCTTGAAAAGCCGCCACGATGGAAACCCGGTTAGTCCTTTGAAGACCAACTAAGTTTCCATCCATGCAGCAACGGCTGGCCGAGCAGCCTACTTCTTGCTGCCAGCCGCAAGTACCTCGGTTTCCTCTTCCATCTGCTCTTCCGGGCGATCGGCAAAAGCTGGGCTCTGCACTTCGGCGACGACTTCCACGATAGGACGCGCGACCGGCGTAGGAACTCTGCCGGCAGTCTCGCGTTCGCCATCAGCAAAAGCGGGTGTCTGGATTTCTGCGACGACTTCCACGATGGGACGCGCGACCGGCGTAGGAACTCTGCCGGCAGTTTCGCGTTCGCCATCAGCGAAAGCGGGTGTCTGGATTTCTGCGACGACTTCCACGATGGGACGCGCGACCGGTGTAGGAACTCTGCCGGCAGTCTCGCGTTCGCCGTCAGCGAAAGCGGGTGTCTGGATTTCTGCGACGACTTCCACGATAGGACGCGCGACC
>Ga0126383_10001982_pt1 | contig 13013 bp, 7 predicted proteins | sample PanSoiMetPlot_35_FD_96882 | JGI IMG/M metagenome (GOLD analysis project Ga0126383, IMG submission 96882) | Tropical forest soil microbial communities from Panama - MetaG Plot_35 | ecosystem: Environmental > Terrestrial > Soil > Tropical forest > Bulk soil | place: Panama | collected 2016-02-17
ATATCGGCACGCACGTGAAAAAGGGCCAGCTGCTGGCGGAGATCGAGACCCCGGAACTCGATCAGCAGCTGCAGCAGGCGCGCGCCAACCTGAACACGGCCGAGGCCAACCTGAAACTGGCCGAGATCACCGCCAACCGCTACCAGGGGCTGCTGAAGAGCGATTCCGTGGCGCAACAGGACACCGACAACGCCGTGGGCAGCTACAACGCCGACAAGGCGATTGTTGCCGCCGACGAGGCCAATGTCAGGCAGCTTGAACAGTTGCAGTCGTTCGAGAAGATCTACGCGCCCTTCGATGGCGTGATCACCGTGCGCAATACGGACATCGGATCGCTGATCCAGTCGGGCAGCGGCGGAGGACCACAGACGGCGCTGTTTCAGATTGCCCAGCCCGGAACCCTGCGCGTGTACGTCAACGTTCCCGAGACTTACTCGCAGGCCGCCAAGCCCGGCCTGACTGCGGATCTGGTGCTGTCGGAATTCCCCGGCAAGAAATTCCAGGGCACGCTGGTGCGCACGGCCGACGCCATCGATCCCAACACCCGCACCCTGCTGGCGGAAGTGGATGTGCCAAATCCGACCGGGACGCTGCTGAGCGGAGCGTATGCGGAACTTCACCTCAAGCTGCCCACCACGGTTTCGACCTACGTCCTGCCGGTGAACACGTTCCTGTTCCGTCAGGAAGGCTTGCGGGTGGCGGCGGTTGTCGATGGCCGGCACGCGCAACTCAAGCCCATCACCCTGGGACATGACTTCGGAAATGAGGCGGAGGTCATTGCCGGGCTGGAGGGCAACGAATCGATCATCGTGAACCCTCCCGACTCGATCGAGTCGGGTCAGGAGGTGCGCATCGTGACACCGGCGGTGAGCGGCGCAGCCCAGGGGGGGACTGCGAACTGATGAGCGGCGGGCGCGATTTCACCCAAAAATGGATTCTGGTGGCAGGCGTCGCCGCGCTCGGGGTGCTGAGCGGTTGCACGGTGGGGCCGCGTTACGCTCGACCCAGTGCGCCCGCTCCACCGGATTACAAGGAGACACCTCCGGGCTGGAAGACCGCGCAGCCTAGCGATCAGATCGCCAAGGGAAAGTGGTGGGAGATCTATCAGGATCCCCAGTTAAATGCCCTGCAAGAGAAGATCCAGGTTTCCAATCAGACTCTGAAAGCATCGCTGGCGCAATTCGACCAGGCTCGCGCCCTGGTGCGCCAGGTTCGGGCGGACTCCTACCCCACCGTGACCGCAGGCGCCGCGGCTTCGCGAAACCGGCTCTCCCAGAACCGGGCGCTGAGCGGCCCGGGCATAGCTCGGAACTACACCGACCTGCAGATTCCGATCGTAGGCGTCACCTGGGAACCCGATCTTTTTGGCCGGGTGCGGAAAACGGTGGAAGCGGCGCGCTCGAACGCGCAAGCGAGCGCGGGAGACCTGGAGAACGTCAGCCTCAGCCTACACGCCGCTCTGGCGGCCGACTACTTCGAAGCGCGCACGCTGGATGCCGAGGAGCAGTTGCTTCGCGATACCGTCGACGCCTATCAGAAGGCGCTTGAACTCACCCAGAACCGCTACAGTGGAGGCGTGGCCTCGGGCGTAGACGTAGCCCAGGCGCAGACGCAACTGGAAACCACGCGCGCCCAGATGATCGACGTGCAGGTTGCGAGAGCCCAGTTCGAGCACGCCATCGCCGTCCTGGTGGGAGAGCCGGCCTCAGCCTTCAACCTCGCCTTTGCTCCCTGGCACACGGCTCCCCCTCCCGTCCCCGTGGGTGTGCCTTCCGACCTGATGGAGCGGCGGCCCGACGTAGCCGCGGCAGAAAGGCGTGTGGCGGCTTCCAATGCGCAAATCGGCGTGGCACGTGCCGGATACTTTCCCCTGATCAGCCTTTCCGGATCGGGGGGGTTTGAAAGCAGCACCATCACCAACCTGATCTCCGGGCCAGGCGGCTTCCTTTCCGCCGGAGCATCGGCGGTAGTGACCGCTTTTGATGTGGGGCGGCGCCGGGCCATCTCGGACGAGGCCAGGGCCGGCTACGACCAGAGCGTGGCGAACTACCGCCAGACCTTGCTGGTGGCATTTCAGGAAGTGGAAGACAACCTGGCTGCCCTGCGCATTCTGGAGGATGAATCGAAAACCCAGGAGGCTGCGGTGGCGGCCTCGCGGCATTCGCTCGACCTGTCGACCACGCGCTACAAGGGCGGCGTTACCACCTACCTTGAAGTAACAACCGCGCAGGCCATCGCGCTGTCCAACGAACGAGTGGCGGTCGAGATCCTGGCACGCCGCATGACAGCCAGCGTGCAACTCATTCAGGCCCTGGGCGGGGGATGGGATGCCGCAATGCTCAACAGCATCCAGATGAGTTCGGCGAAGCCGAATCCCCCGCAAACCGCCCCCGTCCAAGGGACCACGCAGCCGTAACTCTCTCTTTACGCAACTTTACGCGGATTTACACAGTCTTTACTCCCCTTGCTGGGGGATCCGGGTTCAATACGATAAGCTTGTGAAATCGTCGCAGGAAAAATTGTGTTTTGTCCCAATTCCAGCTTCTGGCCCAACCGAAACTCCTGGATGAAGTTTCCATGAGATTTTCGGCCGCATTCGTCCTTCGTCCGCCAGCCACTCCGGCTCTCCTGTGCTTGCTGTTGGTGCTCGGTTGCGCCAGCCTTGCCCAAGGCCCGCCGCCCCCAAAGGGCATTCCCCTTCGTGGATTCGTGAAGTCAGGCAACACGCCGATTCCCGGGGCCAAGGTCACCCTGACGGATCCGGCAAGCGGAAACAAGTTTTTCGCCTGGACCGATCTGGACGGAAGCTACTCCGTCGAGGTGCCGGCGGCCGGACACTATGCCGTAACCGTCGAGATGCCCGCGTTCGCGACGCTGACCCGCGATGTGAGCGTTGCGGCATCCGGGAGTCAGAGCAGTTTCGATTTGACGCTGGCCTCCCGCAGCCCGCAGCCGGCTCCGGGCCAGGGACAAAGGCAAGCCGGTGGAAACGGCACGGGAGCAGGGCGGGGGTTTCAGGCCCTCGCCTTGCTGCAGGCGCAAGCGGGACTGGATGCCGGCGGTTCTGGCGATCAGATGGTTCCGCAAGGAATGCCCGTTCCCGGGGTTGCACCCGACACGGCCACCGAATCCATCACCGTCTCGGGCAGCAACTCCAGCCCCAACATGTTCGGCATGAGCAGCAACGACCTGCAGCAGCGCATGCAGCAATATCGGGATCAGCTGGGAGCGGGCGGGGGTTCGCTCGCGGGCGCACCAAATTCCGTAGCCAGTCCCACCAGCAACACGACGTTCGGCGCACCTCGCGGGAATGGGGGCGGTGGGGGCGGTCCTGGCGGTCCGGGTGGATTTGGCGGCGGACCCATGATCATGTTCCGGGGCGGCCGGCTGGACATCAACCACCCCCACGGCAGCGCCTACTACAGCCTGGGCAATGATGCGCTCAATGCCTCTCCCTATTCGTTGACCGGACAGCCCACCACCAAGGCGGGATACCTGCAGCAGCGCTTTGGGGCCTCGCTCGGCGGTCCGCTGATCATTCCCAGGATCTACAACGGCGGCTCCAGGACTTTTTTCTTCGTGAATTACAACGGGTCGCACGCCAGCAATCCCTATGACGCGTTTTCGACCGTGCCCACGATTCCCGAGCGCCAGGGAGATTTCTCGCACACGCTTTACAGCTCGGGGATTTCGAGGGGCCAGCCGATCGAGATTTTCGGCCCCGGAACCAGCGGCGGCAATCAGGTTACCGCCATCAGTCCCACGGCGCTCGCGCTGCTGAACTACATCCCGCTGCCGAATCTTCCCGGCGGTGTTCAGAATTTTCACTACGTGACCTCGGCGACCAGCAATCTGGATGATTTCAACCTGCGCGTGGTCCGCAACTTCGGGGGCACAACCGTGGGCCCGCACCGCCGCGGACCGCAGAACAACCTGAATGTTGGGTTCCACTATCACAGCACCGAAACCGGGCTGACCAATCCCTTCCCTACCGTGGGAGGCAACACCTCGGTAAGGAGCTTCGACATTCCGGTCGGTTACACCCGCAGCTTTGGCAAGCTGATCAACTCTTTCCGCGTGGATTTCAACCGCAATCGCGTTTCCACGCAGAACCTGTACGCCTTCGAGAGCAACGTGGCGGGCGCAGCGGGAATCACCGGCATCTCGACCAACCCCTTCGACTGGGGATTGCCCAACCTCGCGTTCACGAACTTCGGAGGAATTCAAGATACCAATCCGCTGCTCCAGCGCAACCAGACGTGGACTTTTTCCGATTCGATGATTCTGAACCACGGCAAGCACACCTGGCGCTGGGGCGGCGATTTTCGGCGGGTGGAATTGAATACCGAAACCGACAGCAACGCGCGCGGAAGCTTTGTCTTCACCGGACTCAACACCGCGCTGGTCAGCGGAGGAACGGCCGTGCCCGGTACGGGCTTCGACTTCGCCGACTTCCTTCTCGGCGCCTCGCAGCAGAACTCGGTGCAGTTCGGGGAGAACAACTATCATTTCCGGGGTAACTCATGGGATCTCTACGTGCAGGACGAGTGGAAGGTCCGCGGTAACCTGACATTCAATCTGGGCCTGCGCTATGAGTATGTCTCGCCTTTCTCCGAGATCAATGACCGGATCGTGAATCTGGCGGTGAACCCGTCATTCACTGCGGCTGTGCCGGTCGTGCCCGGCCAGGACGGTTTGCCTTCCAGCCTGCTCCATGCCGATCGCAACAACTTCGCCCCCCGCCTGGGCGTGGCGTGGAAGGCGTTGCCGAAAACGGTGTTCCGCGCGGGATACGGTATTAACTACAACACCACGGCGTACTCGAGCATCGTACAACAGCTGGGATTCCAGCCGCCGTTCTCGGTGACGCAAACCAATGTGCAGGCTGTCGGATCGGCTCCGCTGGGATTCGGCTTCGCCGATGTTGTGCCGCCGGGAGTGGTGACCAACAGCTACGGCGTCAATCCCAACTACCGGCTGGGCTATCTGCAGATCTGGAATGTCGATGTGCAGCAGGAGATCCGCCCCACGCTCATCCTGAATCTGGATTACACAGGCACCAAGGGAACGCGGCTCGACGTCGTAACCGCGCCCAACAGCACGCTGAGCGGAACCCGCATCCCCAACGTGCAGCCGTTCCTGTTTCAGGATTCGCAGGCGAGTTCGATCGCGCATGCCGGCACCGTGCGCCTGCGGAAACGCCTGCAAGGCGGCATCTCGGTGGGTGGTTCCTATACCTGGTCGAAGGCGATCGATAACGCGTCCACCATCGGCGGAGGCACGACGGTCCCGGCGCAGAACGCCTTCGATCCCGCGGCGGAACGCGGGCTCTCCTACTTCGATCAGCGCCACCGCTTCACCGGGGACTACCTCGTCGAACTGCCGTTTGGCCACGACCGGCGGTGGCTCGCCCAGTCCGGCCTCCTGCGCGATGTCTTCGGCGACTGGCAGTGGAGCGGAGACTGGACGATCGCCTCGGGCTTCCCCTTCAGCCCGCGCATCCTGGGAAATATCGAGAACGTCAGTGGCGGCGTCAACGGCACGCTTCGCGCGCAGGCGACCGGGCTCCCCAGCACCGTACCCGATCCGTCGGTATCCCGCTGGTTCAACACCGCGGCTTTCACCCTGCCGCCCAGCGGAGTCTACGGCGATGCCGGCCGCAACACCATTGAAGGCCCGGGAAGCCTGCTGGTCGACATGGCCCTCACCAGGGTGGTGCCGCTGAAGGAAAACCGGACCCTCGAGTTTCGGGTGTCAGCTGCGAATGTGTTCAACCGGCCGCAGTTCACTGCCATCGACACCATAGTGAACTCGCCCTCGTACGGCAGGGTGATCCAGGCAGGACCCATGCGAACTATTCTGCTGACCGCGAGATTCAGATTCTAGGAATTGCAACCATGAATCGAGAGAGAAAAGGCGGCTGGTGGCAGAAGATGCCCGCTCTGGGCCTCACCGCAGTCTTGCTGTGCTCCAGCCTTCGGTCACAGCAGTCGCCCACGGGGTATGTGTTTCGCGCCGAGACGGAAGTGGTCCTGGTGAATGTGACTGCGCGCGACCGGAACGGCAACCTGGTGCGCGACCTCAGGCGTGAAGACTTCACCGTCCTCGAGGACAACAAGCCGCAACAGATCGTCTCGTTCGATCTCGAGAACACGGACGCGACGCCCACGGTGGATCTTGCGCAGGTCGAGTTGCTGGGAGGCGGCGCCGGTAAGAGCGTCACGAAACCCGCACCCGCAGGTGAAGGCGCTCCGGCGTTCAAGGACCGGCGTCTGCTCATTTTCTTCTTCGACCTGAGCGCCATGGAACCGGACGAAACCGGACGCGCGGTCAGTTCGGCGGAAAACTATGTCGACCGGCAAATGACCCCGGCGGATCTGGTCGCAGTGGTTTCCCTCGGCAACAGCCTCAGTGTGAACCAGGACTTTACCTCCGACAAAGCTGCCTTGAAGAAAGCGTTAGACGCGTTGAATCCCAACGCCGGGCAGGGATTTGAGGGAGGCAGCACCGGAGGAACAGAAGGAACCGCCGACACTGGCAACTCCTTCACCGCCGACGACACCGAGTACAACATCTTCAATACTGACCGCCGTCTCGCAGCACTGCGGTCGATCGCTCAACAGCTGGAAAAGGTGGATCAGAAGAAATCGCTGATCTATTTTTCGAGCGGCATGGACCGCACCGGCATCGAGAACCAGTCGGAATTGCGGGCCGCCATCAACGCCGCGGTGCGGGCCAATCTCGCCATCTACACCACTGACAGCCGGGGCCTCGAGGCCATGGTGCCCGGCGGTGAAGCGCAAAACGCCAGCCTGCGCGGGACGTCTCCCTTCTCCGGACAGGCAACGCTGAATCAGTACAATTCAAATTTCACGAGTCAGGAAACGCTGGTGACCCTGGCCGCCGACACGGGAGGTCGCGCCTTCCTCGACACCAATGACTTCAGCCAGGTCTTCAAAGGCGTACAGCAGGACACCTCGAGCTATTACATCCTCGGCTATCACAGCGGCAATCCCCTGCGCGATGGCGGCTATCGCCGCATTACGGTGCGGGTGAACCGGCCGGGACTCAAGCTCGACTTCCGCCATGGATACTATGCACCGGCGGATTTCAAACACTCCACCCAGGAAGATCGCGAGGCGCAACTGGAACAGGAATTGGCCTCCGACCTGCCCAGCACCGATCTGCCGGTTTACCTCTCCACGGGGTATTTCCGGGTGGCTGACAATCGCTTCTACGTGCCGGTGTCGCTGATCGTGCCGGGCAAGGAAATTCCCTTCACCCGTAAAAGCGACCAGGATAAAGCGACCCTCGATGTGCTGGGAGTGGTGCTCGATCCGGGCAGTCATCCGGTCAGCCAGATTCGCGACACGGTCAAGCTCTCCCTGAACCCTTCGGACCTGGTCGGGCGCAAGAACCTGCAATATGGCAACGGATTCGTTTTGCCCGCGGGAGATTACCATCTGAAATTTGTGGTGCGCGAGAATGAAAGCGGGCGCATCGGATCGTTCGAGACAGACCTGACGATTCCGGATCTGAAGAGCCAGCCGCTGAAGATGAGTTCGGTGATTCTTTCGAGTCAGCTCCAGCCTGCGGGCAAGCAGAAGACCGTGAATCCGCTGGCGCGTGACGGTTCAGAGGTCATTCCCAGCGTCACCCATGTTTTTTCTGCAGCCCAGCATTTGTACCTCTACTACGAAGTGTACGATCCGGCGCGGCAAGCCGCGGCGCCCAGTGACCCCGGCAAGACGGGGATTCACCTCCTGACCAACGTTGCCTTCTTCATCGGCAAGACGCAGGCCTACGCCACGCCCCTGGTCGTGGCTTCCGAAATGAATGCGCCGGACCGTAAGGCTGCGGTCTTTCAGCTCGACGTCCCGTTGTCCCAGTTGAAGCCCGGCTTTTACACTTGTCAGGTCAACGTGATCGATGACGCGGGCGGGCATTTCCGGTTCCCGCGCCTGGCGATGCGGGTGCGCCAGTAAAGGGATCGCGCAACTTTGGCGCGGTTCCCGGGTTTACAAGTCTTTACAAAATTCCCAGCAATACGGCAACGCGGGGCCGTATAAAGGGCATCAGCGTTTCTTGTATCCAAATAGTCTCTCCTGGTATTCGAAAGGCGCTACAAATGAAGTCAGTTTGGAAGCCGGTGTCGCTGTGTGCGGCGGTAATCGCAATTGCCGTGGGAGTTCTTTTGACGGGCTGCGGTTCGGGGGGCAGTTCGAAAATCCGTTACTTAAACCTGTCTCCGAATCTGTCCAGTTCCCAGGTCCTGGTGGACGGCAAGTCGGTCGTCTCCAGCCTGGGATTCGGCGTGGCAACCAATTACGTGTCCATCAGTTCGGGCACGCGGCACATTCAGTTCGAACCGCTGGGAACCACACAAAATGTCGTCGACCAGATGGTGAGTATCCAATCCGGCACCAACAACACCTACGCGGCTCAGGGCTTTGTTACCGCCAACCAAGTCGTGCCATTCCTGTACCAGGACAACCAGACTGCGCCTTCCACCGGCAATTGTCAGTTGCGGGTGATCAACGCCGCGGCCAGCCTGGGGAACCGCGACATCTACGTCGTGCCCAGCGGCACTGATATCAACACCGTGTCGCCGACGCTGGGGAATGCCGCCATCGGCACGGCCACGTCTTACCTGAGTCTGCCGGCCGGAAGCTATGCTATCTACTTTGCGCAGCCGGGCTTCAAAACCGGTTATGTGAGCAGCGGTGCCTTTACCCTGACCGCCAACACGAATCGCACGATTTTCGGATACACCAGTCCGTTTGGTTTCTTTACGATCCTTACACTCGCCGATTTCAACTGAGGGGAGCAGAGTCCGCCTTCGTCTCCGGAGGGCCGGCACGGGCGTGCGCGGCGGTCAACGCTTTCGCGGCCAAGCCGCATCCTATCAGGGGTAAGGGGAACGACCTATGCGGCTGCTCGTGGTCGAAGACGATTTGCCCATCCAGGAGTTTCTTGAGCGCGCTCTGAGCGAGGCAGGCTATCGGGTCGATGTTGCGGCGAATGCGGCGCGCGCAGAAGCTCTGGCGCTCGAAGGGGTCCACGACGCCTTCATTCTTGATCTGGGCCTGCCGGACATGGACGGTCTTGATCTGATCGCGCGCTGCCGCGCGCACGGGAACTCGGCGCCGGTTCTGATTCTCTCCGCGCGCCGCTCCGTGGACGAGCGCGTCCGCGGTCTCGAGCAAGGGGGCGACGACTATCTGACCAAGCCTTTTGCTCTGGCCGAACTGCTGGCGCGTCTGCGGAATCTCTTGCGTCGCGCCCAGCCGGCGCAGCGCGAGTCTGTCAGCTTGCACGCCGGCGATCTGCGCCTGGACCTGATTCGCCGGGAAGCCCGGCGTGGTGACGAAGTTCTTCAACTCACTCCGCAGGAGTTTTCCCTGCTCGAATACCTTTGCCGCAACGCCGACCGGGTGGTTACCCGCACCATGATTCTCGATCACGTTTGGCGCATGCGCATCGATCCTGCCACCAATGTGGTAGACGTCCACATTTACCGCCTGCGCAGTAAAGTGGACCGGGAGCCCAGTCGCCCGCTGATCCATACCATCCGCGGAGTGGGGTATGTTCTCAAAAGCGCCTAAGGACTCACGGTCTACGGCAGCCTGGCGCATCGCCCTTTGGACGACGGTAGCCTTTGCCCTGAGCGCGGCCCTTGCCTTTTACATCGTCTACCTCGCAGCCTCGCATGAACTATGGGCGCGCAGCGACGCCTGGCTCAGCGGCGAGGTCGAGGTTCTGGCCGAGGTTTCCCGCAGCACTCCGCGTGATCATCTCGATGATCGCATGGTGGAAGAAGTAGCCGAACTGGTCACCCGGGAGTTGCCCGATGAGCGGAATTCAAAAGGATTGCGCCTGAACTCCGTATTTTTTCTCCAGACAGCGCCGGCCCATCAGCCCTTGTGGGTCGGCCCGGAGCCGAAACAGGCATTCTTCAGCGCGATTGAACAGGCCGATCTTTCCCCGCGGGCTCCCGAGACTGTCAGCGTCGAAGGCTGGAAAGCGCCTTTTCGGGTTGTGGTTCACACCGGGGAGAACGGAAGCAGGACCTTCCTCGGACTCTCCGCGCACGGCGCCATTCACCAGTTGCACCGGATGATCTACCGTTTCCTCCTGGTGTGGCTGGGAATGGTGCTGCTGGGTTTCGTGATTTCCTACCAGAGCGCCCGCCGCACCCTCATGCGCGTGGAGGAAATCACGGAAACAGCGGCCCGCATTGGCAGTCACGACCTCAGCAGCCGGCTGCCCGCGCCCCGTTCGCACGATGAGATCTCGCGCCTGGCCGAGACCTTTAACCATATGCTCGACCGGATTCAAGCCTCAGTGGATCAGTTGCGCACGGTAACCGACGGCATCGCGCACGACTTGAAGAGTCCCGTCACTTCGATTCGCGGGACGCTGGAGGTGGCGTTGTCGGAGCAGACCGAAGATGGCTGGCGCGAGAACGTGGCGGAAGCGATCGAAGGCCTGGACCGCCTGGCACAGCTGTTGAACACGACTCTGGACCTGGCCGAAGCCGAGGCCGGCGCCCTGCGCCTGGAGCGCGAACCGATCGACCTGTCGGGTCTGGTGCGCCGGCTGCTCGATCTCTACCAGCCGGCCATGCTGGAACGCCATCATCATTTGCAGGCTGACCTCGAGGAGCGGGTCATGGTCGATGCCGATTCCACGCTGCTCAATCGCGCCGTCGGGAATCTCCTGGATAATGAACTCGCGCATCTGCCGGAAGGCTGCCGCATTCTGGTCGAAGTGAGCCGGAATCAGGCGGCGGCTGAGCTGGTCATCAGCGACAACGGACCGGGATTTCCTCCCGAGGTGAGCCACCAGGCATTTAAACGCTTTGTGAAAGGCAAACAGTCCGCCGGACATGGGCTCGGGCTGCCCCTGGTAGAGGCGGTGGTGCAAGCCCATGGCGGCAGGGTTAGAATCTCAGATCAAAGAGGTGGGGCGCGGATTACGGTCTCCTTGCCGGCGGCTGTTCTCGAACCCGCGTAAAGTCGGAGCGATGGTGAGATTGACAGCATTTCTGCTTCTGGGATTGCTCGCAGGCGCTGTCGCGGCTGCCGGACAGCCGGTGGCCGCGTCGGTCACGACCGGCGCCATGCCGCTTGATCTCGGTTACCGCCAGATGTACAACCTCGATTTCGACGGGGCCCACAAAACCTTTCAGGGCTGGCAGCAGTCGCATCCGGAGGATCCGCTGGGCCCGGCTTCGGACGCAGCCGCCTACCTGTTCTCGGAATTTGACCGCCTGCACGTCCTGGAAGTCGATCTTTTCACCGACGATGCCCGGTTTGAGAAGCGCCAGAAACCAACTCCCGACCCCGCGGTGCGCGACGCATTCGAGAATGCCGTGCGCAGGACCGAGCGTCTCGCCACGGAAGCGCTGGCGCGCTCGCCGCAGGACGCCAACGCCATGTTCGCGCAGGTACTGGTCAATGGATTACGCGGCGACTACCTGGCTCTCATCGAAAAGCGCAATCTGGCCAGTCTCGGCTACATGAAAACCGGGAGAGGACTGGCGGAGAAACTTCTGGCAGCGCACCCCGGATACTACGACGCATACCTGGCCGTGGGCATCGAGAACTATATTCTGGGCATCAACTCCGCCCCGGTGCGCTGGGTGTTGCGCCTGGGCGGAGCGCAAACCGACAAGGAAGAGGGCATCACCAAACTGCGGCTCACCGCCGAAAAGGGACACTATCTCGCTCCATTTGCGCGCCTGCTGTTGGCGGTCGCTGCCTTGCGTGACCACGACCGCGGCACGGCCAGAACGATTTTGGCCGGCCTGTCCCAGGAATTCCCTTCCAACCGGCTTTACCAGAAAGAGCTGGCGCGCATTCAGTGACCAACTAGTTGGGTTGTTTCTCGAGGCGTCCAACCGCTACAGCGTCCATGTCGACTTCCTTGCTTACCCGGAGCACGAACGTGCTGGGGTTCCTCGTCCTCCAGGCGACATAGGGAATCTGGAACTCGAGCCTCGCGGCCAGGACGTCACCGTGGATTTCGATCGGTACGGACAAGGTAATCGGATGGTCGTCGCCGTGAATGTGAAAGCTTCGTTCTGCCCTTACCGTGGAGCCGTCAGCCACAGTTCGCGTGATGCGAGCGATTGAAAAACTGATCTACGGGAAGCGATCGCTCTCGAGAACCTCCTTGTGCATTTTGTGATCTTGCGTACTGTTGCCGGTATCGCCACTGGTCGCGTCGACGACGATCGAGCCGCTTGAAGTGCCCGAGGCGGGATCAAACAGAAATATTTCCCCGGGTCGCCCTGAAGGTTCGGTGAACCGCGTGCGGCGATGCGCTTAACGTAACAGCGATCGTGGTCTTCCGAGGATCGAGCGCGAAGGATTGTAGCTGGGCCACGGCCAAGCTGGAGGAAACAAGCAGCAGGCTGAAAATGGCCAGCCCAATCCTCACCAGGCACCGAGGACGAAGACGCTTAGCAATTATGATGTTGCGCCAACGCGAACTCATGCGGTCAGCATGCGCCAACCCAGGGAAGTGGCTCCGCGCAGGCCAAAATCGAGAAGTGATGCCGGCCCGGTATGAATCGCCAGCAGACGCCCGAACAGTTCGGGTTGCGAGGAGAAGGCGCGCAACGTCCGTTTTCGCAGGTTACGCCGACGATCCATCAACAGCATCAGGCCGGCCATGGTGGTGGGAAGCCGCATCAATCGCCGGTGATCGCGCTCATAAACTCTCAGGTCGCCGGCCAGCAAGGCCTTTTCGAGCGCCAGTGCCTGACGGAAGGCGAGCGACAAGCCCTGTCCTGTGACCGCGTCGACACAACCTGATGCCTCGCCGAGGAGCAGGCAGTTTCCACGCACCACGGACTGCAGCCTTCGGTTCACGGTAATCGCTCCCTGCTCGCGGGTGGATGGAAGGGCTTCACGCAATTCCACCGGCAGAGATGAACAGCCAGCCATGGCCTCTTTCATCCGCAGGCTTCGGTCGCGGGTAACCAGGGCCACGCAGATTTCGCGCTC
>Ga0126383_10001983_pt1 | contig 13011 bp, 7 predicted proteins | sample PanSoiMetPlot_35_FD_96882 | JGI IMG/M metagenome (GOLD analysis project Ga0126383, IMG submission 96882) | Tropical forest soil microbial communities from Panama - MetaG Plot_35 | ecosystem: Environmental > Terrestrial > Soil > Tropical forest > Bulk soil | place: Panama | collected 2016-02-17
GCAGAGCCCGAGCGAGATCAACAATTTGCGCGGCCCGGCGCGCGGCAAGGTCACCAGCGCCGGTTTCGCGGGCGACACCCGTATCGGGACGGTCGCCGCGCCGGGCAGCCAGACCGCGACCGACCACATGATGGTCGGCGTCACCGACAAGGGCCGTGCCATGCTGCAAGGTGGTGGCGGCGCAGCGCCCGGTCCTGCAGCACCGGCGGCGCCTGGTCCTGCTGCTGCCCCCGCGACCGCTGGTGGTCCTGGTCCTGCTCCGGGGACCGGTAGCCCTGGTCCCGGCCCGGCTCCCGCGTCTGCAGCCCCGGCTGTCGCCAGTTCGCCGCAGCAGCTGTACGGCAGCGGCAGCGGAAATGCGCCCGCGCCTGGCCCGGCGGTCAGCGCTAACCCGTTATCTCGTCTTTTCGGGCCGGGCGGCACGCTCAACCCGCCGCCGACCAGCGCGACACCGATGACCCCGTCGCAGATGTACGGTAGCCAGCCGGCGGCAGCCCCGGTCTCGCCGCAAGTCAGCGGGGGCGCGCCACCAGGCGCGATCGGCCCGGCGCCGCCCAACACCCGCGAGGGCCAGACCCTGGTCAACAGCAACGGTCAGGTGATCGGGGTCAACCGCGGCGGCTGGGCGTACCCGATAGGGAGATAGGATCGTGGCTGTACCTCCTGATAATCGGCCGAGCCTGGCCAACGTTGTTGTTGGCGGGGGGCCTTACGCGCCGGGCGGTGCTTATGGCGTTCCCGGCGCGGTGATGAACTACGGCAGTACGGGTAAGCTCGGTGCGCCGGGGACCAACCTGGTCACGATCACCGATGCGCAAGGGCATCACATTACGGTCAACAAGGCCGCGGCGCAGGCTTTCACTGGCTTCCTCAACGAGCTAGAGGGGACCGGCTACCAAGTGTCGTCGGTCGGCGGCTACGCGAACCGGCCGATGCGTGGCGGACGCCAAACCAGCGAGCACGCCTACGGCGCGGCGATCGACATCAATCCCGCCGCGAACCCGTTCCACAGCAGCCAGACCGATCTTCCGAAGAACGTCCACGATATCGCTGCCAAGTACGGGCTGGTTTGGGGCGGTGACTGGTCGCCGGGATCACGCGACCCGATGCATTTTCAATATGGCGGGCCGGGAGGGCCGATAACGGTTACCGCTGGCGCCACTCCAGCTACTCCGGCCGCCACTCCAGCCACTCCAGCTGCCACCGCCAGCGCTGGGACCAGCCCTAGCGCGACCCCCAATTTCGGGGTGGTCAGCGCCAGCCCGTCTAACGCCCCGGCGGTGACCGGCGAGACCGGCGCTGTTGCCCCGGCGATAGCATCAACAGCCGTGCCTGCGACAAAGCCGAGCCCGCTGGCGAACCTTAGCGCCGAGCAACTCGCTCAGCTGGCGGGCGGCGGGTTTAACCCGCCCGGTGGGCTGGCTTCGCTCGCCGGGACCATAGCGGGCGCGGCGCAAAGCCAGCAGCCCCTCACCTTGCCGCAGCCGATCGTGCCGCCGGGTGCGGCAATCCCGCTTAGCCGTCCGCTCGCGTGATGGACGGATCGCAGGTCTCGCTATCGAGCGTTATCCCGGCGGCGGACCCGCTGCCGCCACCGGCTATCGATGCCAATGGTTCGCCTCTGTTGTTTGGTTCGCCCGAGGAGGCCCAGGCCTGGCGTACCCAGCAACCAAGCCAACCGGTCCCGACCGCTGCGCCGCTGGTCCCGGCGGTCCCCGATGCCCAGGCGCAACCCCAGCCCCAGGCCCCGCCACCCGCAACCGACAACAACGGTGCGCCCTTGTTGTTTGGCTCACCCGAGGAGGCCCAGGCCTGGCGCACGCAGCAAGCAGCCCAACCACCATCAGCACCCGCCGCGGTGGCCCCGGCAGCGCCGGTTGTCGCGCCTGCTGCTACGACGACTGCCGCCCCTGTCACTACCGCGCAGCCACCGGAAGAAACCGGGTTCTTTAGCGGGCTGGCGTCGGGTGCCGGGGCAGCAGTCACCGAGGGCGTGCAGACGGCAAAAGGCGAGGCGTTTACCGCCCAGCCAGGTGCTCAGCCGCAGCCGCAGCGAGGTTGGTGGAACGAGCTCGGCTATGGGATCGGGCACTCTTTCCCGGTGCTCGGCGCGGGGATCGGCGGCGGCACGGTTGGTGCTGCGGTGGGTGGTCCTGTCGGCGGCGCGGTGGGTGCCGGTCTCTCGGTTGCGGCAGTCTCCGCGGCGCAGGACCTGGCCCCGACCTACGCAGCGGCGATCCAGAACGGTATGACCCACGACCAGGCGGTGGATTACGCCTACAAGCACGCCGCCGCGACGGGCGCCATCAGCGGTCTGACGGCGCCATTGTTTAATCTCGCGCCCTTTAAGTCGGTGGTTGGCAAGATCCTGTTCCAGAGCTTTGTGACCCAGCCGGTAGCGGGGACCGCGACCCGCGTTGCGGTCCCGGCGGTAATGGGCGAGCCGCTACCAAGTACCGGCGAACTGATCCGTGGCGCAGGCCAAGACATCGTCACCGGTGCCGGTTTTGGCCTTGGCCACGAAGCCTACCGGGCGGTCGCCCCGAGACCTCCGGCGGAACCGACCCCAACACCCACGCCCACGCCAACCCCGACCCCGGTTGAAGCACCCCCAGCGGAGCCACCGCAGGCGGCGGTTCCCCCGGTGGCTAGTGCTCAGCCGGAGGCTCGACCGGCAGAGCCTCCTTCAGCGCCAACAGTAGCTCCAGCACCTGGTTCGCCAGCTGAGCCTGCGCCTGTCGTACCGTCTTCAGCTGCGAGTGTACCTGGTAGAGAGGGCGAACCAGCAGAGGCGCCAGCGGGCCTACCTCGTCCCGAACCGCTGTCAGTGCCTCCGACACCCGAACCGCCTCAAGAGCCCAGGCCTTCCCCGCCACCGGAAGTTGTTCCAGCCCCGACATCAGAGCCGTCAGAGCCGCCTGTTGAGCCTGCGACAGTTGCGGCATCGACGTCTCCTGTTGAACCTGCTACCACCCCGCCCGATGACGGATCTCGTACCACCCCCGGAGAACCCGCGCCAGCGCCGCCAGTGGGCGAACCGGGTGCTGAGGGAGTTCAGCCGCCCCGAACAGAAACGGGTACTGGGGGCGCCCCAGATACGGGCGGTGGCGCGGCAGATGTTGAAGGAACCACCCAAAAGCGCCCGGTCACCAAGGAAGAGCTCGACACCCTTACCAAGCGGCTCGACGAGGCCCGCAAAGCCGTAAGCCGGGCGACGACCCCCGAGCAGGTCGCCGCCGCGCAGCAGAAGTTCGAGGAAGCGCGCAACGCCTACGTCAACGCCGAGGGACCACCTACCCGTGGAACCTATCTGCGCGGGGGACCAAGCGACGCCGACTATCAGGCCCAGCTGGACGCGCATCAGGCGCGGGTCGATGCGCGTGTTCATGCCGAGGGCGGCGAGCCAACCCCCGAGCCCAAGCAGGCCGGCAAGATCTTCAGTATCGGCGGCAGCAAAGACCAGTCGGTGGTCCGCGGCACCGATAGCCAAGGCAACACCTGGGTAGGCAACGGCTACACCCTGATCAAGGGCGACACCCTCATCCGCGCGGCCAACCAAGCCTTAAAGCGATCCACTACGACCGAGCGCACGGTCCCTGAGGGCGCAGTCGGCAAGGTCGTCACCCCCGACCCGCAGGGCGCATACCAGGGCGTCACCTGGGAACGCCAGGTGACAACCCCGGACGGCAAGGTGATGGTGATCGGCACCAAGCCGGACGGGACCCATGTCGGCCTGCAAAAACAAATCTACGACGCCCTCCACGCGGCGGCAGGACCGGACGGGACGATCGTCGCGGATACCAGGACCGGCAAGTCCGCCGACGATCGGATGTTCGCGCGCAACGCCCAGGGCGAGACCACCGGTGTCGGTATGCCGATGCGGGTGGACCAGAACCAGGCGCGGATTTGGGCGCGAGGGCCGGAGACCCCGACCGAGCCGGCCGCCCGGGGGGCGAGAGCGCCGGAGGTTTTGGCCGACCAAGGTTTGACCACCGAACCCGACCATGTCGTCCCCAACCAATTTGTCGCCAAGGATCAAACCGGCAAAGTTGTGGGCAAAGGCCCGTCGCCCGAGGAAGCCTTGGCGGACGCGCGGGACCAGGCGGGGACCAGCGAAGAGCCCGGGACCACTGGTCCCCAAGCCCCGGATCTCTTCGATCGCCAGGTGCCAGGTGAAGCGCCAGCCGAACCTATCGCGCCGGCCCTGCCCGAGCCTGAGAGCCAGCTAGGAAGACTACTCAAGACCCGCAACGCGCTCGAAGCCAAAGGCGCCGGTGCCCGGACCCTCGACGATAGCCTTCGGCTGGCTCGGGTGAACCGCCAGATCGCCAGATTACAACGCGCCCAGGGGATGGTACCTACCAGCGCCCAGGAGCGTCGCGGCGGGATCGTCGAGCCGTTCCGCGCGCCCCAAGTCGGCCGGCCCAAGGACTTCCTCGATTACAAGTTCAACAACGGGGTCAGCGTCTACCGCTCGGTGTTCGAGGAGGCCGGCCACAACCCCGACACCGCGACCAACCAGCGGATCGAGTGGCAGAACAAGGTCCTCTCGGACCATATGCAAAACAAGTTTGGCTTCAAAAACGTCGAGGTGGCGGGCGCGCGGGGGCGTGATCCGACCCCAGTCGATCATTTCATCGCGCGCAATGCGATGCTCGATATGACGCGTGCGATGGCCGACAGCATGGCCGCCATGGGCCTGCCGCACGACGCAGCAAGCCTCGGCGGCGAGCTCAGCCTCAGGATCGTCCCCGAGGGCGGCCGGCGCGATTACGGGGTGTACTATCCGCGGACTGGCGTGATCGAGATCATGAGCCGGGCGAACAGCTTTGGCCATGAGTGGACCCACGCCTGGGACCACATCCTCTCGCAGCGCCTCACTGGCAACCCGACCCGGATGAACGATCTCCTCACCCGCTACGGTCGCGGCGGGCTCCTACGCCCCAACGACCCGGTCGAAGCGGCGATGGCGAAAATCATCAACACGATGTTCTACGACGACGCGGCGCTGGCGGCACGTCGGCTCGGGCTGGAGACCGATGCACAGAAAGTCGATCGCGCTGGCAACCCGACCAAGGCCGCGCTCGAAGCACAGCGCCAGCTGGACCTGCTCAACCGCGGCGGCTCGAAGCTGCGCATCGACGCCAGCGAGTTTCGCAAGCAGAGCGCATTGTTCAAACCCTCCAAGGCCGGCTATTACGCCAGCGTCTACGAGATGCTGGCGCGCGCCCATGAAGCTTACATCGCGTGGAAGATGGAGAGTGCTGGGGTCGACCCGCGCGGTGTCGTCATGCCGGATGAGGCCTATATCAAGGACACCGATCGCATACTGCACATGATCTACCCCAAGCAGGGCGACCGTGACGCGATCTTCCAGGCGTTTGACGATCTGCACCGGGCATTGCGCAACGACCAGGTCTTATCGGGCGGCCAGCCGGCAGGCGAGTTCGCGAACTATGGGATCTCCGACCCGCCACATTACCCGGTCACTGCGCCCGTGGTCTCCGGGACCGCGGTGGGACGAGTGCTGAAGGGCGAGATAGCCAAGCTCAAGACCCTGACCAAGAGCCTCTCGCAGAACGCGCTCAGCGACAAGAACCGACCGTCGCCTGGCTACCTCACGCGTGGGGTGCGCGCCGCGGATTACTTCCGCGCGGCTACCTACTCGGCGCACGGCATGATGGAGACCATCATCGCCCGCTCGCCCGACGCGGCAAAACCCTTGATGCGCAAGGTGATGGACCAACTGGCCGGCGCCCCCGGCGAGGGGCGTTATACCGGCGAGTTCTTCGAGGAGGCGGTGCGTGGCCGCGCGCGGGTGTGGATGAACCGCTTCGCCAACATCATGCAGGCGAGCGATATCGACCCCGAGAACATCACTCCCAAGCTCGACGCGATGATGCGCCACGTCATGGTGACCGGCGAGACCCGCTATCAGGGCGAGGCGGTCCCGGCGAACGTGATTACCGCCGCCGGGCGGCTGCGCAATTTGATGGATCAGCTGTGGCAGACCAGCCACAATGCCGGGCTCGATGTCGGCTACGCCAGCCGCTACTACCCGCGGCTCTACGACATGCACCGGTTCTTTGCCGATCCCCAAGGCTTCCGGGTGCGCGCCACCGAGCTCTACCGATTGATGTTCGACCGCGAGATGGGGGTGGCCGGGTCGAACCCGCAAAAGCTCCTGGAAAAATGGCGCAGCCTGTCCAAAACCGACCGCAACCTGGCGCCCGACCCCAACCTGGCGACGCGGATGACGGAGCTCAATAAGAACCTGCGCCGTCAGCGCGAGATCGAGGCCAACCCCAACCCGACGATGGCTGAGCAGACCGAGCTTGCACGTCTCAAGCGTGAAGCAAACCAGCTGGCGATTGACGCGCATGACCCGCTCGGCGATCACGTCGCCTCGATCAACGCCGACAACTGGCACGGCCGGATGATGAAGGGCGGCCACGCCGATTTCGACACGATCGGACCCTCGGGGAAGTACCTTAACGCGCGCACCCTGCCGCCCGAGGCGGACACGATCATGGCGCCCTTTATGCACACCGAGACCGCGGACGCGATCCCCAACTACATCCACGCTGTTGCCAGGCGCACCGCCTATGCTGAGCGCTTTGGTCCTCAGGGCGAGGTGCTGGACCAGGCCTACGACGCGCTCGCCAACGTCCCCGGGATCAGGGGCGAGGACATCCGCCGGTTCCGCAGCCTGGTCGATATGACGACCGGGCGGGCGGACAACCATCTCGGCTTTATGAAGGACCTGCAGAACATCACCAACGTCGTCCACGCGCTGGGCTCGCTGGCGTTGATGCCGCGCGCGGTGTGGAGCTCCTTGGCCGAACCGATGAACGCCGCGCTGGTGACCGGTGACGCGCGGGCGGGCTTCAAGATCTTTGCCAGCCAGTTTGGCCAGCTGTTCCGCTCGGTCTCGGCGGCCGAGCGCACCGAGCTCGCGAACTTTCTCGGGGTCACCACCTCCTCGATGCACGACAGCATCATGTTGTCGCGGATGTCGGCTGACTACTCGGACAGCCCGCGGCTCAACCGGCTGATGAGCCAGTATTACCGGATTACCGGGCTCACCCAGCTGACCAACGCGCAGCGTATCGGTGCGGCGAACATGAGCCACTGGTTCCTCGGCAAGCTGGCCAGGGCTTATGCCAGCACCGGGACCAGCACAAAGGACATCAACGCCCGGGACAACGCCACCCGCTGGTTCCGCGAGTTAGGGCTCAACGACCCGGTCCACGCGGACTTCGCCAAGTTCATCAACGATCTCGGGCCGAACGCGCCGTCGATCGACCTCCTGCAAAAACACGATATGGGCAGCGCCTACGGGCTCGCGGTGCGCCGGATGACCGATCGGGTGATCCAGGACCCGTACAAGGTCGACCGCGCGACGGCGTCCAACATCCCGGTCCTCGGGCTGATCTACCAGTTGATGAGTTTTAATTACCAATTCCAGCGCAACGTCCTCAACCCGCTCTGGGGTAATGTCGAGCATAGCTTTGGGCGGGCTAAGCTGGCGGCCGAGGCCGGTGGCGCCGGCAAGCTCGCCGCCACCGCCTCGGGCGCGCTGGCCGGTGGCGGCTCGGCGGTCCACGCCGCCTCGATGGCGGCGACGGTGCTCGGGGTGGGGCTGATGACCACCGCCCTCCGACAACTGCTCTTCGCCCCGGACCAGTGGGACCAGCACGAAAAGGACGGGACCCTTGGGTCTTACCTCACCGGCCTGACCTTCCAGCGCTCGGGCCTTAACGGCACGCTCGACCCGATCCTCCAGGTGTTTACCAACCTGCGCTACAACGCCGAGCTCACTTCGCTGCTCGATGGCGCCTCGATGAATTGGTTCGCCAAGAACGCGCAGGACGTGATCCAGCCCTTCGTGACCAGCAACGACAGCCCGAACACCAACACAAGGCTCTTCAACCAGGCGCGCGGCGCTTTCAACCTGGTGGGCGTGCCGCTGGCGGCGACCGGGCTCACCATGCTGGGCGCGGCGGGTGGGCCGCTCACCCGCATAGCAGCCGGCGCCGCGCTGATGTACGGCACCTCGCCCGGGACCGCCTCCGGCTTCGCCGGGCTCCTGACCGGCGAGAAGGGCACCGAGCTCCCCAAGACCGGCCCGGGCGGGCTCACCAAACTCCAGGGCCTTGATAGCGGGCTCGCGCCGCTGACCAAGCTCGGCGCCGAGGCCGACGCCCCGGGAGCCGGCGGCGGGGCCGGCGGGGTCATCCCATGGGGTCTGATGGATGATGTCGCGGTGCCGACCTGGCGCTATCTCGGGCCGGTGCTCAACAATCTGCCCGGCCCGGTCAAGGCTGCCGCGCTCGGCGTCGGTGGCCTCACCGCGGGATACAACTATCTCAGCGAAACCGCGCCCTATCGCAATGCGCCACCGCCGAAACCAAAGAAAGAGATGCGCCAGTAAGGGTTGGTGTGGTAGCATCTTTGGGTTGCTGGATTTTGTCTTTACAGCTTTTCTGATTGTGCTGTTTCGGGAGACAAGGCTAAGTCTCTGGCCCGAAAAAAGATCCAGCGATTTCAACGCACAAAACAAACGCCCTACACAACTCTGTAGAGGTGTTCAATTTGCCCACCCCGAAAAACAACGACACAGATAAGTCTTTGATTTATAACGATATTAAAAGCTCGTACAAGACAAAACCTGCCCTGCGCGAGGGTCGGTAAACAAGACAAACAACACCTATAAAATCAAATACTTAAGGCCAAAAGTCGTGTGCATTTTTGGGCTTTGTTGTGCGTTGTTGTGCAGTCAAGTGTGCAGAAAACATACCTGCCCTCATACCTGCCCTCAACATGGGCGAGTTTTTGGCAAGCTTACGCGGTATTGAGATACCACCTACACCGCACAACACATGGGATATTTAGAGGTGTTCAGCAGAAGTGTGCAAGGGTTTACCCAAGATATCACAGATACTTAGGTCGGAGCCTCAGACAGGACAAAGGATTTGCCAGCGATTTTCCCGGATTTATGTGTTTTTGCCGCCCTACACCGGAAGACGAAACATCACACAACACTTACCCTTTTTGGTAGCGGCGGACAACAAAGCCGGCAGCGTCGACCGGCAGGCCCGGCGCCCAGTCCAAACTCTGCCGCATCACCCCGAGCATGCGGGCGAGGACCTGGTCGGCGTCGGTCTCGGGGACCTCGGCGACAAGCTCATCGTGGATGGTGGCGATCAATGGTAACCCGCGCAGCTTGATCATCGCCTCGGCCATGACATCGCGCGCCACCGCCTGGGTGATGTTTTCGGCGATCTTGCCGGGCCAGGCGCGCAGCCGCAGCCAGCCGCCGCCGAGCGAGCCGAGATAGGTGAACTCGCCAAAGCCCTGGCCGTTGGTCTCGATCCTGGGGTGGCGGTAAACCAGGTGCCGGCTGCTCGGGAGTTTTATCAACAATACGCCAGGCCTGTGGATAAGCGTGCAGTAGCCGGTGCGCTCGATCGTCCCGGGACCAGCGCGGACCACCCGCAGCAGCGCGCGGTGGGTGTCCCACCAGAAACTCACGATCTTGTGATTGACTTCGCGCCAGGCGCCGACCGCGGTGATCGCTTCGACTTCGTCAAGCACCACCCCGTAGCCCGCGGCGGTCTGGCGAAAACGCTCGTGCCCCATGCCAAAGCCGCAGGCGAGGACCAGAACCTTGCCCAATTGGCGGCTGGGCGAGCCGATCGCCCGCGCGGTCTCGATATAAATATCCTTGCCTTGGCGGAAGACATCGAGCGCGTCGGCCTGGCTGGCGAGCCAGGCGAGGACCCGGGCCTCGATTTGGCTGAAGTCGGCGATCGAGAGGCGGTGGCCAGGCTTCGCCACGATCGTTGAGCGCAGGCAGGAGGCGACGACGCCCAAGGCGCTGTCCTCGAATAAGAGGTCGAGATCCTCGGGGACCACCCCGGCGCGGATGAGATCGAGCGCCGCGGGGATATCCTGGATCGAGCCGCGGAACAGGTTCTGCGGCTGCAGCCGGCGGCCGGCAAAGCGACCGGTGCGGTTGGCCCCGTAATACTGAAAGGTACCCCGCACCCGGCCGTCCTGGGAGCGCGCCTGAGCGATGGCAGTAAGTTTGGCGGTAGAGGACCGGCTGGCGTCAAGACGCGCCTGCAGCGCCTTGCGCGCCGGCCCTGTGAGGCTCTGGTCGGCGAGCATCACCTGGACCGTGGCGCGGCGCAAATCGGGGGTGTCGGTGCCGTGAAACTTGAGCCAGTCGCGCAGCTGGGCGACCTGGTTGAGCGAGCGCACCTGGCCGTTGGTCAGGGCGATGATCTCGCGCGTCAGGTGATCATGGGCGTCGGCTGCGAGTGCGGCAAGCGTGTCGACCAGAATATGATCGATGCCGAGCCCGGCCTGGTTGATGTGATGGTCGATCTCAAAGATCGCCCGCTCGCGCGGTGATAGCTCCGGGACCCGACGGTCGAGCTCGCGCTCGGTGCGGACATCCTGGGCGCAATAGTCACACAAGGCCTGGAAGCGGGCGGGATCGGTCTCGTGCCACCAGGTGATCGGGTTAAAGGATCTCGGCCGGGCGAAGCGCAGCATCAGGTCGTGCGCGCTGCGGTCTTTCTTTTGGGTCAGGCCCAAGGCCCGGCCGGCTAAGTCGAGCGAGGCAGGGTACCCAGCCACCAGGCTGCGGGCCATGGTGCAGGACCAGCGGGACAAGGGGATCTCCGGCCAGCCCCGCGGGACCAGCTTCTGGTGGTAGAGATTGAACTCGAAAAGATAATTATGCGCGACAATGGTCGGCTGATGGACGGCGAGCGCGGTCAGAAACTTTGCCGGGCTCAGCTGCGCGGCTGGCACCCAGGTCTCGACCGGCTGGTCGTCGATCGCAAAACACAAGACCGTGATCCTGGTGTCGGGGTGCTCGGCGTAGGCGTGCGCGCCGGTCTTTCGCAGATCGACGGTTGAGGCGGTCTCCAGGTCGAGGACCAGGCGCACGGCTACGGGAGCCCAAAATCAAAACGGAATATCGCTGTCGTCTGTCACCAGGGCGCCATCTTCGAGGAAGTCGTCGAACTCCTCTTCAGGGCGCAGGCGGCCATCGAGACGCTCGCCATCGGTGCGGCAGATCTGCACGTTGTTGAGGGCGAAGCTGACGCCCTTGTTGCCGCTGGTGTTGTAGAAAAAGGGCGAGACCCCGGCACGCGCCAATTGGCCGGCCCAGACATCCTCGGGGACCATGATTTCCTGGCGGCGGGCGTCGACCAGGCCCGGCTTGTTCTTGGTCCACGGCGAGATGAACTTGCCGCCCGGGATGTCGTAGCCCTTGTATTGCTTTTCGCTGGTCTCGCGGAACGGCATGCGCAACGTGGCGAGGAACTGGCGGTCCTGGCTCTTGCCGGCGCCGCAGGCCTGGTCGATGCACTCGGCCACCGCCTTGCGCAGCGCCTGGTAAGCCGGGTCACGCTGCGCCGCCTGGTCGAACAGCAGCGAGCACTGGTAGACCGGCTCGGCCCCGGGGGAACGCGGGCGCGGCGAGAACAGGTTGGGGAAGCTGAGGATGCCGACCGGGGTACGGTAGCTGGGCATGGTTTTCTCCTTGGGGGTTAGTCGTCAAAGAACAGGCGGTGGCCGGCCCCGCAGCGGATTTCCGGGGCGGGCCGGCGCATGTAGGCGGTCCCGCATTTCTCGCAGTAGATGACCCGGTAGTCGGCGGATGCCTGGGGGTGGGGGACTACAGGCGGGGCCAAATCGAAATCGATGATGTGTTTGAGCTCCAGGACGATGGCGAAAAGCTCGTCCCTGGCCTGGCTGCGCAGCCGCGGCGAGATCAACACCACGTCGTCCTGCAGGCGGGTGACGATCTTTTCCAGCTTGGCCTGGAGGTCGCGCCGCTCGTTATTGATCATCGGCGAACTCCTCGGCCGCGGTGGGACCGGTGCGGGCGAGCTTGACCCCCGATGATTTGGCCTCGACCAATTGGGTCAGCGGCACCCGGTCGCCGCGGCGGGCGAGCAGTTTTTCCAGCTGGGCCGGGGACCGGAGCTTGATCTCGAAGAGCTCGTCATAGGTGCAGCCGCGTTGTGTTTGTAGGAGGCTCGCGGTACCCGCATCGTCGTAGATCCACTTGCGGGTCGGGCGGGTCGGGACCAGCCCCCAACCGGGGATCGAGCCGTCCTGGTCCTGGAGTTTGTCGATCGCGTGCTCGCGGATGCGGGCGATCCACAGTTCGGCACGCTCGGCGATGGCGAGTGCCTCGGCGAGATCGTCGGGCTCCTCTGGCATCTCGACGACGACGCCGTCGTCGAACTCCAATTTGGCGAGTGCCACCGCGTCCTGGTGAAGTTTTGGACAGTGCCCGGCGACCGGACAAAAGCGGCACCATGAGCCGGGGTTGAGCGGTGCGTCCGGTTGGGCGCAGGCTTCGACCCCGGGGACCAGGATATCGTCGACCCAGATCAACAGGTCGACCACCGAGATCTCCCAGGAGCGGATCGGATTGAGCCCGGGCGCGTGCGGCTGAACGATCGTAAGCTTTAACCGCTCGACCTGGCGGCGGCCGGGCTCGGGCAATTGGGCCAAGACACCGGCGGCGTAAAACAGCAGCTGCGGGTTCTCGACCGGGTTGACGATGACACCACTACCGTTCTTGTAGTCGATGATCTCCAGGGTGCGGTCGGCGAGACCCAGGATGCCGGCGTCGACCGTGCCAAACATCGGGACCGGCGGCAGTGCCGGAAAATAACTATCGAGATCGACGCGAAACTCAACCTTCATCCAGTCGCCCGGGCAGCGGTTGAGGTAGTCCAGCATGACGTTGACGCCGTCGATAAAATCCTGGTCGACGGTGATCGTGTGGCCGTCATCCATCGGCCAGGACCGGCCCAACTGGTCGCCGTTGATCTGGGGCTGCCCGGCCTTGACCGCGGTCTCGATAAACTCGTGCGCCAGGCTGCCGGTCGCGGCGTAGATCGAGGGCCGGCGGTGCGGCTGGGTCTGGCTCAGCGCAAACGAGCCGGGACAAGCCAGCCAGCGATAGGCACCCGA
>Ga0126383_10001984_pt1 | contig 13010 bp, 12 predicted proteins | sample PanSoiMetPlot_35_FD_96882 | JGI IMG/M metagenome (GOLD analysis project Ga0126383, IMG submission 96882) | Tropical forest soil microbial communities from Panama - MetaG Plot_35 | ecosystem: Environmental > Terrestrial > Soil > Tropical forest > Bulk soil | place: Panama | collected 2016-02-17
CATGAAGGCCTCGCTAGTCAGCCGCGAGGCGATCGCCGACTCGGTCGAGCTGGTCGTCCGCGGCCACCTGCTCGACGGCTTCGTCGGCATCTCCGGCTGCGACAAGACCATCCCGGCGATGGTGATGGCGATGGCGCGACTGAACCTCCCGAGCGTCATGCTCTACGGGGGCTCGATCGCGTTCGGCGAGTACAAGGGGCGGCGCCTGACGATCCAGGAGGTCTTCGAGGCCATCGGCGCATTCAACGCCAAGAAGATCGACGCGAAAGAGCTCAACGAAATCGAGAGCCGGGCGTGCCCGGGGGCCGGCGCCTGCGGCGGCCAGTTCACGGCCAACACGATGTCGACCGCGTTCGAGATGCTCGGCGTGTCGCCGATGGGCTTCAACGGCGTCACCGCCTCTGACCCACGTAAGGAAGAGGTCGCGTTCGAGACCGGCAAGCTCGCGATGGACATTCTCCGCAAGGGCCTGCTGCCGCGGCAGATCATCACGCGCAAGTCGCTGCACAACGCGATCGCCGGCGTGATGGCCACCGGGGGCTCGACCAACGCCGTGCTGCACCTGCTCGCCGTCGCCAAGGAGGCAGGGGTCAAGCTCGCCATCGACGAGTTCGACAAGGTCTCGCGCAAGACGCCGCTGTTGGCCGACATGCGGCCCTGGGGCAACCACACCGCGCCCGAGATGCACGACGCCGGCGGCATGGCCGTCGTGGCCAAGCGGCTGCTCGACGCCAAGCTCATCGACGGCAGCGCTCCGACCGTGACGGGCCGCACGATCGGCGAGGAAGCGAACGCCGCAAAGGAGACACCGGGCCAGAAGGTGATCCGGCCGCTCTCCAATCCGCTCAAGCCCGAGGGCGGGCTGGCGATCCTCTGGGGCAACCTCGCCCCCGACGGGTGTGTCGCGAAGATCTCGGGCCAGAAGCGCGATTACCATCGCGGCCCGGCCCGGGTCTTCGAGCGCGAAGAAGATTCGTTCGCGGCGGTGAAGGCGGGCAAGATCAAGCCCAACGACGTCATCGTCATCCGCTGGGAAGGCCCCAAGGGGGGGCCCGGCATGCGTGAGATGCTGCACGTGACGGGCGCGCTTCAGGGCGCCGGGCTCGGCGATACCGTGGCGCTCATGACCGACGGGCGGTTCTCGGGCGCCACGCACGGCTTCATGATCGGCCACATCGCGCCCGAGGCCGCCGAGGGCGGGCCGATCGGGGCGCTCAAGAACGGTGACACGATCGTGATCGACATCAAGAAGCGGCGCCTCGATGTCGAGCTCTCGGCCGCCGAGATCAAGAAGCGGCTCAAGAGCGTCAAGCGACCGAAGCCGCGCTACACGTGGGGCGTTCTTGCGAAATACGCGCGCCTCGTCGGGAGCGCATCCGATGGCGCCGTCACCGGCTGAGAGCCGGCCGGCGGACTCGACCGAGGAGCTCAGCGCGGCGTTTCTCGAGCGGCTCCGGGTCGAGCCCCTCCGCGAGCTGACGGTGCTGGACGCGGGAACCGGCTCGGGCCGGTTGGCCCTGGCGCTGGCGCCGCTCTGCCGCGCGGTCGTCGGCGTCGATCGCGACGCGCGGGCGATCGACGAGGCGCGGCGCAAGGCGGCGGCCGCCAAGCTCACCAACGTGCGCTTCGTCGTGGGTGATGTCGAAGTCGAAGAGTACGTGCCGTTCAAGCCGGACCTCGTCACGGCCTATCTCTGCATGTCCGACGCGATGGCCGAGCGCGCGAGCCGCGTCCTCAAGCCCGGCCAGGTGTTTGCCTTCGTCGCGCTCCACAACGACCAGTGGAAGGAGACGGGCCGGCCCTCGCGGTTCGCGTACGGCGAGACCGGCATTCGGCGCCTCCTCAAGCGGACCGGCTTCGCGGTCGAGCACCTCGAGGTCGAGCGCGACGTGAAGGCCTTCGCCTCGGTGGAGGAAGGCCTGGCGGCGGCGATCGGGCTTCAGGAGCGATGGAAGGTCGACGGCCGCTGGTTCAAGTACGTGAAGTTCCTCGAGGACGGGGGGCGCACGCTCACACGGGCGCAGTTGGTCGTGAAGGCGCGCAAGGCGTGAGTCTGGTCGGCCTCGCCCTCGGCTCGGTCGTGAAGGCGCGGGCGCGCGAGCTCGGCTTTGACCGCGTCGCGATCGGGCCGGCCGGACCGCCGGAGCACGGTGACGCGCTCGAGGCATGGCTCGACGCTGGGTACGCCGGCACCATGGGCTACCTCGCCCGCGGCCGCGCCGACCGGCTCGACCCCGCGCGCCTGCTGCCGGGCTGCCGCTCGGTCGTGGCCGTGGCGATGAGCTACAACCAGGCCGCGGAGCGCGAGCCAGGCGACGACTGGCGGCCGATCTCGCGCTACGCCCGCGGCCGTGATTACCACGACGTCATCCGCCCGCGCCTGGTCGAGCTCGGCGAGTTCATTCGCACCGCGGCGGGCGCCGCGAGCCGCGTGGCCGTCGACTCGAGCGCCGTCCTCGAGCGCGATCTGGCCGCGCGCGCCGGCCTCGGCTGGTTCGGCAAGAACACGAACCTCCTGACCCCGTCGCTCGGCTCCTACTTCTTCATCGGGATCGTGCTCACGACCGCGGCGCTGCCCTTCGATCCGCGCGAGCCCGATCGCTGCGGCAGCTGCACGGCCTGCCTTGACGCATGCCCCACCCAGGCGTTCGTCGCGCCCTACGTGCTCGACGCGCGCCGATGCATCTCGTATCTGACCATCGAGCACCGCGGCGACATCGACGGCGAGCTCGCCGAGCGGATCGGCGAATGGGTGTTCGGCTGCGACGTGTGCCAGGAGGTGTGTCCCTGGAACCGCAAGGCCGCGCCTGGGCGCGAGCCGGCCCTCGGCCCGGCCGGGTCGTTTGGCGCGCTCGAGAGCCTGCTCGAGCTCGATTCCGAAGCGTTCCGAGCGCGGTTCCGCGGCTCGGCGCTCACGCGGACGAAGCGCGCCGGGCTGCTGCGCAACGCCGCCATCGTGCTGGCCAACCGCGGCGAGCGGGCCGCCGCCGGCGCACTCGGCCGTGCGCTCGGCGACGCGGAGCCCGTGGTACGCCGCGCCGCCGCGTGGGCGCTCGCGAAGCTCGGCGCCGGCCGCGAGGTGGCGTCGTGAGGCTCAAGCGGCTCGATCACTTCGGCGTCGATGTCGCGGACCTCGGCCGCGCCGAGCGGTTCTATCGCGACGTGCTCGGCATGTCGGTCCAGATGCGCCTCGCCGACCAGGTGGTCATGCGCGGCGGCGAGACCTCGTGCGCGCTCTTCCTCAGACCCGACCGCGCGCCGGCCGATCTCGAGGACGTGAAGCACCCGCTCGGTAAGAGCCATCACGCCTTCGAGGTCGTCTGGGACGATCTCAAGTCCGCCGAGGCGCTCTTCGCCGCGCGCGGCGTGCCGTATCACGCACCGATCGACTGGGGCGACCACGACTGTCTCTACTTCCTCGATCCCGACGGGAATCTGCTCGAGCTCGTCGGCTACCGAACGAAAGGTGCATCGACGTGACGCACGTGGCGGAGCCAACCGGATGGGTCGGACGACCGATGAAGCGCCGGGAGGACCGGACGCTCCTCACGGGTCGCGGACGGTTCGTCGACGACCTCGGTGCCGCCGGCTCGCTGCACCTGCTCCTGGCGCGCAGCCCGCACGCGCACGCGCGGATTCGCTCGATCGACGCGGCCGCGGCCCGGCGCGCGCCCGGGGTCGTCGCAGTCGTCACCGCCGACGATCTCGGGGCGATCGGGCCGGTGCCGCTCATGCGCCTGGCGCCCGGCACGCTCGTGCCCGAGTATCCGCTGCTGGCGTCCGACATCGTCCGCGCGCAGGGCGTGCCGGTCGCCGCCGTCGTCGCCGAGTCGACCTACGCGGCGGCCGACGGCATCGATCGGCTCGCCGTCGACTACGAAGCGCTCGAGGGGGTGGCCGATCCCGACGGCGCCCTCACGGCCGGCGCGCCGCAGGTCGTTCCGGTGAGCCGCGACAACCGCGCGCTCACCGTGGCCTGGCGCCACGGCGATCCCGATCGCGCGTTCCGCGAGGCGGCGCACCGTGTGAGCGTGACGGTGCAGCAGCAGCGTCTCTGCGGCGTGCCGATGGAGCCGCGCGGGGCGCTCGCCCGCTGGGATCCGGATGCCGGCGAGCTCACGATGTGGACATCGACGCAGGCGCCGTTCCGGATCCGCGCCTCGCTGGCCCGCATGCTCGGCCTCGACGAGGCGCGCGTGCGCGTGATCGCTCCCGACGTCGGCGGCGGTTTCGGCGTGAAGGGCGGCCCGTATCGAGAGGAGGTCCTGGTCGCGTGGCTCGCCCGCCGGCTCGGGCGGCCGGTCAAGTGGATGTCGACGCGCTCGGAGGATCTGCTCACGACCAATCACGGCCGCGGCGGCAAATCGACCGGCGAGCTGGCGCTCGACGCCGACGGCCGGATCACCGGGCTCCGTGGCCGGATCCGCCAGCCCCTGGGCTCGAGCCTCGCGGTCACCGTCGGCGGCACGCCGCAGAATCACGGGCGCTGCCTGCCGGGGTCCTATCTGGTGGAGCACGTCGACATCGAATCGGTGGGCGTGTTCACCACGACACCGCCGGTCGGCGCCTACCGCGGTGCGGGCCGCCCGGAGGCCGCGTTCCTCATCGAGCGGCTCGTCGACGAGGCCGCGCGCACCCTGAAGGTCGATCCGGTCGAGCTGCGCCGTCGCAATCTGATCCCCAAGGCGCGCTTCCCGTTCAAGACCGCGACCGGCCAGGTCTACGACTCCGGTGACTACGCGGACCTCCTCGATCGCACCCTCGCGATCGCCGACTACGCCGGGCTCCGGCGCGCGCAGGCGGCGCGGCGTGCCCGCGGCGAGGTGGTCGGCGTCGGCGTCGCGACGTACGTCGAGCCTTCGGGCCTCGGCTGGGAGAGCGGGCAGATTCGCGTGGAGTCGACCGGCGCGGTCCTCGCCGTCACGGGCTCGAGCGCTCACGGCCAGGGCCACGAGACCACATTCGCCCAGATCGTCGCGGACGAGCTCGGCGTGCCGCCCGAGGCGGTGACGGTGCGCCACGGCGATACGCACGGCGCGCCGCAGGGAATCGGGACGTTCGGCAGCCGCAGCACCGCGCTGGGCGGCTCGGCGCTCGCGCTGGCGGCGCGCGATGTGCGTGAGAAAGCGCGTCGGCTCGCCGCGGGGATGCTCGAGGCCAATCCCCAAGATATCGTCGCGACCGACGGCGGCTTCGGCGTCGTCGGCGTGCCCGGGCGCCACGTCACGTGGGCGCGTGTCGCCGAATTTTCCTATCGCGGGCAGGGGCTGCCGCCGGGCACCGAGCCGGGGCTCGAGGCCACGCGCTTCTTCAGCGGCGAGGGTGAGGTGTGGAGCGCCGGCGCCTTCGTGGTCTCGGTGCGCATCGACCGCGACATCGGCACCGTGACGCCCGAGCGCATCGTATGGCTCGATGATGCGGGCACGATCGTGAACCCGCTCCTGGCCGACGGCCAGCTCGAGGGCTCGCTGGCCCAGGGCTGGGGCCAGGTCATGATGGAAGACGCGATTCTCGACCGCGACGGCCATCTGCTGGCGGGCACGCTCATGGATTACGCCGTCCCGCGCGCCGACGACGTTCCGCACGCCGAGATCGGCCACGCCCACACGCCCTCGCCGAACAATCCGCTGGGCGTCAAGGGCATCGGCGAGGCGGGCACGATCGGCATCCCGCCGGCGATGGTGAACGCCGTCGTCGACGCGCTGGCGCCCCTCGGTGTCACGCACCTGGACATGCCGCTGACGCCCGAGAAGATCTGGCGCGCGCTGGCGGCGAAGCGCTAGCCGCGCGCCGTGATAAGATTCACGTGATATGGCGATCTTGAAGGTCGCGCGCCTCGGGCATCCCGTGCTCCGCAAAGTCGCGGAGCGCGTCGATCCCGCGTTGCTCCGGACGGCGGCCGTGCAGCGGCTCATCGACGACATGGTCGAGACCATGCGCGAGTACGACGGCGCCGGGCTCGCCGCTACCCAGGTGCACACGCTCAAGCAGATCGCCGTCATCGAGGTGCTCGGCAATCCCCGCTATCCGGACGCGCCCGCGGTGCCCCTCATGGTCCTCGTCAATCCCGTCGTCACGCCGCTGACCGACGAGATGGAAGAAGGCTGGGAGGGATGTCTGTCGGTGCCCGACATGCGCGGGATGGTGCCGCGCTACACGTCGGTGCGCCTTTCGTGTCTCGACCGCGAGGGCCAGGCGGTCGACGTCATCGCAAAGGACTTCTTCGCGCGCGTGTGCCAGCACGAGACCGACCACCTGAACGGCAAGGTCTATCTCGACCGCATGCGCGACCTCTCCACGCTCACCCATGTCGCCGAGTGGAACAAGCACTGGCTCGGCATCCGTGAACAAGACGACTGATCCCGGCCAGGCCGGGGATGGCGCGGCACCCGTCCTCGCCGTCGTCAGCGATCTCTTTTTCGTCGCGCGTATCCGGGAGACCGGCCGGCTCACCGGCGTGCGGGTCGAGTTCGCTCGCACCCCGGCCGACATCGAGGCCTCGCTGGCGCACGGGCCCCGGCTCGCGGTAGTCGATCTCACCGCCGCCTTTGACTACGAGCGGCTCTTCGCGGTGCTCGCCGGCGCGCGCGTGCCCGTGCTCGGGTTCACGACCCACGCGCTCGGCCGGCAGACCCAGCCGTGGCACGCGCGGTGCGATCGCGTCGTGACGAAGGAGACGCTCACCCAGGAGCTGCCGCGGCTACTGAAGGAAGGAGTCACCGCATGACCGCCCAGGAGTTCGTTCGCCAGCTCGACGGTGAGAACCAGCGCCGTCTCGGCGCGCTCGCGCCGGCCGACACGCTCAAGCCGGAGGTCGAAGGCGACCTGAACGTGCTGAACCTCTTGAAGGTCGCGCTCCGCAACGAGATCGAGGCCACGGAGATCGCGGCGCGCTGGCTCGTCACCACCGACGACGTGGACGTCAAGCTCGCCCTGGCCCGGCAGGTGGGCGACGAGGCCAAGCACTACCGGATGATCGCGGACCGCCTGCGGGCGCTCGGCTTCGACACGAGGTCGTTCGATCCGCTCGCGAAGGGCTACGGGCCGTTGTTCAACTACCTGGACACGCTCACGACCACGGTCGAGCGCGTGGCGGCCGGCCAGTTCACGCGCGAGGCGATCGCGGTCGTGAAGAACCGGCAGTTCATCGAGTTCTGCGATCACGCGGGCGATCGCGAGACGGCGTCGATGTACCGCGACGTGATCGAGCCGGACGAGCGCTATCACCACGAGCTCGGGCGCACGCTGCTCCTGCGGCTCGCGACGACGCAAGAGGCGCAGGCCGCGGCGGCGAGCGCCGCCCGGCGTACGCTGGAGCTCGCCGACGAGCTCCAGAAGAAGGCGCTCGCCACGGCCGGCATCCACCACGCCCCGGGCTGCTGAGCCTCTGTGAGCCTCGACCCCGCGCTCCACGACTTCGGCAATCTGGTGAAGGCCGCCGAGATCGACCTGGCCGGCGCCGCCCTGGCGGTGGCGCGCATCGAGCATCCCGATCTCTCACCGGAGCGCTCGCTGGAGCGTCTGGACGAGCTGGCCAGGCGATCGGGCGCCGCGAAGGTGGGCGATCGCCGGCGCGCCGTCGAGCGATTGTGCGGCTTCCTGTTCGCCGAGGTCGGCTTTCGCGGAAATGCCGACGACTACTACGATCCGCGCAACAGCTGTCTCAACGACGTCCTCGACCGTCGCCTCGGCATACCGATCACCCTCTCGGTGCTCGTCATGGAGGTCGGCCGGCGAGTCGGTTTGGAGATCCAGGGCATCGGGCTGCCGGGCCATTTTTGCGTGGGCGCTCGCGTCGACGGCGAGATCATGCTGCTCGACCCGTTCGGCGGCGGCCGGCGGCTCGAGCGGGCCGAGGCCGAGGCGATCGCCTCTCGCGCCGTCGGGCGCCAGGTCGAGCTGACCGATGCGCACTTCGCGCCGGCGACCAAGGCCCAGATCGTCGTGCGCATGCTCCGCAATCTCCAGGGCATCTACGCGCGGCGGGAGGATTGGGCCAAGGCGCTCGCCGTCATCGATCGGCTCCTGGTCGTCGAGGCCGACGCGCCGATGCACGTGCGCGACCGCGGCACCGTCCTGGTCAAGCTCGGCGAGCTGCACCGCGGCGCCTCGGAGTGGGAGCGCTACCTCACGCGATATCCCCAGGCCCGCGACGCCGCGGCCTTCAAGGAAGAGCTGCGCCGGATTCGCCAGACCCTGGCCGAGCGGAACTGAGCCGGCGCGCGCCGCCTCGCGCGGCGCCCGCCGCTACCAGACGCGGAGCGACCGGAGTGCAGCGGGCAGGAACCGCCGGGGCCCGAACCGGATCAGCTGCAGGGTGATGTTGTCCGACCCGCCGCGCTCGTTCGCCAGCAACACGAGCTTCTCGCACGCGCGGCGCAGCGGCCGAATTCGCGCGAGCCGCCGGATCTCGTCGGGCCGCACCGTGCGGGTGAGGCCGTCCGTGCAGAGGACCAGCGCGTCTCCGCTCCGGAGCGGCAGCGGTCCTTGCACCTCGACCTCGACCTCTTCGGCGAGACCCAGCGCTCTCAGGATCACGTGGGCGCTCGGGTGGTGCTCGGCCTCCGTCTGGCTGAGGACGCCGCCGCGTACGAGCTGGGCGACGAGCGAGTGATCCTCGGTCAGCTGACGGATCTGGCGCCCGCGGACGAGGAAGGCTCGGCTATCCCCCACGTGAGCCAGGAACGCGTCGTGGTCGCGGATGACCAGCGCGGTGAGCGTCGTCCCCATCGGCCCTTCGCCCGGGGCGAGCCGGCTCTCGCGGTACACGGCCTCGTTGGCGATCTGGACGGCGACGCGCAGCGCCTCCGGCAGCGGCTCCGACCGCTCGGGCTCGAAGTAGGTGCGGTGCAGCGACTCGACCGCGAGGCGACTGGCCACGTCACCGCGCGCGTAGCCGCCCATCCCGTCGGCGACGACGAAGAGGCGCCCGCGCGCGCGGAGCAGCTCCGGATCGTCGGGCTCGAAGGCGCCGACGTAATCCTCGTTGCGCGCGCGGACCCGGCCGACGTCCGAGAGGTGAGCGAACGTCACGATCGCTGCGCGCGCGGCCTTGCCCATCACTCGGGGCTCCGCTTGCCCAGTTTCGCTTCGCTCGCCTCCACGCTGCCGATGAGCGCCCGGACCGGCGGGGGCGCCTGGCGGCGGCACGAGTCCGTCGCGCCGTCGAGCGCGGCGAGCCGGCGAACTTCCTCGCCCGCTCGCTCCGATCGCCCCAGCGCGAAGTTGGCGAGCACCAGATGGCATCGGGCGTCCACCAGCGACTTCAATCGCGCCTGCGTCGGCGACAGTCCTTCGAGCTCGACGAGGGCCTGACCGAACACGGCGACCGCCTCGCGGAACTGCGCGGCCTGGTAGGCGGCCTTGGCCCGGCTGAGCGCGGCGTCGGGCGAGGGAGATTCGGTCGCGCGCCGCCGGTATTCGGCCAGCGCCTGCGCCAGCGCCTTTTGCTCGCCGCTCCACGTCGTCTTTCCGAGGCCAACGTAGACTTCGGCCAGCGTCTGATGGACCTCGCCCAGCTCTTCCACGCGGAGCGAGGGCGCCTCGATCATCTCGACGTCCCACATGGCGTGGCGCAGGGAGCGGGCGGCCGCGTCGTACTCAAGGGCGCGGAGCTGGCTCAGACCGCGATCGAGATTGGCCCGCTGCTCGCGGTCGGCGCCCGCCAGGGTGTACTTCACGAGCTTGACGCCCGGAAGGTCTCGCATGAGCTCCTGCGTGGTGGCGCAGCCTGTGCTCAGAAGGCAGACGAGACCGAGCAGCCCCGCGGCGCGCGTGGCCTTCACTGCTCGATGAACCGCCCGGTGTTGAAGTCGTAGCTGAGCCGCATCGGCGTGTCGGGCGTGTGTCGCGCGGTGATCCGCAGCACACGCTCCGGGCTCTTCTGCCCCTCCATCTGGAAGCGCACGCGATGCTCGCCGAGCGGAACGCGCAGGCACGCCGTGGGCGTATAGCCCGCGGGCCGGTCGTCGACGAACACCTCTGCGAACGGCAGCGCGTTCACGCTGAGGCACCTCGACGCCTCGGGCGTCGCGGCGACCGGAATGGATGCCGGGGCCGGTGCGGTCGCCGCCGCCACCACGGTCGGGCTCGCCGGCCGCGGGGCCGGGCTCTTCGCGCGCGATGGTGCCGGCCGCGAGAGAGGCGCATCGGCCGCGACGGCCCCGGGCGTCTGGGCCGGAGGCGTGCCGGTCGGCGCCGCAGTCGTCGCAGCACCGGTGTTCGGCGCGGCAGCGGGCGAAGTCGCCGTCGTCGCGGTGGGTCGAGTCGGAGTACTCGCGGCCGGAGTCGACTCGGTCGCGATCGCCGGCTTCGGAGCCGTCGCCGGCTTCGGAGCCGCCACCTTGGAAGCCGCTGGTCGGGCTGGCGGCTCGATCTCGCGCTTGACGCTGGGCGCCGGCGCGGCCGCCGGCGGAACGTCCGGCGAGCGCTGAAGGCTCGCCCACGTTCCCACGCCGAGAGCCAGGAGGCACATCGCGCCGACCGTCACGCGGACGGGGCGAGAGAAGAGCCTCGCCCGCCGCAAGTCGTGCGCCGTCTCGCGAAACGCGCGAAGACTCCGGGTGCGCCGCTCGCCTGTCGCCGGCTCGCGCAGCGCGTTGGCGAAGTCCGTCGCCGTCGCGTAGCGCGACTCGGGCTCCTTGGCCAGCGCGCGCCGGAGCACCCGGTCCAGAGCGGCCGGGAGCTCGGCGTTGTGGTGACGGACCGACTTCGGCTCGAGGTTGACGATGCGATAGAGGACGGCGGCGAGGTCGGCGGCGTTGAACGGGTTGAGCCCGGTGAGCGTCTCGTAGAGCACGACGCCGACCGAGAAGAGGTCGCTCCGTGGATCGGCGGCCTGGCCGCGCACCATCTCGGGCGACATGTAGGCCGGCGTTCCCAGCATCGTACCGGTCTGCGTGTGGCTGGCGCCCACGATGCGGGCCGTGCCGAAGTCCGTGACCTTCGTGACGCCGGGCGCGACCAGGATGTTGCGAGGCTTGATGTCGCGGTGGACGACGCCGTGGCGATGGGCGTAGTCGAGCGCCGCGCAGACCTGGACGACGATCCCGAGCGCGTCGGCCAGAGGCAGGGGCCGGCCGTCGAGCAACAGATCGGCGAGCGTGCCGCCCTCGATGTACTCCATCACCATGAACGGCCGACCGTCGGCTTCGCCCACGTCGTGAACGGCGACGATCGCGGGATGCGTCAGCCGGCCCGCCGCCACCGCTTCCTGGTGAAAGCGCTGCTTCAGCCCGACGCCGGACTCCTCCAGGGAGATCAGCTCGGGCCGGAGGATCTTCATCGCCACCAAGCGATCGAGCTTGGGGTCGTGCGCCTTGTACACGACGCCGCTCGTGCCTCTGCCGAGCTCCGACAAGAGCTCGTAGCGGCCGTAGAAAAGCGGCGCGCGCTCGGCCGGCCGGCGCGCGGCCGGCCAGGTCTCGTCGATCATCGAATGTCGTCCTTGAACGTCATCCGGAGCGCGCCGATGGCGATCTCGTCGCCGTCGCGCAGGGTGGCGTGTCGCGTGAGCTCGTGGTTGACCCGCATGCGGTACCACCAGGACGTGTTGCGCACCTCGTACTGCTGGCCGACGCGGCTGATGCGGAGATGGCGCTTCGGAGCGCGGCACGGCACGCGAAGGTCGCACCCATCGCCGCGGCCGATGACGACGGCACCGTCGGCGAGCGCGAAGGTTCCTGCGTCCTGGCCGCCGGCCTCCCAGCGCACGTGCGCCCGCCGCTTCTCGACAATTGCCGCGCGGATCTTGGCCAGCTCTTCGGGCCGCATCACGAGCGTCCGGCCGGGCTCGGCGTATCCCATCCTTGAAGGGGCGTAGGGCTGAGGCGACGGCGCGGTCGGGACATGATCGAAGAAGAGGGAGAACTTGCCGAAGGAGATCTCGTCGCCGCGCTTGATCGGCGACAAGCCGTCGAGCCGCCGCCCGTTGAGAAGGGTGCCGTTGCCCGAGTTGAGGTCACGGACGAACCACTGCGTGTCCTGCCGGCGAATCTCGGCCTGGTAGCGGGACACCGCCGCGTTGTCGATGACGACTTCCAGCCCCATCTCGCGGCCGACCCTGATAATCGGGCCGTCGAAGCTATAAACCTTCTGAGCGGTTCGCTCGACAACCAGCGTGAGCTTGGGCATCTGACCCTCCGCCTTCCGGCTCCAGATACAGCAACTGATGGGCCACCCCGCTCCCCGGGGGAAAGCTTTGCTGCACAAAAGGTTACGGGCAGGGGCCCGGCTCGGGACGGAGCATGTAGACATGAACGGGCCCGCCTGTGACGGAAGTTGGCACATTCTCGTCAGTCGGGCAGGCTCGGGTGGAGCCGACGGGCTACAGCTTGGACGAGAGCTTGGCCTTCAGCACCTTGCCGGTCGGGGATTTGGGAAGCGCGTCGAGCACGATCAGCCGCCGCGGGTACTTGAAGGCGGCCAGCCGATCCCGACAGTGAGCGACCAGCTCGTCAACCGTCGCCGAGCAGTCCGGGCGCAGCGCGACGAAGGCGGCGACGTCCTCGCCGAGCTCGGGGTGGGGCATGGCGAGGACCGCGGCCTCGGCGACGGCCGGGTGAGCGAGCAGCACCGCTTCCACCTCGGGCGGAAACACCGAGTAGCCGCCGCGGAGGATGCGCTCGCGCCTGCGGCCGACGATGGTGACGAGACCGTCCGCGTCGACCGCTGCGAGGTCGCCGGTGCGAAACCACCCGTCCACAAGCACCTCGCGCGTCTCGTCGGGCGCGTTGATATAGGCGTCCATCGCCGAGGGGCTCTTGATCCAAAGCTCGTCCTCGACGATGCGAATCTCCACGCCGGGCACCGGCCAGCCGATCGCGTCCGGCGACTCGTGCGGGTTCGCGGCCTGATACGAGATCGGACGGAAGAGCTCGGTCATCCCGTAGCCGCGCACGATGCGGATCCCCGTCCGGTCGCGCCATCGCGCGGCCAGCTCCCACGGACACGGCGCCGCGCCGGAGACGGCGATGCGCACCGAGCCGAGATCGGCGGCCGCGAGCTCGGGG
>Ga0126383_10001985_pt1 | contig 13007 bp, 9 predicted proteins | sample PanSoiMetPlot_35_FD_96882 | JGI IMG/M metagenome (GOLD analysis project Ga0126383, IMG submission 96882) | Tropical forest soil microbial communities from Panama - MetaG Plot_35 | ecosystem: Environmental > Terrestrial > Soil > Tropical forest > Bulk soil | place: Panama | collected 2016-02-17
CGGCGGCGGGTTCGGCGGGCGCAACCCGCTCGTCGCCGACTACGGCGCGCTCCGGCAGATCGCCAGCACCACCGGCGGCAAGTTCTACCGCGCGCAGAACGCCAACCAGCTCAAGGCGGCCCTCGGCAACCTCTCCGGCACGTTCACGATCATCCGCGAGCACCGCGACATCGCCGCGTGGTTCGCCGGCCTAGGCGGCCTTTTCATCGCCGCCGCGCTCGCGCTCTCGCTGTGGTGGAACAGAACCCGGCGGCCATCCGGCCGCCCCGCCGGCCAGGAGGCGGCCCTCAAATAGACACCGACCGCCCGGGCGGCGGCGGGTCAGGCCATCCGCTCAGGAGGTCACCGTCACGGTCACGGAGGCGCCGAATCCCCTCCCGGTCGACGGCTGCGTGGTCCAGCCCTGGAGGGTGTAGGTGCCGGGCGCCTGTGGGCTCAGGGTCAGCGTGTAGGTCTGCGTCTCTTGGCCGTTCAGTGACAGGAAGCTGCACGTAGCCGAGCCGGCGATGCGGCAGAACCCGGTACGCGGCGGCTTGGAACTGACCACCGTGAAACCCAGCCGGCGGATGCCCACGGTGATTCCGGACACCTGGGTGTTGCCGAGGTTGAGCGCGCTCTCGGTCACGGTGAAGGTCGATCCCAGCTTCACGGTCGAGGCCGATGCTGCCAGCGCACCGGTGAAGTCCCCGTTGGCGGCCTGGGCCGACGGCGCGGCGGCCAGCAATCCGGCCCCGGCGAGCGCGGCCACGGCGGCGAGCCGAGCGGCGCGCCTTCCCAGCTGGGTGCCGCGCCATCTGGTCCTCGATACGGTCTCGCCCATCGTTCTCCCCTTTCGGATCATGCTGTGTAACCGGACCCGCGCAGCCAGGGGACGGGCGCCTGTGCCGGCACAAACACAACTGCGGGCCCAACGATGCGTGATCTTCTATCTGACATCCGTTATAGAACGCCCGGGCTCCATTAGGAAGAGCGAAATTTCCGCGCATCACCGGCGATTCGGGCCGGTTCGGTGGCTTTTGGGTCCCATAGGGCAAAGCAAGGGACGACTCGGGCAGGTGATGCCGTTGCGTGTGAGGCGTGCGGGAAGCACCCGCCCGGCGCGGCCGCGGCCCTGTGGACGCGAGGGAAGGAGGCGCGGCAGCCGTGCAGGTCATCGCGCAGCCTGCGGTCGCAGACCGGCTGAAGCCGCCGTCATCGCCTTGCCAAGGTAATGGGAATGCAAAGAGCCGGCCACGGCCCGTACCCTTTGACACTCTGGGTCACGATTTGCCGAGGCTCAGGTAAACGGGCGGGCGTTACCTGCGCGGTAATGGTGTTGTACGCCGGCTGCCATGAGGGGACACTGGTGCGGTGGTGATCCCCTTGGGTACGCCGCGTGGGGGGAGGCCGAATGGCCGAGCGCGATAAGCCAGGTCTGGCCGACCAGGATCCGGCCATCTATGGGGGGCTGGCAGCCGAGATCGAACGGCTGGAGGTTGAGCTCGCTGAGGCGCGTGAGCAATTCGCTGCGACGAGCGAGGTTCTTGCCGTCCTGGCCCGATCGGCATCTGATCTTGAGGGAGTACTTGAGACGGTCGTCGAATCCGCGCGGAAGCTCTGTGGCGCCGACGCCGGACAGGTATTGCTGGTGGATGGGGACAGGTACCGCTTTGTGTACGGCTCCGGGATGACTCCGGAGTACCGGGAGTTCATCGCCAACAATCCTCTGGCCCTGGACCGGGGAACGCTCACCGGCCGGGTCGCGCTTGACCGGCGGGCTACGCAGATCACCGACGTGCTCGCGGACCCCGACTACGCCTGGGCGGATGCGCAGCGGATCGCTGGCTACCGAACCCTCATGGGTGTCCCGATGCTGATCGACGACGAGGTTGTCGGGGTGCTCTCGCTGTGGCGGACCCAGGTCGATCCGTTCAGCGATCGCGCAGTGGAAGTCCTCACGACCTTCGCGGCGCAGGCGGCCCTCGCCGTTCGCACCGTCGATCTCGTGAGGGCGCTGGGGAGCCGCACCCATGAACTCGCGCGCAAGGTGAACCAGCTCGAGGCCCTCGGCGCCGTGGGCCAGGGCGTGAGCTCCAGCCTGAACCTCATGGAGGTGCTCACCACGATCATCATGCAGGCGGTGATCATGTCCGGGACCGACGGCGGTTCTATCTACGAGTTCGATGAGGACGCCAAGGAGTTCCGCATCCGGACCGCATGCGGTACCCGCCCGGAGGTTCTCGGCGCTCTCCGGCGGACCCGGATAGGACTTGATGACAGCTTCATCGGCAAAGCGGCAAAGCGGGGCCACTCCATGGGGCTCCCGGACCTTCGCGACGCGCCGCTCGATCCCCACCTGGGCGTCCTGGCCGAGGACGGCTGGCGTTCCCTGGTTGCCGTCCCCATGCTCCGGGACGGCCGTATCGTCGGTGCCCTGGTTGTTCGCTGCCACACACCCGGGCACATCCCGGATGAGGTCTGCGACCTGCTGGAGTCGTTCGCCAGCCAGTCCGCCCTGGCCATGATCAACGCGCAGCTGTACCGGCGCCTGGAGCGTCAGAGCGCTGCACTCGAGATCGCGAGCCGGCACAAGTCGGAATTCCTGGCGAGTATGTCCCACGAGCTGCGTACGCCGTTGAACGCCATCATCGGCTTTTCTGAAGTGCTCCTGGAGCGCATGTTCGGCGAGCTCAACGAGCGTCAGGACGAATACTTGCGCGACATCTGGAGCTCTGGCAAGCATTTGCTCGAACTGCTGAACGACATCCTCGACCTGTCGAAGATCGAGGCCGGTCAGATGGTCCTGAACCGCTCGGAATTCATCGTCCGCAAGTCGCTGGACTATTGCCTCTCGCTGGTGCGCGAGCGAGCGCTCAAGCAGGGCATCCTCCTGAGCCTTGAGGTCGATCCCGGAGTCGGCCTGCTTGACGCCGATCGCCTGCGCTTCCGGCAGGTCGTGCTGAATCTGCTGTCCAATGCGGTGAAGTTCACCCCCGACGGCGGGCGTGTAGACGTCCGCGCCTCCATCCGCGGTCAGGACCTCGTCGTTACGGTGGCCGACACCGGAGTGGGCGTGGCAGCCGAGGACCACCAGCGCATCTTCGACTCTTTCCAGCAAGGCACCCGGCCGGCCGGGCAGGCCGAGGGCACCGGGCTCGGGCTCACCCTGTCCAAGCGGATCGTTGAGCTGCATGGGGGCAGGATCTGGGTGGAGAGTGAGGCCGGGGCAGGCAGTACGTTCGCGTTCGCACTGCCCGCCGGATCCGAGGGGCCGGCGCCGGCGCCGGCCCCGCTGGCGGGGATGGATTCAGGTCTCACCACGAACCCGGCCCCGGGCCCCGGGCCCACCGTCGTTGTCGTGGAAGATGACCGGAGGTCCTTCGATCTGCTGCGGGCCTACCTCGAGGCGGCGGGCGTCCGCGTGGTCGGCGCCCGGGACGGCGAAGAGGGCCTGGATACGGTGCGCCGGCTGAGTCCCGCAGGCGTGATCCTCGACATCCTCCTGCCGGGAATTGACGGCTGGGAGGTTCTAGCCCGGCTGAAGGCGGATCCGCGGACGGCGCCGATACCGGTGATCGTGGTGTCGATGCTCGATGAGCGTGGCCGCGGCTTCGCGCTGGGTGCCGCCGAATACCTCGTCAAGCCGGTGGGCAAGGAGCAGCTGCTGGCCGCCGTCTACCGCGCGGCGGCCATGCCTGAGCGAGAGCACACGGTTGTGGCGATCGACGACGATCCCCTGGCCATAGAGCTGGTCCGGGCCAGTCTCGAGCCAGAGGGATGGACGGTGCTCGGCGCACCCACGGGCCAGGAAGGGCTGGCGCTGATCCGGGAACGGCAACCCTCCGTCGTCCTGCTGGACCTCCTCATGCCCGGCATGGATGGCTTCGAAGTCGTGGAGGCTCTGCGAGCAGAACCCGGCACGAAAAGCGTCCCCGTGGTCATCCTGACGTCCAAGTCAATGACCCCACAGGACAAGGAGCGGCTGCGGGGGCGCATCACGTACGTGGCGCGCAAGACAGAGTTCGACCTGTCGGGCCTAGCGGGACTCCTTCGCTGGGCGAGCACGAGCCGCCAGTCCCCGGCTTCGGAGCCGGGATGACCCACGTAATCCTTGTCGTGGAGGACAACGAGCGGAATCTCAAACTGCTGCGCGACGTGCTTCAATACGCAGGCTACGTCGTGCGTGCGGCCCGGACGGCCGAGGACGGCATCGCCTTGGCGGTCAGCGATCCTCCCGATCTCGTTCTCATGGATCTCCAGCTGCCCGGTATCGATGGCGTGGAGGCTCTTCGCCGGCTGCGGGAGAGCCCGCGGACGGCGAATATACCCGTGGTCGCGGTAACGGCTCAGGCGATGAAGCAGGACCGGGAACGGGTCCGGCAGGCTGGCTTCGACGGGTACGTGGAGAAGCCGATCAGCGTCCGCGCCTTTCCCGATCAGGTTCGCAGGTTCCTCCCAGCTGAGGAGGTGGGGACCGGGTGAATCCGGACCCGCTCGTACTCGTCGTGGATGACCTGGCCCAGAACGTCCGCCTACTTGAGGCGGTGCTGTCGCCGAAGGGATTCCGGGTGGCCGCCGCGTCCTCGGGAGAGCAAGCTCTGGACGTGCTGAGCAGGGAACACCCGGATGTCGCCGTGCTGGACATCCTGATGCCCGGGATGGACGGATATGAGGTCTGCCGCCGGATCCGCCAAGATCCCGGGACGGCTTTCCTGCCGGTGATCATGATCACTGCGAGCGGGGACGAGGAGAAGATCCGCGCCATCGAGGCTGGCGCCGACGACTTCGTCAGCAAGCCCTTCGACCAGGCCGAGTTGCTGGCCCGGGTGCGCTCCCTGGTCCGGGTCAAGCGATACCACGACACGATCGAACATCAGGCGGCCGAGCTGGCCCGCTGGAACCGTGAGCTCGAGCAGCGCGTCCAGGACCAGATTGAGCAGTTGGAACGCGCGAGCCGGCTACGCCGCTTCCTTCCGGCTCAGCTGGCTGACCTCATCATCAGCTCGGGCGATGAGTCATTCCTCAACGCGCACCGCCGCGAGATCACGGTGGTGTGCTGCGACATGCGTGGCTTCACCACCTTCGCCGAGACGGCTGAACCCGAGGATGTCTGGGAGATCCTCGGGGAATATCATGGCGCCCTCGGCGACCTTATTGACCGCTTTGAGGGGACTCTGGAACGGTTTACCGGTGATGGGCTCGTCGTCTTTTTCAACGATCCCCTCCCGTGCGACGACGCGCCGTCGCGGTCTATCCGGATGGCGCTGGCGATGCGCCAGCGGGTGCAGGAACTGGCAGACGGCTGGCAGCGGCGCGGTTATGAGCTGGCCTTCGGGGTGGGCATCGCTCAGGGGTATGCCACGCTCGGGCGGATCGGCTTTGCCGGCCGCTTCGATTACGCCTCAGTCGGCAGCGTCACCAACCTGGCAGCACGCCTGTGTGCCGAGGCCGCACCCTGGCAGATCCTCGTCACCCAGCGCGTGAATGCGGCGGCCGGGGCTCTGGTCGTGAGCCGGCTCGTTGGTGAGCTATCGCTGCGTGGCTTCTCCAAGCCGGTCCGCGCCTTCGATGTTTCCGGGCTCAACTCCGCACCGGCCACCCCATGACTGCCGGAACGGCGTGTCAGACTGCCACGACGACCTTTCCCCGGGCGTGGCCCTGTTCCTGGTAACTGATGGCTGCGGGGATCTGCTCGAAGGGATAACACCGGTCGATAGCCGGGGTGACCTTGCGGTCCTCGATAAGCTGCGTCAGCGTCTCTAGGTTCTGCTTCTTCTGCGTGCACCTGGCCGTATCTGCCATGACCATCCTCTGGGACACCAGTGGCGCCACCGCGAGCGCCGAGAACACGTGACCGGCGGGCTGCAGCCAGCGGCCGGCCGGGCCGCCGACACTAACGAAGGTTCCCTTGGGCGTCAGCACCCGCCGGCACGCGGCTGCTGAGCGGGTTCCCGCGACGTCCAGCACCAGGTCGTAGTGCTGCCCAGTCCGGGTGAAGTCCCCGGTGCTGTAGTCGATGACCTCATCGGCGCCGAGCGAGGAGACCAGGTCAGCGCTTTGTGGGCCGCAGACCCCGGCGACCTTGGCGCCTAGGGCCCGGGCGATCTGCACGGCGAACGTGCCGACTCCTCCGGAGGCCCCGTTGACCAGGACCTTCTGGCCGGGCCGGAGCTGGCCCGCGTCGCGAAGGCCCAGCAGGGCGGTGGTGGCCGCCATCGGCACCGCTGCCGCCTGCTCGTAGGACAGGTTCTCCGGTTTCGGCGTCAGCAGGCTCTCGCGGACGGTGACGTACTCGGCAAAGCCGCCCTGCTCCAGCAGCGCGAACACATCGTCGCCGGGACGGAACTGCGTCACGTCCCGGCCGACCGACTCGACCTGGCCCGCGGCGTCACAGCCCAGGATGCTCAGCTTGGGACCGCGCAGCCCCAGCCCACCGGGCATAAGACGGGCGATGTAGGGCTCGCCCCTCATGTTGTGCCAGTCGTAGGGGTTGATGGAGGTGGCGCGCACCCGCACCAGCACCTCGTCGTCACCGGGCACGGGCGCGTCGGTATCGGTGAGTTCCAGCAGGTCGGGTGGGCCGTAGCTGCGCAAGACAAAAGCCTTCATCTTCCTCTCCTCATCCGGGTGCAGGCGCTGGGCTGCCCGGCGGGCCCACCCATTCGTACGCCGTAAGTCTTACAACGTAAGGTAGCCGTACAACGTAAGGTGGTCAAGGGGCGAGAACCCTGGGCTGCGAGGGTGCTGGTGCGCGGCGCTGCCTGCCCCGAGCCAGGCTTACCTCGTACGATCAGGTGCGGAGGAGGGTTGATGCAGTGGCCACCCGAGCCGAATCCCGATCCGCGCCCAGGACTCCGCTGAGCCGGGAGCGAGTCCTGCAGGCCGCGGTCAAGGTCGCTGACGACGGCGGGATCGAGTCACTCACCATGCGCCGGCTCGCGGAAGAGCTCGGGGCCGAGGCGATGTCGCTCTACTACCACGTGGCCAACAAGGAAGACATCCTGGATGGCGTCGTAGATCTCATCACAAGGGAGATAAACGACGTCGTCGACCGGATCCAGGCGCCGTCCACCGGACCGGAGTGGAAAACCGCCGTGCGCCGGCGGATCCTGTCCGCCCGTCAGGTCCTTCTGCGGCACCCCTGGGCGCCGGGGCTCCTGGAGGCACGGGCCGGCACGAGCCAGGCGGTCCTGCGGTACTACGACGGCCTGCTCGGGCTCCTGCGGGACGGCGGCTTCTCCTACGACCTGGCCCACCACGCGCTGCACGTCCTGGGAAGCCGGGCGCTGGGTTTCGCCCAGGAGCTCATTGATCCGGGCAATGCCGCCGGTGGTGACGAAGTCGCGGCCGCGCTCGAGAACATGGCCGGACAGTTCCCCCACCTCGTGGGCATGTTGATGGAGGTCGCCCACGACGACCCCGGCTCCACGCTCGGCTGGTGTGATGACCAGACCGAGTTCGAGTTCGCGCTCGATCTGATCCTCGACGGTCTCGACCGGACCCGGCAGACAACCTCAACCCACGCTAAGTGACCCGTCCATGACGGACGAGCAGATCGCTTCCGGGAGGTTGATCAAGGATGCGGAAGCTCTGCGCGCGCGGCTGCTCGGGCCCATGGATCTCCGGTTCGGGGAGCGGCAGCTTCCGCCGCTGGATTCCGCGCGGGCGGAATCGCTGCTCGGCTACCTGCTGCTCCACCGCGATGCGCCGCAGCCGCGGCAGCGCCTGGCCTTCTTGCTGTGGCCCGGCTCGACGGAGCGCCAGGCGCAGACCAACCTGCGCAAGGTGCTCCATAACCTGCGCCGGGCGCTGCCCGGCGCCGACCGCCTGATCGAGATCGGGCCACGGACCCTCCGGTGGCGCGCGGACGCGCCGCTGTGGCTGGACGTGGAGCACTTTGAGCGGGCGCTGGCCGAGGGCAGGCTCGAGGAGGCAGTCGAGACCTACGCCGGCGAACTGCTGGAGGGCCGCTACGACGAGTGGCTGGTGGATGAGCGGGAGCGGCTCGCGGGACTCCACCTGGAGGCACTAGAGCGGCTCGCGCGGCAGCATGAGCAGGGCCGGCGCTGGCCGGAAGCCATCCGCTGCGCCGAGCGGCTGGTGGCGGACGATCCGCTGCGCGAGGAAAGCCACCGGCTGCTGATACAGCTCTGCCACGCGTCCGGGGACCGCGCCCGGGCGGTCCGCGCCTACCACGTATGCGCCACGACGCTGGAGCGCGAACTCGGGATCGAGCCATCGGCCGAAACCCGCGCCATCTACGAGTCGCTCGTCGTCGCCGCGCCGGCCGGTGCTGATACGCGGGAGGCGGCGCCGGCGAGCCGGGCACCGGCATCGGCAGCCCGCACGACGGCACCCAGCACATCGCCGTTCGTCGGGCGCGCCGACGAGCAGGCCCGGCTGGCCGCTGTGTGGAGGTCAGCGGCGTCTGGACCCGCTCACCTGGTGCTCGTCACCGGCGAGGCGGGCGTCGGCAAGACCCGGCTGATCGAGGAGTTGCGCGCGCATGCCGGCGCGGTGACGGTAGAGGCGCGCGCCTATCCCGCGGAGGGTCCGCTCGCGTACGGGGTCGCGACGGAGTGGCTCCGCTCCGGGCCGGTAGCGGCGCGCCTGTCCCGGCTGGGACGGCCTTACCTAACCGAGCTGGCGCGGTTGCTGCCCGAGCTGGCTTCGCACGTGCCGCCGCCCGAGCCGCTGCCCATAGCAGAGCTGCGGCGACGGCTGTTCGGCGCGATCGCCCGCGCGGTGCTGGCCGCCGGCGCGCCGCTGCTGCTGATCGCCGACGACGTTCAATGGGCCGATGCGCAGTCGCTGCGCGTCATCCACTACCTGTTGCGCACGGCGCCGTCCGCCCGTCTGCTCGTCGCCGCCACCGCCCGCCGCGAGGAGCTCGACGAGGGCCACCCCCTCGCCGGCCTGGCCACGGGCCTGCAGGCGCTCGGGAGCTTCAGCGAGATCGAGCTCGGGCGGCTCGGCCGCGGCGACACGGCGCTGCTCGCCGAGCGCATCACGGGGGCGCCGCTTGATGCGGCCGAGCTTGAGCGCCTGTACGACGACAGCGAGGGCAACCCGCTCTTCGTGGTCGAGGCGCTGCAGCCCGATGCGCCGGCGGCGCCCAAGGTGCAGGCGGTGATCGCCGGCCGCCTGGCGCGCCTCTCGCCACCGGCCGCGGCCCTGGCCGGGGTCGCTGCGGCGATCGGGCGGGCATTCACCGCGGACGTGCTGGCCGCGGGCACTGGCCTGAACGATCAGGTATTCGTGTCTGCCCTGGACGAGCTGTGGCGCCGGGGGATCGTCCGCGCGCACGGCCCCAGCGCATACGACTTCAGCCATGGCCGGATCCGTGATGCCGCCTATGCCACGCTCAGCCCGCCGCGCAGACGCCAGGCACATCTGGCGGTCGCCCAGGCGCTCGAACGGAGCGAGGATGCTGCCCCGGCGGTGCTCGCGCTGCACTACGAGAACGCCGGCGCGACCGCCGAGGCCGTCCGCTGGTACGAGCGGGCGGCGGAAGCCGCCCAATGGCTCCACGCCCACGCCGAAGCGGTCCACGCGCTGGAGCGGGCGCTGGCGTTGTCCGAGGATCTGCCGCCGGGACAGAACACCGCCCAGCTCCAGCTCCGGTTGCTCACCGCGCTGCCCGCGCCGCTGCTGGCCGTGGAGGGCTACGCGTCCGAGCGGATATACCAGGTGCATACGCGCGCCCTGCAGTTCACCGGCCAGCTCGGCAGCGAGCCTGAGCCGCCGCTGCTCTGGTCGATGGCCTTGGGCGCTCTCACCCGCGGCGACTGGGGCGGCGGCCGCGGCTTCGGCGAGCGGCTGCGGGCGCGCGCCGAGCGCGATGATGACCAGGTCCTGTGGGTGGAGAGTGACTACATCCAGGGAATCGCCGCCTACTGGCCCGGCCGCCTGGCCGAGGCGCGCGGGCATTTCGAGGCCGCCATGGCGCGCTTCCAGCCGGCGCGCCGCCGCGCGCATGTGCTGCGCTACGGGCAGGACCCAGAGCTGGTCGTCCGGCTGCGGCTGGCCCACGCGCTTTGGCTCCTTGGCCACACCAGCGAGGCCGACCGCCAGCGTGACCTCGCCCTTGCGGCGGCAGAAGAGTCCACCCACACCTACAGCCGCGCAGTCGTCTCGGCGTGGGCCGCCATCCTCGCCATGGACCGCGGCGCCACCGCGGAATTCCGCCGCCACGCCCAGGCGCTGGGCCAATATGCGGCCGGCGACGCTCCCGCCCAGATCTCGTGGGCGGCGCAGGCGTTCGCAGGCCACGTCGATCTCCTTGAGGGCCGGATGGCCGCCGGGCTCACGCGGGTACGGGAGATCCGCGAGCAAGTGATGGGCAGCCGGGCGCCCGCGCCGGGCGTGCCCGGCGTCGCCACGCGCTTGCTGCTCCGGAGCTACGCGATCGCCGGCGAGCCCGAGGCCGGCCTGGCCCTGGCCGATGAGGCGCTCGGCATGGGCTGTGGCGCGGAGCTGTGGGAGGCCGAGATCAGGCGCCTGCGCGCTACCTTCCTGGCGGCGCTCGGCGCCCGGGCCGGCGAGGTCACGGCCGAGCTGGAGCGGGCGCTTGCGGTGGCGCGGCGCCAGCAGGCACAGGTGTTCGAGCAGCGGATCCGGGAAACGCTCGCGGAACGCTCCCTCAGCCACGGTGGTGCTCACCCATGACCGACCGAAGGGGGAACAATGAGCACCACCCAGCTAGCAGATGCGCTGCGCGAGGGGTTCTCGGGCCGGGTGCTGGAACCAGGGCAGCCCGGCTACGACGAGTCGCGCCTGCTCTTCAACCCGATGATCGACCGTCGGCCGGCCATGGTCGCCCGCTGCGCGACCACCGCCGACGTCGTGGCGGCCGTCAACACCGCCCGTGACAGCGGGCTCGTCGTGGCGGTCCGCTGCGGCGGCCATAGCTTCTCCGGGCTCAGCACCTGCGACGACGGGATGCAGATCGACCTGCGTGGCCTCAAGTCGATCACCGTGGACCCGGGCGCACGGACCGCCCGGGCCGGCGGTGGCGTGCTATGGGGCGAGTTCGACGCGGCCACCCAGGCGCACGGGCTCCATACCCCGGGCGGGCGCGTCACCACCACCGGGCTGGGCGGCTTCACTACCGGCGGCGGCTACGGCTGGACGTCCTGCAAGTACGGCCTGGCCTGCGACAACCTCGTCTCTGCGGAGGTCGTCCTGGCCGACGGCAGCGTGGTGCGGGCCAGCGAGGAGGAGCACCCCGACCTGTTCTGGGGCATCCGCGGCGGGGGCGGTAACTTCGGCATCGTTACCGAATTCGAGTTCCGCCTGCACCCGCTCGGCCTGATCGTTTTCGCCGGGCTGACGATGTTCCCGATCGGCCGGGCCGCGGACGTCCTGCGGCGCTGGCGCGACTGGGCCGACGCCGCGCCCGACGAGGTGGCCACCGGCTGCGCGGTGGTCAACGCGCCGCCCGAGCCGTTCGTCCCGCCGGAACTGCAGGGCAAGCCGGTGTTCGGCATCATCGCCCTCTACGCCGGGGACCCCGAGGCCGGCGCGGGCGCGCTCCAGCCGATCAAGGACCTTGGCCCCGCCGTCGACCACATCGGCCCGATGCCCTACACCGCCTTCCAGGCGGCACTCGACCCGCTCGCGCCATACGGCGGCGGCCGTTTCTATGCCCGTGGGGAGTACCTGCCCGGGCTCAGCGACGACGCGATCGAAACATACCTCGCCCACGCCCCCGATCTGGTCGCGCGCAGCCACCCGCTGAGCCAGATGATCATCTTCCGGACCGGGCAGGGCATCGCCACGGTTCCCGACGCCGCGACCGCGTTCTCTCACCGCGACGCCAACTATCTCTTCCACCCGATCACCGTCTGGGCGGACCCGGCCCACGACGGGCAGATGACCGCGGCCAGCCGCGCGTTCGCGGCCGCCATGCGGCCGTTCAGCACGGGCGCCGCGTACCTTAACTTCACGGCTGAGGCCGACCGGGTCCGCGACGCCTACGGCGACGGCAAGTACGCCCGCCTGGTGGCGCTCAAGGACGCTTACGACCCGGCCAACCTGTTCCGGCTCAACCAGAACATCCGGCCAAGCCACACCGCGGCGGAGCCCGCGCTTGCCTAGCCGCTCAAGCGGGGCGGACCACCCTGAGCCCGAGGCAGACCGCCTTGTGCCCTGGCACACGCGCCTCAGATTGCCTGAGTCCCGCCCGGCTGGCGCTGGCCGCCGGCGGCGGCGCGCCGGATGGTTTCGGCGAGCACGGAGGGGTCGGGGATGGCCTGGCGCGGATCGTCGGGCCAGCTCGCGACGATGCCGGCGGCCCAGGCTGCCCAGTCGCCGACCAGGAGGTAGAAGTCGGTGAGGAACCGGCTGGTGAGCTGGAGCACGGCGGCCCGTTCGGGGAACGGGCCGCCCCCCTCGGCGTACTGCTCGCCGATCGCCAGGCTTTCCTGGCTGCGGGCCCGCGCCCAGTCCTGGGCGGCGGCGAGGGTCGCCAGGACGTCGGCTGGGGTGCCCTGGTCGGCGAAGAAGACTTTGAGCAGCTGCTCGAACTCCAGTACCGGGCCCTGGCCGGGCTCAGCCAGCCAGCCACGCAGCGCGCGCCGCCCAGCCGCAGTGATGGCGTACACGGTCCGGGCGCGCCGACCGGTCGGTTCGATGGAGGAGCGGGCCAGCCCGTGGGCGACGAGCTTTTTCGGTTCCTCATACAGCTTGCTGACCGCCCGAGGCCAGACCCGCCCGAGAGAGCGGTCCATCTGCTGGGTCAGCTCGTAGCTGCTCCATGGCTTGATGGCCAGCAAGCCAAGAACCGCATAGGACGTAGTGGTGAGCGGAGACGTTGACATATTGCTCCCTTAGGGAGTATCAAGTTACTACCAAAGGGAGTATATCGGGAGGTGCGTGAGATGACACCGACCACGAGCGGCCTTCGGACAGACCCATCCAATGCCGAGCAGGCGGAGGCATGGGACGGCGGCGAAGGCGCTTACTGGGCGGCGCACGCGGGGCACTTCGATCGCTCTATCGCCGCCTACCACCTTCCCTTCCTCAAC
>Ga0126383_10001986_pt1 | contig 13002 bp, 6 predicted proteins | sample PanSoiMetPlot_35_FD_96882 | JGI IMG/M metagenome (GOLD analysis project Ga0126383, IMG submission 96882) | Tropical forest soil microbial communities from Panama - MetaG Plot_35 | ecosystem: Environmental > Terrestrial > Soil > Tropical forest > Bulk soil | place: Panama | collected 2016-02-17
GCCAGCTCCAGCACCGCCGTCACGCCCGAGGCGTCGTCGTCGGCGCCGTTATAAATCGCGTCCCCATTCACCGGATTCCCCACGCCCAGGTGATCGAGGTGCGCCGAAAACAGCACCGCCTTGTGTTCGAGCACGGGATCGCTCCCGCGAATCACCCCGAGCACATTCCAGGTGGAGAGCGGCTCCGGCTCGCTCATGGGAGCGCTGAAATGCATGGCCGTTCCCTCCGGCACTTTCGCCACTTGCGTCATGGCCTCGTCACTCAGTATCAGGATGGGTGTTCCACCGGTGCCCGCCGCTCTCGCTTCGCCCTGCAATTGAATGGTTCCCTGGAACAGCCGCTGGCTGACGGCCTGCCAATGCGCCCGATAGCGCGGACTCGCGGGAATCAAAATCACGCCTGCTCCGGCATCTGTGGCCTTCTGAATCTCTTGCTCGCTGATCCGGCCACCCGCCGCGGGCACGAGCAGCACGAAGGCTCCCTTCGGAACCGCGGCGCCCTGCTGCCATTTCACCAGCGGGCCTTGTCGATCGGTGGCGGCGCTCTCGAGAACCAGCATCTCGGCCCCATGCTTCCAGGCGATCTCCTGTCCTGCCAGGCTGTACGTCAACTGCGGCGCCGCCGCCGGTTTCCGTCTTTCGAGCGCCACCTTTTGCAGATAGCCGCCGCCGTCTCCGATCGGCTCCACGCCATACTGTTCGAGCTGCGCCGCGATATATGTTGCGGCCACCAGTTCGTCGTGCGTGGCGCTGCCCCGCCCGTTAAGCGCATCGGAGGCAAGGAAGTTCTCGTGCGCCCGAATGCAGGCCGCGCAGATACGTGGCATTGCCGGAGCCCGGCGGACTGCGGCCCGGGGAGCGGTCCGGGCGAAAAGAGAAAAGGAAAAGCAGGCGAAGGAGACAAAGCAGAGACGGGTGATTGCAGCCATGCGTGTGAACAGAGTATCCCCAACACCGGCTCTTGGCCGGGTACTCATATTTGACGCGCCTTTTGCGGCAAAGGTGGGATTCGACAACTGGCCAAATCCAATAGTCCTCAGGCAAAGCTCGCTCCCCGCATCCCGGAGGCAACCGCTGACTGCTGAGTGCAAAAGAAATCCCGCAAGCCTCGATCGCCTCCACGTTCTTACCCTATGCGCGCGCGTAGCGGCCAGTAGTACATTCGGGGATACGCCCCTCTTTCGGGAACCATCCTCTCTGCTACAATTTGACTGCGCCGCTGGCGGGGCGACAGGCCCGGCGGGGCTCCATCGGAATGCCAAGTATCAAGCGGAAACTTCAACTCCTGGGCGGGTTTGCAGTCTTGCTGTTTGTGGCCTCGGCCATCGGTTGCAGCGGCTTCTTCCAGGACCCGGTCCTGACCGGCCTCACCGTCGGACCGCAAAATCCCAATATTCAGCAGGGTACGACCCTGCAGATGAGTGCCATCGGCACCTATAATGACGGTAGCACCAAGACCCTGACCAGCAACGTCTTTTGGTCCAGCAGCAACACAGGGGTCGCGCCGATCACCTCTGGTGGCAGAGTCACGGGAGCGAGTTCGGGAACCGCCACCATCACTGCTTCCTCGGGAGCGGCCAGCAACACCTCCACCGTCACGGTTACGCTGATGAACGTGACCGGCATCATGCTGCAGCCAACGTCGCTTACCATCGCCCGCGGATCCAGCGGAACGATTATGGCGCTGGCCACGGTTTCCGGCATGTCCGGGACGGTGGACGTGTCGGCCACCTCGACCTGGGCGGTTACCGACAGCACGGGAGCCGTAGCGCAGAATATCAGCATTAGCAATCAACAGTCGCCGGCTACGGTGACAGTCAGCAGCGCTGCGACGGTGGGCACCTACACCATCACGGCCACCTACGCCGGAACCACGACCTTTACCCAGACGGCACGTTTGACCGTGAACTAGAGTTTGAATCGAGCCATCCTGCACCGCGGGGCGCCTCGCGCCGCTTCGTCTTTCCCTGCGACCGCCCGTTATGTTGCCCTGTGCCCGCCGCCACTCTTCCGCGCACACGGGGAGAAGCCGGGGTCCAGGAGGTGATCTCCATCGTCCAGGCGGCGGAGTGGACGAGAAATCGCTCCTTTTGCGAAATTATCTTATAGCTATTGTGGACAAAGTTATGACGTTTGAAAATACATGCTGCGCCGACACTCGCCCATTGGTTCGGGGGCGACGGGCGATGACGCCCGTCCTCACAGGGTCACTGGCTTTTTGGCGAACGGCCAAACGACGGACGGTCAATGACGAATGGCGAACGACCAACCTCCGATCCCTGCGCTATATTGTTCTTTAACCTGTGAAGACCATCCCCCGAGTCCTGCTTCTCTCCCTGCTGCTCGCCTCGACTGGTTGCGGCCGCGGTCGTGGCCGTCAGAAAGAATTCGTTTATGTCTCTGCTCCCCAGGTCATGCTGCGTGACCAGGTGGCGGCGGTGTACAGCAAGGTGGGCACGGTCAGGAACGGCGACCGCCTGCAGGTGCTCGACCGTGACCGGCGCTTCTTCAAAGTACGCACCGACGCCGGGGTCGAGGGTTGGGTCGAGCAGCGCAACGTAATTCCGGAGCAGGTGTTTGATCAACTGCAAATCTTGACCCGGCAGGAGCGGAACACTCCGGTGCAGGGTGCGGGCGTTACGCGCAACGACACCAACATTCACGTCTCCCCGGGACGCGATGCCGATCACCTCTACATCCTCACCTCGGGAACCAAGGTCGCATTGCTGAAGCGCGCCACGGCGGAAAAGAATCTGCCCGGCGGCGCGAAAACCGGCTCCGACCAGCCGGCCAAGCCGCTCGAAGACTGGTGGCTGATTCGCGATCCCGAGGGACACATGGGATGGGTTTTGAGCCGCATGATTGACGTGGACGTGCCGCTCGACATCGCGCAGTATGCCGAAGGCCAGCGCATTGTAGCCTCGTTCGTGCTCGACCAGGTCACGGACGGTGACAGGCAGGTGCCGCAGTATCTCATGCTGCTCAACGAGAACAAAGACGGCCTGCCCTTCGATTACAGCCAGATCCGCGTCTTCACCTGGAACGTGCGCAAGCACCGCTACGAGACCGCCTACCGTGAGCACAATCTGAAGGGCGTGCTGCCGGTGACACTCGGAAAGGAAAATTTTGACAAGGAAGGCATGTTGCCGGTGTTCGCGATTCGCGTGAAAGACGACAACGGCAACGTCAGCGAGAGGAAGTACAAGATGAATACCCCGATCGTGAAACGGGTGCTCGCGCCGGGGGAAGAACCAGCGAAACCGGCGGGGCGGAGGAAGAGAGGCTAGCCAGAAAAGCGAGTACCGCACCGAGTGAAGTTCTCCGCGGGTGTTGCGGCATCGATTTTCCGAACCTCCCGTCGCTCGGTGGATGACGCGTCCCCAGCTGAGCAGAGCCAAGAACTAAAAGTCAAAGGCCAAGAGGCTTTTGCTTACGAGTAGAATTCCGCGATCGCCCCGACCACCCACCGCTGTTCGTCTTCGGTAAGCTCTGGAAACATGGGCAGGGCCAGAACTTCGCGGGCGGCGCGCTCGGACTCGGGGAAGTCTCCTTCGCGGTAACCGAGATAGGCGAGCGAGGGTTGCAGGTGCAACGGGATGGGGTAGTAGACTTCGGTTCCGATCTTCCGTTCGGCGAGGAACTTACGCAGTTCGTCGCGACGCGCGGCGCGAATCACGTACTGATGGAATACGTGCTCAGCGGTAGAAGACGTCGCGAGTGGCTGAATGGGGCCGGTGCCTTTTGTCGAAAGCAGGCCGGCTTCGGCAAGCAGCAGGCTGTAACGCGCAGCGTGGGCGGCGCGCTGGCGATTCCAGGTTTCGATGTGCTCGAACTTCACCCGCAGCACCGCCGCCTGAATGGCGTCCATGCGCGCGTTCCAGCCAAATTCCTCATGCAGATAGCGGCGCGGGCTGCCGTGGTTGCGCAGGCGGCGCATGTGCTCTCCGCGCTCCCGATCGCGTGTGGTCGCCAGTCCGGCATCGCCATAAGCGCTCAGGTTCTTCGTAGGATAGAAGCTGAAAGCCGCGGTCACTCCCATCGATCCGGCCTTGCGGCCCCGCCATGCGCCGCCAATAGCCTGCGCGGCATCTTCGACCATGGCGAGCTGATGCTGATTCGCCAGGGCTCCGAGCGCGTCCATGTCGGCGCATTGCCCGTAGAGGTGAACGGGAACGAGCGCGCGTACGCGATGCGGGCCGCCGGAGCGCAAGTGGCGCTCGACGCTAACGGGATCGAGATTGAGAGTGCGCGGGTCGACATCGGCAAAAACCGGGCGCGCGCCGGCGCGCACGATGGAGCTGGCCGAGGCGAAAAAGCTGAAGGCCGTCGTGATAACCGCGTCTCCTGGCTGAACACCGGCGGCGGCCAGCGCGAGCCAGAGCGCGTCGGTGCCGGAGGCGCAACCGACGGCATCGGCGGATCCGGTAAACGCCGCGATTTCGTGCTCGAGCGCTTCGACTTCCTTTCCCAGAACGAATTGTTGTGAGGCACAAACCCGCTCAATGGCGGCCAGGATGGGCTCGCGGATCTGGGCATACTGCCGCTGCAAATCGAGCAGAGGAACGGAGTCAAGCTTCTTCGCGCCCAAGATTCGCGGCTTGGCGGACGACGGATTCATGGGGAAAGGGCCATGGTAACACTGGTTTGCGCGTTGGTCCTTAGGCTCCCGGAAGTAGCACTTGGCATTTCGTCAATCCGGGTCGGTGCCGACCGCAGAACAAAAACCTGACCGGGATGAGCGCCAAGTGCCAGTTCCTTAAGCCTGGAGCCTAGAGCCTGGAGCCTGGTCCCGACCTACGCGTCCCAAGCTGGATTTTGAAAATCGGCGGCGGAAGAGCGTCTTTGGCTAAGGCGTGGTTCCAGGCTTCCAGGTGCTCGCGGAGGGGGGCCAGACGAAGTCCACCGAAGACTTCCGGATAGGGTTCGAGGTTGCGAGTGGCGCGGGCGAGCAGGGAGCGGGCGCCGCGCTGATTTCCGCGACTGTGATGGTGCAGGCCGACGGCAATCTGGATGAGCGCTTGCAGGAATTTCTTCTCCGGGCCAGTCGACTCACGCCAAACATCCTCAAGCACTTCGTGGGCCGTAAAAAAGTCCGCTTGGTTGAACAACTTGATTCCCAGCAGGTAGTTCGATTGGGACACGCTTCCCATTTTGGCACACGAGCTACATGAATTCCGGGACGGCTCTACAGGATTTCATATAGGCTTTGCGGCAGGACCTCCAGATTTCAATAATCTGTTCGAAACGCCTTTGTAAGAGTCTGAAAACACACGGTGTTATGGATCTCTCCTTTGGTATCCGGCTTGCTTTCCTGATGTGCTCGTCGAAAAGCATCCGTACGCAAGCTGTGCAAAGCCGTTTTACTCATCCTGACTTTGAGAGTTCAACTACTTAGGAGACAGTCCATGGAATGTGCACTTCGTAAAGCCATGACTCGCTTCCTGCTGGTGTTCACCGTGTTGGGGCTGTTGGCCGGCACCATGTGGGCACAGGGCGGAACGGGCGAACTGACGGGTCTGGTGACAGATCCCTCGGGCGCTGTGATCGCGAATGCTCAGGTGACCCTGACCAATAGCGCGACTGGAGAAACGCGCACCACGGTAACCACCGCCGCCGGAACCTATCGCTTCCCGGCGCTGCCCGTGGTGGGCACCTATACCTTGGAGACATCTCCCAAGGGCTTCAGGGGCGCAAAGGTCGCGAACATTGTCGTCAGCGTCGGAACCATAGTGAACCAGGACGTGAAGTTGGAACTGGGCACAAGTGCAGAGCAGGTGACAGTTGAAGCCGGCGTGCAGCAGGTGCAAACGACAGAGTCGTCTATTTCGGATCTGGTCGATCGCCGGGTGTGGCAACAGATGCCGCTCGAAACCCGCGACCAGAACAACTTCATCAACTTGTTGGCTGGCGCTGCCCAAGGCAACATCGCGTTGTCTAACCTCAACGGCGGCACGGACCGCGGCGCAGCGGTCAACGGAACGCGCAGCGGCACCGGCAACTATCTGGTCGAAGGTTTCGACAACAACGATCAGGGCTTGGGTGGTGGCGGTTCCATCGGCGCCTCGACAGGCGGCGCGAACACCACGATCTCTCCGGACGCGATTCAGGAATACCGCGTTATTTCGCACAACTTCGCCGCCGAATACGGCATGGCGGGGGGGTTCGTGACCGACACGGTGCTGAAGAGCGGTACCAACAACTGGCACGGTTCGCTGTTCGAATACAACCGCGTGCAAGCGCTGGCGGCGAACAGCTTCTTCTCAAATCGCAACCACGTTCAGGATTCGCTGGTGCGAAACCAGTTTGGTGGTTCGATTGGCGGACCGATCATCAAGGACAAGACGTTCTTCTATTTCACCACCGAGTTTCGGCGCGATCGATCCAGTAATCCGCTGACGGGAACCGGAGTAACACCGGACTTCCTGAATTTTTATAACAGTGGTGGCTTCGAGACATTCATGGAGACCGACCCGGCCGGATTCTGCAATGCGTTGCTGGGAGGGAGTTGCCCGGGAGCTTTTTCGAACGAAGCAACTCTTGGGCCAATTGCGAACAGTCTGTTGTCCTCTCAGCCTTTGGCGCTGTGTACCCCGGGAGCTCGCAACTGCACGGCCTTAACCAATTCGGGAGCGCTCGGCGGAGGGTTGTACGTTGGCGGTTTGACTTACCCCGTGCCTGTCTTTGGAACCGTAACCGAGGGACAGAGAACGACCTTCGATCAGGCACGTTACACGGCAAAGATCGATCACAGGATCGGCAACAACGACAGCTTGAATGGTTCGTTCCTCTATGACAACGGGGACACAGTTCAGCAGTGGGCGGGTGGCGACTCCACCTTCGGTCCAGACCTTCCGAACCATGCGCGTGCGATGAACGCGGGAATCACGTGGTCACACACGTTCACTCCGACAGTGCTGAACCAGGCGCGCGTGTCCTACACACGTCACACCGCGAACTTCCCCGGCTCTGCGGCGCAAAATTCCGGCAAGATTCCTTCGATCATTACGTTCTTCGATCCGTGGAACCAGTCTCTGGGAAATGCCAGCAACCTGCCGCAGTTCTTCACCGAAAATCGCTTCGAGTACAGAGATGATCTCTCAGTGACTCACGGCAAACACAACTTTAAGGCGGGTGCGGAGTACAGCCGGACTCGGAACGGTTCGAGCTTCGAAGCTGACCTGAATGGTCAGTTCTACGCTTACGGTCTGCTGGATATCCTCTCGGACTTCAAGTTCGGACACGATTCGGACTTGGCAGCGTTCGGGTATCCATATTACGGTTCCTGGTATTACGCGCAGACGACCATCAACCCCACGGTCACCCCCGCGGTTCGCCCGGTTTACTACCGCGGATTCCGCGCGAACGAGTTTGCAGCCTATTTTCAGGACGACTGGCGGATTCATCCTCGCCTGACGCTCAACCTCGGTGTCCGTTGGGATTACTTCGGTCCACCACACAACTTCATCAGTGGACTGGACTCGAACTACTTCTCGGGCTCCCCGGTCGAGCCGACCTGTACCGTCAAGGATCCCTTGAACCCGACGACCACGGCCAGCGGCCCTTGCAACATTCAGAACCAGTACTACCCGGTTGGTAATCCAACGTTGCAAGCCTTTGCAAGCGGGGGACTCGCGGTGCGTAACGCCCAAATCTGGAACAAAGACACGAACAACTTTGCTCCCAGAATCGGTTTCTCGTATGACGTAACCGGTAGGCAGAAGCTCGTAGTGCGCGGTGGCTTCGGCATTGCGTATGACCGCATGTACAACAACATTTTCGAAAACATTCGGTTCAATCCGCCCTTCTTCTGCTTCTGCGCTACCGGCGCTTTCAGGACTGGAGTGCCCGGGGACGCAATCACGCAGGCTGGGCTTTACACGGTTCCGTTCCAGGACAGCAGCGTGGGTCTATTCAACAGCCCGACGCTATTTCCTACCGGGTTGCCAAAGACCTCGCCACGCGCCATCGATCAGAACCTGGTGACCGCCTATTACGAACAGACTAATTTCGGATTCCAATATGAGGTCGCCAAGGACCTGATCTGGGAGACGAACTACGTTGGAACGTTCGGGCGGAAACTCATCGGGATCAAGAACCTGAATACGTTCCCTGGACGCACCGCCGGTGGTTCGAACCCTGACAATCCATTCGTCGGGAACGGGGCGACGAACTCTACTAAGCGGCCCAACACGAACGTCAGCAACATCAACCTGCGTACCAACGGATTCGACTCGAACTACCACGCACTGCAGACCAGCCTTCGCAAGCGTTTCGCGAATGGCTTGTCGTTCGACGCGAATTACACCTATTCGAAGGCCTTGGACCAGATCAGTGACACGTTTACGCCTCGAGCTGTCAACGCAACGATCAACCCGACTGACAGTCTGCACCCCCGTCTCGATTATGGTCCGGCAGACTTCAACATCAAGCACCGGTTCGTAGTCAGCTCCAGTTACGATCTGCCGTTCTTCAAGACGAATCGGTGGATCGGCGGCTGGTCGGTCTCCGGGATTGTCACCGCCCAAAGTGGTGTTCCATTCTCGGTATTCGACGGTGCGTTTGATGCCAACCACAACGGGACATTCAATGACCGTGCGCAAGCCGTTATTACTCATGGCTTCTACACGAACACGAGTCCCGCTAATGGCTACATCAATGTTGGGACGCCCACGAGCCCGACGTTCCAAGACCTGACGTGCGCTGCGGCGCCTCTGTGCCAGGGAGTTGCCGACGGGCAGCTGCCTCGCGGCGTCTTCACCGGACCCAAGTATGTGGACGTCGACTTGAGCGTGGCCAAGCGGTTTAAAATCACTGAGAGCGCTGGCCTGACGTTACAAGGCAGCTTCTTCAACCTTTTCAACCATCCGAACTTCGCCATCCCGGATCAGAACCTTGTTGATCGGCTCATCGATCCGCAAACCGGTCTGTTTACGGGGAACTTTGGTAAGTCCACCTCGACGTTCACACCTGGACAGGGCGGAGCTCGTGTGACTCAGATCGCGTTGCGGTTTGACTTCTAAACTTCAACCGAGGCTGAAATAACTTTCAGGCCAGCCGCCAGGCTGGCCTGAAATTTTTTGCGGTTGACAGGCGTGGTCGGCAGTCTTCAGCTGGGCATGTTAGACTTTTCTATATCCTATGCGGGTGCTGCGGCGTGTCTGGGTTGTGTTTCTGTGGGTGCTGTGTGCGGCGGCCCAGTCCAGCAAGCCAGCGGTAAAGACCAGGGCTCCTTCCAAGAGAATTGATCCGAATATCATTCTCATCACGCTGGACACGACCCGCGCGGATCGCATGGGGTTTCTGGGCTCGGAGCGCGGTCTGACACTCAACCTTGACGAGCTGGCGAAACAGGGAGTGGTGTTTACCCGGGCTTATTCGCACGTGCCGCTTACGCCGCCATCGCACGCGACCATCCTTACCGGTACTTATCCGCAATTCAATCACGTCGACGATTTTGGATCCACGCTGGGTCCGGACGTTCCTTACCTGCCCGATATTCTTCACCACCGCGGATATCAAACAGCGGCGTTCGTGAGTTCCATCATTCTTGATCCGGTGCAGGGCTCGGGCCGGGGATTCGACCGCGGTTTCGACGTCTATAACGCAGGGTTTCACTTCCGCCGTCCCGGGGATGATCGCTATGAAGCTATCGAGCGGCGGGCCGGCGAAGTGGTGGCGCGGGCCGAGGCGTGGCTCGACAAACATCCCCGGGGACCGTTTTTCTTGTGGTTGCACTTCTACGATGCGCACGATCCCTACGATCCCCCGGAACCCTTTAAAGCGAAGTATGCCAGCGCTCCCTATGACGGCGAGATCGCCTATGTGGATTCGCAGCTAGGGAAGTTCCTGACAGAGTTGAAAGCCAAGGGACGATTCGATAACACCATGATTGCCGTTATGGCGGATCACGGAGAGGCGCTGGGAGATCATGGTGAAACGGCACATGGTGTCTTCCTGTATGACGAGACCATTCACGTGCCGCTGCTGATCAAGTTGCCAGGCGCGCGGGATGCCGGCAAGCGGGTCGAGAGCCGTACCGGACTGGTGGATGTCGCTCCGACCGTCCTGCAGACGGCCGGACTCGTGCCAGCGAAAGAAATGCAGGGGACATCGTTGCTGTCGGAGATGGCTACGGGGGCAGCCGGGCGAGACCGGCCGGCATTTGCGGAAACGGACTATCCGCGAAAGGCGTTTGGGTGGAGTTCGCTGCGAGCGTGGCGGACAGGGAAGTATCTGCTGATCGAGGCGCCGCGCAAGGAGTTGTACGATCAGTCGACAGACCCGAAGGCGACGCAGAATCTTGCCACCAGTTCCACTGCCGTCGCTGACACGTTAACCAGCCAGATCGATGCTTTTCGCGCCAAGACCAGCAGCATGGGATCGGGAGAAAAGGGTCCAGTGGATCCCGAGGCCCAGGAAAAACTGGCGGCGCTGGGTTATGTCGCCACCGACAACGACATCAAGGTTGGACCGGGCATTCCCGATACTCACGCCGATCCGAAAGATAAGGTGGAAATCGTCAACCTGCTGCATGATGCGATTCTGGATGCGGAGGAAACACGCTTTGAGGACGCCATCCCGCTGCTGAAGCAGGTCCTGGCCAAGGAGCCGGGCATTCCGGTGGCTTATACGCAACTGGGAGCGGCGTACACCTGGACCAAACAGTATCAGGAAGCGATTCCTGTCCTTAGGAAAGCTTTGGAGCTGCGATCGGATGGGCTGATGACCCACTATGAGCTGGCTCTATCGCTTTCCGAAATGGGAGATTGGACCGGAGCCCTGCCGCACTTTGAGGAGGCAAGCAAGAAATCTCCCAAGTGGGCAGCGCTGCATTTTTCCCTGGCTGCGGCTTACGCGCGGTTGGATCGCGCGGGCGATGCGCGGCGGGAGCTGGAGACCACGCTGAAGCTGGAGCCGGACAACTATCGTGCCAACCTGGTGTTGGGGCGCATGCTTACCCTCGACGGCAAGTTGGCGGAGGCCTTGCCCAGACTGAAGAAAGCGGTTAAAGCTGATCCCAAATCTCCTGATGCACACAGATTCTTGGCTGACGCCTACGGGCGCATGGGGCAGATCGATATCGCCAGGAAAGAGGCGGCTGAGGCGGAGCGGTTGAAGCAGGAGAGCAGTCCTTAGTCGCGGGTGTTCAGTCGTCGGCAGGAGCTTTTTCCGGAGCGGATCAGCCCAGGAGCTTTTTCCGGAGCGGATCAGCCAACGGAGCCGAGCTGCGTCTCTGCGGCGGTTCTGAATCTGAAGTCTAAAGGGAGGGATGCTTCGACTCCGCCCGGCGTTATCGAATTTGCGCGGCCTTTTCTCTTTCTTTCCTGGCGTCTTCAGTGCGGTTCAGGTGGTCATAGCTTTCCGCTAACATACGGTGGGCTTCGGCGAACAGCGGCAGGCGGGTGGCAGCAATTTCCAGGTGGACGGCGGCGGTCTTGTAATCTCCGATCTTCAACAGCGTGCTCCCCATGTAAAAATGCGCCCAGGCGGAGTCGGGTTGAAGCTCTATGGCTTTGTGCAAATGTTCGACTGCCTGGGGATAGTGTTGTTGGAGGGCGAGCGCGACTCCGAGCGCGTACTGCGCGAGGTAGAAGTTGGGTTGAGATTTCACCACCGGATCGAGGGCTGCTACCGCCCTGTCGGCTGAGCCGCTATCCACCGCGGCCAATCCTTCTTGAACTCTGTTGGCGAGGGCGATTCCGTCTTTGGGATCTGTTCCCGAGGCGGCGGTATTTCCGCTCGCGGATTTCTCGAGGCCGACGTATCCGAGGGAAGCCAGCTTTTGCATTTCACTCGAACTGAGTTCGGCGGTTTTTCCCCCCTGCGTGAAGTGGCGATCGAAAGAGTCGAGCTGGGCGGCGATGGTTTCAAGCGTGGCTTTTGAAGTGGCCGCCAGGTTCTTCTTCGCGTCGGGATCGGTTGTCAGGTCGTATAGCTCAGGTTTTGGGGCGCGGATGTAGAGATATTTTCCGGCGCGCCAGGATTCGAGGGGACTCCAGCCGAAGCCGCGCTGGGGGAAGTCGGTGCGGGCATAAACCGGCTGGTCGGGAGCCGAGGCGGCGCGGGCGATGCGGAGAAGGGATTGTCCCTGCATCTGCGAGGGAACGGGAGCGCCGGCGACTTCAAGGATCGTGGGGGCGACATCGACCAGACCGACGCGCGCCTGCACGCGCTTGGCGGGCTGGTTGCCCGGCAGCTTCACGAGCAGCGGGACGTGAATGGTTTCGTCATAGAGGAAGACACCGTGGGTGTCTTCTCCGTGGGCACCGAGACTCTGGCCGTGGTCGGCGGCGACGACGATCAGCGCATCGTCGAAGAGTTTCTGAGTCTTGAGGGCGGCGATCAGCCGGGCGATCGCGGCGTCGGTGGTGGCGATGGCAGTGTCATAAGAGGCGGCCGAGGCGGCCTGCGGGTCGACGAGGTGAATCCAGAGAAACAGGGGCATGGGGCCGGGTTTGGCCAGCCAGGAAAGGGCACGATCCGTAACTTGCGCGGCGTGGCGCAGGGTCGCGGGGGCGCGGTTTTCGCCAGGCTGGGGAGGATGGAAGCCGGCGTCGTAGAGGCTGAATCCACGGCCGAAGCCGGGAGCGAGACCGTTGCGGGGATCGAGGGCGAGGGAACCGACAAAGGCTGCCGTGCGGTATCCCTGGGCACGGAGCAGGTCAGGCAAGTATGGGAGCGAGGGAGATATTGCGGCAGCGAGCTCGTTTACCTGATGCGTTTGGGGATAGGTTCCCGTCAGCAGCGTGGCGTGAGAGACGACGGTCAGTGGAGCCTGGGCGTAGGCGCGCTCGAAGACGAGGCTGTCTTTGGCCAAGGCATCGAGGGCAGGAGTCTTGGCGTGTCCGCCGAGAAAGGCCACGCGATCAGCGCGAGTTGAATCGAGAGTGATGAGAATGATGTTGGGCTTCGCGGCGGCGTGGGCCAGGGCTGGGATCAGGATGAGCAATGAGACGAGAGCGCGACGGAACATGAGATTCAGTGTAACGGGTGCGGGGGACA
>Ga0126383_10001989_pt1 | contig 12992 bp, 10 predicted proteins | sample PanSoiMetPlot_35_FD_96882 | JGI IMG/M metagenome (GOLD analysis project Ga0126383, IMG submission 96882) | Tropical forest soil microbial communities from Panama - MetaG Plot_35 | ecosystem: Environmental > Terrestrial > Soil > Tropical forest > Bulk soil | place: Panama | collected 2016-02-17
ATGGCGGCGGTGCGCCCGGTGGATTTCGATTCGCCGTGCGACGTGCTCTCGACGCTCGACGACTATTTCGCGGAGACGTCCGGCTACGCGGGCGCGTCGGCTTTCAACTACGCCGAATATCTCGCGCTCTGTCCGTGATTTAAGTCAGCCGTCTCGTCGCAATGCTGAGCCGAAGAGATCAGCTGAGCGACGGCGGACGGTTCGAGTGCCAGACTGCCTTGGTACGGCTCTTCTTCGCTGGAGTTAGAAGTTTTGGGTTATCGAGGATCTTCTGCAGCTCCGCCGGCGGATCGCCATCCGCTGCCCTGCGCATGTCGCCGCCCTCGTCGCGCGCGATTTCCACCAGCAATCGGTTGCTAACTGCTGAACGCGAGGCGAGCTCGGTGATGTCCTCGGTGCTCGCCCACTCGTCTCGGTGTTTGATCAGCAGCCAAGCTGGCTTGCTGTCGCCGGGGCGCCCGCGCGTGCGCACCAGCACCCATGAGCCCTTGAGCTTCTTTCCGTTCAGCGAGAACTTGAGCTCTCCTCTTTTAAGTGCGGCATCGACGTCTGGCGTTTCCGGGGTCCACGTCCCTCGGTCCCAGATCATGACCGTGCCACCACCGTACTCGCCGGCCGGGATGATGCCCTCGAACTCGTTGTATTCGATGGGGTGGTCTTCGACCTGCATTGCGAGCCGTTTGACCGTGGGGTCGTAACTCGGCCCCTTCGGCACGGCCCAAGAGAGCATCACCCCTTTCCATTCGAGGCGAAAGTCATAGTGCAAGGCCGTCGCGCGGTGTTTTTGTACTACAAACGCAAGCTTGCTCTTCGTCGCTCGAGTCGAACGGTCCTTGCCTTTAGGCTCGGGGCTGACGTCGAAGCGGCGCTTCTTTCGGTACTCGGTCAGGGCCATGGCTCACCGACGACATACGCTCTGGCAGGCGCAATCACAACGCTCGCGCGCAATACCCCAGGCCTGTTATCGATAGGGCCATGGCGCAAGGGCTGTTTTCGGGCATCTCGCTCTCCCGCGGGGTAGCGCGTGGGACCGCGTACGTTCTAGCGACGGCGGCGGAATATGCCGCTCCAATGCTAACGATCTCCGAGCAAGACGCTCCGGGGGAGATCGAGCGCTTGCAAGGCGCCTTGGCAGAGGCGCTCTCGCAGCTTTCGGCTTTACAGCGCGGTGTCAAGAAAAGACTGGGCGCCGATGCCGCCGAGATCTTCACCGCGCAGGTCCTCATAGTTCAGGATCCTCATTTCTTGGAAAAGATGTCCAAGCTGATCCGGGGCAAGCGAATTAATGCCGAGGCGGCTCTGGCTGAGGTGATTGAGAAATACTCGCGAGCGATGAGCGAAGTGCGCGATGAGTACCTGCGCGAGCGAGGCGCGGACATTCGGGACCTTGGGCGGCGCATCCTCGCCCTGCTAATCAAGCACCAATCGACGGACGCGCTGGCCATTCCAGACGGATCGATCGTCGTGGCAGACGAGCTTCTGCCGTCGCTGACTGCATCTCTTGAGGCGGGCAGAGTACGAGCTTTTGTCACTGAACGCGGCGGAAGAACTTCGCACGCGGCAATCCTCGCCCGTACCAACGGGATCCCCGCAGTCAGTGGAATCAAGGGCGCGCCGGTGGAGATCAGGACCGGTGATTGCCTAGTGGTGGATGCCATTTCCGGCGCAGTTATCGTCAATCCCAAGCCGGCGGTGGTGCGTGAATACGACAAAGTGGAGGCGGAGTTCGACGCCTACCGGACTTCGCTCAAAAGCGTTCTCGATCTTCCCGCATGCACCAAGGACGGCGCGACCGTGGCGCTCATGGCAAACATCGGAAAGCTCGCCGACGCGGAAGCCGCGCTGCTGTTCAAAGCCGAAGGCGTAGGCCTGTACCGCACCGAGTTTTCATTTCTCATTCGATCCAGGCTGCCTAACGAAGACGAGCAGTACACCGCCTGGAAGAAGGTGGCGGATCGGCTCCAGCCGCGTCCGGTGGTTTTCCGGGTCCTCGACATTGGGGCGGACAAGGTCCTGCCTTTCCTGCCGCTGCCCCGCGCCGCCAATCCGTCGCTCTCCCGGCGTGGAATCCGCCTGATGCTGGCGCACCCAGAGATTTTGAGAACTCAGCTTCGCGCTCTACTCCGCCTCAGCGCCACCCATCCCGTCTCCATCCTGCTGCCGATGGTGGGGGCGGTGGAAGAAGCTGCCGCCGCGCGACAGATTCTCGATCAAGCCAAAGATCAGCTCCGGCAAGAAGGCCAGCAGTTCAATCCCGACGTCCCGCTGGGAGCGATGATCGAGACCCCCGCGGCCGCGCTGATTGTCCATCGACTGTCGCAACTGGTGGACTTCTTCAGCCTCGGCACCAACGACCTCGTTCAATACATGTTGGCCGCCGATCGCCAGGATCCGGAAATGGCGCCCTACTATGATCCGCTCCATCCCGCGGTGCTCTCCACGCTTCGCAGGTTGGTGGAAGACGCTCGCGCTGCCGGAAGACAGATTTCCATCTGCGGGGACATGGCGGGCGATCCACTGTATGCGGAATTGCTGCTCGGCCTGGGCCTGCGCAGCTTCAGCGTCGCGCCGGGGGAAATTTTGGAGCTCAAGAATGCGGTGCGCTCGGTGGATTCGAGGGAAGCGGCGAAGGTGGCCGAACGAGCGCTGCAATGCGGCACTGCTGCCGAGGTGGCCGCGTTGATCAAATCCAGGACCGACACGACCTTGGGGTCCAGTGCCGGAGGTAAAGCGCTGGCAACCAGCTCCTAGCGGTGCCTCATGTTGAAGATATTTGGCGAGGGGTTTAACCTGGATGCCAAAGTGTGGAATCGCGCCATCACCCTCGGTTTCACGATCGCGCTCGCGATCGGGCTCTCTGCTCCTGCTGTGGCACGGATCGAGTGCGTCGCGATGGGCTCCAACTGCGACCAACCCTGCCCCGATTGCCCCAAGCGCGAGTTGCCACAATCACCCGCCGTCAAGGCTGTCTGCTGTGAAATTCGAGCAGCGCCGGCGTGCCAACCGGGTGAGGCGCTGGAGCGCAAAGTTTTCCCAAACCCGCTTCCGGGCCTGCCTTCGGTCCCGGTTCGGGAGTTAGTTGCTCCGGCGGATGCACCCCGGTCGATTCTCGCCGTCGCCCGCAATTCCCCTCCTCCGAGCCAGCTAAACCGGCCGCTGCTGCGCTGAGTCCTTCGCAAGCCTGACGGAAGCCCACGTCCGAGGTGCGCCATCAGCGCGTCAACCTCGGCAAACGCTTCGTCACCGCGCCTCGAAATGTCGCCTGCGAGAGCAGGCGCGCTTCGGCGCTGAGCTGCGGCTCGACTCACCACAGTGCTCGGTCTCGTTCGACGAGGAGGTCTTTCATGCTTGCCGTATTTGTGTCGCTATCAATCGCCGCAACAGCGCCGCTTCGATTGGCTGAATTGCTGAAGGAAGCGCGCGAGAAAAACCCAGACGTCAGAGCTGCGGAGCTCCGCGCCCAGGCGGCGAACGCAGCGGTTTCTCCCAGCGGAGCGCTCGATGACCCGACGCTGATGCTTCAGCTTTGGAACGCGCCGATCGATTTTTCAACCGTTCCGGTAATGCTTCAGCTGTCGCAATCCATTCCCCTGGGGGGTAAGCGGGAAATTCGACGCGAGACATCCGCCGCGGAGTCCCGCGCAGCAAGCGCCAATGCCGCGGCACAGAAACGGGACGTTCAAGCGTTAGTCGCCAAGGCGTACTTCGACCTCTACCTGGCCGAGCGGACCGCGGAGGTGGATGACGAAATTGAGAAGACGCTTCAGACGCTCTTGAACGCAGCGCTGGCGCGAGTCCGCACCGGCACCACGCAGCAAGTGGAAGCGCTGAAGGTGCAAAGCGCGATCATCCAGACCCAGTCCGCGCGCGAGATTGCCCGTCAGCAAGCGGTTTCCGCGCGAGCGCGCCTGGGGGCACTCTTGAGTCGAGCCCCGGGGGAGCTCGTTGGGCCAACGACGGCGCCCGGCGTCCTGCCATCCCTTCCCCTGCCGGAGGAGCTCGAGCAACGCGCCCTGCGCGAGCGACCGGAGCTTCGCGCGGCGGCAGCGACGATTGAGGGCGCGAACGGCCGCGCAGCTCTGGCGCGGGCGGAAAAAGTCCCCGACCTGGGCGTCTTCGCCGCCGAGATGCATTCCTTTGGGATGCAAGGAGTCAGCGACTTCATCTTTGCCGGCGTGCAAATAAATCTCCCCATCTTCTCCGGGAGCAAGAACGACCCACGCATCGCCGCCGCGCGAGCTCAAGCGGAGGCTGAGCGCGAAGCCGAACGCGGGCTGAGGAGCAAGATCGCCTCGGATGTTGCCGAGGCCTATGCGCAAGTGCGCACCGAAGAGAAAGTAGTCGCCCTTCATCACCAGCTGATCCCCATCACTCGGCAAGCCTTGGAGAGTGCAGCGGCCGGTTACGGCGTGGGCCGAACTGATTTTCTGATCGTGCTCGACACGCTCCGCGAGCTCCAGTCCCACGAGTTGGAGCTCGCCATGCACCTGGCCGCGTATGAGCAGCGGCTCGCAGACTTGGAACACGCAGTAGGCGCAGACCTGGGGCTCGTTGAGGCTTCGGAGGCTGGACATGCAGACCAACACTTATAGGAAGGTGATTCCCCTCGGACTGCTGCTGGCGCTCGCTCTCGGCGCCTGCAGCAAGCCGAAGACTGAGACGCTCGCAGCGGGGGATCTCCAAGTGCAGGTCGGCATCTCCCCGGATCCGCCGACCGCCGGCGAAAATCGCCTCTTGCTCTCGATCCGCGACGCTCAAGGCAGTCCGATCGACGGGGCAATCATCGACCTCGTTTACGACATGCCGGCGATGGGCTCGATGCCGCAGATGAAGGGAGGCGGACAAGCGCACGCGAGGGGCGACGGCAAGTACGAAGTCACCTATCCGCTTGCGATGCTCGGCGACTGGACGCTCATCGTGCGCATCCAGGCCGCCGGTCATTCGCCGGCCGAAATCCGGATGAAGGTTGCGCCGCCGCACAAGGGCTTCTCCGTCGAAAGGCGCGGGGCCGCCCCTGGAGAGAGAGGCTTGGCGACTGCCGCTGGCGACGGCGGACCCCTTCTCGAAGTTTCCCCCGAGCGTCAGCAGCTCATCGGGGTCACCTACGCAACGGTGGAGCGTCGCCCGCTCTCGCTGGCGCTGCGTTCCACCGGCCGCGTCGACATCGATGAATCGCAGCTCTCCGATGTGACGCTCAAGTACGAGGCGTACATCGAAAAACTCTACGTTTCCCACACAGGTCAAGCGGTCAAAAAAGGCGAGTCACTCCTTACGCTCTACAGCCCCGAATTGCTCGCTGCGGAACAAGACTTGCTCGTCGCCCGGCGAAATCTCGCTCTAGGGACCGCGGGCTCATCGGAGCTGGCCAAGGCAGCAGAGGAACGGCTCCGTCTCTGGAATCTCAGCCCGGAGCAGCTCAAGCGCCTTGAGCAGAGCGCCTCTGCTGAGCCGCGCGTGACCGTCGTCTCTCCGGCGTCCGGCGTAGTGCTTGAAAAGAATGTGATCGAGGGGGCGAGAGCCATGGCGGGGACGACGCTTTACCGCATTGGAAACCTCGGCCGCATTTGGATCATCGCGCAAATGGACGAATGGGACGCTCCGCATCTGGCGGTCGGGCAGCCGGCGACGATGTCGGTCCCCGCCCTTTCCGGGCAGACCTGGCGCGGGCAGGTGTCCTTCATCTACCCGACGGTCGACGACAAGACGCGCTCGGTGCGAGCGAGGCTGGCCTTCGAAAACCCTGGCTTGCTGCTCAAGCCGGGGATGTTTGTGGATGTGACCATCGATGTGCCCCTGGGGGTCCGTCTCGCCGCCCCCGACAACGCGCTGCTCGCGTCCGGCGAGCACTGGTATGCGTTCGTCGAGCGAGCGCCCGGCAAGCTTCAGCCCGTCGAAGTGCAGGTGGGAGCGCGCGCGGGCGACTTTCGCGAAGTACGCGCCGGCTTGGCCGAAGGAGACCGCGTCGCCACCGGGGCGACTTTCCTGCTGTCGAGCGAAGCGCAGCTTCGCAATTCACTTCCGCGATGGAGTGCCCCGTGATTGCGAAAGTCATTGGCTGGTGCTCTGAGCACCGGTGGTTGACGCTCTTGCTGGTAGGAATCGCGTTCGCGGGCGGCGTCTGGTCCCTACGGCGCAGCGCGCTGGATGCCCTCCCCGATCTCTCGGACGTGCAAGTCATCGTCTTCACCGAGTGGCCGGGCCGGTCGCCAGACTTAGTCGAGGACAACGTTACCTACCCGATCATTACTTCGCTGTTGGGAGCGCCTCGGGTGGCGGCGGTGCGCGGCCAGTCGATGTTCGGGATGTCCTTCGTCAACGTCATCTTTCAAGACGGGACGGACCTCTATTGGGCTCGCAGCCGCGTCCTCGAGCTACTCGCTACCGTCGGGGGAAAACTTCCGGCGGGCGTGACGCCTACGCTGGGTCCGGATGCTACGGGCGTCGGTTGGGTCTTCGAATATGTCCTGGTCGACAAGAGCGGGAAGAACGACCTCTCCGCGCTCCAATCGCTCCAGGATTGGAACCTGCGCTACGCGCTGCAAAGCATTCCAGGTGTAGCCGAGGTGGCGAGCGTCGGCGGCTTCGTCAAGGAGTACCAGGTGAGCTTAGACCCGAACCGGCTCGTCGCCTATCGCGTCTCGTTGAAGCAGGTGCTGGATGCAGTGCGCGCCTCCAACGCCGACGTCGGCGGACGGATTCTGGAGATTTCAGGTGCCGAGCACTACGTCCGAGGTCGCGGCTACGTGAAGCGCGCCTCCGATTTAGAGAGAGTGGTCCTTGGGGAAAGTAACGGAACGCCGATCACCATTCGAGACGTCGGGACCGTTCGCCTCGGCCCTGCGCTAAGGCGAGGACTGGCGGAGCTCGACGGAGAAGGCGAGACGGTGGGTGCCGTCGTCATCGCCCGTTCCGGCGTCAATGCGCTCGAAGTCATCGATGCGGTGAAGGCGCGGCTGCAAGAGATTGCGCCGAGCCTCCCCCCGGGCGTTCAGGTCGTCACCACCTACGACCGATCCACTCTCATTCGCGCCAGCATTGCCACACTGCGACGGACGCTGATTGAAGAGCTGATCGTCGTCAGCTTGGTCATCCTCGTTTTCCTGCTTCACGTGCGGAGCACCCTCATCCCGGCGTTGCTTTTGCCAATCGCCGTACTGCTCGCGTTCATCCCAATGAAGCTGATGGGCCTGACCGCGAACATCATGTCCCTGGGTGGAATCGCGATTGCCATAGGCGCGATGGTCGATGCGGCGATCATCGTAGTTGAAAACGTCCACAAGCGACTGGAGCGATGGGAGGCCGAAGGCAAAATCGAACCGCGCGCGCAAGTTCTCGTTTCGGCGCTTCAAGAAGTTGGCCGTCCGATTTTCTTTTCGCTCCTCGTCATCACCGTCGGCTTTCTCCCGGTGTTTACACTCGAGGGCACCGAAGGCCGCCTCTTCGCTCCGCTTGCCTATACCAAGACCTTTTCAATGGCCTTCGCAGCGCTCCTCTCGATCACCCTGGTTCCGGCGATCGCTGCCCTCTTCATTCGAGGAAGAATCCGAACCGAGGCGGAAAATCCGATCTCGCGAGCGCTCGACCGCGTCTACGATCCGATCTGTCGCTTCGCCCTGCGCTTCCGTTGGCCGATTATCGCCGGCGCCATCCTGCTTGTGTTGGCGACAATTCCGATCGTGCGGCGCCTCGGCAGCGAGTTCATGCCTCCGCTCAACGAAGGCTCGCTGCTGTACATGCCGACCTCGGTACCCGGGATGAGCGACGCCACCGCGCGAGACGTCATCCAGCGGATGGACCAAGTGCTGCGCCGGTTCCCGGAAGTAGAGCGCGTCTTTGGCAAGGCCGGTCGCTTCGAAACCGCGACCGATCCTGCGCCGCTCTCGATGTTCGAGACGGTGGTCACCCTCAAGCCTCCGGAGCAGTGGCCTGCAGGTGAGACCTGGGATGATTTGGTGAGAAAGCTCGATGAGGCGATGCAGTTTCCGGGAATGCCCAATATCTGGTGGATGCCCATCCAGACGCGGACGGAGATGCTTGCCACGGGTGTCCGCAGTCCGCTGGGCATTGAGGTGATGGGGCCTGACGTGGACGTGATTGGTCGCATCGGCCGAGAAATTGAAGCAACCCTCCAAAAAGTGCCCGGCACGCGAAGCGTCTTTTCGGAACGAGTGGAGGGGGGCTACTTCTTGGACTTCGATATCAGCCGCAACCAAGCCGGTCGATACGGTTTGAATGTGATGGATGTGCAAGAAGCGGTGGAGACCGCCATCGGCGGCCAAACCGTCGCCACGGCTGTAGAAGGCCGCGAGCGGTACCCAATCACCGTGCGGTACGCCCGGGATTTTCGATCCGACCTCGAGTCGCTTGGCCGAGTCCGCGTGGTGACCCCCGACGGCGCACAGGTTGCGCTTGGGGAGCTTGCCGATTTGCGCTTGCGAACGGGTCCTTCGATGCTGCGGGACGAGGGTGGCTCGCTCGCGGCGTATGTGTTTGTCGACACGTCCCGCCCGATCGCCGACTACGTTCGCGACGCGAAGCAGGCAGTCGCGCAGCAGGTGAAGCTCCCGCCCGGGTATCGCCTCGACTGGGCAGGTCAATACCGGTATCTCGAGCGTGCCAAAGAGCGACTTTCGATTGTTGTCCCACTGACCCTCCTGATCATTTTCTTGCTGCTCTTTTTCAATTCGGGCAGTGCCGCGGAGGCGATTCTCGTGATGCTGGCGGTGCCCTTCTCCCTCGTCGGCGCTTTCTGGTTGCTTTGGCTCCTTGGCTACAACCTTTCCGTGGCGGTCTGGGTTGGCCTCATTGCGTTGGCGGGGCTCGATGCGGAGACGGGCATTGTCATGCTGTTGTACCTGGACCTCGCGTGGCGCGAGCGCAAGCCTCAAACTCGTGCTGAGGCAAGGGAGGCAATTCTGCACGGCGCCGTGAAGCGCATTCGTCCGAAGGTAATGACCGTCGCCACCATTTTGGCGGGGCTCGTTCCCGTGTTGTGGTCGCACGGAACCGGTGCGGACGTGATGAAGCGAATCGCCGCGCCGATGGTCGGTGGAGTGATCACCTCGGCCCTGCTCGAATTGGCCGTCTACCCCGCGCTCTACATGGTCTGGAAGGGACGGCGACTCGCCGAGAATTAGCTCTGATCACGCGCCGCCCCTGTCGACGCTCCGTCCCAAGCACGCTTTGCGCACCTGAGCGCGCCGGCTTCGGTTCGTCGTCAGCGATGCCGACGCCGCAAGGACTCCCAGCTTCCGTCCACCGTCCAACCGCCGTCGACTGTGAGCGCGTGCCCGTTGATGAAGCCGCTCTGTGACTCATCCGCAAGAAAAGCAATCGCGAATGAAATGTCGTCCGGCGTCGCGAACCGGGCCATCGGCACTCGGCCGATGATGTCGGCGTCCGTGTAACTGCCACCGGCTTGGTCGGCCACGTCCATCTCGGTCTTGACCCAGGCCGGGCAAACCGCATTCACGCGCACGCCGCGCCCGCCCCACTCTGCTGCAAGCGTTCGCGTCAGGCCGATCAATCCGTGCTTCGAAGCGTTGTACGCCGCCCGGTCCGCAATACCGACGAGCCCGGCTACAGACGAGACGTTGATGATGCAGCCTTGCTTCGCGGCCAGCATCTTCGCGCCAAATGCCTTCGCGAGTAAGAATGGCGCGACGAGATTGACTTCCAGCACACGGCGATAGTCGTCTCCCGAAATGCTTTCTGCGGGAGCGATAAAACTGATCCCCGCGTTGTTAACCAGTACGTCCGTTCGACCCCAGAGATCGTACACGCGGCGAACGAATCCTTCGACGATCGACTCGTCGGCGATGTTCCCCACGTAGCCAATTGCCTCGCCCCCACGAGACTGAACGGAGTGAATAGTATCCTCGGGCATGCGCAAGTCGTTGAGCGCCAGTCGGTATCCCCGCTCTGCCAAGACCTCGGCCACCCTGCGGCCGATTCCCTGCGCTGCCCCAGTCACCGCCGCTGTCCTCTTTCCTTGGTTCAAATTGCCTCCGAGGGCTTTGACCTATCACGTGAATCGCTCCAAGTGCGAAGCAGTCGAACGGCTTGATGAGCTCGCCTGCATTGGCGCCTTGCTCCTCGCTGCCGCAAGCCTAGCCACGCAGCGGTGAGTGTTGATTACGCCGCTTCGATGGGCAGACGGCGCACTCGCTTCCCCCTGGCGATCGAGGCCGCATTCGCCACGCCGCGATGATAGGAGGGACACCGATTCCTCCGGGCGTGTCCGTGCTCGGCACGATCTGTACCTCGATCTCCGGCGTCTCGTTGATCCTCATCATCCGGTAGTTGTGGAAGTTGCTCTGCTGGACGCGTCCTTTGTCGATTGTAATCTGCCCGTACAGAGCGGCGGTGGCCCCGAAGACGACGGCGCCCTGCATTTGCGCTTCCCGTTTCGGGATTGACGACTTGGCCGCAATCCACTGCGCAGGCGACTTGGATCGGTGTCAGGGGGACACGAGCGAGGATGAAAGGGACTGAATGCCTCGCTCGCCCATTCATCACTGTCACAGGCCCTTTCGCACCGGCGATTTGTCCTCGGCACATGCGCGGGGCTAAATTCTTGCGCCTCACGTCGCCGCGGAGCACCAAACCGGTTTTAAATGACTCTCATCCAAACTGCCCCCGGCGCGAATCGCCGCTCATTCGAACGAGGTGAGCTATCGTCCGCAACGTCGAGGCGCGGTCATTGGACGGCCCGCGAGATAGCGATCATTTTTGGCGCATGGACCCTGATCGCGCTGCTGTCGGCGTTCCACATGATTCTGTATCGCCTTTACCTCGGACAAACTGCCGTTTGGACGCGTGAGCTCGGCCTTTCTCTTGCCGACTGGTACACCTGCGCCGCGTTGACACCGCTTTTCCTTTGGCTGGTTCGGACGTGGCCGCTCGGTAGAGGTTTGCGCTGGACCCGGGTGTTGTTTTATCTGGGCGCGATCGCGGTCTTGGTGGCCCTGAAATACCTGCTCTACTATCCCATCCGAGTTCACTTCTTCCCCAGCTCCGACTTCACGCTGAAGAGCGTGTTGATGAAAGGCTCGCTGTGGGAGTTTTTGGCCTTTGCTTCGATCATCGGCGTCGCGCAAGCGATCGAGTACCACCGGTCCTTGCAACTGCGTGAGCTTCGCGCCTCCGAGCTCGAGGCGCGCCTGTCGCTCGCTCAACTCGAGCTTTTGACAAGCCAGCTCCAACCGCATTTCCTATTCAATACCTTGCACGCGATTTCGTCGCTGATGCACCAAGACGTGAATGCGGCAAACGAGATGCTGGCGCAGCTGGGGGATTTCTTGCGCGTGACGCTCCAGCGATCAGAGATTCAGGAGATTTCGCTCAAGGACGAGCTGGAAGTTCTGGAACATTATCTTTCGATCATGCGCATTCGCTTCGGAGATCGCCTCACGGTTTCGCAAGAGGTCGATCCGCGGGTGCTCCAAATCTCGGTTCCGCAATTATTGCTGCAGCCACTGGTTGAAAATGCGATCAAGCACGGCGTCGCGCCGCACGCTGGACCTGCTCGCGTGTCTATCAAGGCCGAGCCGGTGGGAGAAGCGGTGCAAATCAGCGTCGTCGACGACGGCCCCGGCTTGGCCCCCGGAGCAATTCGAGAGGGGTTGGGGCTGACGAATACCCGCAAGCGGCTGGAGCAGCTTTACGGCACGGCCGCGCAACTTACGCTGAAATCGCTTCCCCGAGGACTTGAAGTTGCGGTGAGAATACCTCGCCAGTCGGAGCGGTCGCCCCGCCTTTCGGAGTTCGCAGCCTCATGAGAACAATTACCGCCATTATCGCCGATGACGAGCCGCCTGCGCGCCAGTACTTGCGTCTGCTGCTGTCCGAGTTTCCCGAGGTCCGCGTCGTCCGCGAATGTGCAGACGGCCGAGACACGTTGTCCGCCATCGATCAGCTTCGACCCGAGCTTGTGTTTCTCGATGCTCAAATGCCGGAGCTCGACGGATTCGCCGTATTGGAGAACCTCGAGCCGATGGCATTGCCTGCGGTCATTTTTGTCACTGCTTATGACGCTTTCGCGCTTCGGGCGTTCGAGGTCCACGCGCTGGATTACTTGCTCAAGCCGTTCACTCGGGCTCGATTCCAAGCCGCGATGGCGCATACGCTGGAGCGCCTGGCACAACCCAAACAAGATCGAAAAGACTCGAGGATGGCCGCGCTGCTTGCCGAGCTTCGGTTGAACCGGCGCGAAGGGCGCGTGGCAATCACAACCAGCGAGGGTGTGTATTTTGTTCCAGCGGCGGAGATCGACTGGATAGAAGCGGCTGGCAACTACGCCAAGCTTCACACCGGCACGCAGACGCATCAGCTCCGCGAAACATTGAAGATGCTTGAAGCGAAGCTTGATCCCACCACTTTTGTGCGGGTGCACCGATCGGCAATCGTCAATTTAGGCAGCATTCAGCGGCTTGAGCCCTGGTTCCACGGCGAATACGCGGTCCGGATGCGCGACGGGACGCGCTTGATGTGCAGTCGCAAATACAGCCCCTCCTTGCGCGCGCTGACAAGGAACAAAGTTGTTTGAATAACGCCTTCTCGCACGCGCTGACCGCTCTCAAGCTCCTGGCCGAGCGACTTCGAAGAGGACCTTGCCACCCTTGAGCGCGTGAGCGAGCGCCGCAGCCGGTTGGGTGAGCGGGTAGGTGGCTGCAATAGGCGCGGTCAGCTCGCCCTCGGCGATTAGGCGGGCGCCTAGCTTGACGGCATCGGCGATCTTCGGCGACTCCCGTGTCTGCGGGGCGTAGAGCCAAAACCCACGCACCGCGACGTTGCGGAACACGATGTCCACGCCGCCTGCGGTCACCGGCTGCCGACTAATGTAGGAGTAAACGACCATCGTGCCACCGGGTGCCACTGCCCCTGCGAGGGATGCGCCCGACTCACCCGCGACTCCGTCGATCGCGAGCTTGATGCTCGCCTTGTTTGTGGCGGCGGCAACTCTGCCTGCGAGATCCGGCCCCTCGAGCAGA
>Ga0126383_10001990_pt1 | contig 12990 bp, 21 predicted proteins | sample PanSoiMetPlot_35_FD_96882 | JGI IMG/M metagenome (GOLD analysis project Ga0126383, IMG submission 96882) | Tropical forest soil microbial communities from Panama - MetaG Plot_35 | ecosystem: Environmental > Terrestrial > Soil > Tropical forest > Bulk soil | place: Panama | collected 2016-02-17
AGCGCGGTGCTGCTCAAGGCGAGAACAGCCCGCTCACCCTCCCCGGGAAAAAGGGCGGCATGCAACGGCGATCGTGCAACAGCGATCGCCGGCAGTCAAGACGAGCCATGCAGCGCTTGGATTAAAGAGCGTTAGATAGAAATCCGTGTGGGAATGTCGTGGGAAAATGGGAATAGGACTTGGCGCAACTGGAGGAGGCCACGTCATGGGCCCATTAGACGACGGACTGACGGCGTCACGCTGGGACGATGAATATCGCCGCGGCCGGTACGTCGGCGAACCGCCGCTCCCGTTCGTCTCGCGGATCTCGACCGTCCTGAAGGCGCGTCCCCATCTGTACCAAGCCGATGGTCTCTACATCGGCTGCGGCAACGGGCGCAACTATCTCCCCCTGATCGACTCCGGGCTCAGGCTGTACGGCCTCGACGTCTCAGAGGAGGCGCTAAACGGCTTGACCCGGGAGCGGCCCGACGTCACCGCCCGCGTCATCCATATGGATTTCCGTCGCTTCCACAGCGACCGCCGGTTCGGCTACGTTGTCGCCATCCAGGTGTTTCAGCACGGCGACGGGACCGCCGTGCGGGCCTACTTCGAGCGTGTCACCGAACTGCTGGGACCAGGCGGGCTCCTCTTCCTACGAGTGAACTCGGTCTCGACGCAGATCTATCACGCGCACACGGTGGTGGAGCACACTGAGGCAGGCGGCCTCACCATCCGCTATGACGAGGGTCCGAAGCGTGGACTTCTGGTCCACTTCTATTCTCAGAGGGAGCTGGAGCGACTCGCGGATGGTGTCTTCACGCCGATCGACGAGCCTCGCGAGGACATCATCTGGCGGTCGCCGCCCAAACGAGGCTTCTGGGCGCAGTGGGAGACGATCTGGGAGCGGCGGTAGTGTCCATTGTCGCCCCTTCACTTCCGGCTTGTCCACTCGCCCAGTCGCTTCCCATTCGCCAAACTCGTCGCTGAATCTGCCTCCGACTTGGAGTTGCATGAGGAAGACAACGCTGCGGAGCCGATGGCAAATACGGAGCTTATGCACCTTGTGGCACGGCTTGGACACATCAAGGGGGCGGCGCGGCGCCCGCCCACTGCCAGGTGCCACCCTCATGGAGTGCCTTGTAGATCTCGTCGCGCAGCAGGTTCGCCTCAGCGTCGGTCAGGGTGCGCGATGGATGCCGCAACACCACACGCAGCAGGACGTTTTTTTGATCCTTGGCGATGCCCAGCCGTGTACCCGCCGCCGCCGGGAGGGCCGCGACAGGAGTCTCCGCGAGCACCTCGATCGCCTCGATGCTCTCGGCACGGTTGCCTAGCGCCGTCCGGACCCGGTCTCCAAGCTCCTCTTTCGTGGTGTCCGCCGCCGTGGCGATGGACAGATCACGACGGACGGCCGGTTGGGAGGAGACGCGCCGATAGGGAGCAAGGTCGAGCATTTGTTGGGCGATCCGGGGATCGGGTGAGCGTAACAATCGGATGTCATCGATTCCCTTGCGGAGCATGAGGATGCGGTCGAGCCCAAGTCCCATCGCGAGGCCTGAATGACGCTGAGGATCCAATCCTGCCTCCGCGAGGAGCGCGGGGAGCGCGAGGCCACACTCGCCGATTTCCACCCAGTCTCCCGCGGTGTTTCTCGCTCGAATCTCGAGACCATCGACTGTGTATGGATGGGTTGCCGGGGCGCTCCGAACCTCGGCCCCGGGCAGCATCGCCTCCACCACCTGCCTGATCATCGCCTGTAAGTCATCCGTGCCGAGACGGGTGGTCCGGATCCGCCACAGATCAAGCTGGTGAGGCTCACCACAGTGCAGCCGGTCGACGGTGTCCCGCCGGTAAACGATGCCGGGACAAGCCAGCAAGACATCGTCGTATGGGGCATGCGCGATCATGCGCAACAGCGTCGGAATCATCGCGCTCGTGTGGGTACGGAGAAGCGTTGTCGCAGTGATGTACCGCGTGTAGCGGACATCGCGGGCTGCCCCCGTGGATGGGTAATGCAGCCGGTTGTAGTTCTCGTCAACGGTGACGATCGGCGACTCTCGGTGAACGACGACGGGGCATCCCCACGCCTTGCAAAGCGCCATAGTGGCGCCCGCAACGATGAGTTGCATCGCATGCGGCCCAGCAGCCGAGTCGGTGAGATCGCGAAGGCCAAGCGCAGACTGATACGCGTCCGCATCGAGAACAGTATTTGCCATCGCATCCTCCTCATTGTGTCGCACAGCACCCCGGTGCCGCCCTGGGCGGCACATGGACATAGAACACCCCGGGACGAGATCGACACGGGCTGCGCTCGCTACCAGAGCGCTAGGAGGACAACCGATGGGACAGCGACGATGTGACGGACTCCCCCCGACACCCGAGCCGGTCTCGGGGGGTGGTAAATCGATGCCAGCGTCCTACGGTAACCATCTTGCTCAAAAAGTTATCATGCCCCAACGGGGCCGTCAAATAACGACCTTGCCGTGGACGGTCAAGGCATTCGGGTCAGAGCTGGCACAGGAGTCCTGTCACTCATCGCTGGAGTAGCCGAAAGATCTTCCACCTCACGAAGTTTCCAAAGAGCCCCCCGGCAAGACATAACTGGCCGCTCCGACGACGCCCCAGGCGAACGGTGACCGGCCGCGGGCTTTCGTCGTTCGGCCGAACCACGCGATCAGCGGGACCACAATGAGAAGGGCTCGCATTCTCTTCCTCCACCGGTTGATGACATCTCCATTCACACCAGTCACTGGACCATCCCGGGCGGGAGCGATTCGAGTCCCCCGGCCCGCGGTGAGCGCGATAGAGCTAGAGACGCTTGGTCGTCGGATGCCGCCCCGTCGTTCGCTCCAACTCCTGAGTGGTCATCCCCGCATGCGTGGCCATCACGATCTCGACGATCGAGCACTCACCGCCGGCGAGCGCGGCCTTCCGTCGATGCCTCCCCTGCGCATTGTTGCTCTTGAAGATTATCCTCTGTTGGTGACGTGAAGGCAGGCCGCGACCTGCCCGGCTAGGAGCCCAGCGTACAGCCGCTCGCGCGTGCTCACGGTGATGCTCTCGGTGGCGCAGTGATCTTGCTCGAGGACATCTCCGATGTGACGCATAGCTATCTCCGAGGTGCTGTCCGCTCACGGGACGCCACGAAACCCTTGACACGTTCCCGCGCTTCAGTACCATCACGATTGCCACAGCGTATAGACCTTAAACACCGTCAGCACGACGTCACCAAGACGACTCAACGATGAGGGGGAATGCGCTCTACGATGGTGCTTCGCGAATGTATCCAATGCCACAATTTCATTCGACTCTACGATCTGCTCTTCGAGATGTACCTTATCCTCCTCGCCCAACATGAGGGCTGCGAATCGGACATGATCGCGAAGTCAGACCGCCCCGATGTTTTGCGGAAGGTCCGTGACCTCATCCACGAGCATCGGGATGCCACGAACTAGTAGACACGATAGAGGTTGATAAGCCAGTGTGAGACGATGTGGCGGTCGAGACATGCACACGGTTCGCACGGTGCTCGGTTGGATCGGCAAGCTCATCGTCCTGAACATCTAATCCTGGCGGAGGAACGGCACCATGGCCACCGATGAGAAGGCGGCGAAGGACAAGTGGGACGCCATGGTGACGACTGCGTGTCCGAAATGCGAGGCCACAATCCGACTTCGACAGACTACCGTGAATCGAGGAACGGTCGTTGTCCGCTGTCCGGAGTGTGAGACGTCCTTCGACTACCCGCCCTCGCCCTGATCCTCTGTGCGACCTTCGCCTCATTGGCTCGAGGCGCCTCAAGTCCTTTTCGCGACCGATCGGCGCGCCGGCCCCGGAGTAAACGCCGCAACATCTCGGTGACGGCGCCGTAGACCAGGGGGGCGGCGAACTCCACCGTCTCCAGCTGCGCCGGCGGGCGAGTGATCGGCGGGGCGAGGCCGAGGGCGGGAACGGCGATGGTGTGGGCGCCGAGCCACACCGTGATGCCAAAGGGGAGTCCGGCGTCTCGTGTAACGCCGGGAGCGATCTCGGCGGCCGCCTCGTAGAGAGCGGCCATGCTGCCGCCGAAGGCATAGTGCACGGCCGAGCCCGCGGCCTTCTGCTCTTCGCGGCTCAGCGTGCGGTGAAAGACGCGCTCGGAGATCGCGGCGGCCGTCTTCTCAGTCGGGTCCTGTTCAGAGGCGGGCGGCGCCGTGCCCGAAATGCGAAGGACTAGCGCGTGGAACTCGCCCATGATCCACGCCCCCGCGAGCCCGGCGAGGAGGCCGCTCGCGAAGCCCTTACTCAGGTCCGCGGCCGTCACGGTCACGGCTTGAACGAGACCGGAGCCGAGAACGCGGCTGCCACGTCCCAGAGCGAATACGGCCGCGGATCGCCAAGGATGGCCGCAAGGTCGGCGGCCTCGCCGAGCGTGAGGACGATCGCTCCTGGCTGCTTCTCGCGCATGAGCCAGGCCTGGCGCGGCATGCTGACGAGCCACAGCACGCACCCAGGCAAGTAGGGAAGGACGACAAAGAGGACGTCCCCCTGCTCCAGGAGGGCGGCGCAGAACGCGTGGTCATCCGGAGTCAGGGCGTGACTCCGGATGACTCTTTCAGGGTGAACACCGTCGACATGCCGTACCGGTGGGGCAAGGAATGTGCCACGCGAGGTCGAGGCCTCGTGAACGTGGAAGTTGCGGAAAGTCATGCAGAGGACCGAGGGCGGCCCCACGCCGCACCGGTCACCCGCCTCCCGACGGCGGGTAGAGCGTTCCAATTACTGGGAAGACTCTCCGCGCACCTGGAGTTCGACGCGCCCGAACATGGCCTCGGCGGTCGAGTGCGTGTCGTTGATGTCGATGGAGAGGGCCACCACCGGTAGGGACGACACCGCTTCTCCGAATACCCTGCGGTAGCCTTAGTCAAAAGAAATGATCTCGACCTACGCCGATCCCGAGCGACCACTTCTTCCGCTTACGACGTTCTCGCCAAGGACCCAAGCAGCTTCGCCAAGGCAAGAGGGTCTGCGGGCTTCACTACGTGGTGGTCGAAGCCGGCTTCGGCGCTACGACGCTTGTCCTCAGCCTGCCCCCACCCAGTGACGGCGATGAGCACCACATGTTTCCCCCATGGCTGCGCGCGAAGGCGGCGGGCCATCTCGTAGCCGTTCATCTTGGCCATGCCGATGTCCAGAAAGATCACGTCCGGACGAAACTCGGCAGCGACCTCGAGTCCATCGAACCCATCAAAAGCCGTACGGGTTTCGTGACCCATCATGCCCAACATCAGACTCAAGCTGGTGGCGGCATCGCTGTTATCGTCCACCACCAGCACTCGACGGCGAGCCGAGGCGTCGGCAATGCCCGTGTCGCCCGTCCCGTGTGATCGTGGCATCATCGGCGCGCTCGACACGGGCAAGCGCACCATGAACTCGGCGCCCGTGCCTGCTCCGTCGCTGTGGGCAGTGATCCTTCCCCCGTGTAGTTCCACCAGCCGCTTCACCAGCGTGAGTCCAATGCCCAATCCAGCATGGCTCCTTTCGAAGGATCGATCGACCTGCGTGAAGAGATCGAAGATCCGAGAGAGCATCTCCTTGGGAATTCCCATCCCGTGATCGCGCACGAAGATCACAACCTCGTCGCCGTGCCGCTCGACGGCCACGACGATACGACCCTTGGGCTCCGAATACGTGGCGGCGTTGTTCAACAGGTTCGAGAAGACCTGGGCCAGCCGCGTGGCGTCGGCCTCAACATGAACTGGCTCAGGCGGCTGGACCAACGAAAACGCATGCCCGCGGCCGTCGATGAGCGGGCGGCTGATCTCAACCGCTTCCTGTAAGACGCGTCCCAAATCCACGCGCTCCTTGCGAAGGTCGATCCTGTCCCGGACAATGCGGGACACGTCCATCAGGTCATCGAGCAGCCGACTCATCTGCCGTGTCTGTCGATCGATGACATCCCTGGCCAGTTTTAGCTCTGATGAGAGAGAACCTTCGAGATGGAGAATGTGGACCGCATTCCGAATGGGTGCCAGTGGGTTGCGTAGCTCGTGCGCTAATGTGGCCAGGAACTCGTCTTTCCGACGATCGGCCTCGCGCAATGTCTCATCGATTCGGCACCGCTCGATGAAATCGGCAGCCATGCGGATGTACAGGTCCAGCGCACGCAACTCCTGCTCTCCTGGCTGATGGACCGATCGCCAGTGGGTGGACAGCATCCCCAGGAGCGCCCCATCACGACCAATGAGAGGAGTGGACTGCACGGCCCGATAGCCGGCGGCGCGAGCAATCGACCGCAGGGGGGCGAACAGTGCGTCGGCCTCGACATCTTCAATAACAATGCGCTGCCCCGCCCGGAGGGCTCTACCACATGCAGCGTCATCTTCGGCCGACACCTCACGGAAGGCGTCTAGGAAGTCCTGCTCGAAGCCGCGGTGCGCCGCGATCACCAGCACGCCTCGCTCGGAGTCGAGGATCTGGACATTCCCCTTGTCTGCCCCGAGCAACTCGATCGTGGCCCCGAGCATTTCCTCGAGTCCGGCACGCAAGCTCGTCATGCGCCACAGTCTCGAGCTCAGCTCGTTCAGACGGCTCAAGACGGTGGCTTCGGCGGCCAGTGCCGCCTCTGCCCGCCGGCGCTGGGTACCGTCCCGGAAAACCAGGACGACGCCAATGACCTGGCCGCCCTCATCGTGGATCGGGGCTGCACTGTCGTCGATGGGCCGCTCGTGACCCCCACGGGCCACCAGGATCGTGTGGTTCGCAAGCCCGACGGTCACACCGTCTCGAAGGACCCGGGTGACGGGGTCTTCCGCCGGGAGTCTCGTGTGCTCATTGACGATACGGAACACCGTGTTCAGCGGCTGCGAGCGGCCGTCTGCGGCGTTCCAGCCGGTCAGCGACTCGGCCACGGCGTTCATAAACGTGATGCGCCCCTTGGCATCGGTCGCAATGACACCATCCCCGATGCTCGAGAGCGTCACCCGCCACATCTCCGACTGCGCGCGGACAAGCGCAACCGCGCGCTTCTGTTCCGCGATATTGCGCGCGATCTTGGAGATGCCGACAATGGCACCCCGCTCGTCGCGAAGGGGGGACAGGGTCACGGAGATGTCGATGGCGTGGCCATCCTTGTGCCGACGGATGGTCTCGTAGTGGTCAATGTGCTCTCCGCCGGCGAGGCGACGGAGAAACTCGGCTTCTTCATCGACCCGGACCGCCGGAATGATCGTCGTGATGTGGCGGCCGATCATCTCGGCCGCCGTGTAGCCGAAGATTCGTTCAGCGCCGAGGTTCCATGAGGTGACCACACCCTTCAGAGTCTTGGTCACGATCGCGTCGTCGGAAGATTCGACGATGGCAGCCAGTCGAGTCAACGCCTCGGCACTGGGGCCGAGCGCGTCGTCAAAGCTGCCGGGGGAGACGCCATGTGAGGATGTCATGCCCGCGATTTCCGATGCGCCATCGACTCGATCCACCATGTCCGATAACAGGTGGGATGCGCATAGGCTGGTCGTCCCAGCACGCCTCCCACGACTTCGTAGGCCAGCTCGCCCGGAGCAATGATCCTCCGACACACGACACATCCCCGATGCCGCCCGCGACCGAGTAAAGACCGCCGATGCGGCAGCACGGGAATGCGACCATTGGTCAATCTGTCTCGGACAGTCGCGCAGAGCCCAGCCCGAGACCTGCGTTCCTGCTCGATCTGCCTCACTTCATAGGCCGCACTTTCCTCCCGTCAGAGTCGGAGGCAGGCAAGGTGAGTCCATACCGTGTGCCCATCGTCAGTGCGCGACCCATTGGCGATCTCAGTTGTTGCTATCAACTTCCCACAGATGACACACACGTCGCCGCCGCCCCAGCGCGCCCTGATGGACCTCGTCGCGAGCGAGAGGGCGCCACGCTCCAGGCGGTCGCGTATGGCATGACGAGGGTCATCCACGTCCGAGGCGCCCGAGAGGCCCCAGGCCTGGTTCAAGAGGCGACGACTGAGCTCGATTCGGAAGCGGGTCGTCACGAGGGAGCGACGGGTGGCGGCGAGCGTCTGGGCGGTGATCTCGGCGAGCACGGATGTACTATTGCCTGCCCTTCGCTGACACAATGGGCCCCGCGAAGAAGCGCTCACTTTGCCTACCTCACTCATCCAATCGCCCCGACCCCAAGACCTTGCCTCCGGAGGTGAGAGACGGGGTTTCGCGAAGCCGGGCGCGAGTCTGTGTCACCCAACGTCTCCTCCTAGGGGGAACGCCGTAGAGGTCGGGGAAAACTCGCGCGGAGGGTACCCCAAAGGTAGGACTTAGGCAAGCACTCGCCAGCCGTCCTTCCCACGGACGGGTGGACGAATGACGAGCGGGGTGCCTTTCCGGACCTCAGCCGTTGCCCCGCCAACGCGTTCCCTCTGACATTGTCAATTGTCACGGTAATCCGATGACTCAGACGGCTGGGCACGGCGGAGGCAGAATCCACGGTAGTCCACAGAGGATGATCCCACGCAAGCAGCCGGCGATACGCCGTTGGTTCGGCAGGGTTCTCCCCGCCGCCCGGTCGGACCATGCCTTTAACGAGACTCGGCGTCCGCCAAGCGCGCCAGCTGGGCCGCACCCTGGGCATCGCCGAGCACTTCGACGCGACGAGCGTCACCTTGCGAATCTCAGAGTCGAAGTTCGTGATGTGTAGCTTGCACACGAGATGCGTCTTGCCTTCGGCTTTGCCGGGCGTCGGCGCGAGCGGGACGCCGAGAGCATCGCGGACTGAAGCGATATCCGCAGCGCATGGGACAGCTGGAGCCTCGAGCCAACCGCCAATACGAGGTTTCCCGTCAGATGTTCAGCCGGAATCTCGACTCCGTGACTCACATAATAGAGTGCTTGGAGCAGCGATCGCGTCTCCAGGTCGATGCCTGTCAGCCCCTCACTCGGATAGGTGGAGGGAAAGAGATTGAATTTTTCCTGGGTGATCGGGAACTTTGTCAGCCCGGCTCGCAGCCTGAACATGCGCGAGGCCTCGCGCATTTCCATTGAATCCAGCGCTTGAGGATCGACGAGGAGCACAGGCTGCGGCGTTTTCTTGTAGAGAATCCATCCCGTGCCTGCGGGATCCCGGCGATATTCATAGCCGTGCTTGGCGGCCTCCACCATGTCGTGGCCTCCCACGCTGCCCAGAGGCAAGGCGCCCCCCTGTGCCTCTTGTATCTCTTCAATCGAAAACACGAGCTGCCCGCGATCCTGGAGGATCTGGAGAGCCTTGACACCGGTCAGGAAGTCTTGAAAAACGGGAGGCTGCTTTGGGGTTGGTCCGCTCGCCGTCTGCGCGTTGGACACCCAGTTGAAGTTTTCGAGGTAGAGACGGAAGACCTGGAGATGGGCCAGGTCGTCTTGGCCAGATAGATCAAACCGTCCAGGGGGAGCGTGGTGAAGAGCTTGCGCGTGAACTCCTGATCATCGAGAGGCGTGAGCCTGAAGGTGGGACGATCAGCTCCCGCTATGCCTAGCTGGGGCAAGACCGCGGCGTAGCTTTTGGCCACCTCCGCTCCCGAGGCAACGAAAAACGGCGTCAAGCCGAAATTCTTGCTTACCTCAAACTGGGCGGCGATGCCGGACACCGCGAGGCGACTCGGCGTGTCGGTGTAGCGCAGCCGTACGATGTTGAGGAGCAGTTGCTGTCCCCCAGTGGTCTTGACCACCTCGTTGTACTGCAGGCGACTCTGCTGGAGGGCAGATGGCCCGAAGCTCGAGCACCCAGCCACACCCAAGGCCATAAGCATTCCGAGAAGAATCCCAGGCGGGCGCGTAGCTCGGCTTGGCATGGCTGTCTCCTTGTGGTGAATGGGGCGGTGAATGACGGACGCGAAAGCGCCGGAAGTGAAATCGGGCAACCGTCAACCGTATGGGACGTGCGTCGGCGCAGGATATCGAAGAGGTGCTCGATCTCGCCCAGATACGCTTCTCCGAGTTCACGCAATTCGCGATGCCGTGGAGGATTGTAGGGCGTTTCCGTGAGGACCACGAGCCGGTCGTTGCGAACAGTCTTCCCGTCTTCAGTCTGCTCGGCTTTTAGCACGCCGATCAGAAGGCACCGAGGAAAGGCAGGCTCCAGCGAGAGCACGAGCACGTCGAACCGTTCGGCATCGTCGCCTTGCGTTGAGGTCACAACCGTACGTGAGCACGCGCCGGACGCTTCATCGAGCGAGAAGGATCGAAGGTGCGTCGGCTCCTACAAACCCAATTCGTGGAGCATCGCCTGGGTCAGAAGGACGTTCGGAATCTTGTGGCTCGGTTCGGTCATCAGCACGTGAAGCGCCGTCGCAATCTCGGGACCGGTGACGCCGAGTTTTCGGAGGAGCGTAGTCAGCAGGTCAAATCCGGCGACCTTGGCAAGGTAGAAGGCGCCTACTCCATCCTTGTTGCCGCCGAAACTCAGCAAGTACTCGGATGGCTCGCCTGCGCGCTTGCGACATTCGATGTAGAGGACGCCAGGGGTTGGGGGGTGAGCCCGTCGGGGTGCGGCGCTCATGCTTCGGCTTCGCGCTCCTGGCGCCAAAGGGCATCGCAGGCAGCGTGAAGAAAGACGAGCCCTCCCTTGGCATAGGTATAGGCCACGGTCGGGTTGGCATCACCGCAAATAAGGCACGGGTCCGGCAGGGACCGTTCAATGCTAATTCTCCTTATCCCCGGCGGAGCCGAAAGAGTCCCGCTTGCCAGCGGTGAAATGGTCGGAAGGTCGCCCGAGGCTATGAGGTGGCGAATCCTGGCGCGCAGTTCAGGGTGGTCCACATTGCACCGAACAGCAAGAAGGAGGCCACGGAGCGCCTCACAATGCTCATGCGTGGTTGCACCGGACTACAATCAGCTCCGGCCTCAAATCGCCAGGATTGCCGACACTCCAGGCTGCAGCCTGTGCCGGACGCGGAGCATCCTGACAGACTGCTCGCACACCTATCTCGCTGTGCCGATGATCGGAATGAACCGCACCCGCTCCGCTTCATCCGGGACAGGGATCAGCTCCTGGCCGTGCCCGCACCAGCTCTTAAATCGAGCAGCCCGGTAGATCGGCCAGCCGATCTGACGGAGCATGTCGTGGCGGGAGCGGCGCACCGGGTACTCAGGGCCGCAGGTAGGAGGGTTTCGGACTCAGCCCTCGCTACTGCCCGCGTCGGCGTCGGTCAGGGCGCGCGTTGCATCGATCCACGTTCGGAGACACAGCGTGTGGGATGACACTTTCGTGCCATCGTCTGCGGTGAACTCGTTCTGCACTTGGCCCGGGCGCACCGCTCGGCGGCAGACGACGCATGCCCGTTGAACGGCCGCTCGGCTCACCCGTACAACCTTCGAAGAGTACGGGCGAAAAAACTGACGTAGAAAAAGCCTCGGTTGTTGCCGCCAGGCGCACGTTTCTCGGGAGTACGTTGCCCGCATGAAACGCGCGGACACTCCGAACATCCCGGACGTCGCGGATTTCCGAGCTGAAATCGGGCGGCGGAACATTCTGCGCTACCGTCTGGCCGCCATCGTCGGCCTGAGCCCGTCTCGCCTCGGCCAGATTCTGAACGGCCGCCTGCCCTTGACGCCCGACCTGGCCCAGCGGATCGCCGCGGCGCTCCGGGAGGACGATGCGCGACGCGGGCCGGTAGGGGCCCCTCAACAGGCGCGCCCCGCCGCGCCCCACACCACTCGGCGGCTGGGCGCGAGGTCGGGGTGATCTGCGAGGGCCATCCGAAGCTGATCCTGCACGACGAGGCCCGCGAGGCGGTCTCTGAGGTTTTGGCTGATTTGCTCGTTGCCCTGGCGCTGGCCGACGAGGCGCGCGAGGCCGCGCCGTGACGTCGCCCCTGCCGACGATGACCCGGCGCCGGTGCGCCCAGGCCGCGCGAGCGGAGCTTGAGCTCGCACTTCGCCGGCTGGCCCTGGTCGCGCCGCTTGTCGCTTGGCTTGTGATGCGCTCGTGATCCTCGAAGAGGGCGCGTCGTGACAGCGTGGCTGCCGCTCCGGCCCGACACGATTCCCGACGCTCTGCGCGCGCTCCCCTGGGTCCTTTGGCGCGCGGAGCCGCGCTGGACCACGACCGGGCAGCCGGACAAACCCAGCAAAGTCCCCTACCGGATCTCACACCCGACGCGGCGCGCGACCACGACCGATGCGGCCACGTGGGGCAGCCTTGCCGACGCTGTCGAAGCGTATGCCTCGCTCGCGGAGCTGCCGCCCTGGCAGGACCGCGGCCCGATTGCGGGCATCGGCTGTGTCCTCACGATGCCCGCCGGGATCAGCTGCATCGACTTGGATCGCTTCATCGCCGACGACGGCCAGCTCGATCCTCGTGCGGAGAAGATCGTCCGGCGCTGCACCTCGTGGACGGAGGTGAGCCCCAGCGGCACGGGCCTGCATATCTTCGTGCGTGGCACGGTCGCTCGCGCCCTCAAGGGCTCGCAGATCGAGGTCTACGCCCGCGATCGCTACATCGCGCTCACCGGCCACCACTGGCCGGGCACGCCCGCCGGACTGACACAGCAACAGGCCTACCTGGATCGCCTCGTGCAGCTCGACGAGGAGAGCGAGGCCCCGCGCCGCCCGTACACGGGGCCGACGGGGTCGCCGCCCGACGACCTGGCGGGTGCACTCCTGGCCAAACTCACGAGTTGGGGCGTCCCCGTCACGCGCCTGAAGCTCTGGGGGGACGGCGTCCTCGTCGAGCTGCCCCGCTGCCCGTGGGCGGACGAGCACACCACGGGCACCGGCGGGGCTGCGGTGATGATCCACGCCTCGGGCGCGTATGACTTCACCTGCCTGCATGCCCACTGCGCGCGCCGCACCTGGCGCGACTTCCGCGCCGTGATGGAGCAGCGCGGATGAGCCCCCTCGATATTGGGAAAGCCACGGCGAAGGAGACGCGCGCGGTCCTCATCCGGCTCGCCAACGTCGCGGCCGAGCCCGTTGAGTGGCTGTGGACCAACCGCTTCGCCCTCGGCAAGCTCACGCTCGTGGTCGGCGACGTGGGCGCGGGCAAGACCTATGTCATGACCGACGTCATCGC
>Ga0126383_10001991_pt1 | contig 12988 bp, 13 predicted proteins | sample PanSoiMetPlot_35_FD_96882 | JGI IMG/M metagenome (GOLD analysis project Ga0126383, IMG submission 96882) | Tropical forest soil microbial communities from Panama - MetaG Plot_35 | ecosystem: Environmental > Terrestrial > Soil > Tropical forest > Bulk soil | place: Panama | collected 2016-02-17
AAACCACGACCGATAGGGACCGCGGACAGATCGTACCGTATGCTCCGCAGCTCCCTCTGGATGGCGCCTCCACGGAAGGGGTCACCCCTACAGCTTGGGCCATCCCTAGCCACAAGAAAGCTGTGCAACGGACAAAAAAACGGTACGCCTTGCATGGGTTTGGGCTACGGAAGGCGGTTTCTGCTATTCGGTGCGGGCACGCCTGTTTGCTAAGGGGTAGGCATCTAACTTGGCCTCTCTGAACTTCTCTTGGCACATGGATTCGTAAACTCCTACCCAGGGGCTTAATCGGTGGAAATGGTTGCCTGAGCGCTGGCTCAAGGAGAAGAAGATCGATCGAGGACCGTATATTCCGAGATAATGGAGGCCCTTGCGGTTCTGGCACTGGCAGGTTGCACCAGAGTGAGGCCTCGAAGCCGACGCGAGCCTCCTATTTACAGTCGAATCGCCGACACGCCATTTCCGGAAAATTACGCCACCAAAGAAAGCGCCGCGAAGCTCAGCAATGAACTGTTTTTGAGCGAGGGGTGCAGCCGTATTTGTGGGCACTCCCTGCCGTCAACATCCGTGCATCCAGGAAGCCTTCGAAGAAACCTTCGGCAAGGACACAACGTACTTCCTATCTGGAAGCCGCGGTTCAGCGCCAAGACCCAAGTGACTACTCCCAACTCCGAAGTGATTTACGCCATGCACTAACCGATGGAGCACTTGCTCCGTATTCGTTGACTTTCGCCTTTGAGGTTTTGGAGTTGTTGCTGTACCCAGGCGAGGTGTCGCACTGCCCATTGCTGTCGCAAAAAACTAGCATTCCCCAGAGTTTGTACTCGAGCCTGGCATCCTTATGCATTTGAGCGCTCAATGAACCATGAGGCTGTTCAGTCTCAGACTAATAGCAAACGAGCCTGCACTGGGACGGCTTGCCACCCTGCGAGTCTTTGCGCACAAAAGCAAAAGGCAGCCCTCTAAAAGGCTGCCTTTGCAAGTGGAATTGGGTTCTCGGAGAGTAATTGAACCTATCGCTGCTGCTGAACTTGCTGCGCTTTGTTTTCGAGAGCTTTGGCCTCGTTCTCTTTTTCCGCCGCCTGTTGCAGGAGAGCTTTTCGCGCCTGTTCCTTTTCTGCTGCCTGCTTGAACAGGGTTTCGCGCTCCGTCTCCTTCGTTCTGGCCTGCTCATCCAATGCCTTTGCCTGCTCTAGCTTACCGTCATTACGCAACGTGTTGGATTGCTTAACCAGAGCCGAACGAGCCTTCTGCACGTCATCAGCCTGCTTGAACAGGGCATTGCGCTCGTTTACCTTTTGCTGCGCCTGCTCCAGCAGCGATTTCTCTTCCGCAGTGCTCTCTTTTGTTCTTTGTTGTTCCTGTTGTGCTGGTTTCACTTGGGCAGTCGCCGAAAGCAACATGGTGGCGGTGATCAGCAGCACTCCCCAAGGAATGCGATTAATGTTCAGTATGCTCCGTTGTTGAGAACTTCCTTGCGTGTCAGTCATTCAAGTTCTCCTCTCTTGGTTCGGATAGAAAGTCAGGTTGATAAAAACCTCAGTGCAGGAAAGAAACAGTAATGTGCGCCCAGGCCAAGTGCTCACGCCAGCGAAGGACTCAGGAACCACGGCGGTCACTGCGTAACTCGGGCGGCTGTCGAGTGTGAGTCTATTAAGACCGGCGGGAGTTGCCTGCCCTGCTGATAACAGAAACGGTACCGTTTCGCGGGGCGGCCCGTGCGCAATGGGAAGATCGTCCGCGTGCGGCGGGAAGAGTTGACTCCCTGGGCGAACGCCGCAAGATCATCGACGATCTTCGCCATCTTCGCTTATGTTTGGTCCCTTTTTCACATCTTGGGGCAATAGGCCGCGGCAGAGTTTAACCGTCCCATCTTGTCGGCACGGTGCTTCATGGTGCAGACGCCAGCAATGTTCGGGCCTGGTTACTCTCCGGCTGTTGCTATCGTCCTCGCTTCCACTTGTAACCGCGCTGAGTGATTGAGAGAATGACCAGGTGGCAGTGCCTCACAATGCGTTGCCTGAACTCGCGAATCAGGTAGCGAAACTCTGGCCGCACCGACGGCACGAGTCAAATTTCGCCATAAGCCTACTCTGCCGTATTGGCCTGCATCGCGGGTGTCACCTGGACCTTTCAACGCTTGTCCCCAACCACGACACCGTCCATTGCTTCTGGTGCGCCAGAGTCAAGACTGATGGAGTCGTTTACTACCTTAGCATCAGCAGAATTTTTCCAAGCAGTGGTCTTATCAGATTTTAGGCACGCCTGCCCCTTACCCCTGTAGCATTTACCGGGCATTGGGTCCCTGACAGACGACACAAGTGATCGGATCAGGACTGACCAGCCCGATGATTCCCGCCGCTAGGCTTCGCGCGGCATAGCACCGGCGAGCAGAAGCACAGCGCCGCAGTACATCAGTGTATCCGCCAAGTAATTGAAGCCCTCGATGCTGGCGCGTTCTACTACTCCGATTGGCACGTAGACGACCAACACAATGAAGAGCACGGTAAAGCCCGGCCACGATCGCCGCTACGCGGGTTCTCTTGCCAACAAGCAACAGGGAACCCGCGACTGCGTAAACGACTGCCGCCAGGTACGTCCAAATGGCGTGTCCATAGACCCACGGGGGAGTTACCATTACCAGCGGAATGCCGGGAACGTGATCGGCGTGCATGAATTGTTCGAAGCTGTAATACAGCACAGGAATGGCGACGAAGTAACGCGCAATCGTCGCCAGGAGGTGCGTGCCGCGCTCGCGCCATTGCTCGGTGAGGCTGGCGGCCAGCGCCAGGGCGCCGCCGCTGAAGGATAATTCCCGCAGCACGAGCGCTAGCGCAAACCGATTTCGCGGGTCGCGCGCCCAAGCCGGGATGTCCATCAGCACCACGAAAAGGAAAAACGTCAAACCCAGCAAACTCGCCGCGAGACGGGCCTTAATCCTCGTTACCAGGCTCAGCGCTGCGGAGATAAAGCAAATGCCTACGAAGTACGCCCAAAACAAGTGCCAAGGAATCCACTTCGGTACAAACGACGCGATGACCTTCGTCAGCGTTAAATGTTCGGTTCCGAAGGCCGCAAGTGGTGCTGCGTAGAAGAGCGGCCCGAACAGAATCAGCTTGTCGAATCCTCGTGCCTTTTGCCAATCGCCACGAGCAAAAATCGTGACCAGCCCGATTACAATGACCAGTCCAAAAGCAAAATATGACCATGTCACCTCGCTGGGAATTGCGACGAAAGCCATGACTGCCGGTGAATTCAACAAGCTGTAGCTCACAACTATTCCTTTCTCCCCGTTGCGCCCAAGCTTAATTTCATGGCTCTGCCACCCGCTGTGGAACGCTTAGTGTGGCCAATTTCATTCTTCACCAGCGAGGCTGCGGACAGTTGACGGTATCACCTTTCCACTAGACAACTCGCTGTTTCCGCATGACTTTTTTCTGCCTCGGCGTTACTCTTGCTGTTCAATTTCCACCCCGAGTCACGCGTGAGTATTCTTTTCGTCACTTCCAAGAAACGTTCGGTTCTTTGGCGGCGCGTATTCCAGATCGAGCTGACGGTCGTGTTCACCGGGTTGGTGGTTTATGCCCTCTTGGCCTCGATCAACCAGAGGGCTTCACTGTTCGTCATTATGATTGCCAGCCTCACAGTGGGCAACCTTATCATTCCTCTCCAATTCGCCTGCCGCCGCCTGTACGTGGCGTGCCCGTTCCCGTGGAACTGGGTCGCGTTTTTGCCGGTCCAAATCATGTTCGGTGTGATTTGCGCCGTGAGCGCGATTCTCTTCCTGCAGTTGACCAAAATTGATCGCGAGCCGTTCTCGTTTCTCTTCGCCAGGATCGGCTATTTCGTCATCGTGGTCGCGGTGGTCACCAACGTTGTCCTGTTTGGGGTGGAAGAATTCCAGCGAAAGCTGAGAAAACGCAATCAACAGCTAGAGCAGACTGTCGAGAAAGGGACTATCGCGCTGCAGGAGCAGGAGGAAGAACTCAAGCGAGCGCGCGAGATTCAGCAAATGCTGCTGCCCAGCTCGTTGCCGCAGCTTGCCGGAGTTCAGATCGCCGGAGCCTGGCAGCCTGCGCGTGAAGTTGGTGGCGACTACTTCGATGTGATTCAGCTGGACAAAGATCGCCTCGGCATTTGCATGGGCGACGTCGCCGGAAAAGGAATCACCGCTGCGTTGCTCATGGCAAATCTTCAGGCATCCTTTCGCGCCTTCGCCACCACCGAGGCATCGCCTCAGGTGGTCTGTACCAAACTGAACAAGTTCCTTTGTGCAAACGTCGCTTCGGGAAAGTTTGTAACTTTCTTCTACGCGGTGCTCGACGCCGACGCACGCACGCTTACCTATGAGAATGCCGGACACTCACCCGGACTTCTGTTGCGCAGCAACGGGACTGCAGAAACTTTGCGAGGAGGAGGAGCGGTGCTTGGCGCGCTGCCCCATTGGACCTACCAGGACTACACTGCACAACTTCAACCGGTCGACCAGCTGCTGCTCTCGACTGACGGCATCACGGAAGCGGAGAACGCCAAACTCGAAGAGTTCGGCGAGGAGCGCCTGCTGGCAGCTGCGCGCGCACGCGACGGAAGTGCGCTCGAAACTCAACGCACCATTATGCAGCAGGTCACGGCCTTCTGCGGCGGGAACTTCCGCGACGACGCTACCTTACTTGTTCTACGAATCTCTTGAGCGACGCTGCGAACCTATTGTCGTATTCCAATTGGAAGTTCATGTTGATGGTGGTTTGCAGTTCGGCTGGAACTCCTTTACCAAGTATGGCTTATAGCGCCATTGCTTGACTGCATCCATTGCCGCACTAACGAGCATCGGATGTCCGCTCACCAACTCCAGACTGTTGACAGTTTCGTCCGTTGATATGACTGCCTTTTAGTACAACAGAACCCTGGATACGCGCTTGCTGTGCCAGTGGTGGATAAACCGGTGGCTAGAATATATTCGTAGTTTCGAATATACTAATAAGAACGATGAGCGACGCTTTACGGCAGTTCAAGAGCGAGATCTTTCAGGGCCTCGCCAATCCGACCCGGATCGCTTTGGTAGAGCTGTTGCGCGAGGGTGAGCTTTCGGCCGGACAGCTGATTGAAAGGCTGGGGATTGAGCAGGCCAACGCATCGCAACATCTGGCTGTCCTCCGGGCCAAACAAATCGTGGTGAGCCGGAAGGTGGGCAATCAAGTCTACTATTCGATCCGCGACCATGCGCTCATCGAGGTCCTCGATATCCTGCGCCGCTATTTTTACGCTCAGCTCAACACCACTGTGAACATGCTGAAGGAAGTCGCGAGGGAGGCGCCGAAATCCCGTCTCGTCACACGTCGATGACCGAACCGAGATCTTCCAAGTCAACTCGTCTGGATCGATTGCGCTGCGCGGTCGAACACGGCGCACACCTGCTTCCCAGGCAGGGCCCCATTGGAGTCTTTGTTCACCACAACACCCTGCATGCCTTCGAACATCTTCCATTCGAAGAAGCGGTAAAACAGGCGGCGCAGCTATTTGGGGCCGAGCCGTATATGAGCGAAGCGAGTTATCGGGCCGACTTGGCCCGTGGGCGGATTCAACTCGTGGATGTTGACGCCGTGCTTGACCGGGAACCCGATTTCCTGATCTTTGCGGGACTAAGCCGAAGTTCGCTGCATCGGGCGATGATTACGCCGGGGGTCCGGGAGTTCGATGGGGCGACCATCGTTTGGCGCACCGAGCAGGGCGATCTGGCTAAGGAGTTTCGGCGTCCTGCGCTACGCGTACTGTTCGAAGCTTGTTCTGCACGCGCCGTAGCTCACGAGGAAGAACCTGCCGTGCCTCGTCCCGTGGACGAGGTGATCCATCCTTGGTTGATTCGGCTTTGCTCGGTGTTTTTGGATCAAGGCACAGCCTATTGGCCGATGCCCAATCGCGAGAACGGGTTTTATCAGAGTGTGAGGATGCTGCTCTCCGGACGCGGCGGAATTTTTCCTAAGTATCTGGTCGGGCTGGACGAGGAGTTTCGAAGGCAGCAGCACCACTCCTTTTCGGCGCCGGATGCGGTCCTGGACTACCTGGATAGCAGTTCTTTTGACGAGAGTGAATGGCCCGGAATTCTGCGGGCCGAACTCTTGGTACTCCCTGGCTGGGCCGGGTTGATGCGCGAGCTTGAGGAAGAGCCCACTTTGGCGCCGCACACGACCCTCCCCTGCTCCCTCATGGACTTTCTCGCAGTACGACTGACGCTGTCGCGGGTGGCAGCGCGCCGAGGAGCGGCGCAAGCGATTCTGGAGGAGAGCCCGTTAAAGACCCAGGAGACGAGGCGTCTGAGCCGCGCCGCGCGCATCTATGACGCCGCCCGCGTGTTGCGACTTTCCGGCGAGGACGTCGCGAGCCTTTCCGAGTCCGAGTGGATTGCGTTTTCGAGCGAAGTCAAAACCTTCAATGGGCTGGAGCGTCGGCGAATCCTCCATCTTGCCTATGAACGGGCTCACGAGCGCGAGATCCTGCGAGGGCTGGCTAGTCACAGAAAATATCGCGGCTTGTTTAATCAGGCGCAAAGACCTCCCGCGCAGGTATTTTTCTGCCTCGACGAGCGCGAGGAGTCCATGCGACGCGCTCTGGAAGAAGCCAACCCGTCGGTGGAGACCTATAGTGCCGCCGGATACTTCGCGGTAGCCGTGGATTACAGGGGGATCGATGATCCCCATGGGGCGGCGTTTTGCCCGGTGGTGGTCAAACCGAAGCACGCCATCGTAGAACAGCCACAAGCCGGAGACAGCTCGCTACTGGAAAGCCGCCGCTGGCGGCGTCGGATTCTCGGGTTGCTGATGCGTAATTCGTTTGTCTCTTCCAAGACATTGCTCCGCGGCTGGCTTTCGACCTCAGCCCTCGGTTTGCTCTCCGCAGTGCCCCTGATCGGTCATCTCCTGGCGCCGCGACGTTATGCGCTCCTGCGCAATTGGCTGAACAAGGCATTTCTACCCGAGCCGCGAACTGAGCTCACATTGATGCGGAACACAAAACAATCCCAGGGCGCAGTCTCCGGCCTGTTGATGGGATTCACTGGAGAAGAAAAAGCAGAACGAGTTGCCAGCGTCTTGGGTCCGGCTGGTCTGGTGCGCGATTTCTCCCGTCTGGTGGTAATCCTTGGCCACGGCTCGAGCAGCCTCAACAATCCACATGAGTCGGCTCACGATTGCGGAGCCTGTGGCGGGCGCCGCGGCGGGCCGAACGCCCGGCTTTTTGCTTCAATGGCAAACCGGCAGGAAGTACGCGACCGATTGCGGGAAAAAGGGATTGATATCCGCCCGGATACCTGGTTCATCGGCGGTTATCACGATACCTGCAATGACGACGTAGAACTCTTCGATCTCGATGCGGTCCCCTCAACACATCTGGCGGATTTGGAGTCCATTCGCAGTTCACTTGATCGCGCGAGAACGCAGAACGCACTCGAGCGCGCCCGGCGATTTGAATCATTGCCGGCAGATGCGGATGCGGAACGCGCGCTTCGTCACGTGGAAGAACGCAGCGAGCACCTCGCGCAGCCGCGGCCAGAATATGGGCATTGCACGAATTCCCTGTGTATCATCGCGCGTCGCAGCCTGACCCGGGGCTTATTCTTCGATCGGCGCGCGTTTCTCGTTTCCTATGACGCCAATGTAGATCCCGACAATGAAGCCCTGGCGGCATTGCTGGCCGCCGCGGTACCCGTCTGCGCCGGAATCAGTCTTGAATACTACTTTTCGTTCGTCGACAACGACCGATACGGATGCGGCACGAAACTGCCGCACAACGTGACCAGCTTGATGGGAGTTATGGACGGTCATGCCAGCGACCTACGCACGGGATTGCCCTGGCAAATGGTTGAAATTCACGAGCCCGTCCGAATTCTCTTCGTGGTCGAGACCACTCCTGACAAGCTGGAGAAAGTTATCGATGGCGACTCCACATTAAAGCGGCTGCTGGAAAATCGCTGGATTCGACTGGCTACGATTGACCCTGCTTCCGCACGTGTTCATGTTCACCGGGATAGCGGATTTGAAGAGTTCCATGAGGACCTGGAACGCCTGCCGGTGGCGCTCTCATCGCACGAGTGGTACGCCGGGAAGCTCCAGCATCTTCCCATGGCTTGGATTCAAGCGCCTCGAACAACAACAGGAGACCGCCTGCGGTGAATGTTTTTCAAGGCACCTTGGTTTTTGTCGTGGTGGCCCCGGGCTTCGTTTTTGCTGTTTTTGCCCTCCTATGGTTGTTGGACTGGGTTCCAAGCGAACGCCTGCTGTCCTGGATCACCGGCTTGACCTTCGCCGCCTGTACGTCTGGAGTTGCGGCACTTATTTGGAGGATTACGTCTGCGGCGGATATTACCGTCACTTTCGGCAACTGGTTTGCGGTGGGGAACTACCATTTTCCATTGGTACTGACGGTGGACCGACTTTCGGTTCCTTTCGTGGCATCGGCGGCAGTGTTATCAGGACTGATCGGGCAGTTTTCGGCGACCTACCTTCATCGTGAATCTGGGTTCCTGCGATTTTTTCTTTTGTTGCACCTGTTCGCGTTCGGATCCTTGCTCGCGTTCGCCGCGGGTTCCTTCGACCTGTTGGCCGCGGGATGGGAGATCGTCGGCATCACGTCGGTCTTGTTGATTGGATTCTTCGAGCGCAGGCCCGCTCCCGTCGAGAACGGACTTTACGTGTTCGGCATATATCGCGCATGTGACATTGGATTGCTTGTCGGTATCTTCGCGATGCACCATTGGGCTGGAACAGCATCTTTCGGTAACGGCTTTCCAACCCTAACCGGCGTGCGGGCAGTAGTCGTCTGTCTTCTCTTCCTTCTTGCGGCATCTGGAAAAGCTGCTCAGGTTCCTTTTTCGGGATGGCTCCCACGCGCGATGGAGGGACCCACTCCGTCAAGTGCCATCTTTTACGGAGCGATCTCGATCCACGCTGGGGCATACCTGTTGCTTCGTGCGCAGCCGCTACTGGCTCAATCCGTGCTTGCTTCCTCTTTGGTCGTTCTGATCGGTGCCGCTACCGCGATTCACGGAACTATTGTTGGTCGTGCCTGCGCTGACGCCAAGACGTCGCTCGCTTATGCCACGTTGACGCAAGTGGGCATTGTATTCATAGAGATCGGGCTCGGATGGAGATGGCTCGCGGTGGCCCACATCTTGGGGAATGCCACGGTTCGCACCATGCAATACTTGCGCGCGCCATCCATGCTTCACGACTATCACCACATGCACTCCGCCATTGGAGGCCAGCTCTCGCCGACTGGCAAGCAAATCGAGGAAATGCTGCCGGAGAGGATCCAGTTATGGCTCTATCGTTGGGCGCTCGACCGCGGCAATCTGGATACGATTATCGAGCGCTGGGTGATTGCTCCGCTGTCGCAGCTCTCCAACTATCTTTCTCGGAAGGATCGCACCCGTGCGCCCTCCCCTACTACAATCCGCCCCGGCCGCGCCGTGCAGGTCCCGAGCCCGGAGCCAGCTCAGAGGAGTAATTGATGTCCGTGCCGGGATGGGTTCTCCCTACTCCTGTCTTGACCAGCGCTTCGATTACCGCTCCCTGGCTTGCTGCGGTTGTCGTGACAAGTGTTCGCCGACAAGTCCGGGTCTTCGGCTGCATCGCCGCGCTCCTATCCATCATCGCAAGCGCAGCTCTTGTTTGGCGGGCACCCAAGAGTGAATCTCTGTACGAAACGTTGATGCTGCTCTTTTCCTGCCTCACTCTTGGCGCAATTTTGTTGCTTCCGCGCCGTGATTCGGAGGCAGTGACGATCGCCGGAATTCTCATCCTATTGGGTTCGACGCTCCTGGCGTACTCGACTGGAAACCTGCTCGTTTTGCTGGGCGCGTGGATTCTGTCCATCGTCCCATTCTTGTGGGCCGGGTGGTTCCGGCCTCGCAAGCGGCGTCCCCTAGTCGGTCTCCTGTCCTCAAGTGTCGCCTTTGCGCTGGCGATCGGGTTCATCGTAGCCAACGCCAGGGTTGTTTCGATTGCGAATTTGAAGGGACAGAGCCCGGGCGGGATTGTGGCCTTTGCGCTTCTGGTCATCGCGGTAGTCTTTCGCAAAGGGATCTTCCCCATGCACGCTTGGGTAGCAGACGCGGCTGAGAGTGGTTCCTCAGTCCCAACTGCTCTTCTCCTGAATGGTCATTTTGGAGCTTTGCTGGTCGCCAAGCTGATCGTGCCGTTGTTTCCACAGACAGACCATCTCTTTCCGGTTCTTTCCTATCTCGCCATAGCCACCGCGCTTTTCATCGCGATTCGAGCTCTTGCCGAGAACTCGCCGCGGCGGCTGCTCGCCTTTCTTGCTCTTAGTCAGTCCGCCTGCATCTTGAGTGGCCTCGAGAGCCGCACGGCCGAAGGAATTGCCGGTGCGCTAGTGCATTGGTTTGTGGTCACGGTTTCCACCGTGGGTCTGTTTGGAATTCTGCGACTGCTGGAGGTTCGTTTTGGCGAAAATCTAAGCGCGAGCAGGCATTTGGGCTTGGCCGAACACGCGCCTCGCCTTGCCGTGTCCTTTGCCATCCTCGGACTGGCGCTTGTCGGTCTGCCGGGCACGCTTGGCTTCTGTTCTCAAGACTTGTTGGTCCAGGGAACCCTCACTTCGCATCCCCTAACGGGATTGTTGTTGCCCATTGCGACGGCCCTGAATGCCGTAAGCTTCTTTCGCTTGTTCACGCGGCTTTTCCTAGGTAAGCGTCGAACGGGGTTTACAGTGGAGGCGGACGCGCTGCCGCGCGAGCGTTGGGTCCTGGCTGCCACTGTGTTGTTCGTCGTCTTCGGAGGTTTGTTCCCAAACGCGATCGTGATTCAGCATTCAGCCGAGGCCGTGGCGGTCGACGAGGCCGTCCGCACCTCCGAGATCCTTAACCAAGTTACCAACGCACCAGGTAACGATTCATGCCTGCAATGCCCCGCAACGGAACCCAAGCGCGAAGTCGCTCCTCGCGCGCCAAGTTGAGTAAGGGGAGCAACGGCCCATCGATGACGAATAACAACTTCCGAGCACGTTCTAGTTCCGGGAACGGTACGAGTGGCAACCACGAGGAGGGTGAAGCGCCAAACCCGGAGGAGCGGAGACAGAATCTAAAGTACGCAGTTTTCTACTTGGTCGTTGTCCCAATCGGCTTCGAATATCGGTATTGATCTATCAGCAGATCGTAAGTTCGAGGGGAACGGCACGGAGCAACGGAGCCAGCGGAGCAACGTACGTTGTTCGTTTTCGGCTCACGAACCAGGGGAACCAACCGATTTTCTATCCTGTATTCCCGGACACGAATCGCCCCATCGGCCAGATCGTCGACCGAGTTGCTCCCCAATCTGACTGGAAACCGCTTTCCGAGCCTGAGCCATCCCCATCTACTCGAGCTCAATTAAACGGCAGAAGCCACGTCGCTTGGATAGAAATGCCTCCTGAGGGGTGGGCCGACGGAGAGTATGAGGACCCCGGTTCTCCCGCGGGAGACCATGCCTTTGAGCTGGAGGTGAAAGTTGCAACCGATGGCAAAGTAAGGCCTCTTCTTTCACGTGCGTACCCTGTCAACACCAACTGAGGTGCTCTCGCGTGGGAGCATCCAAATCCCATACACGTAAGGCATTTCGTGGTATCTGAGTGAAGTGATGGGCAGTCTTGCAGCAAGTCGAGGTTGGGGTGCAGCATCAGTACCGCTACATGAGAAATGGAGGAAGCGTTCGTCCGTTAAGATAACGGAGCGAACGTATGCGAAAAGAGCGCAAGCACTACACGGCTGAGGAGAAGGTGGCGATTTTACGGCGCCATCTTTTGGACAAGGTTCCGGTCTCCGATTTGTGCGAGGAGCTGGGCCTGCAACCAACAGTGTTCTACCGCTGGCAGAAAGAGTTCTTCGAGAACGGAGCGGCCGCGTTCCAGTCGAGGGAACGTCCTGGCCGCCAGGTCGAGGAGAAGCAGAAACGGATCGAGTCTCTGGAGAAAAAGGTGCAGACCAAAGATGAAGTCTTAGCGGAGCTGATGGCGGAACACATTGCGTTAAAAAAAAGTCTTGGGGAACTTTGACCGCGACCTGGGTTCCTCATGATGTGCGGGATCAGGTGGTGGATTTCGTCCGGCGCTGGTCGGAAAAGACGGAGATCGGCGTCGGGCGATTCATCCATTGGCTGGGCGTCAGCGCGAGCAAGTTTTACGACTGGCGGCAGCGTTACGGACGTGTGAATGAGCACAACGGTTGGGTACCTCGGGATTTCTGGTTGGAACCGTGGGAGAAAGAAGCGATCCTTGGCTTTCACCGGAAGAATCCGTTGGAAGGGTATCGGCGGCTGACGTTCATGATGTTAGATCACGATATTGTCGCGGTGAGTCCGGCGAGTGTGTGGCGGGTGCTGAAACAAGCGGGACTGCTGTCGCGATGGAAGGCTAAGCCGTCGCGCAAGGGGACCGGCTTCGAGCAGCCGCTGGCGCCGCACCAGCACTGGCATATCGATGTTTCCTACATCAACCTATGCGGCGCCTTCTATTACTTGTGCAGCATTCTCGATGGGTTCAGTCGCTTCCTCGTGCATTGGGATCTGCGTGAATCCATGCGAGAAGCTGATGTCGAAGTGATCCTGCAGCGAGCCAAGGAGAAGTACCCGGAAGCGAAGCCGCGAATCATCTCCGACAATGGCCCGCAGTTCATTGCTCGTGATTTCAAGGAGTTCATTCGCATCTCGGGCATGACGCACGTCTGAACCTCCCCTTACTATCCGCAGTCGAACGGCAAGATTGAGCGCTGGCACAAGTCGGTGAAAAGCGAGTGCATTCGGCTGGGAACACCGCTGTCGCTGGAAGATGCACGGCGCCTGGTAGAGGGTTACGTTGAGCATTACAACAACGTCCGCCTGAACAGTGCCATCGGCTACATCACGCCAAAGGACATGCTTGCCGGGCATCAGCAGGAGATTCAGGCCGAGCGGGATCGGAAGTTGGACGCGGCGAGGGAACAGCGGAAGAATCGCCGCCAGCGGGC
>Ga0126383_10001993_pt1 | contig 12985 bp, 12 predicted proteins | sample PanSoiMetPlot_35_FD_96882 | JGI IMG/M metagenome (GOLD analysis project Ga0126383, IMG submission 96882) | Tropical forest soil microbial communities from Panama - MetaG Plot_35 | ecosystem: Environmental > Terrestrial > Soil > Tropical forest > Bulk soil | place: Panama | collected 2016-02-17
AGCAGGCACGAGGCAGTCCGAGGTGAACCGCCTTTCGCTACGTGATGCAGGCCGTCGTAGAAGCCTGCAGAATAGTTGGGATAGAAAGGCAGGGGCGTAAATCCTGGAAACGGCGCGAACTCCGTGCGCGTCCACTCCCAGCCATTGCCAACGAGATCGTAGACGCCGAACGCGCTGGCACCCGCGGGATGCGCGCCCACAGGGGAGGGATCCCAGGAATGGAAGTCAAAATTGCCGTGGCGCTCGGTGGGCGGCGCGTTGCCCAAGGGAAAATCGCGCTCCTCCGCCCCCTCCGGAGTACCATAAGCGGCGCGATGGAATTGCGCTTCAGTGGGAAGCTTGCGCCCGAGCCAATTCGCGTATGCGGTGGCTTCAGCGAGACTCAAGTACACCGGCCATTCCTGGGGGAGGCGGATTTCGCCAAACATGGTGCGATACAGCCAAAGATTGCCCTCGGCCCGCCAGAACATAGGGTGCTGAATATTTTCTTTGGTTCGCCAGGCCCAGCCTTCGAGAGTCCAAAGCGAGCGATCTTGGTAACCCCCAGCTTGCATAAACCGCAGAAAGTCGTGGTTCGTAACGTTATGGCTATCGATGGCGAACTGCGGAACGGAGACTTCGTGAGAGGCAAATTCGTTGTCCCAGCCAAACTCCTGATCGTGCGAATCGTGTAATCCTAGCGTGGCGCGACCGGCGGGAATCTCCACCAGGCGAGATTTCACGCGCAAGGCTTTCCAGGCCACTTTTTCCGGGCCACTAATCTTTTTGTTTGCCGACAGGCGATGCAGCATGTAGGCGAGCGTTTCCGCATGCATCAAGCGATGCTCAACGGCTACATGGAGCATTTGCAGCAAGTGAGGATGACCCTCTTCCGGGCGCTGCAGCGCATGCTCTATGGCATGGTCGAGTTCTTCGCGCACGCGTTGATTGTAGCGCCCGATTTCCTGCAGCGTGGGCCAATCACTCGGGGCGTCGACCGGCAATCCGCCGCCAACCGGATCAATTCCGAAAGCAAAGAGTTGATCGAAGGGAGGGTGGAAGGAGCGCAAACCGAACGCGCGACAGGAAAGGAGGTTCCAGTCAAAAGCTTCCAAGTGGCCTACATAAAAAACGATGCGGTGTCGCTCGGCGATAGGTCGGTCGTACAAAGCCTCCTGGCGAACCAGCTGGAAAAGCTCATCGGTTCGCGAGCGAGCTTTGAGGAGGCGAGCATGAAGATCGTGACGGATGCGGACAGCAGTGGCGGCGAGTGCTCCCATGGCGTTTACCCCTTCTTTTGATGCCAAGCCCCACAGAAGGATGCGGCAAAAATCGGCGTCGGGAGGCGAAGTACATTACTATGTTCCCGCCGGGGATTGGGGCTGTCAATCGAAATGATTGCGAAGAGGGAAGATTTTTCGGGGAATTTAATCGAATTTTGCGATGTATCGTATCGCATAAACGATATTGTTGGCCGCGAAGTGATTTCGGCGGTGTCGCTGGCGGTTCCACTTGGGGAAACGCTGGTCCTTCTAGGACGAAGCGGCAGCGGGAAGACCACGCTATTGCGGCTGATCAATGCCATGTTGCTACCATCACAGGGGCGTGTGATGGTGCAAGGGCGGCGGACAGTGGAGTGGGACCCAATTCGGCTAAGGCGCGGAATCGGATACGTTATACAAGAGGCCGGGCTGTTTCCGCATTTCACCGTGGCAGAGAACGTCGCGCTAGTACCGACGCTGGAAAAGTGGGAGCGCGAGCGCACGACTTTGCGGATCAACGAGATGCTTAGGCTGGTCGGGCTGGAGCCGAGCGAATTTGCGGAGCGGCGGCCGCGGGAACTTTCTGGAGGCCAGCGCCAGCGCGTGGGAGTAGCGCGTGCACTTGCCGCGGATCCGCCGATCTTGCTGATGGACGAGCCGTTTGGCGCGCTCGATCCGGTCACTCGCGCGGAGCTGCAGCGAGAATTTCGATCGCTTGCGCAGAGGCTGCGGAAAACAATCGTGTTCGTGACGCACGATCTGCGGGAGGCGTTGATGCTGGCATCGCGGATTGTGCTGCTGGAGGCGGGGCGAATCGTGGCGGTTGCGGCTCCTCGAGAATTTTTGCACGTCGATCATCCTGAAGTGAGAGCATTTGCTGCTTCTCTGGAAACTAGCCCTGGAGCGTCCGCATGAATCCGGGCCTGAGTGAGTGGTCGTTCTTCGCGGAGCATCGTGCTGAGATTCTGGCGGCAACGCTTGATCACGTGGCGCTGGTCGTGATTGCCATGGTGATCGCGATTCTCATTGCGATCCCGCTGGGAATGTTCATCGTGCAGCGCCCTGCTCTGCGCGCGGTCTCGATTGGAATCGCGAATATTTTTCAAACGATTCCAAGCCTCGCCCTCTTTGGGTTCCTCATTCCCATTCCCCTTATCGGAGGTATTGGCAGGCGCACGGCAATCGTTGCGCTGGTTCTCTATGCGCTGTTGCCTATCCTGCGCAACACCTATGTAGGCCTTTCGAGCATTGATCCGGCAGTCCTCGAAGCCGCGGAGGCTATGGGCATGACGCAAGCGCAAATCCTCTATCGCGTGCGGTTCCCGCTCGCCTTGGCTGTGATCCTCGCCGGTATTCGCACCGCCACCGTTATCACCATTGGAATTGGCACGATCGCGGCAGCCATTGGGGCGGGGGGCCTTGGCACGTTCATTTTTCGAGGTGTGGCGCTCGTAAGCGATTCCCTGATTCTTGCAGGCGCGATTCCGGCGGCTTTGCTCGCCCTCATTGCAGATTTTCTGCTGGGGCGGCTCGAACGGCGATTGAAGGCCGTGTGAAGATGCGCCGAGCTCACGCTGTGGTTGTTTGCTTCGCTTACTTCTTCAGCGCTCTTTGCTACGTTTCGGGTTGCAAAAGACCCGCGCAAACCAAAATCACGATTGGATCGAAGTTTTTCACGGAACAGGTGGTGCTTGCCGAACTTTTGGCACAGCACATCGAAGCTAAGACGGGCATTCCGGTGATTCGCAAGACCAACCTCGGCGGAACGCTGCTGGTTCACAAAGCGCTGCTCGCGGGTGATTTGGATCTCTATGTTGAATACACTGGCACGGCGCTAACGGCGGTGCTCAACGAGACCCCGCAAAGCACTTCGCAAGACGTTTACAACCGCGTCAAGAGGCTGTATGCCGAGAAGTTTCATTTAGAGGTGACGGAGCCGCTCGGCTTCGAGAATACTTTTGCTATGGTGATTCGCGGAGACGATGCCAGGAACCTACATATCCGCACGCTCTCCAATCTTGCGTCCGTTGCTCCGAAGTGGCGCGTGGGCGTCGGGTATGAGTTCCTGGAGCGACCGGATGGCTTCCCGGGACTCAGCAAGCGCTACAGTCTCAAGTTTGCAGGATCCCCCAAAGTCATGGATTTAGGGCTGATTTACCGCGCGCTGGTGGACCATCAGGTGGACTTGGTGGCGGGGAACTCTACAGATGGTCTGATTGACGCGCTTGGTCTCGTGGCGTTGGAGGACGACCAGCACTACTTTCCGCCGTACGATGCCGTGCCGATTGTTCGGCAATCCACGCTCGATCGGTTTCCACAATTGCGTGGCGCGCTGGCAGATCTTGGCGGCAAGCTTTCGGCAACCGACATTCGGAAGCTCAACTATGCGGTTGACGCGCATCACCAGGATGCAGCGGCCGTGGTGCGGCAGTTCCGCGCTGAAAAAGGTTTGTAAATTTCTGCGCTTCGCTTTATACGGACCAGCCCTGGCGATATTCGCGGCGCAAATAATCATTGGCCTGCGGGAGGTTCGTGACACGCATGCTCGCGCCGTCGTAGGAGATTTTTCTTCCCGCTTTCAAAGCCACGATGCCGAGCAGCATCACTTCGGTGAGCCGTGCCGCGTATTCGAATGGGCAGGAAACTTCAGTCTTTCCCTTGGCTGCGTCTATCCAATTCATCTCGTGGGCTTCACCGGGAATGCGCGGCAGTTTCTGTGCGGGCTTGCCAAAGGAATCGTGAAGCGACTTGGGCAAGAGTCGCGGATGCGCGCCGTAGGTCTCGTGCAGCAGCTTGCCTTTGCTGCCGATAAGCAGCGCGCCACCTTCCTGACTCAGTTCTTCATCACCAAGTTCCTCGGGCTTGTTCGGTTTCAAGCCGCCGTCGTACCAGGTGAGCTTTACAGGCGGCAACGGCCCACGAGCGGGGAACTCGTAGAAAGTGATGGTGGCTTGCGGGTAGGACATATTGTTGAAAGGCGTGGAGATGGTTTCGACGGTGGTGGGCATGCCCAGATTCAGCGCCCACATCGAGTGGTCAATCAAGTGCGCGCCCATGTCGCCGATGGCACCCACGCCCCAATCCACCCAACCGCGCCAGTTAAAGGGATGGTAGATCGGGTGATACTCGATATTCGGAGCTGCTACGCCTAGGAACAGGTTCCAAGCCAGCGTGTCGGGAACGGGATAGGAGCCGGCCATTGCCGCGGCGAGCCGCTCATTGACGCCCTGTCCATTCCAGCGAAGCTTGTCTGCGGGTTCTTTCAGCGCCTCGGGGCGCGGCACGCCCTGAGGCCAGTAGCCGAGCGGGCGATTGGTCCAAATGTGCACTTCGCGAACTTCGCCGATAGCCCCAGCCCAGATGTATTCGACGGCAGTGCGAGCGTCGTCCAGGGAATGGCCTTGATTGCCCATTTGGGTGGCGACTTTGGTTTCTTTGGCCGCGCGCGCCATTTTGCGGGCTTCCTCGACGGACCAAGTCAGGGGTTTTTGCACATAAACATGTTTGTGAAGCTCCATGGCAGCAAGCGCGATGGGCGCGTGCATGTGATCGGCGGTAGCGACGAGCACGGCGTCAGTGTCCTTTTGCTTTTCCAGCATCTCGCGATAGTCCTTGTAGCGCTTGGCTTTCGGAAGGTGCTCGGTTTTGAGGCGGATCATGCCTTCGAGGCGGGCTTTCGCTTTCGCGCGATCAAACTGTGCAGGCGGCTGGCCTGCAGCCGCCGTGGCATCCGGATGTTCCAAGCGGTCTCTCAGTTTCTGGATGTCGGAGTCGAGGCGTTCGAAGCCCTTGTCGGCGTAGCCCCAGTCTACGTCGCACAAGGCAACGATGTTCTGACTGGACATGTTGATGAGGTTCTGGCGGCCCATTCCTCCGATACCGACGCCGGCAATGTTCAGCAGGTCGCTGGGAGGAGTGAAGCCGCGTCCCAGAACATGCCTGGGCACAAGGGCAGCGGCGGCGCTGCCAGCAGCGGCGGTGCTCAGGAATTTGCGCCGGGTCAGCCCTGTTTTTCTGTCTCTGCCGTCGCAAGTCGCTTGCGATTTGGTTTCGGCTTTTTCTACCGGTCCGTTTTTGCTCATGGCTTCTCCCTCATCCCTCGCCCCTCGTCGCCACGCGTATTATGCCTCGCTATGCAAACGCTGGCGACCATTAATCTTTAGCTGTCCTGTATTATGCTGACTTGCGACCGGGAGCTTATTAGAAAGGAAGTGTGAATATGAAGCCTGCAATCTGTTGGAGGACTCTGTTTGGGTGTTTCGCGGCTAGCTTCATTTTTCTGCCTGGGCACTCTGCGGTTGCGCAAACGCCTTCGCTGGCGTTGTTGGTCCTCGACAAGGAGGACAACATGCTTTCTATTATCGATCCTGCGAATTCAAAAACAGTTGCGCGCATACCGACGGGCGAAGGGCCGCACGAAATTACGGTTTCTGAGGATGGAAAGCTGGCGTTTGTCGCCAACTACGGTGCGCGGACGCCTGGGAACACGATCTCCGTGATGGACTTGGTTGCGCAAAAGGAATTGCGCCGCGTGGATCTTGGCGCATTGCGCCGGCCTCATGGCATCACCTTCGCTGAAGGCAAAGTTTGGTTCACTGCGGAACAGAATAGAGTGATCGCGAGATACGATCCCGCCGCGAATCAGGTTGACTGGCTTCTCGGCATCGGGCAGAACGGTACGCACATGCTGGTTTTTTCGAAAGACCGGTCTCAGATTTTTACTTCCAATATCGGTTCGGATTCGATCACGCTGCTGCAGCGCGGCTCGGATTCGTACAACTGGAGCGCGACGACCATTCCCGTTGGGAAAGGACCCGAAGGCGGTGATATTTCTCCGGACGGACGGGAATTCTGGGCCGCGAACTCGAACGAAGGAAGCATCTCAATTATTGATGTCGCGGGGAAAAAAGTTGTGCAGACGCTCGAGGTCCGGACTGCCCGCTCGAATCGTCTCAAGTTCACTCCCGATGGGAGGTTAGTCCTCGTTTCAGACTTGAGCAACAACACGCTAGTGATCCTCGATGCTGCTTCCCGGAAAGAGGTCAAGCGCCTAAACCCTGGACGGCAGCCGGAAGGCATTCTGATAGTTCCGGATGGTTCGCGGGCTTATGTCGCTACGGCCGGAGAAAATGCAGTCGCAATTCTGGACTTGAAGACTCTGGAAGTGACCGCTCGCATCTCCACTGGCAAAGGGCCTGACGGGATGGCCTGGGCCAATCGTCATTGATCGTTTTGAGTCAGACCTTTCCTATTAGGCCGTTTGAGCTTGACACAACAAAGTAGTTTGCTTACGCTTGCCTTCAAAGGTCCCCTTGAATTTCGGAAAACCCAGGGCAAATTAGCTTATAAACCACTCCGCACCCCAGAGGAGCGCTATGTCTACTGAGTCTCTGCCATTGCAGGGCGTTTCGCGGCCACGCATTTCCTGGCTTCGCCCGAAGTATCTTCTCTTTGGGTTCGTTGGCCTAATGGTTGCATATGTTCTTCGCCATAACGAACACTTTCTCATCGATGCAAGGGATCCAGCGTGGCAACACTACCAGCCGTTCAAGTGGTGGCTCCTGCCGCACGGTGTGATGGGCGCTTGTGCGCTCTTGCTTGGGCCCATGCAGTTTTCCGATCGCCTGCGCGCTCGCTTTACGAAGCTGCATCGCATTATCGGACGCTTCTACATCGCGGGGGTGCTCTTCGTCGCACCGCTTGGCACTTATATCCAGTACTTCGAGGAACGAATGGGAGAGCCACGATCCTTCACCATCGCGGCCACCGTGGACGCTGCATTGTTAATGATCACTACCGCCATCGCGTTTGCCTTCATCCTCAAAGGAAAGGTGCAGCAGCACCGCCAATGGATGACCCGCAGCTTTGCTGTAGCTCTAGTCTTTCTCGAAGTGCGCGTAATCCTCGGCGTCACTGGTTGGGAGAAGCTAGGCATCGCCGCCGCCGAAACAGTCGTATGGGCTTGTCTCGGATTCTCCCTGCTTCTCGCTGACCTCGTTTTGCAGGTGCAAGAACTCCTTCGCAACCGGCAGGCTGCTGCGAAGGCCCAAGCTGTTTCACATTAAATACAGTCGCATCCTCACGTGTGCAATTAGCGTCTGACCAGTGTTGCGCGAGGCGCCTGGGAGCCGCTAGACTGCGCGCATGAAGAAACAACAGGTATTCCTACTCCTTGCCTTGGCGCTCCTCTGTGCACCCATGTTTGCTCTAGGCCAGCAACCTAAATCCATTTTCTACATGACGCGCGAGCCCAAGTCGGTACGCTCGTTCCTGTCGCACGCCGACAAAATCGATCTCCTGTCTCCCGCCTGGTATGGGGTGGACGCGAGCGGCCTCCTCTCTGGCGGGCCGAATCCGGAGGTCCTGCAGACTGCGCGACAGCATCACGTTCCAATCATGCCGCTCGTCGTAAACGGCGGGTTCGTGCAGGAGGAAGTTCACAAGTTTTTAGCAAACGCTACGGCACGCCGTGATGCGATCAGCGCCATGGTTCGCGCCTGCAAGGACAACGGCTACCTTGGCTTTCAGTTGGACATGGAAAACGTCAACTGGACCGACCGTGACGTACTTTCCGACTTCGTGCGCGAAACGGCGGCGGCGTTCCATAAGGAGAATCTGCAACTTTCTATCGCGACTATTCCGAACGCGCCCGGACATCCGGGCGAAACGGGATTCTCTACGTGGATTTACCAGAACTGGCGCGGAGCTTTTGACCTGAAAGCGATCGCGGAGTCGGTAGATTTTCTCTGCCTGATGACGTACGACCAGCACACCACATGGACGGTCCCCGGGCCAGTTGCCGGGTGGACCTGGACCGTCGCGAATCTTGACTACGCGCTCAAAGTAGTGCCTCCACAGAAGCTCGCGTTAGGAATTCCTTTGTATGGCTATCACTGGTTCGCGGGCACGCCAACCAAGGCTTCTGACAAGACCGGTGATAAGGCCAATCCGTCCGCCGATTATATTTCCACGGATGACGCGGTGGACTTGGCCAAGGCGTACAACGGGCATCTCGAGTGGGATCCCGTGGACAGGTCAGCGTGGTTTTACTTCTATAGGGATGACGAGCGTGAGTGGATTTTCTATACCGATGTACGCACGTTCAAAGAGCGCTACACGCTGGTGAAGGAGCGCGGACTGCGCGGCTTTGCTTCTTGGGTTCTGGGCATGGAAGATCAAGGAATCTGGGACCTACTGCCAAGTCATAAGTAATTTACTTTGCCTGCCGGTGAGGAAAAGCCTCGGCATTGAGCTGAGCCCATTTTCTCTATCACAACCAATATGGAGCTTGGGTAAGGGAACCGGCTTGCGTAAGTTGTGCGTTGCGCAAGAAGGGCTGCCAGTGACGCCGCAAGCTTCATCGGTCATTATCCGCAAAGCGAAGAAGGAGGATGCTCCCGAAATTCTGGCGTGTCTTCGCGAGGCGTTCGAAGAATTTCGGAAGAGCTACACGAATGAGGCGTTTCTCGACACCGTGCTGACGCCCGAGACGCTAGAGGAGCGTCTCCGGAAAATGACCATCTTTGTAGCCGTCGACTCTGCCTGCCAGATTGTTGGGACTATCGCTTGCGGCCTTCTCAGTTCAGAAGAAGGGCACCTTCGAGGCATGGCAGTGCTGCCATTGCTGCGCGGCGGTGGAATTGCCGCTGAATTACTCAGGCAAGCGGAAACAGAGCTGCGCCAGTTAAGATGCGCGCGCGTTACGCTGGATACGACCAAGCCGCTCCTCCGGGCGATGCGCTTTTACGAAAAACACGGCTACCAGCGTTCCGGAGGACTTACGGACTTCTTTGGGATGCCCTTGATTGAATATCAAAGATTTCTGCACTAGAAAAGACTTCGCGCTCGCATTGTCCTTGATACCTCGGACGATGCGAGCGCGATTTGGAATTTCAGTTTTTTATTGCTTGGCGGCAGTTTGGAGTATCTGGCAGTTCTCGACGCAGCGCGCGGCCAGCATCTCGATTTCGGCCTTCTTCTTGCGAGGAACTTCCGTGCCGGCCTCGGGTGCGACGATGAGCGACTGCGGGCCATCGGCCAGGTTGAACGTGCATTGGAACTGCAGGGACTGCACCCCGCGCTGTTGGCAAGAAGCCTTCTGCAACGCAGACTCGAGCGCGTCCGGCTGCGAATGCAGCTGATCGGCCACCTGAGATGGCAACACGGCCACGACCATCGGCACCGGAGACTTAATCTTGATGCTGATCTGCTCTGCGTCATGATCCGGCCGGAACCCACCATAAACCTTCAGGAAGGAAGTCAGCTGATACTTTTCTTTGACCTGGTCCATCCACCGGAATTCGGGTTGAATGCAATTCTGGACGCAATTCCAGTTGTAATACTGGATGTGCAGATCGTTGGGCGCCTTGAAGCGGCGCGTTGCGGAGCCTTCCCCGGTAAAGATGGTGGCAATGCCTTCGCCGATGGCGCGCTGAGTTTTGTCGTTTGGATTTAACACCGCGCCCATACCGGCAAATACCACAGCATCAGGGTTGTTCCGTTCGTCGCGAATCACCAGAATGAACGCTCCCGGCGGCATGTTGCAGACATAGGTTGTTTCAACCACGTGTTCTGCCGGGCAGACTTGCCGCAAATTGGGAATGGTCTCGGGATGCTGGAGCGCCAGATTCCAATCGTCCGCGGGCGTCATGAAAACCGTGACAGGCCGCTCGGACTTGATGTCTACATGATTCTTTGCGCCGTACGCGCCAACCTGGTAAGTTTCGCCAGTATGGTAGTTCGCAGGATCGAGCCGAACGCTCTCGTCGTGCGACGGCACCCAATCAAAAACTCTGGGCGGCGGCATTTGCGCGAGAGATCGCGGTGAAAAAGAGCAAATCAGGAAAATCAAGACAAGACCCGAAAAAAGAAGGGACCGGGTGTTCTGGTTTTTCATGGTCACTCCGTATAATTCCATTGAAACGTGGCCTGATTCCCTCTGCAAAGGATTCCTCAAAGAGATGTCTCCGGCGAGTATCCTGTCCTAATGACCAGCGAGTTTTGTTGCTTGTTGCGCGTGTCGCTCAGTAGGTGAGCGACCAGCCGATCAACGTCATGGCAAGAACTACGACAAGCATGCCTGTGCTCACGATGCTCAAGGTTCTTCCGTGGCCAAGCAGGTGGTCGCGCGACTCCGGGTCGATGCACAAGACGATGATCACGACCAGGACCACGCCCCAGGCCAGTAGGATCGGCAGGCCCTGATACCTGCTAATCATGGAAAGGAACTGGCCGGGAGGCTGCCCCGCTGGAACCCACCATGGGATCATCGGTGCTATGCCGGCTGCCAGCGAAAAGGTCAGCAGCTTGCGGGTGAGCCAGCCCTTGAGTTTGGGACGCGCTTCCTTCCAAATAAAATAGTCCCAAGCGAGCAAACCCAGCGCCAGGGGCACCCAGCCGTAAAGGGCGGCTTGCTGATTGAACCAAGACCAGCCACGAAATAGAAACCGGGCATGATGGGCCTGCGCGAGGCGCGGCAGCAAAAACACGCCGAGTACCGTGTTGCAGAGGACGGCCACCAAAATAGTGACCAAGCTCATGAATTGAAACCAGTACCGCGTGGGCACTTTCTTGCAGCGAGTGCACACGGACTGTTTGGGCAGGAAGTTCAGCCCACAGCGATCGCAGTACACAGCAGTTCTCCCATTGGGAGGGGATTCGAACTAACTCTCGGCCAGTTTAGTGACGGCGGGCAGAAGAAAACTACTGGCCCAATGTCCAGTTTTAGTGTTGGCGTGCTCTATTGCACAAAAGTTTCTCGCGGAGAGCTGCATCGCGACGCAGGCACTTGGCGGAGTGGGTTCAGACTCCTATCCATCGCCATTTCAGATAGTTACGAAAGGAAGAGGAAGCAAGAATCGCGCTCAGAACAGCGTGAACTAACGAAACCATGCTGGCTGCGCCCCGGCTTTGCGGCCTTCTTCTTCCAGATCCGCCAGCTGTTTCTGCAAGTCGGCCTTCTTTTTTTGAAGCTTCCCGATCTGGCCATTACGGTCTTGAATATAGGCGACGTTGTTTCTGAGTCCTGTGGTGATGTCGAACCCGCCGTTGCCATATTTCTTGATTTCCTCTCTAAGCTGAGTAATTTGCTGGTCAACGTCTGCCATTTCTTCCAGAATCGGCCGGGCCTTGCCGCGCCAGTATTTTTCTCCGTTAGGTGGGTCCTCTTCGTCTTTGCCGGTGGCGGGAGCGGGGTTAGAGGGTTTCATGCCTTCCGCACCGACCACAGAAACGGCCTCTTTTCTTATCCCCGAGAGGTCATCTTCTGTGAAAACTTTGCCTTTTGCGCTGGCGGCCTTCTTTTCCTTTGCTTTGCGAGCCGCTTCGGCGACGGAATCCGCCTTGTCCTGGGCGGCTGTTTGCGCTTGCGAAGGAGACTGGTCTTGGGATGAGGATTGGGCGGGAGGCGGAGACTGCTGAGACTGCTGAGACTGCTGAGAAGAAGTCGTCGGGTGCCCAGGGGAGACCGCGGCTTGCAGGGCGAACGCTACGAGAACAAGAAGGTAGTTTCGAAGAGTGCGGGGCATGAGTATCGTGTGTCTCCGTCCGCAAGCAGTAAGAGAAACGCTACGCCCGGTGAGAACTGGGGTCAAGCCGATTCCCGTTTTGAGCTTCCGCGACAGTCAAGCGCAAGGGAAGTTGCTGACGAGCGAAGGCGTTTGGTAGAGTGCCTACTTGCGTACCGGATGCAGGAAACATTCCAAGTTCATGGGCGCAGGTCAGACCATCGCGGGGAGGACTCATGGCCATTCCGAAATTCGCGCTCGATATACTGGTTTGCCCGGTATGCAAAACGCGCGTGGAACTCCTGGCGGATGAGTCTGGGCTGAAATGTATCTCCTGCCTGCGAGTTTACCCAATTCGCGACGAGATTCCTGTCATGCTCCCCGAGGAAGCCACGATCGCGGAAGAAAGCCCGAGCAGATAGCAGGAATCATCCAGCCCGCATGCCCACCCTTGTCGCAAATTCAATCCCACGCCTGAAACGATTGCTCCCGCGATTGCGAGGCAAACGCATGGGTGTGCTCGGCGACATGATGCTGGACCGCTACCTGTGGGGAACCGCTTCGCGCCTATCTCCGGAGGCAGCCGTGCCGGTAGTGGACTTCGTAGAGCAGAACGAATGCCTCGGCGGGGCTGGGAACGTGGCGGCGAACATCGCGACGCTCGGTGCGAAAGTGGAAGCGTTTGGTGTATTGGGCAACGACGAAGCGGGCCGCGAGATACAAAGATGCCTGCGCGAGGACAAGATTGGCGGGAAGGGCGTCATCGCGGATGCGAAGCGGGTCACTACAGTGAAAACGCGAATCATCGCGCGCCATCAGCAGGTGGTGCGCGTGGACCATGAACGCCGTGAACCGTTGCGGCAAGAAACCCAGGAAAAGCTGTTGCGATTCGTCATTGCCGCGCTGAAGAAGCTCGACGCTCTGGTGCTTTCCGATTACGACAAAGGGCTGATCACCGATGATTTCGCGGATCGCGTGCTCAGCGCGGCTCACCAGTTGAAGGTTCCCGTGTTTGTGAAGCCCAAGACTTCACGGCTTTATGCCTATCGTGGTGCGCGGGCAATTGTTTGCAACGTCAAGGAAGCGGGCTTTTACGTGTCACGGTCTCTGCGCGATGAAGAATCTCTCGAAGAGGCGGGGCGCGCGCTACTCGCGCACTTCGGCTGTGGGGCGGTGGTGATCACACGCGGAGAAAAGGGAATGAGCATTTTCGAGGAATCGTCGACGGGACACGTGCAC
>Ga0126383_10001994_pt1 | contig 12984 bp, 10 predicted proteins | sample PanSoiMetPlot_35_FD_96882 | JGI IMG/M metagenome (GOLD analysis project Ga0126383, IMG submission 96882) | Tropical forest soil microbial communities from Panama - MetaG Plot_35 | ecosystem: Environmental > Terrestrial > Soil > Tropical forest > Bulk soil | place: Panama | collected 2016-02-17
CCGTGCCGAAATCGTCGACCGCGAGCTGGATGCCCATCGCCGAGAGCTGGGAGAGCGTCTCGAGCGTGGTGTCCGACTGCTGCATCACCGCGCTCTCGGTGATTTCGAGCTCGAGCCGGCGCGCGTCGAGGCCGGTGTCGCGGAGGATCCCGACGAGGGTCGCCGGCAGCGTGCGGTCGCGAAAGACCCGCGCCGAGAGGTTGACGGCGACCGGCACCGGCGGGAGGCCGGCCACCTGCCAGCGCCGGCTCTGGCGACAGGCTTCCAGCAGCGTCCATTCGCCGAGCGCCTGCGCAAGCCCGCTCTCGTCGGCGATGCCGACGAACTCGTCGGGCATCAGGACGCCGTGCTCCGGATGCCGCCAGCGCACGAGCGCTTCGACGGTGCGCACCTCGCCGCGCGCGAGATCGACCTGCGGCTGGTAGTGGAGCACGAGCTCCCCGCGCCGGATCGCGAGCCGGAGGTCGTGCTCGATCGCGAGGCGCCGGTTGGCCTGCTGGTTCATCGTCGCCGCGAAGAACTGGTAGCCGTTCCGGCCGCCGTCCTTGACGTGGTACATCGCGACGTCGGCGTTCTTCATCAGCACGTCCGCGTCGCGCCCGTCGTCGGGATAGAGCGTGATGCCGATGCTCGCCGACACGTGCAGCTCGCGGCCGTCGACGACGCAGGGCGGCGCGAGCTCGTGCAGCAGATTCTGCGCCACCATCGCGGCGTCGTGGGCGTTGCGCACCTCCTGGAGCACGACCACGAACTCGTCGCCGCCCAGCCGCGCCACCGTGTCGCCTGCGCGCAGCGTGCGCGTGAGCCGCGCCCCCACCTCCTTCAGGATCTGGTCACCGACGTGGTGGCCGAGCGAGTCGTTGATGTTCTTGAAGCGGTCGAGGTCGAGGAACATCAGCGCGACGCGCATGCGGTGGCGCTGGGCGAGCGCGAGCGCCTGGCGCAGCCGGTCCCCAAGCAGGTTGCGGTTCGGGAGGCCGCTGAGCGCGTCGTAGTGGGCGAGGCGCAGCAGCTTGCCCTCGGCGTCGACCCGCTGCGACGCCTCGATCGCGAGCGCGATCATGGTCGCGATCCCGGACGCGAAGTCGACCTCCTCGGGCTGCCAGACGCGCACGCCGCTCGTAACCTCGCTGCACACCATGCCGACCACGCGGCCGTCGAGCCACACCGGCGCGTCCACGGTCGCCGCGATGCCGAGCGGCCGCAGATATCCCGGCGCCAGCGAGCGCGTCGCCGGATGGCTCGCGGCGTCCTCGGCGGCGATGATCTCGTTCGCGACGATCGCACCGAAGTACGCCGGGTGCTCGGCCGCCGCGACGCTGTCGGCGGCGGGGGCGGGATCCGCGCCGCCGTCGGCGCGGTGCACGAGCTCGCAGCGCAGGCCGCGCCCGTCGGGCAGCATCGACCAGTAGCTCGCGCGGTCGAGGCGCAGCGTCGTGCACGTGACCGCGAGGATCTCTTTCAGCGACCCGCCGAGCTCGGAGCGGTCCCGCCGCGCGAGCGCCATGAGCTGGTTGCGATGGTAGAGCAGGCGTTCGCTGCGGACCTGCAGCCGCTCCTCGGCCTGCCGCCGCTCCGCGATCTCGCTCTCGAGCTCGTCGTTCTTGTCGGCGAGGTCGCGGGTGCGGTCGGCGACGCGCTGCTCGAGCTCGTCGCGCGCGCGCACCAGCGCCTCCTGGGCGGCGTGCCGCGCGGTGACGTCCTGGACGATCCAGATCACGCCCTGCGCGAGGTCGGACGGATCGATCGCGCGGCCCGACAGCCGGCACCAGAGCAGCGTCCCGTCGCGCCGCTTGTGCGGCACCTCGGCCTCGTAGGTCTCCCCGCGCTTGATCACCGGCAGGGAGTCCTCGCCGAACCGCTCGAACGCCTCCCGGTCCGGGAAGAGGATCGCCGCGCTCTGGCCGATAAGCCCGCCCGCGGGATGGCCGAAGAGCTCTTCGAACTTGCGGTTGCAGCGCTGGATGACGCGGTTCCGCGCGTAGCTGATCCCGACCGCTGCGTTGTCGAAGATCGTGGACAGCTCGCGCAGCAGCCGGTTGAGCGAATCGGCGGCCTGCCGCGCCTCGGTGATGTCCTCGACGATCCAGATCGTCTCCTCGCCCGTCGCGCGCGGGTTCACCGCCTTAGCGCTCATCCGGCACCAGAAGAGCGAGCCGTCCTTGCGCCGCAGCTGGAGCTCGGCCTGGAACGCTTCGCCCCGCGAGAGCACCGGCTCGGCTTGCCGACCGAGCGCCGCATACGCGGCCGCGTCGGGATGGAACACGATGCCCGGCTGGCCGGTGGCCTCGCCCGGCGCGTAGCCGAACAGCTCCTCGGCCTTGCGGTTGCAGCGCTGCACGACGCGGTCGCGCGTGAAGACGATGCCGATCGACGCGTTCTCGAGCACCGCCTGCTGATCGAGCAGCACCCGCGCGAGATCCTGCTGGGCGCGGCGCCGCTCGCTGACGTCGCGCAGCGTCCAGATCGACTGCGCCGGCTCGCCCGGGGCGCTGAACGGCTGGCCGTCGATTTCGCACCAGAAGGTCGTGCCGTCGCGGCCCTGCGCCTCGAGTTCCGCGTGCCAGGCCTCGCCGGCCGGCGGCTCGGTGCCGTCGATGGCTGGCACGAGCACGGTCGTCGGTTGCCCGACGAGCTCGGTCTCCGGTGCGCCGAACATCGCCGCGCACGCGGCGTTCACGCGCATGATCCGCCCGCCGCGGGAGAAGAGGATGCCCACCTGCGCATGGTCGAGGATGAGCCGCTGCTCCTCGAGCACCGAGGTGAGCCGCGCCTCCGTCGCGGCGAGCGCCGTGACGTCGGTCACCGTGATCACCGCGAGCGGCCGGTCCCCGCCAGTCGCGCGGATCGTTACCAGGACCGCCACCCAGCGGCCGTCGCTGCGGACGATGCTCCAGTGCGTCGGCATCGGCAGCGCGCCAGGGGCAAGCGCGGTCTTGAGCAGCCGCCGGACGAGCGGCTGAGATGGCTTCGGGAAGGCGTGAACGAAGGGCTCGCCGATCAGCTCCGGCTCGCGGCGACCGACGAGCTCGGCGTAGGCGCGGTTCGCGCGCAGGACGAGGCCGGACTCGTCGGTGACGAGCATCCCGGTTCCCGCGAGCTCGAACGCATCGACCTCTGGCCGCGCCGCCGCCAGCGTGTCCCCTCCCATGGGGCGGGATTATGGCGGCCGCGCCCGGGGCGTCGCACGCGCGCGACGCTGCGTAGTGTGGAAATCTGCCTGCAGCGCGACGTCGGGGCGCGCTGTCGCGATCGGGCGTGATTGCGGGCGGTTCAGCGCCGCTGGGAAAAGGTGTCTAGGCGCTAACCGCACCATGAGCGGTCTTACGGCGCTGGACCTTCTCGACGGCGACTCGTGCAGCGGGAGTCGCGGTGTATAGCTGCAGCTCTTCGAGCTCGCTATCTTGCACCGGTCTCGTCGCGGCATCCGAATAGGGGCTCGTGTCGCGCTCGACCCGCTTCAGAATGCGACGGTATTGCCAATACAGCCGAGCAAAGCGTCCGAGCTTGACGCCGAACGTCCACGCCTCCCGCGGATAGAACGCTAACAGGCTCTCCCGCGGCATCCCGGGCCGCCGGTCCCCGCGATACTTGAGCCGGATGAGCCCGCCTTCCAACGGGTGGACGTTCTCCACGCGCGGCGGGGCTTGGAACATGAGCATCTTCATCATCATGTTGCGCAGGGGGTAGCCCCACGTCCGCGCTCGCCGCAGCACCGTCTCCACGTGGGCGGGCGAGTAATAGATATCCCAGGCCCTGCGGTAGATCCCGAGCAGCTCCTCCTCCGACATCTTCGGGTGACGGGTCGTGACGTGCACCACGTCGTAGCGGTTCATGTCCTGCTCCATTTCCACGCCCGCGAGGTAGAGCTTCTTGTGATCGGCCGATCCCGGCAGGGGCGTGAGGATGAAGAACTCGAGCAGATCGACTGGCAACTCGCGCTGGATGATGCGCAGGTCGCGCTCGATCGTCGCCGGCGTGTCTCCCGGGAAGCCAAGGATGTAGCCGGCGAACGTCAGGACGCCCGCGCGGTGCCAGGCCTGAAGCATCGCGCGGTACTCCGTGATCTGGTTCTGGCCCTTCCGCGCCTCCTTCAGCGAGTCCGGGTTGATGTTCTCGAGGCCGATGAACACGCGGTTGATCCCGGCCCGGCTCGCCTTCGCGATGAATCCCTTGATCTTGTGCGCCATGGTGTCGACCTGGGCGACCACCCAGAAGCGCAGCTTCTCCTCTTCGCGCATCCGGATCAGCCGGTCGAACATCGCCTCCCAGTCCCGATTGCGCGCCAGGTTGTCGTCGGTGATGAAGAAGTTGTGGACGCCCTGGGCGAGATTCATCCGCACGATCCGCTCGATGTCGTCGGCGCTGCGCGCCCGGGACTTGCGCCCCTGCACGTTGATGATCGTGCAGAAGCTGCAGAGGAACGGGCAGCCGCGTCCCGCGTCGAAGCTCGTGCGCATGCCGCTCGTGCGCTGGACCAGATCGACCGGGAGGTACGGAACGGGCGTTCCCTCCAGCGCGGGGAGGTCGGCCATGAAGTTGTAGACCGGCGCGAGCTCGCGCCGGTCGGCAGCGCGCAGGAGGCCTTCGAGTCGCCCCTCCGCCTCGCCGGCGAACAGCGTGATGCCGAGGTCGATCGCCTGGCGCAGCTCGGGCGGCATGTCTGGCAGCATCGCGAGGCAGCCGCTCACGTGGAAGCCGCCGATGCACACCGGGATCCCGGCCGCACGCAGCGGCCGGGCGATGTCGACGGCGCGCGGAAACTGGTTGGTCTGAACCCCCACGAGAGCGACCAGCCCCCGACCGCCGCTCGCGCGGATCTGTCGGATGATTCGATCGGGTCGGATCCGGGTGTTCGTCTCGTCCCAGGCGGTGATCCGGATCTCCACGTCGTCGCCGAGCACGCGCCGCTCGGCGCAGTCGAGCGCGAGGCCGTACAGCGCGGCGAGCGTGTTCGCCGGGATCGACGACCGCAGCCACTGGATGACGTAGCCCTCGTCGTCATAGTGCGAGGGTTTGATGAGGAATAGGTGGAACATCCGTCGCAAAGCAGCGACTGGTCGGTGCATCAAGATCCTCTCAGCGCTGGCGACGCGCGTCAGGCTCGATCCGCGAAAATCGAGCCTTTGTTGTCGTTATGGCACGACACGGACCCTGCCGCGCCGCGTCGCGCCGGCACGGATTTTCTCACGAATGAAGGGCCGGGGGCTTTTTTCTTCTGGACCGAGCTCGAACGCTCAGCAGCCCGAAACGCACCTCCCGCTGCCGTCGAACGCCATCGTCCTGCCGCTCAAGGGGACGTGCGCCGGGATAGCGACCTGCTTGATGAAGGTCTCGGTGCGCGTGCCAGCCCGCACCTTGCCGCCCTCGGTGGCGGGCTCGTTCGCGTGCGAGGCGATGACCGCGTTGGGCTTGACCAAGTCGGTGATCACGAACGCCGCTTCCGCGGGCCCGGTGGTGAACACGCCGCCGATGTTGATGACCGCGAGGTTCGCCCGGTAGTGCCGGCGGACGACGAGATCCTGCTCGGCGGTGATGCCGGTGTCCCCGGAAAGGTAGGCCACGAGCCCGTTGGTGAAGATCAAGATGTAGCCGCTCGGCGGACCGAGGTACGCCGTCAGGCCGTTCGCCCGCAACGCGTCCCCGAGATTCTTGTCGAGGAACTCCGGGGGCAGGCCGTTGCTGTGCACGGCGGGCACCGTGGCCACGCGGACGCCGCCGACCTGGGCCATGGCGCCGAAGCGCGAGAGCTGGACCTGGGCAGCGTCGCCGCCCGCGGACCTGACCTTCGCCGCGAAGAACGAGCCCATCTCGGCGCCGACGATCAGCTTCGATTTCTTGGCGACGACGACGTTCACGGTGTTGGAAACCGGCGTCACGTTCACCGAAAAGTCCGGCTTCCCGCAGGCGCCCGCATTGGCGGCTGGTTGATGGGAGTCGCCGATATGGTCCCCGTGGACGTGGCTCAGGAGCACGGCGTCGATCTTTCCGAGTCGGGGATCGTTGGGGCCGCGCACCGTGCGGCCGACGTCATACAGGATCCGGGTGCCGTCGGGATCCTCGAAGATCAGCGCCCGGTCGAGGGCGCAGAACTCGCCGTCGTGGCTGCCCAAGGGGGTGATCTTCACCGTGCCCGGACCCGCGGGCTGCTGGGTCGGCGTGGCGGCGCATGCGCCGCACAGTGCTGCCAGGACAATCGCTAGTCTTTTCATCGTCTCCTCCGCCTTTGAATCGTAGTCGTCGATGCGCCGATTTCCGGCACGCCGCTCGCGGCGTGCGCGCCGAGGTAGGCCGCACGCAGGTGTTCCGATCGCGCGAGCTCGCGCGCGGTGCCCTGGAGCACCACTCGCCCGCGCTCGATCACGTACGCATCCTCGCCGATCGCGAGCGCCTTGGCCACGTTCTGCTCGACGAGCAGCACCGTCACGCCCTCGTCGCAGACGCGCCGCACCATGCGCAGCAGGTCGTCGAGCATCTTCGGCGCAAGCCCGAGCGACGGCTCGTCGAGCATCAGCAGCCGCGGCCGCGCCATCAGCGCGCGCCCGACCGCGAGCATCTGCTGCTCGCCGCCGCTCATGGTCCCAGCGAGCTGGTCGCGTCGCTCGGCGAGGCGCGCGAACAGCTTGAACACCTGGTGCAAGCGGGCCTCGCGCTCGTCGCCGGAAGCGAGATACCCGCCGAGCTCGAGGTTCTCGCGCACCGTCATCTGTGGGAAAAGCTGCCGCCCCTCCGGGACGAGCGCGAGCCCTTTCGCGACGATCGCCGCCGTCGCCGTCGGCAGCGGCGTGCCGTCGAGCTCCACCTCGCCGGCGCGCGGGATGAGGCCGGTGAGCGCGCGCAGGAGCGTCGTCTTACCGGCCCCGTTCGGGCCGACGACGACGGTGAGCTTCCCGGCCGGCACCTCGATGTCGATCCCGTCGAGCACCCGGATCTCGCCGTACCCGGCGGACAAGCCGCGCACCGAGAGCTTGGCGCTCATGCTGCGGCTTCCCCAAGGTAGGCTTCGATCACCGCCGGATCGCGCGCCACGAGCTGCGGGAGATCGTCCGCGATCTTGCGCCCCTGGTGCAGCACCACGATCCGCTCGACGCAGTTCATCAGGGCGCGCACGGCGTGCTCGATCCAGACCACGGCGAGCCCCAGCTCGTCGCGCACTCGCCGGACGAGATCCGACACGGCGTCCACCTCGGCCTCGGTCAGGCCGGCGGCCACTTCGTCGAGCAGCAGCACGCGCGGCCGCGCACCGAGTGCCATCCCGATCTCGAGCAGCCGCTGCTTCGCGGGCGTCAGCGCGGCGGCCGGAACGCGCGCTGCCTCGTCGAGCCCGAGAAAGCCGAGGATCGAGCCCGCGTCGTCGAAGGCGCAGTGGGAATGGCGCCGTCCACGACCCGCGAATGCCAGCCCGAACCTGACGTTCTGCTCGGCGGTCATCGTGCGGAACACGCGCGGCGTCTGGAACGTGCGGGCGATGCCGTGCGTCGCGAAGAGGTGCGCTGGCCGTCCGGTGAGGTCGTCACCGCCGACGACGAGCCGCCCGGCGTTCGGTTTCAGCACGCCGGAGAGCGCGTGGAACAGCGTGGTCTTGCCTGCGCCGTTCGGGCCGATCATGCCGACGAGCTCGCGCTCGCGGACCTCGAGCCCGACCGCGTCGACCGCCAATAGACCGCCGAAGCGGACGGTGATGCCTTGCGCCGTGAGCAGCGCGTCAGCCACGGGCGCCTTCTCCTTCCAGCGCCGCGAGGCGCGCGCCGAGGGCCGCAATCCGCGCGCGCAGGATGGGCCACAGCGAAGCGAGGCCGCCGGGTAAATAGAGCACAAGCAGGATCAGCGCGAGGCCGAGCAGGGTCAGGAAGAGGTACGGGAACTGGAGGCGCAGGAACTCGGTGAGCACGCTGAACACGACCGAGGAGACGAGCGGGCCGATGAGCGTGTGCGCGCCGCCGACCATCGCGATCAGCACGGTCTGGAAGCCGATGAACGGGTTGAACACCGAGTTCGGCTCGATGTAGGTCCAGCGCACGGCCATCGCCGCGCCGAGCGCCCCGGCGAAGAAGGCCGACAGCGCGAAGCCGGCGATCTTCGTCCGGCGAGTGTTCACCCCGAGCGTCTCCGCGCGCTCCTCGTCCGCGCCGATCCCCGCGAGCGCGAGCCCGAAGCGGCTGCGCCGGACCGCGACGGAAGCCCACACCGCCGCCGCGGCGATCGCGAGCACCGTCAGGTAGACGCTCGTGGACTCCGGCGGATTCGCGATGACGCGCCCGACCGTGTGCGCGTAGCTCTTCTCGAAGTAGGTGATCGCGTGGCGCACCAGCTCGCCGAGCCCGAACGTGAGGACCGCGAAGTACGCCCCCCGCAGGTGGAGGACCGCGGCGCCGATCAACGCGGCGAAGACGGCTGACGCTACGCCGCCGAGCGGCACCACCACTGCGTACGGCAGCGCGCCGAACCCCCAGGCGGTCACGTACGCGCCGATCCCGAAAAACGCGGCCGTCGCGAGCGAGAGATAGTTGGTCGCCCCCGAGAACATCGCCCAGGTGACCGTGAGCCCGGCGTACATCAGGCACGTCAGGACGAGCGACAGCATGAAGTCGGACAGCATCCAGGGAGCCGCCGCGAGCAGGCCGACAAGCACGGCTAGGAGGGCGTGCCGCGGTTTCATCGCGCGAACAGCCCTTTGGGCCGCGCGAGCAGCACGGCGATGAACACGCCGTACGAGAGCAGCATTTTCAGCGACGGGCTGGTGAAGTGCATGCCGAGCGCTTCGACCACGCCGAGCAGGAGGCCGCCGACGAGCGCGCCGACCGTGCTTCCCAGCCCGCCGAGCGTGATCACGATCAGCGCGGTGACCGTATACGGCTCGCCCATTGCCGGTGAGATCTCGTACACCATCGATAGCAGCGCACCGGCGACACCGGCGAGCGCGAGCCCGACCCCGAACACGACCGGGTGCAGCACCGCGGTGTCGATGCCGACCAGCTGCGCGCCGGTAGGCGACTGCATCATCGCGCGCACCGCCTTGCCGACGAGCGTGAACCGGAGCACGGCGAGCAGCACGAGGCTCGCCGCGACCGCGAACCCGAACACGACGAGGCGGTTCGCGGTGAACCGTGCGCCGCCGATCTCGACCGGCACGTCGAGGAACGCGTAGCCGCGCAGGTCCGCGCCCCAGGCGAGGTAGGCCGCGTTCTGCACGAGGAACATCAGCCCGAAGCTGACGAGCAGGCTCCGCGCCTCGATGACCTCCACGCTCGGGGCGGTGCGCGAGATCCGCCGGAAGCAGATGCGGTAGACGCCGAGGCCGATCAGGAACAGCACGAGCGCGACGACCGGCAGGAACACGAGCGGGTTCAGCTTGAGCACCGTGGCGGCGAGCCAGGTGAGGTACGCGCCGAGCATCAGGAACTCGCCGTGCGCGATGTTCATGATGCGCATCAGCCCGTATTGCAGGTTCAGGCCGATCGCGACCACGGCGTAGATCCCGCCGGTGATCAGCCCGGTCGCGACGAGTTCGAGCCAGAAGCTCATAGACAAAAACGGCCCCGCGGTCGTCCCGCGGAGCCGTCGCCGGCCGCTCGTCCGGTCACCAAGCCGGCTTCGGATAGAGCGCGGCGGAGGTCGACCGGTCCGGCGGCCATACCACCTCGAACTCGCCGCCCTGCCACTGGCTCACCACGCCGGGCGTCGAGACGTTCTCGCCGTTCTTGAAACGGATCTTGCCGATGATCGTGTCGAACTCGCCGTTCGCGATGGTGTCGCGCAGCGCTTTCCGATCGAGGCCCACTTTTTCGACCGCGGCTTGCAGGATCTGCAGCCCGGCCCAGGCGTGCGCGCTCGCCCATCGGTCGGGCTCCTTCTGCCAGCGCTTCACGTGCGCGTCGAAGTAGGCCTTCGCCGCCGGATTGCTCTTCGGGTTCCAGGTCCCGAGCCCCATTACGCCCTCGATTCCTTTGCCGAACTTGTCCCGGTACACAGGGAACGCTGTGCCGACCGCGGCGTAGAACAGCTTCGGGTTGAAGGCGATCGCCCGCGCCTGGCCGGTGATGAGGAACGTGTCCGGCGGATAGCTGAGCGCGATGAACGCGTCGGGGTTCTTCGCCTTCATGTCGTTCAGCACCGGCTGGAGGTCTTTCACGCCCAGCGGATAGCTCTTCTTCTCGACGACCTGGATCCCCTTGTCCTTCAGCGCCGCCTCGAGCGCGCCGAGCTGCTCCAGGCCGAACAGCTCGTCGACGTAGACGACGGCCGCCGTCGTGGCTTTGCGCGCCGCGAGATACTCCGCGAGCGCTTCCATCATCCGGTCGGGCTGCTGCAGCAGGGCGAAGAAGTATGGGTTCTTCATCTCGAGCAGCTTCCGGCCGGTCGCGGTCGGGGCGAGCATCGGGTAGCCGTACTTCTGGACGAGCGGCAGCACCGCGAAGTTCGCGCCGGTGCCCCACGGCGGCAGGATGAGATCGACCTTGTCGCTTCCCATCAGCTTCTCGTACGTGCGCACGACCGTCTCGGTCTCGCTCCGGTCGTCGAAGCCGATGAGCTCCACCTTGCGCTTGACGCCCTTCACGTTGAGCCCGCCGGCGGCGTTCACCTGCTCCGCCCACATGATGAAATTCGGCTCCTGCGTGACCTGCGCGCCCGCGGCCCATGGCCCCGTGCGCGCGACCGCGTAGCCGATGCGGACGGGATCCTGCGCGAGTGCAGGGGCCGCCGCAGCGAGCACGAGCGCCGCCGCGGCAATGCATTTCAGGACCGGACTCGCTTTCATGTGTTGTCTCCTCTTCCTCCGTTGATCTTGTGACACGCCGCTCGGGCTTCCGAAGACGCGACGCGCCGGGAGAGTAATACGCGGCAAGCGGGGGCGACAAGCCCCGACCCGGGACGCCCCCTTTTTCAATCGGCGACGACCAGACGGGCGCGCGCCGAGTCGCGCACCTCGTCGTCGTCGATCCACGAGAACACGAACTCGCCGGAGTCGCGCGCCCGGGTGAAGAAGCGGAGGTACGGATTGGCCGCGATGCCCGTGCTCAATGTCGCGCGGAACACCTCCGCGCCGTCATACCGGCAGACGAGCGAGTGGATCGCGTTGCGCGGAATCCGGCCGCCGGCCGGGTCGCGGCGAAAGCCGGTCTCCATCGGGTGCTGGATCACGATGCGCACCTCGATCACCTCGCCGCGCCGGGCTTCGCGCGGCAGCTCGATCTTCGCGAGCGCCACGCCTCAGCCTCCGTCCGTGCAGGCGGCTTGCATCACCTCGATGTCCGCGGCGGCGGACCAGAGGGTGCCGTCCGAGAGCTCGGCGATCGCGACGATGCGCTGCGTGCCGTTCAGGCGGATGCGCGAACTCACCTCGGCGCGGCCGGCGTGCGGCCCGATGTAGAACGACGCCATCTCCCGCACCGGGTTTTTCTCCGCGATGAGATGGATCGCCGTGACGTGGTCGGCCTCGGTCATCGGGCTCGCTACCGCGACGGTCATCGCCACCGAATGACCGGTCTCGGCGATCCTCGGCAGCTCGAGGTTGACCCGCCCGGGACGCACTGACCGCCCCTGCGCGATCGACCAGATCAACGGGTCGATCGGATCGACGTGCGTGTTCGCGGGCTGGGCGACGACCCGGAGGGGCAAGGCGAAGGTCGCGCCGAGCGCGGCGAGCAGGCGTCTGCGTCTCATCGCGGCCGATTCTGCTCCGACGCGCGCTCGGCAGCCACTCCTTGCGCGCTGCAACAATGACACTCGCGCGGGCGGAGCATACGATCGACCACCTCACCCGAAGGAGGACACAACAATGATCGAGTTCGTCGTCAACGGGAAGGAAGCCTGGTCCGAGCTCCCCGCCGATACGCCGCTCCTGTGGGTCATCCGGGACGAGCTCGGTCTCACCGGCACGAAGTTCGGCTGCGGGATCGCCCAATGCGGCGCCTGTACCGTGCACATCAACGGGCAGCCCACCCGCTCGTGCGTGACGCCGGTGTCCGCGGTCAAGGGCAAGAAGATCACCACGATCGAGGGGTTGTCGCCGACGGGGGACCACCCGCTGCAAAAGGCGTGGATCGCCGAGCAGGTGCCGCAGTGCGGCTACTGCCAGTCGGGACAGATCATGACGGCTGCGGCGCTGCTCGCGAAGAACAAGCAGCCGACGCGCGAGCAGATCGTCGCGCACATGTCGGGCAACATCTGCCGCTGCGGGACCTACAACCACATCATTGCGGCGATCCAGCGCGCCGCGGCGCAAGGATAGGGGGCGCCAATGAACGCACGGATCGACAACGACCTGCGCGCCGCCGACGCCTTCGACGGCATCCTCTATTCGGGCCTTTCCCGCCGCGCGTTCCTGGTCACCGCAGGCGGGGCAACGATCGCGGTGGCATTCGGCGGGCTCGCGGGCGCCAGGAAGGCGCTCGCGCAGGCCGCGCAGTTCGAGCCGAACGGCTGGGTGCGCGTCGCGACCGATGGCACGGTCACGGTGTACGCGCCGTCCCCCGAGATGGGGCAAGGCGTGCTGACGGCGATGCCGCTCCTCATCGCCGAGGAGATGGACCTCGACTGGTCGAAGGTCAGGGTGGAGCAGGCGCCCTACAACCCGCGCGTGTTCGGCAACCCGCTGTTCGGCGGCAACATGGTCACCGGCGCGTCGCGGACCACCCGCGGCTATTACGAGATCATGCGGCTCGCCGGCATGCAGGCGCGCCAGATCATGATGATGGCGGCCGCGGAAAAGTGGGGCGTCCCGGTTTCCGAGGTCGGGACCGAGCCGCATCAGGTGGTCCACCGCGCTTCCGGCCGGAAGCTCGGCTACGGCGAGATCGCCGCGTTCGCGAAGGTGCCCGCCGAGCCGCCCAAGTTCGCTCCGGCGCAGCTCAAGCCCCCGAGCGAGTTTCGCCTGATCGGCAAGGACGTCCCGCGGATCGAAGTCCCCGACAAGGTCTCCGGCCGCGCGAAGTACGGCATCGACACGCGCATCCCCGGGATCCTCTACGGCGCGGTGCTGCG
>Ga0126383_10001995_pt1 | contig 12983 bp, 11 predicted proteins | sample PanSoiMetPlot_35_FD_96882 | JGI IMG/M metagenome (GOLD analysis project Ga0126383, IMG submission 96882) | Tropical forest soil microbial communities from Panama - MetaG Plot_35 | ecosystem: Environmental > Terrestrial > Soil > Tropical forest > Bulk soil | place: Panama | collected 2016-02-17
GAGGCTGTCGTAAGCGGAGGTGTTATACACGAGCGGAAGACGCAAACCACGCTCGACCGCAATCACCAGCGCCTCCAAAATTTGCGGTACGACGTGCTCGGGCGTCACGAAATTGACATTGTGACAACCGGTTCGCTGTAAATCGAGCATGATGCCCGCGAGCTCGGTAGCAGTCACCTCTGCGCCTTCGCCGAACTGGCTGGTCTCGAAATTCTGGCAAAAGACGCAACGCAGGTTGCACCAGCCGAAAAAGATCGTGCCCGAGCCGTTCCACCCGCGCAGGCAATCCTCCTCGCCGAAATGTGGGAACGCACTCGCGATACGCGCGAGCCGTCCGCTTTTGCAAACGCCGATCTTGTTATTGAACCGATCAATCTCGCAATCGCGCGGACAAACTTTGCATGAGCGCAGCGACTCAATCGCCTCTGTCGCGCGCTGCTGAAGAAGGCCCTGCTCGAACGCACGCACGTACTCCGGAACGAAATTTTTGCGCGACAGGACAAATCGTCCGCCGCCACTCAACTCGAAAGGCGTCGAGTCGCCGTTCAGCTTGAGGTTGAACCTGCGCATCGCTACGAAAGGACTTTATCCATTGCAGGCCAAAGCGCTATTGGGCGCTGACGCATCCTCATGATTTTGTGATAAGCTACGCGCCAACATGGCAGTGAAGACCGAGAAAGAATTGAGCGATGGGCTGCATGCGCTCTGGCTCAAGGCCGTGGCCGCCATTGAGCTGCGCAATTTCGGTTACGCAATCTCGCTCTTGCAGGAGATCCTTAAGCAGGAGCCAGAGTTTCTCACGGCCCGCCAACTGTTGCGGCGTGCGGAGGTAACGAGAAACAAATCGGCTAAGAAAAGCTTTTTCAACATTTCGACAGCGCCCATCGGTGTGATGAAGACGCAGCGAGAAATTAAGAAGGATCCGAAACGCGCAGTTGAAATGCTGGAGGAAGTTTTGGAAGCGGAACCGTACAATCGCCAGGCAAATCTGGTTTTGAAAGAAGCCGCGTTGGCGGCGGGTTGGCCGGAGATCGGGGTTTTCGCTCTACGAACCTTACTCGAGGAAAATCCGCGCGACGTGAAAGTGCTGCACGAGCTGGGGCGCTTGTATCGAGAACTTGGGGACCACGAAAACGAGGTCGAAGTCTATAATCAAATCACCGCGATCAATCCGCTCGATGCTCAGGCGCTTCGTCTGGGCAAAGACGCCTCGGCGCGCGCTTCCATGAAAAAGGGCGGTTGGACGCAGGCTGAAACTTATCGCGACCTGATCAAGGACAAAGAGGAAGCGATTTCACTCGAACAGCAAAGCCGCATCCGCTTGACGGGCGAAGCGCTCGATCAACAGATCGCCGAAATTTATGCGCGTCACCAAGCAGAGCCCGAGAACCTGGATTTTGCGCGGCGGCTCGGCGCATTGAACGAGCAAAAGGACGACTTCGAAGCGGCTATTCGCTGGTACCAGTATGCTGCCGATCTGACGAACGGCGCCGACACCGGATTGCTGCGAAAAATTTCCGATTTGAAAATCAAATGCCTCGAACGCGAGATCGCCGCGCACGAGGAATTTCTCTCGGCCCACCGTGTACGAGACGAAGTGTACACACAAAAATCTGAGCAATTACGGGCCGCCAAAATCAGCCGCGCAGAAATCCTCATCGCCGATGCGCAAAAGCGGGTGGCGCGGAATCCGACCGATCTACAGCTCCGGTTTGAGCTCGGCGAGAACTTATTCAATGCAGGCCGTTTTCGGGAGGCTGTGCCGGAGTTGCAGCGCGCGAGGCAAAATCCGCATGCTCGCGTGAAAGCGATGAACCTGCTGGGCTGTTGTTATGGCGAGCTTGGCATGCTCGATCTTGCAATGAAGCAACTGGAGGAAGCGTCACAGGAAATCCTATCCATGGACGCGATGAAGAAGGAGATCGTGTACAGCCTCGGCCTCGTTTACGAGCGGACGGGTGCGCTCGACAAATCACTGGCCTGCATGAAGCAGATTTACGAAGTTGATTACGGCTATCGGGACGTAGCCCGGCGGGTGGAAAGTTCATACAAAGAGAGCATCTCCGAAGGCTGATTCCTTCCAACATGGGCGGGGCAGCGGTCTGGTACGCGCCACGTCCGGCGAGACCTGAATTTTCGATTCTTATTCTGGTCTAATCAATCGAACTTGGAGGGAAAAATATGAAAAAGGAAGTCACTATTATTTCGCGGTTCTGCATTCTCGCTTTCACTGTGGGGTCGTTGTGCTTCGCCGGGCTGGCCATGGCGCAAGACCCGCCGACAAACACAAGCTCTTCGTTAAGCGCAAAGGACAAGACTTTCATGAAGAAAGCCGCCAAAGGCGGGATGATGGAAGTCGCAATGGGAAAAGTGGCTGAACAGAATGCCCAAAGCGATGACGTGAAATCGTTCGGCAAACGAATGGTCACTGATCACAGCAAAGCCAACGATGAGCTCAAGTCCATTGCGTCACAAAAAGGGGTTCAACTCCCCACAAAAGAGCCAACCGTTAAGTGGACCTCAGACAAGGCTTACATGGATGCGATGGTCAAGGACCACGAAAAGGATTTGGCCGAGTTCAAGGAAGAAGCAAACAGCGGGAGCGATCCCGACGTGAAAAAGTTCGCGGATGACACTGCCAAGGTAGTCCAGGAGCATCTCGATCTTGCGAAAGAGGATCAGAGCAAGCTGAAGTAACAGAAACGCTTACAGCGCGACGAGACACGCTGGTCGCCCACAGGGCCGTATCCACAGAAGGTCTTCAAGGGCAAAACCGCGGACGTTTTTGTCCGCGCGCGTGAAAACCAACGACTTGGTCGAGCTTAAGCTTCCACGGTCAGTTCGACATCCACCGGGCGCTCTTTTTTGGCGAGCGCACGGCGAAGCTTGGAAAGTGCGATATTTTGCAATTGTCGAATGCGCTCCCGCGTGACGCCGAATTTTTTACCCACTTCCTCGAGCGTTTTGGGTTTGCCGCCGTCGAGACCGAAGCGTTGGAAGATGATCTTCTTCTCACGGTCGTCCAGTACGTCCAGCAGTCCGCCGACTTCGTTGCGAAGGTTTTTGTCGCGCAACAGCTCGAAGGGCGTCTGTGCCTCCTCATCGCCGACGATCTCACCGAACTCGGTGGAATCATCGTCACTGATCGGCGCATCGAGCGAGGCCGGACGGATCGAAACCGTCTTGAGCTGAGAAACTTTCCCGCTCGCGATGCCGATCTCGTCACCGAGCTCGTCATCCGTCGGTTCGCGGCCGAGTTCCTCGCTCATTTGCAGCGAAACGCGACGCATCTTGGAGATTTTGTCCACCAGGTGCACCGGCAAACGGATCGTCTTACTCTGGTTCGCCAGCGCGCGCTTGATCGACTGCTTTATCCACCACGCGGCGTAAGTGCTCAGCTTTCCGCCCTTCGCCGGATCGAAACGCTCCACCGCCTTCATCAGGCCGATGTTGCCCTCGGAAATCAGGTCGAGAAGGGGCAGACCAAGGTTTGCGTAATCGTGCGCAATCTTGACTACAAGACGCAAATTGGACCGAATCATCAAGGCGCGCGCTTCGCGATCGCCCTTCTTAATCTTGGCGGCCAGCTCAATCTCCTGCTCCGGAGTCAACAGCGGGATTTGCCCGATCTCACGCAGGTAAATCTTAATTCCGGTATCGCTATCTTCAGCAGCCATATAACTCTTTTTCATCGTTCATTTTGGGGGATTGAATCGACAACTTCCCATAAATTGTATTCGTCGGTGCTGTATCGATCACGCGTTGTAGCATCCGGGGAAGTATTTAACAAGGTTAAATATTCGAATCTGTGACATTCCTTGGTCGTCCGTTGTTCAAACTTTTTTCTAAGGATTCTACTGGCTCAAATATCCGAGACTATCTGAGAGAGCCTCGAACATTTAACCACACTTCAGACATCCGGTCCCTCTCACTTTGGAGGGATATTTGGCGCTTTTCGGCGCAGCGATTTTCTGCGACTCTGCCGCAACGATGCTGGCGAAAATTTATTCCGCCGCGGTTTACGGCGTGGATGCGTACGAAATCGAAATCGAAGTAAATGGCGCCGGGGGCGACCCGAACATTGTCATCGTGGGCCTGCCAGACGCCGCAGTGAAGGAGAGCCGGGATCGCGTTACGACCGCAATTGCGAACAGCGGATATTATTGGCCGCGCGGACGCACGACAATCAACCTCGCTCCAGCCGACATCAAAAAGGAGGGGCCAAGCTTCGATTTACCGATCGCGCTCGGCATGATCGCTGTCACCGAGGGACTCAATAGTTCGCCATTCGAAAATTTCAGCTTCGTCGGTGAGCTGGCGCTCGACGGTTCGGTCCGCGCCGTAAAAGGCGTGCTGCCCGTCGCGCTTGAGGCGCGACGCCGCGGCAAGCGCGCGCTCTTTGTTCCCGAAGCAAATGCGCTCGAAGCAGCCATGGTCGATAAGATCGACATCTACGGCGTGCAGAATTTGCGCCAGACGTTCGCGTTTTTGCGCGGCGAAATCGCGCTCCTGCCAACGCGCGCTGATTTGAGCAAATTTTTCGCTGCTCATCAAAGTTACGATGTCGATTTCAGCGACGTGAAAGGGCAGGGTCACGTAAAGCGTGCTATCGAGGTAGCTGTGGCCGGCGGTCACAACGTTCTGATGATCGGTCCACCCGGCTCCGGCAAATCGATGCTGGCCAAACGGATCCCGACCATTATCCCGCCGCTCACGCTGGATGAAGCGATCGAGACGACCAAGATCCACAGCATTGCCGGCTTGCTCGACACCCAGCAATCATTCGTCTCAAGGCGACCCTTTCGTGCCCCGCATCACACCATCAGCGACATCGGTCTGCTCGGCGGCGGCACATTTCCGAATCCCGGCGAAGTAAGCCTCGCACACAACGGTGTGCTTTTTCTGGATGAGCTGCCTGAGTTTAAACGGTCGGCATTGGAGGTGATGCGCCAGCCGCTTGAGGACGGGAAAGTCACCGTGTCGCGCGCGGCGGGCAGCGTCACGTTTCCTTCCGAGTTCATGCTGGTCGCCGCAATGAACCCCTGTCCCTGCGGCTACTTCGGCGATCTGAAACGTGAATGCCGCTGCGGACCCGTGCAGGTGCAGCGGTACCGTCAACGCATTTCCGGCCCGCTGCTAGATCGCATCGATTTGCACGTCGAAGTGCCTGCCGTCGAGTATCGCGATGTCGCAAGCCAACGCGCCGAGGAAACTTCCGCTGCCATTCGCGAGCGCATTGTCTGCGCCAGGGAACGCCAGCAGCAACGTTTTCGCAACGATGGGAAAGTAAATTGCAACGCGCGCATGGCTACACGTCAGTTAAAACAAAACTGCAAGCTCACACAGGATTCGCAAGAGCTGATTCGTGCAGCGATGAACGAATTGAATCTGAGCGCCCGCGCTTACGATCGGATCTTGAAAGTCTCGCGCACGATCTCCGATCTCGACGGCAAGACCGATATCGCACCCGAACACGTCAGCGAAGCCATCCAATATCGCACCTTCGATCGGACGCTTTGGGTGTGACTCGCGGGCACCGGTGACTCTGATAGAATTTGGGCGTGCAACCAGCCGCTGCGAACTGCCACAATCTTTGCCCGGCGATTGCTCTGCTGCTGATGTTACTCAACGGCTGCGGCACGAATAAGACCGTGCTCGAAGAGATTTTCGAACAAGTTTACTCAGTTAAGCCCAGCGCGAATATAACTGTTAAGAACCGCGATGGCGCCGTCCTGGTTTATGGCTCAGATGCTAATGAGATCCGAGTGCGAGCAGTTAAGAAAGCTTACAGCCCTGAACGACTGAGCCAGATCGCGATCGATGTTTCCGCAAAACCGGGCGCGGTTTCAGTCATGACGAAATTTCCGCCACAGCCAAAGTGGGCGCTCTCCGATCGCTCAGGCACAGTCGATTACACGATGGTTGTCCCGGCGACCGCCACGATCTCTGCACTTGACCTGAATGCAGGCGAAGTTCTCCTGGACGCGCTGCGAGGCCAAGAAGTACGAGCACGGCTAAACGACGGCCGAATTTTCGCCCGCAACTGCTTCACCAAACTGGACGTTGCCATCAACCGGGGCACACTCGCGCTCTCCCACGACTGGTGGGAAGAGAAAAAGTTTTCAGTTCGAGCGACTATGGCTCAGGGAAATGCGTGGTGCTTTTTGCCCACCGACTCAGCCTTTCACCTCCTGGCCCACACTCCGCATGGAAGGATCGCCAACGATTTCAACGACGCTCCAGTTTCCGAGAATGCCTCTGCGAGAGAGATCAAGATCGATCAGCTAATCAACGGCGGAGGCCAAGCAACAATCGAAATTCGCGTTCAGAAAGGAAATATTAAGATCGCGGAGGCTAATCCGTGACACACGATTCCCTTTCAACGAATTTGAAATTTGAAATCTGAATCTGAGATTCAAAGCCATGCCCTCGTTCGACATCGTCTCAGAAGTGGACAAGCAGGAGATCGATAACGCGCTGAATCAGGCTCGCAAAGAGCTTGGTACCCGGTTCGATTTGAAGGACGCAAAGACCGAAATCATTCCTGAAAAGGACAGCATCATTTTGGTCGCCGATGATGGAGCGCACTTGAAGGCGCTGCGGGAAATCGTCATCAGCAAACTCTCCAGGCGCGGCGTGGATTTGCGAAATGTCGAGCAGGAAGAACCTGCGATCTCATCCGTGGGGCATGCCCGCCAGGAATTGAAAATCAAGCAAGGGCTCGAAGGGAACAAAGCCAAAGAAATTATCCAGGCGATCAAATCTCAGGGGTTCAAAGTGCAAAGCCAGCTGCAGGACCGGCAAATCCGCGTCACCGGAAAAAAGAAAGACGAGCTGCAAACCGTGATTCAATTCGTCCGCGGTCGCGACTTCGGTGTCGCCACAAATTTCAAAAACTTCAGGGACTGAACCCAACGCGAGCGACGTCTAACGTTAGCGCCATTATGTGAACGTGATGCGAAAGCGCAGGCCAGGCTTGCAGCCGAACTGCTGCGGTTTGATGAAGTGCTCGACCAAGATGCCTCCATTCGTTTCGATGACGCGCTGTTGTCCGGATCAGTGGCGATTTTTTTCGTCTAATTCGCAATTGTTGAACCCAAGCCAAGCAACGCGAGCATGCGGCCGGTTTCTCCCTTTTCGGCGCGATAGGAGTAGTAGCGGTCCAAGTCGCAGGCAGTGCAGATGCCGCAGTCGTGGACTTGTTGCACGCCGAGGGCGCGGCATTGCCGGATAATTTCGGCGGCGAAATCGACTTCGTAGTGCGGCCGGCGAATGCACGGGCTGAGTTGCACGATCATGTTCGCGGGGTCGGAGCCGAAGCGTTCTATCATTTGTCTGATCGCGTTTGTGACGACGCCGAGTTCGGTGCCTTTGCGTCCGGAATGCACAAGGCCGATCGCAGGTGTTTTGGAGTCGACGATGTAAACCGCGCAACAGTCCGCGATGTAAATTCCGAGGGCGATGCCGCGTTGATTCGTGATAACGCCGTCGCAGCCAGGGAATTCGCGGCTCACAGGGCCGCGGCTACAGCTATCGATCACGGCGATATTGTTTTCGTGGATCTGCTCAGCTGTGAACAGCGGCCAATCGCCGATACCGATAGTCTTGCGAATTTCGCGATGCGCGGCGTCGAGCCGCTCCAGCACTTCGGCTTTATCGTGTGAAACGTTGATGCCGGGAATTCGTTGTGTAAAAACGTGGCGACAGATTCCAATCGCGCTCAGTGCAGGAAATTGTTCGAAGGGCAGTTGCATTTGAAAGCTCAAACCCAAAGCTCCAATAGTAACGACGCTAGTGTCATCCTGAGCGAAGCGAAGGATCTCAGGTAATTTTCTGCCGAACGCGAAGAGAGCAATCAGAGATGTTTCCAGCCTTCGCCGCGGCCTACGGCTTGGCAAGCGCTCCACTCAAGATGACAAGATCAGTAGCCGTGAGCTGGCAAATGCTCTTAGGAGTTTAGCCTTGTTTACTTTGAGCTTGTCCTTCGACTTGTAGTAGAAACGCGTTCTTCCGGCGGCTCTTTCGGTTTTCCCATGGCATCCACGTCGCTGCCAGTGTAGTAGGTTTTTGCTGTTGTGGCGCGCGGCCTGAGGTCCGCGAACATCTCCGAGTACGTGCTCTGGGCTCCGGTTGCCCGATCGAATTCAGCCAGCGACGAGTTGTATCCGAACAGCGCTTGCAAACGCGTCGATTGCGCTGTGAGCAGCTGGACCGTCGCGTTCAGCACATCCAACTGGACTCCTGCACCAGCATCGAGGCGAGCTTTGGCCAGACGCAATGCCTCCTCGGCTAGCTCGACGTTCTTCTCCTGGCTTTGGATCAGCTCCTGGTTCTGCTGCAAATTTGAGTAGGCCTGCTGTATTTCCAGCTCCACCTGCCTAACGTCGTCATCGTAGGTAATCTTTGTTTCCGAGAGAAGTGCGCGTTGCTGGATAACCTGACCGGCGATCGCGCCGCTGTCCCAGATTGGCAGGCTGCCCTGAACCAATGCCGTCCACCCTTTCGAGATGTCATGCCAGCTAGAGTTGATCGGTGAGCTGACCCATTCGCCGCCGCCGGTCGTAGTGATATTGGGAAGATACTGACCTGCTGCTGCGCGCACTTGTTGAAGCTGGTTCAATACGTTAGCCCGCGCTTGTTTAAGGAAGGGTCGCCGCTGCTTCCCCAACTCGATCGCGTCGGCGAGTTCAATGGTGCGCGGGATGTATGGCATGTCACCAATCACTTCCAGCGGCGGGCTGTCGCCGCGTCGTCGCTGGAAATCGAGGCCGAGCGTCTTGGCCAGCTGCAACTTCGATATGCGCAAGTTGTTTTCGGCAGTAATCAATTGCGGAATTTGATTGTGCAGCTGCACGTCCGCTTGCAACACGTTAAACCGTGGAACTGTTCCCGCTTCAAACCGGTTCTGCTGGTCCTTTAACTGAGCTTCCAAAAGACGCACGTTTTCCTCGTTCACGCTGACCAGCTCACGATTGACGATGATCTGGTAAAACTGCGTTTTCACCGTCGCGATGAGTGAGTCCAAAATATTGCGGAAGGAGAAATAGGCGCTGTCGCGTTGAAAGAAAGTGCCCCGGATCTGGTTGAAAGTTGTGCCGTTAAAAATGAGCTGCGTACCCGTAACACTGATCGCGTAAGAGACATCGCTCATCGAAACGTTCGCGACCCCTGGTGTCGCTGTCGGCGCGGCTAGCGGCGCCTCAACATCCCTGACTTGCGACGGCAAGCCCTCCATCAGAGATGCGACGGCTCCGCCCGTCGAAAATCCCCTCGTCGTAGTCGTCGTCGTTCCAAGGATGCGGGCACCAGTCAGGTGCGGATCGGTCCACTGAAAATTGGCATTCGCATTGATCTGTGGCAGCGCCTGCGCACGGACCTGAATGATCACGCCTCTGGTCCGTTTGATCTCCTGCTCGGCGTTCAGAAGCGTAGGGTTGCGTTGCAGCGCCGTCAGGATCGCTTGATCCAAAGTAAAGGTAGGCACCTTGCCTTCCGATGTCGTGCCGGTGCGAGAGGTTGTTTCGCGGCCATGTGTCCCCTCAGTGCCGCCGAACGTCGGCCGAGCAAGAATGCCAAAGGTTGTAATAATCCCAAGGCAAAGAAAAGATCTGGTCATACAGCGTTAATGATTAGACGCACAAAGGCCGGCGCGTGGATTCAACGCAGTCTCATAGCACCCCGGCCAGCCAAAGCAAAATCATTTCGACTGACAGTAATCGTAGATTTTGCCGTAAATCTGCAGCCACGCCTTCTGTTCCTCGGGCGTAAGGTGATTAAGTATCTTCATCAAATTGCCAACCATTTCCTCGCGAATCCGACAGACAAGGGCCGAGCCTTTCGGCGTGATGCAGACCATCACCTTGCGACGGTCATCTCGCGCAACCGAGCGCATAACGTAGCGAAGGTTCTCGAGCCGCGCGACCAGACCGCTCGCCGCAGCCGTAGTGTGTCCCATTTTCTTCGCGATTTCAGACATGCTGAGCACTTCCTTCCGATCGAGATAGGCCAGAAGAAAAAATTGTGGGAACGAAACGTTGCCCGGCGCGAGTTCCTTGCACAGGCGCAGCACAAAACAGCGCTGCATTTCCAGAACAATATGGGAAAGCCGCTCGGCATCCGCACGAATGCGATCGGTCGGAGTTCGTGCAAATGCGGTAACCGGCCCGGTGTTCAAGGCGATAAAACTAGAAACGCGCGCGTTACATGTCAATCCTGCGAGCAAAGCGTTGCTCTCGCGACTGCGGACGCATTCCAAATGCAACGCGAGTGCATGCATCAATCCCAGATTTGAATATCAACAATTTCATTTGCGTTCACCGACTGACCGACCCCGACCCGCAGCAACGCATTTGCCTGGCTCAAACTAAGAAGCGCGTGCGATTCCTGACGACCGACCGGCGTGAACATTCCGTGTTCCAGTTTCCCGCGGATGTAATGCGGTCGCTCGCCGTCGTTCGATAGGCCGACCGCCAACTTCGCTGGGACCCGCGGCAGATCGAGGTTCGTTGCGCCCATCATTCTCAAAATCGCCGGTCGCACAAATTGCAAAAACGTGACGAACGCCGACACCGGATTACCGGGCAACCCAAATACGAAGCATTCGCTAATATTGCCAAATAGAAATGGCTTTCCCGGTTTTACAGCCACGCGCCAGATTTCGATCTTCGCTCCAAGCTCGCGTAATGCTTCCTTCACTAAATCATGCTGCCCGACCGAAACGCCGCCGCTAATGACGAGGACGTGATTTTTGATTCCGCGTGTGATCGCGTCCCGCAGCGACTGCCGATCATCGCGACAATGTTCGACGGCTGTCGCGCTTACCCCACACCGCTGTAGGAGCGCACTGAGCAACGCGGAATTGCTGTCGTAAATTTGGCCTGGTTGAAGTTCTTCGCCCGGTTTCACCAGCTCGTCACCGGTGGAAATGATTGCCGCAGTCGCTTTGCCGCCAACGATCACATCGGCAAAGCCCTGCGATGCCAGTAAAGCAAGCGTCGCTGGGCGAATTCGCTCGCCTCTCGCTAAAATTATCTGCCCTTCCGCTAAATCACATCCCCGCCGGCGTACAAAATCGCCAGGTTCGACGTCCACATTGACCACGATCTCCTCGCCTTCGCCCGTCACGTCCTCCTGCATCACGATTGCGTCTGCACCTTCCGGAAGGGGCGCCCCGGTAAAGATTCGCACGGCTTGGCCACCACTGATCCGCAGCTTCCGATCACGGCCGGCAGGTTGCTCTCCAATCACGTGCAGCCGCCGGCTTTTGTTGCACGAACTCGCCACCACCGCGTATCCATCCATCGCCGAATTGTCGAAGCCCGGCAACGACACACGTGCGAATACATCGCGTGCGCTAAAACAATTGAGCGCGGTGGCGAGTGGAACAGTTCGCTCCGGTAGCGGAGTGACGTTTTCCAAAATTCGGCTGCGCGCTTCTTCTTCGCTGATCATTACGACACTTAATCAATTGGCAATTGGCAATTGGCAATCGGCAATTCCCGGCGATATTCTCGCTCCGCATTGGTGAGGTGGCTGAGTGGTTGAAAGCAGCGCTTTGCTAAAGCGCCGTAGCTCAAAAGGCTACCGAGGGTTCGAATCCCTCCCTCACCGCGCTTGCATTTGCAAGTGCCTGCGGGAGAGCAACCCGCGAAAAAACAACTAGTTACGAGCGTGGTAATGCGACACAAACGTGTTACACAACCGGGGATGCAAAACACAAAAATGTATCTCTATAAACGTCTCCTCGGAGCGTTTCAAAGACGCGATTAAACCAATGGACAAATCGAGCGAAGCCATCCTCGCGCTCAAACCGGTGAACCTTCCGCCACAAGCATGAGCTTGACCCGGATGCCATCCCGCAATCTGAACTCGTGGCCGAGGATGTGGAAAAAGTGAACCCCGATTTAGTCGCTCGCGACGAGCAAGGCAAACCCTACAGTGTTCGCTACGAAGCGGTGAACGCGATGTTGCTCAATGAGTTTCTCAAAGAGCACCGCAAAGTCGAGAAATTGGAGGCAACGGTTGCTCAGCAGGATAAGGATTTCGAGGCTGCTGTTGCTGATCAGACGGGGACGGGATGGAACGGAAGCTGGTTTCTTTTCGAGGAGGAGGGCTTACTTGGCGGGACCCGGACAAGGGAAAGTACGTCGCAAAGGAATTGGGCAGGGAAAATAGTTCGGGCCGAGGTGAATTTTGCAAACGTGTGCAAATTCACGTTTCGCAACGGGCGCCAAGATTCCGTTGCTCTTGCAATTCTCGCAGTGCGCGGAGATAGGGCGCTCTCACAATTATGCCACCCCATCCTTCATCACGCCGATAATCGAGCTGACCGGACTCACCTTTTCGAGCCATGGGAGAGTTAGTCCGAGGGCTTGTTTTCTATAGTTAGGTTGTCGTTGTTGGTTTGTCCATCCCCGGCTCCGGTCGGGCTACGCCCTCCCTTGCGCCGAGGATGTTGAAGGAGATGCATTGCAGTGTCTCTTCTGTCGAAACAAGACATTTCAAATCATTTTCGATGTCAGGGCAGAGCTTTTAGTTGCGTGATCGCTGGTGCGTAACCTTGATTGGCCGCTTTTTGATAAAGCTCTCTTGCTTTACCTAAGTCCTTCGGCACCCCGTCTCCATCTTGGTAGAGCGTGCCGAGATTATACTGCGCGCGAGCGTATCCCTGGTCAGCCGCCTTTTGATAAAGCTCTGCTGCCCTGCCTAAATCCTTGGGGACCCCCTGTCCATTTTCGTAGAGCACGCCGAGATTCTTCTGCGCGGAAGCGTTTCCCTGGTCGGCCGCCTTTTGATAAAGCTCTGCTGCCCTGCCTAAATCCTTGGGGACCCCCTGTCCATTTTCGTAGAGCACGCCGAGATTATTCTGCGCGGAAGCGTTTCCCTGGTCAGCCGCCTTTTGATAAAGCTCTGCTGCCCTGCCTAAATCCTTGGGGACCCCCTGTCCATTTTCGTAGAGCACGCCGAGATTCTTCTGCGCGGAA
>Ga0126383_10002000_pt1 | contig 12972 bp, 6 predicted proteins | sample PanSoiMetPlot_35_FD_96882 | JGI IMG/M metagenome (GOLD analysis project Ga0126383, IMG submission 96882) | Tropical forest soil microbial communities from Panama - MetaG Plot_35 | ecosystem: Environmental > Terrestrial > Soil > Tropical forest > Bulk soil | place: Panama | collected 2016-02-17
CGCACCTCGCGTCCGAGCTCCAAATCCCAGAGCTTGACTTTCGCGTCTTCGCCACCCGAAGCCAGCCAGCACCCATTTAGACCGGAGGTCGGGCCAGGGGTCGGTCCGGAGGTCGGGCTGAAGGCGGGACTGATGGCCAGCGAAGAGACGCCCTTCGTGTGTCCCGTCAATGTTCGCATCGTCAGCCCTGACGAGACGTTCCATAATTTGATGGTCTTGTCCCAGCTTCCGGAGACGATCGCCCGTCCGTCGGGTGTGAATACAACCGCCGTCACCTGCATAGTGTGGCCTTCTAAGGTTTGCGCCTCGCGTCCCGTCACCACGCGCCAGATTTTGATCGTTTTGTCGTGGCTCGCGGAAACCAGCCACTGGCCGTCGGGGCTGAAGGCCACGGCGCTCACTTCGGCTTTGTGCCCTCGCAGAACCTGAAGCTCATGGCCGGTGTCCGCTTCCCACAATTTGATCGTGTTGTCGCGGCTGCCCGAGGCCAGCCACAGGTTGTTCGGGCTGAAGGCGACCGAAGTGACACTGGCCTGGTGCGCCGAGTGCGCGTAGAGCTTGACGCCCGAGCCGGCCTCCCAGACCTGCAGATTGCCTTGCAGAAAGCCCGACGCGAGCAACCGCCCGTCGTTGCTGAAGGCGACCGACCGCACGTAATCACGCGGGTCAATCTCGTATTGTTTGTAATAGCGGTCGCGCAGCTCCCGCAGCTCCCGCTGAATCCGCGAAAGGGTCTCGAGCGACTGCAAGCCGGCCTGGTAAGTCGGCGATTCGGCGACCTGGCGCTCGACCTGATGAAAAGCCTTGGCGATCTCCTCTTCCGCGACCCTCGCGATAAGATAGCCATCCAGTTGCGCCGCGTCCTGTTTAACCTCGACTATCTTCTCCCTGACAGGACGCATCAGTTGATCGAGCAGAATCTGAATCTGCGAACGAATCGGGTCGAAGTCCTCGTCGTTCTTCGCGCGTTCATAATATCGCGCGTCGCCTTCAATGGCCTGGGCCAGGCTGGCGACGGCCTGCTCGCCGTCGCCCAGCAACGAAGCGACGCACGATTGCTGGTAATGCGCCTCGGCCAGTTCCGGGTTGAGTTGCGTGGCCTGCCGCAAATGCTCCAGGGCCAATTCCAACCGCCTCTCGATCACACAAACTACGCCGGCGAAGTAGTGGGACTCAGCCGCCCCTGCGAGATCGCTGGGACGCGCGTATTTGGCGGCTTTGAGGAAATACTCCAGAGCCTTCGGCAAATTGACGATGTGGTAAAGGTAGATCTGCGCGATCGAACGATGAACCGTGTAATCGGGATAGTTGCGTTTTTCGGCTTCTAGAAAATCGACGAGCGCCTCTTCGTACCAGCCGTTCAGATAAGCCCTCTCGGCGCGCGTGCGATAAGCTCTGGCCTCACGCTCGAACTCGGCCAGACGGATTTCTTCAAGGATGCTCGTGAGCGACTCCTGCTGCATCTCCAAACGCCAGACGACGTCGCCCAGCAGCAGATTGAAATCGGCCTTGAGACTCTCCAGCCCGCCCGCCAGCTTTTCAATTCCCAACGCCAGCTTCACCGCGCTATCATTCACGCGGCGCAGGCGTTCCGGATTCAAAGCGCCGAGCCCGGACTCGACCGCGACGTGATGATCCCTCGCCGCCAGCCCGACCGACAGCTCGCCAGGCTTGTCGCCGGATGAAGCGTCCTTGATTCGTCGTGGCGATAAACCTTCCAGCGCGGTTAACGCCGCCTGACCGCTGATAAAATCCGTCCACGTCTGATGGCCTTGATAAACATCCAGCAATCCCATCACAGTCAACTCCTCATTTTCCCGTCCCCCATTTTCCTGCTGGCGGAAAGCGAGACAGGAAAATAAGGGCGGGTAAATATCCGCGCTTCATTCGTATCTCAAAGCGACCATCGGATCCACTTTCGCGGCGCGGCGCGCCGGAATCAGACAGGCCAGCAGCGCCACAAACGCCAATATCAATGGGATGCCGGCGAAGATCAGCGGATCGGTCACGCTCACGTTGAACAGCAATGTCTTCATCAACCGCGTCAACGCGAAGGACGCGGCCACGCCGATCGCCACGCCGCCGAGCGCCAACATCATTCCCCTTCTGACAACCAACCCTAGCGCGTCGGCGGCCCGGGCGCCCAGCGCCATTCGGACGCCGATCTCGTGCGTGCGCTGCGCGACCGAATAGGCCATCACGCCGTAAATTCCCACGCCGGCGAGCAGCAGGGCGACAACCGCGAAGATCGTCAGTAGCAGCGTGTTGAAGCGCGCCCGCGCGACAGAAGTCCCGATCAGACTCTCCATCGTGCGCACGTCGGCGACGGGCTGCTCCGGGTCGAGCGCGCGGATGGCATTTAGCGCCGCGGATGTGACAGCCGTGGCGTCGCCACGTGTGCGGATGACAAACGACATCCCCAAATAGGTCAGCTCCGGATACGGCCAGTACGACATCGGCTGGACCTCGGCGTCCAGGTTCATGTGCTTCGAGTCGCCGACAATGCCGACGATTTCGCAGGGCTGATTATCGTTTTTCATGTAAATCACAACGCGTTTGCCGAGCGGGTCTTCACCCGGGAAATTCTTGCGCGCGAACTCTTCGTTAATGACCACGACGTGGCGCATCTCGGCCGCCTCCCGATCCGTGAAGAGACGCCCGCGCTTGAGCGGAATCTGCATCGTGCGGAAATAGTTCAAGTCGGAAACCATCACGCCGGTATTCAGACCCTGCCCGGGCGGCAGCTTCGGACGGCCTTCGATTTCGACCAGAGTGCCCGCATGAGGCGCGGCGAACGGCAGGAAGCTGACCGCGCCAGCCGACTCGACGCCGGGCAGCGTCCGCATCTGAGCGACCGCCTCCCGGAAAAAATTAATTCGTTTCTGGTCGGTGTCGTATTTTCGTACCGGCAATCCCACCCGCATCGTCAAGACGTCGTGCGCGTTGAAGCCCGGATCCACGCCTTGCAGCCGGGCGAAGCTGCGAATGAGCAGCCCGGCGCAGATGAGCAGGACGATCGCCAGCGCGACTTCGAGAATGACCAGCGAGTTGCGCAACCGGTGAGTGCGCAAGCCGCCGCCGGTGTTCTTGCCGCCCTCTTTGAGCGATTCATGTAGATTGAGCCGCGTCGCCGCGAGCGCGGGCGCAAGGCCGAAGATTACGCCGGTCAAGAGCGAAATCCCGAGCGTGAAGCCAAGCACTGCCACGTTGATCTTCACCTGCGACAGATTGACCAGATCGGGCGGAGCGAGCGAGACCAGTAGCTCGATTCCCCACCACGCCAGCGCCAGTCCGGCCATTCCGCCAAGGCCGGCGAGTAACATGCTCTCCGTCAGCAATTGTCTGATGATGCGACCGCGTCCGGCTCCCAAAGCCGCGCGCACCGCCACTTCCCGCTGTCGCCCCGCGGCGCGCACCAGCAGCAAGTTGGCCACGTTCGCGCATGCGATCAACAGCACCATCCCGACCGCGCCGAGCAGCACCAGCAACGCCAGACGAATCTCGCCGGTGAACTGCCTGCGCAGCGGAACGACGTTGACGCCCCAGTTGGCGTTGAATTCGTTGTATTGCCGCTCCAACCGGCCGCCGATGGCGTTCATCTCGGCCTGCGACTGCTCGAATGTGACGCCGGGTTTAAGCCTCGCCACGGCCATGGCGAAACGTCCGCGCCGCAGACGCGTCTGCTCTCCGACCTGCCACGGCGCCCACATCTCGGCCGTCTTGCGGGTCATCGAGCCTGCCTTAACATGCCAGTTAAAGTCCGCCGGCATCACGCCGATCACGGTGGCCTCATTGGTGTCGAACATATTCAAGGTCAGTTTGCGCCCGATGATCTGCGGGTCGCCGCCGAACCTCCGCTGCCATAAGCCGAAGCTGAGCGCGACCACGCGTGGCTGCCCCGGCTTGCCGTCGTCAGGCGCGAAGCTTCGACCCAGAATCGGATTCACGCCGAGAATCGAGAAGAGACTGGTGGTGGCGATCTGCGCCGGAATCTCTTCCGGCTCGCCGCCGCTCCTGAGGTTGGCGGTCGTGTCGAAGAACGCCGCCATATCCTCGAAGACGCGGTTCTGCTCCTTCCAATCGAAGAAGTTGCCCAGGTTGATCACGTTCTGATCATCGCCGCGCTTGCGATTGTTTTCCCACACCGTCACCAGCCGGTCGGCGTCGCGATAAGGCAGCGACCGCAACAACACTGCGTGGACCACGCTGAAGATCGCCGTGTTCGCGCCGACGCCGAGCGCCAGCGCGATCACCGCCACAATCGTGAATGTCGGCTGTTTGACCAACGAACGCGCGCCTTGGCGCAGGTCTTGCCACAATCTCCCCATTTGAATTTTCATTTTGGACACTCCTTCGAGTAATGGGTTCATCGTTGAGAATCAGTCGCGACGCAATGCGACCATCGGATCCACTTTCGCCGCGCGCCGCGCCGGGACCAAACAGGCCAGTAGCGCCACAATCGCCAGCAAGAACGGTATGCCGGCGAAGGTCAGCGGATCGGTCACGCTCACGTTAAACAACATGGTCTCCATCAGCCGCGTCAATGCGAACGACGCGGCCATGCCTATCGCCACCCCCGCGAGCGACAACGTCATTCCCCTCCTGACGACCAGCCGAAGCACGTCGTTCGCCCGCGCGCCCAGGGCCATTCGCACGCCGATCTCGCGCGTGCGCTGCGCGACCGAATAGGCCATCACGCCGTAAATTCCCACGACCGCGAGCAGCAGCGCCACGACCGCGAAAATGGTTAGGAGTAGTGTGTTGAAGCGCGCCCCCGCCATCGAGTTCCCGATCAGGCTCTCCATCGTGCGCACGTCGGCGACGGGTTGCTCCGGGTCGAGCGCGCGTATGACGTTGCGCGCGGCAGAAGTGACAGACGCGGCGTCGCCCCGCGTGCGAATAACGAACGTCATTCCCGAAGAGGCCAGCTCGGGATGCGGCCAATAAGACATCGGCCTGACCTCGGCGTCCAGATTCAGGTGCTTCGAGTCGCCGACGACGCCGATGATCTCGCATGGCCGGTTGTCGGCTTTCATATAGATCGTAACGTGTTTGCCTAGCGGGTCCTCGTTCGGGAAGTGCTGACGCGCGAAGGCCTCGTTGATGACGACGACGTGGCGCATCTCCGCCGCTTCCTGATCGGTGAAGAGCCGCCCGCGCTTGAGCGGAATCTGCATCGCGCGGAAGTAGTTCGCGTCAGTCACCATCACGCCGGTTTTCAGCTTTTGCACGACGGGCAGTAGCGGCCGTCCCTCGATGTCCACGCTGGTGCCCGCATGGAACGATCCGAATGGAAGAGAGTTGACCGCGCCGACGGATTCGACGCCGGGAAGCGCCTGCATCTCGGCGATTGCCTGCCGGAAGAAGTTGACCCGCTTCTGGTCATTGTCGTACTTCGACCAAGGCAGGCTCACCCCCATCGTCAACACCTTTTGCGCGTTGAAGCCGGGATCAACCCCATGCAGCAGCGCAAAGCTGCGAATGAGCAGCCCCGCGCCAATGAGCAACACGAGCGCCAGCGCGACTTCGAGAACGACCAGAGAGTTGCGCAACCGCCGGGCGCGCATGCCGCCGGCGCTCTTGCCGCCCTCCTTGAGCGATTCGCTCAGATTGAGCCGCGTCGCCTCGAACGCCGGCGCGAGGCCGAAGATGACGCCGGTCGCGAGCGTTATCCCTAGCGTGAAGCCGAGTACAACCGCGTTGAGCTTGACCTGCGGCAGGTTGAGCAAATCGGGCGGGGCGAGCGAGACGAGCAGATCAGTCCCCCACCATGCCAGCGTCAAACCGGCCACGCCGCCCAGTCCGGCGAGCAACAAACTCTCGGTCAGCAATTGCCTGATTATGCGACCGCGATTCGCGCCCAACGCCGCGCGCACGGCCACTTCCCGCTGCCGCCCCGCGGCGCGCGCCAGCAGCAGGTTCGCCACGTTCGCGCAGGCGATCAAAAGCACAATCCCGACCGCGCCGAGCAGCACCAGCAGCGCCGGCCGAATCTTGCCCGCAAACTGCGCGCGCAGCGGAACCAGATTCACCCCCCAGCCAGCGTTGAAGTCAGGATATTGTCGCTCTATCCGGCTGTGGATGGCGCTCATCTCGGCTTGCGCCTGTTCCAGGCTGACACCGGGTTTGAGCCGAGCCACCGCCATTGACCCGCGCCCCCGGCGATTTCGTTCTTCCACCTGCCAGGGCGACCACATCTCAGCCATCTTGGTGGTAATCGGGCCATAGTTAACGTGCCAGTTGAAGCCGGCCGGCATCACGCCAATCACAGTGGTCTCAGCGCCGTTCAAATTCAGTTTGCGCCCGATGATCCCAGGGTCGGCGCCGAATCGCCGCTGCCACAATCCGAAGCTGATCACGACCACGCCCGGCTGCCCTGGCTTGCCTTCGTCCGGCGCGAAGGTTCGCCCCAGGATCGGTTTCACGCCGAGGATATTGAAAAGGTTTGTGGTGGCGATCTGCGATGGAATCTTTTCCGGCTCGCCGTCGCCCGTCAGGTTGACGGAGGCGCCTACAAAAGCCGCCATATCCTCGAAGACGCGGTTCTGCTCCTTCCAGTCGAAGAAGTTGCCCATGTTGATGACGTTCTGACCGCTTGGGTTCGAGCGCCTTGTTTCCCACACCATCACCAGCCGGTCGGCGGCGGGGTAAGGCAGAGATTGCAACAACACAGCGTGGACTACGCTGAAGATCGCCGTGTTAGCTCCGACGCCGAGCGCCAGCGTGGTCACGACCACAATCGTGAACGTCCGCTGCTTGAACAATGAACGCGCGCCCTGGCGCAGGTCTTGCCACAGAATCTCCATAGTAGCCTCCCCGGAATAAGGGGTTTGTAGTCCCGCCTTCAGGCGGAACGCTTCGTCAGCGGAAGCTTCCGCCTGAAGGCGGGACTACTAACCTTTACTTCTGCTGCGGTTTCAACTCCCACAGCACGTTGACGATCACCCAACGGCCGTTGAATTTCGCGACGTGCAGATAATCAATCCAATCCGTCGCCACGACCTTCACGCTCGCGGCGTTTTCAAACACGTCGAGCACAGTCACGTCACTTTGCCGCTTCTCTTTCGGGGTGGGGTTCGAAGCGCGCGATCGAGTTCCCAGCGTCAGCGTCATCGCGCCCATCTGGTCCAGCCTGCTGCGCCCCGATTTGGGGTCAGTGATGACGATGCGTTTGGCCAGTTCGGGATGCAGCGCGCGCTCCATCCGTTCCGCGCTGCCTTCGTACCACCCTTCGATGTAATCGAGCGCGGTCTGTTTGATCGCGGCCAGATCAGCTTCGGAAGAGCCGGACGGTTTCGCCGCGGCTTGTTGCGACGACTGCTGCGCCCGCGCTTCGAACGTCGCAGCGAACACCGCCATAAGCGACAACGCGATTAGCAAAAGGCCTCGAGATTGAACCTTCATTTTGAATTCTCCTTCCACGGGTTCAGTCACATCTCAATGCGACCATCGGATCTACTTTCATCGCGCGCCGCGCGGGCAGATAGCTCGCAGCCAGCGCGACCACCGCCAACAGGATCGGAGTCGCGGCGAAGGTCACAAGGTCCATCGCGCCGACTCCGAACAGGAAACTTGCGATCAAGCGCGACAGCGCGGCGGCCAGCCCCCAGCCGATCACCATTCCGATGGCGACCAGAGTCATCGCCTCCTTCAACAGCATTCGCAGCACGCCGCTCGCCCGCGCCCCCAGCGCCATGCGCACTCCGATTTCACGCGTGCGCTGCGAGACGGCGTAAGAGATCACGCCGTACAGCCCCACCGCCGCTAGCAATAACGCCAGCAATCCGAAGACTCCGATCAGCGCCGCCCCCATCCGCGCGGGATAAAGAGACGAGGCGACCAGGGCTGACATCGGTCGCAGATCGGTGAGCGGCAGTCTCTTTTCGATCGAACTTATCTCGCGCCGCACCGCTTCCGCAACGCTCAGCGGATCGCCGGCCGCGCGCGCGTTGAGCGTCATTCCGGTCTCGTGGTTCTGAGCGACTGGCTGGTAAGCGATCGGCCCGAAGTCTTCGCTGAGGGAGCTATATTTGCTGTCACGCGCGACGCCGATGATTTCGCTCCACGGGGCGTCAGGTCCGCCGAAGCGCAAACGCCTGCCGAGAGGCTCCTGACCGAAGAAGTATTGCCGCGCGAAAGCTTCATTGACGATCACCACGCCCGGCGCGCCTTCGTCGTCCCGCGCGTTGAAATCGCGGCCTCGCGCGAGCGCGACGCCCATCGTCTGAAAATATTTCGGAGTGACGATGTTCAGCCTGACGGCCTGCGAATTGTCGTCCCCGCGGCTGCGGCGGTCGTTGATTTCCTGCTCATTCTGCCCATCGATGACAAAGCCATCACTGCGCCCATCGCCGCTGATCGGCGTAACGCGGGCCAGACTCGCCGATTCGACGCCGGGGAGGCTTTCGACGCGCTCGATCACTCGCCGGTAAAACTCGCGGCCTTGCTGTTTCGTGTAGCGCAGCAGATTGATTCTGAGCGGCGCCGTCAGGACCTTCTCGGCGTCGAATCCCGGAGGCGCGCTCTGAATCTCCCACAGGCTGCGCAAAAATAGTCCCGCGCCGATCAGCAAGGTGAGCGACAACGCCACCTGCGCGATGACCAGCAGGTTGCGCAGCGTGAACCGCCGGCGCGATTGAACCGGCGAGTACGATTCGTCTTTCAACGACGGCAGCAGGTCGGGCCGCGATGATTGCAACGCCGGAGCAAGCCCGAACACTATCCCGGTCAATAGCGACAGCGCCATCGTGAAACCGAGCACGCGTCCGTCAATGCCGAAATCGAGGTTGAACGAGAAGACGCCCGCCGGCGGCGTGGTCGTCTTCAACAGATCTATGGTCCAGAACGCGAACAGCAGTCCGGCCAGTCCGCCCAGCAGCGCGAGCAGAATGCTCTCGGTCAGCAGCTGGCGGATCAGCCGCGACCGGCTCGCCCCCATCGCCAGTCGCACGGCGATCTCCTTGCGGCGCGAGAAGGCGCGCGCCAGAAGCAGGTTCGCCACGTTCGCGCAAGCGATCAGCAAAACCATCCCGACCACCGACATCAGTAATGCGGCGGCGGCGGCGAGTGGTTTATAACCGCGCGGATCAATCTTGCTGACGGGAAAGAGCGTGGCGATCCTTCCCCGGTTTTCATTCGAATAAGCCTGTTCAAGTTGCGACGCGATCACCGTCATTCCCGCCTGCGCCTGTTTGATCGAAACGCCGGGCTTCAAGCGGCCAATCATCCGCAGCCACCCTCCGGAGCGTCTGGATAACAGGTCAGGATTCATACCGCCGGAAAAACCGGCGCGCGGAGGCCGCACCATGGCCTGCATCATCATCGGCGCGTAAACGTCGCTCTTCTCCAGAATCTCCGCGCCCTCGAAACCCGCTGGCATCACTCCGATGACCGTGAACCGATGGCCGTTCAAAGTCACTTCCCGCCCGACTACGTCGCCGGCGCCGCCGAAACGGTTCATCCATAGACGATGGCTGATGACGGCGACCGGATGCGCGTTAGGCGTTTTGTCGTCTTCGGGCGAGATCACGCGACCGAGCGCGGCGCGCGTCCCGAGCGTCTCGAAGTAATTGCCCGTGACGATCACGCCGTCTACGAGATCGGCCGATTCAGATTGTTCATTGCCGTTCAAGCTGACGGTGATGCGGCCGTATGCCGCCAGCCCGCTGAAGACTTCGTTCCGGTCTCGGTAATCAACATAGTTCAGATAAGAGACCGTCGCCCATGGGCTGTTGCGCACCCCGTAGAAGACGAACATCAACTTGCCCGGCTCAGGCACGGGCAATTGCCGAAGGAAAAGGGCGTTGGCGACACTGAACATCGAAGTATTAGCGCCGATGCCGAGCGCGAGTGAAAGCGTGGCGATGAGCGTCAATCCCGGCCTCTTCATCAGCATCCGAACGCCGTAACGCAGGTCTTGCCATAGAGTTTTCATTGAAGCCCTCCGTGAAAGCAGCGGCTTGAAAACGGCGCTGATCCGCAGGCGAGGAGCCTTCGGACCGCAAAAGGCCAGAATTAGCCTTATCGCTCGTATATCCAAACGGCGTGCCATCGGGATTGGAAGGATAAATCCTTATTTCGCTTCGACCGACTCGCGCCTTATGAGGAGAGATCGGCGCCGCCGTGTGCGATTCTGGGATTTGGGAATCCCAGAATCGATCTATATGAGCGGCACACCAAGGTCAGGTGCGCGGCAAGACCTGGCCACAGAGGTCACAGAGATCACATAGGGCGGCGGCTTGGTTTTTTATGCTCTGTGCCCTCTGTGTGCTCTGTGGCTCAATCCGATGCGCTTTTGCGCGAATCAGTGGGTGTATAGAATGCGCAAAGGCGCAAAGATGATGGTTCCTTGCATGCGCCTCGAGCCGGTCATATACTTCCCGCCATCCCTATCATTTTTGATTTGATGAGTTGTTGCGGCTCTCACGTTCTTTAGCGCAGTCGCTGCAGCTAAGGAGGCGCCATGGCATGGAAAGTCGGCTACGTTATTGCGACCATAATAATCGTGGTCTCAGCCCGCCCTATTGCGACGTTGCAGGCCAAGTCGGGGCGCCCCACGCCCCCAACTGCGCTCACTTCGCGTCAAGGGCCTGATTCAAAACAGGCGCCCCAAAACACTCAGGACAAAATTGTTATAAATACCAAGCTGGTGAATTTAACAGTTTCGGTAAACGATAAACTCGGGAGGTTCGTCGCAGGCCTGACGAAAGATGACTTTGAGATTTTCGACGACAATATCAAGCAGGACGTCGCGTTCTTCTCCGATGACGACGCCCCTATCTCGTTGGGAATAGTCTACGACGTGTCAGGCTCGATGGGGAATTTCAGCTCACGCTCTCTGGCGATGCTCAGATACTTCTTCGATAATTCGCATAAGGAGGACGAGTTCTACGTCTACGCGTTCAACAACCGCGTTCAACTGGTTCAGGATTTCACGTCGCTGCCGGAGGCGCTCTTGAACCGAGTTACCTTTATCAAAGCGAAGGGGAGCACCGCCCTGTTCGACGCCACATACGCAGCGGTGGAGAAGATCCGCGAGGGTCGACATCACAAGAAGGTGATCTTGATCTTCTCCGACGGCGAGGAGAACAGCAGCCGGTATTCGGCCAGGGAGTTGCAGAACCTGCTCAAGGAGAACGAAGTCCAGATTTACGCCATAGGCATGAGCGAAATCTCCAGCGGCGCCAGCACTCTGAAATTCATAGCCGAACCGACCGGAGGCCAGGCGCTATTCCCATTCGACTACGCCTCGGCAGAGGTGGTCTACACGCGGCTGGCGTTGATGCTCCGGCGGCAATACGTCATAGGCTTTTACCCCAGTAATGTAACAAGCGGAACCACATGGCATAAGTTAAATGTCCAGATCAAAGCGCCAAAGCAACTGGGCAAGTTGAAGCTCTCATACAAAAATGGTTACTGGATGACTAAGTAAAATGAAGAATGTGCATAAATCAGGTCGGCGGAGCCTTTGGAGTGCGGGCGCCATTTCATGCGGCTGATCGATTTCAACTTTTATTCGCACATGCATCAAGTAGAATTGAGGCGCCTGATGACCTGCAAAAATTTGGGCTGGGTCCTACTCGCGCTGCCGATGTTATTCCTTCAAGCGCGCGCCGCCGACAGGATTACCAAGGAGGCGTTAGAATCACAAGGTAAAAAACGGACTTACTATCTGATGGTTCCCGATTCGGCGAAATCGCCAGCTTCCGTACCGCTGATCGTGCTGCTCCACGGTTCGGGGCGCAACGGACTCTCGCTGATGGATAAATGGAAAGAGATTGCCAGCCATGAAGGGATCATCATCGCCGGGCCGGACTCGCGCGACTCGCAGGGGTGGCAAATACCGGGAGACGGCCCCGGCTTCATCCGCGACTTGGTCGAAGCGCTCAGGGCGAAGTATCCGGTCAACCCGCGCCGCATTTATCTCTTCGGCCACTCGGCGGGGGCCGTTTTCGCCCTCAACCTTTCGATGATGGAATCGGAGTATTTCGCCGCGACTGCGGTTCACGCCGGCTCGTGGCGGACTGAGAGTGAACTCTCTGTCAGGGATTACGCAAAACGCAAAACCCCGATGGCGATCATCGTCGGAGACAGGGACACGTTCTTCCCCCTGCCGTCGATCAAGGCGACGGAGGCCGCGTTGAAAGAACGAGGCTTCGCCATCGAGGTGAAGGTCATGAAAGGGCATGACCACTGGTATTACGACCTCGCGCCCCAAATCAACCGCGACGCCTGGGACTTCCTCAGACGGCATGAATTGAGCGAAGACCCGAGATACGAAGCCTACGATCACTCTCTGGAGCCGAAAGGCGTCAACGAGGCCAGGGACGTCAACGCGGCGGCAAGGGAGATCAATGCGCTTAGGGAGAAGGCCAACGAGTCTACGCTCCGCTTCTACGCTAAAGAAGCGGAGTTGAGCGGGAAAGATTTCACCAAAGAGAAAGCCGCCGTCGCCGCGATAGCGCGCGAGCAGATAGAGGCGCTTAAAGCGGGCGCGTCCGCGCTACGCGACGCCGCACTGAAGGCCGAATGGCTGAGTAAATTGAAACTGGGCGGCGATTACCCGCAGTATTATTCTCTCATCGCGCAAATTGAGATTAAAAGGGCTGAGGCTCTGGAAGCGATGCGAGAACGCGCGGAGTTATTGCTGAACAATGAGCCGGCCGACGCCATCACAATCAAAAGGAATGAGGCGGTCGTTAGAGTGGAGATGCTGAAAAAAGAAGCTGAAGAGCTGGAACAGAAGGCTGAGCGGATCAGATCTGGACAGAGTCGCTGACCTTTTATTGACTTTGCCCTCTGAAAATGATGGCTTTAACTGATCAGAAGCTGTATCCGGAAAAGGCTCAGTTGACTGCGGGGGAACTGGCGGCAGAGGCGCGGCGGAGAAGCGCGGAGCGGGAGAACAATCGGGCCGGGACTTTTCTTCAATTTGGGGGGCCGTCAACGATAAGATATGAAGAGATGCAGGAG
>Ga0126383_10002001_pt1 | contig 12970 bp, 18 predicted proteins | sample PanSoiMetPlot_35_FD_96882 | JGI IMG/M metagenome (GOLD analysis project Ga0126383, IMG submission 96882) | Tropical forest soil microbial communities from Panama - MetaG Plot_35 | ecosystem: Environmental > Terrestrial > Soil > Tropical forest > Bulk soil | place: Panama | collected 2016-02-17
CATGAGACCGAGGACCAGAAGGAGCGACAGTACAAGGCTTGGCTGCGCGCCACGTTGCAGAGATTTGCCGAGGACGTGCGCGACATCGAGTCGCGCAACAAAGCAGAGGACGCCGGCAAAAATGGCGCGTCCTGATCCCGAGCCGCCGCTGACGAGGGCGAAAGGGGGGAGCCCGAGTGGCGAGTTACACGAACAATGAGTGCTCGATCCGAGGCAAGAGAGCGTCGTCCGAAAGCGGGCCACGAGGCCGAGCAAGCCGGGCGGCGCTCCCGAATTCTGGAGCACGTCTTCGGTCTACATACCCGCTCGCGGCGGGTCATCTCGGAGCATCGCCACAGGCGCAAGCTTCGAGATCGGGAAGTATCGGATCGCAGCCGGCGCGGACTCGACTGGACGAATTTTTTTCTCGCCGATGTTCAGTTGAGCTTCGGCTCGTTCCTCGCATTCTACTTGGCCGATCTCGGCTGGTCGAAACAAAACGTCGGGCTTGCGCTCACCGTCGGTGGGTTGGCGGCGGTGGCGGCGCAGATCCCAGGCGGCGCGCTCGCCGACGCGGTGCGTTGGAAGCGAGCATTGGCGGCGTCGGGGTTCGCGTTCATTGCCGCCGCCGCGCTCATTCTGGCGCTGCGGCCGGGTTTCTCGTGGGTGTTCGTTGCCGAGATTCTTCACGGCACGAGCGCGGGCCTCATCGGCCCAGCGATCGCCGCTATCAGCCTCGGTATCGCCGGCCGGCATGGAATGTCGTCGCGTATCGGCCGAAATTATCGCTTCGCCGGCGCCGGCAATGCCGTGACGGCGGCCTTCATGGGTGCGCTCGGGGCCTATTTTTCGAACCATGTCATATTCATTGCCGCCGCAATCCTGTGCATTCCCGCCCTGGCCACGCTCGCCGAGATTCGAGCAAACGAGATCGACTACGTGCGTGCGCGCAACGCCGCCAAGCACGACCACACGCTAGACCTGCAAAGACTGGTCGATTTCACCAAGAATTGGCGTCTCCTTTTCTTCGCTGGCGCTCTCGTCCTCTTTCATCTTTGCAATGCTTCGTTGCTGCCTCTGGTTGGCGAGAATCTGGCGCATAGCAAGGTCGCCAACAGCGCGCTGTTCATGGGCGGGCTGATCGTCGTCCCGCAGGTGGTGGTCGCCATCTTAGCGCCGTGGATCGGCTATTGGTCGGAGCTGTGGGGTCGCAAACCGCTGCTGCTCTCTGGCTTTGCCATCGAAACGGCGCGCGCGCTCCTGTTTGCAGTGGTTTCCGATCCGCTATTGATGATGGCCGTGCAGCTGCTGGACGGAGTGACAGGCGCGGCCGTCACCGTGTTGACGATCCTGGTGACTACCGACCTCACGACCGGCACGGGCCGGTTCAATCTGGCACAAGGCGTGCTCGGCACGATGCGAGGCATTGCGGCGGCCGTCGGCACCGCCTCGGTTGGCACTATCGTCCAGCACTTCGGAGATTTCACGGGCTTTCTGTTGATGGCCACGGGACCGGCCGTCGGCGCAGCCTTGATTTGGGTATTCCTGCCGGAGACCAAGCCGGCGAAATACATCGATTAATGTACCGACACTCGCTCGGTTAGGAATATCTCCCCGCGCAATTGCCTGGCTGCGCCCTCAAAGCGCGGAACCGCGAAGACCGAACCACGTTCTCATGACAGACTGGAGCAACTTGTTCGCGTGCGACCGCATCCTGCTCCGGCTGGGACCCCGGAGCGTCGCGACCGGGGTCCCTTATTGTTTGTGGCGCAGCCACAGTTGCGACCGGCAATGCGCGATCGATGCGATAGCTAGACGCTCAGCGCCAGGCGCTTCGAACCTGACAGGCGCCCTATATCCTTCCGAGCAATAGGAGAATGAGAATAATGATGACAACGAGACCCACCCCGCCGGAAGGATAGTAACCCCAACCTGAGCTGTAGGGCCAAGTCGGGAGCGCGCCGATGAGGAGCAAAATCAAAATAATGAGCAATATCGTTCCCATAGTGTTGTCTCCGTTGGAAAAACATCGCGGGCGTGCTTTCCGGCGCGCCCCATACTGAAATTAGCAACCAGCCGCTGCGGTATAAGTTCCGCGAGGGCGGAACTTTTTATGGCGCCGCGGCATTACCAATATCGGGCGGAGACAGCGCCTCTGGCGTCAGCACGGTGTGCGAGCTGTCGCCTGCGCTGCCGCGGAGCGGCGCAATTGCCGGCGCCGAGATGATTGCCATGACCATTGGTCGTTCGCTGATGATTTTCGACGTCGAGGGGACGCTCGTCGACAGCACCGGGCTGGCGCTGCGCTGTTGGCAAGAGACACTGCAATCATTCGGCTTCGAGTTTCCGCTCACCACCTTGCAACGACATTCGGGTCAAGATCCGCATGACATGCTGCATGAACTGCTTCCGGGTCGCCATGTCACCCGTGTTGTGGGTCGCATCATCGAGATGCGGGGCCAACGGTATCGCGAGAAATACCTGCCGCAGGTCACGGCCTTTGCGGATGTGCGGCCGCTGTTCGAACGCGTGAAGCGCGCACGGCGGCTCATCGCTCTGGCCACGAGCGCATCCGCCGACGAGCTCGATCACTACCTGTCCTTGCTGAACGTAGGCGATCTCGTCGATGCCATGGCTTGCGGCGACGATGTTCAACGCGACAAACCGGATTCCGCCCTCATCGAGGTCGCGCTTCTCCGGGCGGGTCAGGTGACGGCTGCGGAAGCAGTCATGATCGGCGATAGCCCGTTCGACGCGATCGCGGCGAAGCGCGCACGCGTCAGAGCCATAGGCCTGCTATCGGGAGGTTTTTCCAGAGCTGAGCTTGCGGCGAGCGGATGTGCCGCGGTTTATCGCGATCCGGCTGACCTGCTTTCCCATTACGAAGAAACCGCCCGTCTGCTTGCGTAACAGCGAGCGAGACAGGCAAGTGGCCCGAGCGAGCCCCTTAGGAACTCGCTCAAGGGTGCCGGAAGGGACCGCGCAGTGCGAGAGGTTACGCGGCGCGCCGGTTCACCTTGCTCTCGGCCATGGCAGTCAGCTTCTTGTCGACCGCTTTTTCCTCGTCGAGATTCTGCTGAAGCAAGGCCGCGCAATCCTGCCGTCCGAGCTCCTTCGCCCAGGCGATCAATGTGCCGTAGCGAGTGATCTCATAGTGCTCGACCGCTTGCGCCGCGGCAATCAGCGCAGCGTCGAGAACCGATTTGTCCTCGACCTCGCCTGCCACATCCTCAGCCTCGTCGATGATGCCGTCGATAGCGGGACAGTCCACCATCCGCGGCTCTTTGCCGTGCAGCCGGAAGACCTGTTCCACACGCGTCATGTGGTTTTTGGTCTCGCCCAGATGCGTCTCGAAATTGCGCTTGAGCTGCGGATCGCTTGCTTTCTCGATCCTCCGGCAGAGACTGCACGATCTGTTTTTCCGCGTAATAGATGTCGCGCAGCGTGTGCACGAACAGATCATCCATGGTCTTGATGTCTTTCGAAAAGAAGCCCATGCGTTTCTCCTTGTGTTTTGGGTCTCGGTGTTTTGGGTCTCGCGTTTATCGGGGTGCGACAGCACCCGGCGCGCGTGGCGCCATCACGTTCTCAATCGGCAACGTGCGAAGGGTCGGCCGGTTCCGACACGATCAATCATCGATCGCGCCATGGAGTGCTCGAGGTGTTGGAACAGGAGTTGGAACTTGCAGCTTGAATTGACCGGCGAACCGGATTTCAGATCCGACGACGCCGCGCCGCCGTCGGGGCGCTAGGGGGTACGCGCCGCCGGTTCACATGGCTTGAATGAGAGCGGCGCTCCAGTTCGGCGGCAACCTGGCGGAACTCTGCTGCAAGTTCGAGCAATGCCAACCTCGCGTAGATCTGCGTGGTCTCGCTCGCGAGCTTCAGGCATTCTTCTGCGTGCTGTCGGCATTCTTTTGGCGTAGGCATGACAGCGATCCAAGTTGTGAAACGCCAATCCCGGCGCTATCGTTCCGCTCCGCGACTTACAACTCACGTGCACCAACCGTGCCCGACTCGATCCTGGACAACCCCCGGCACTGGCAGGAACGCGCCGAGGAGGCGCGCAGCATCGCCGACCAGCTCGAAGATCCGGAATCGAGACGGATGATGCTGCGAATCGCGGATGACTACGAGCGCTTGGCGGCACACGCTCGGGCCAGAATGAGGTCTCGCGCCGCGCAAAGCTGAGTGGCAAGCGCTCGATCTTCTCACCACCTCTGCCAAGCCAGCGGTGGATGGGTGGCGGCCAGGTTGAGCTGAGCTTCCCCTGCTATCTGAGGCACAAGCGGCAGACGACCTGCCACTGAGCCCCTGGCAGCCCGCAAGCGAGAGCGATCGATACGAGTCGCACCCCCGACGGGACGGGGAACCTCGAATAATGCTCTGCGTTTAAGGGGTGGCGCGGGTGCTGTGATGGAGTTTGCGATGTGCAATTCCCCGCGCGCGGGACCATTCGCGCTGTCATATTAATCCCTCAGCGATACCTCGAGCGGCATCGTCCAGCGCTGACGAGAGCGGCGCCTGGAGTCGAGAACCAGAAATGATTGCAGTTGTTTTTTTTCAAGTCGGGCCATTTCGGTGCGGCCCTCCGTTCGATGAGACCGGAGTGCGGCCGAATGAGTATGGCCGTTAGCTTAGGCGAAGGTTCCGGGCTCCAACCCGTCGCCAGCCATGCATTCTCCGCCTCCCGCACCGGTCGACGGCGCGCAAGGCTAGCGGCGGGCCTTCTCGGTTCACTTGCTCTATTTCCATTAGTCGCCGTGCAGGGTGTTCTCACCCGTCGCCGCATGCCGTCTTTGCCGCCGGCGCAGCCGCCACACCGCGGGTTTATCGCGGGCACAGGCCCGTTGCTGCGCATACTCGCGGTTGGCGACTCCTCAATTTCCGGCGTTGGCGTCGCGCGCGGCGATGAAACAGTTTGCGCCACAACGGCGCGTTCGCTGGCACGCCTGACTGGACGGTGCGTGGCTTGGAGAGCCGTCGGGTTCTCCGGCGCGACGACAAAGATGGCCATGGATGAGGTCATGCCTTTCCTGGCGCCTGAGCCGGCCGACCTCATCATCGTTGCTTTCGGCGTGAATGATGCGATGGCCTATCGTTCGCCGGCGGGCTTTACCAACGATCTTGCTGCGCTCGTGCACGCTGTGCGCCGTCAAGTCGGCGATGCAGCGGTTGTTGTAGGCGGTGTGGCGCCGCTGCGGTTTTTCCCTGGCCTGCCGTTGCCGTTGCGGACGATTCTCGGTTGGCGATGCGCCGCGCTGCAGGCGGCGGCCGAGGGGCTCGGCAAACGGCTGCCCCGTCTCGTGGTCGAGCGATTTTCGTCGCTATTCGTGCCGGAGCTGTTTGCCAGTGACGGCTTTCATCCCAATGCGCGCGCGCATGCGCTGTGGGGGGAGGAGGTCGCGGCGCTGGCGCTGCCGTTGTTGCGAGGCGCGCAACGCCCTTATCGATGACGCGACGAAGCGCTCAAGAGGTGAAATCTCGTCGTCGTCACGGACAGTCTAATCAGCATCGAACGCTGCCGCCGGGCGGCCGAACCAGGGTTTGCACATGATCAGATCTCGCAGACTGCAGGCTTTCGCCGAAAACGCCGAAAAAACCGCACGCCGCGAGCGGGCGATTCAAAGGGAGGTCGACCGCGCCGAGAAGGCCGCCGGCAAAGGTAAAGCCAAGAAACCGCAAGCGATGCAGACCGGCGCGTGCGCCTATCCGACCTCCTTCCCCAAACAGCATCTCACGAAGCCGGGCGTCGAATCCGAACTCGCGGTACAGCCCATGTACGACGCACCGCATTACCGCGGCTCCGACAAGCTGCGGGACATGGTGGCTTTGATCACGGGAGGCGATTCCGGCATCGGCCGCGCGGTTGCCGTTCTCTACGCGCGCGAGGGCGCCGACGTGGCAATCACATACCTCAACGAGCATGCCGACGCCGAGGAGACCGAGCGCGCGGTTCAGGCGGAGGGGCGCCGGTGCATCACCATGGCCGGAGACGTCGCGGACTCGCGCTTCTGCGAAGCCGCCGTCGAGCAAACGATCGAGGAATTCGGCAAGCTCGACGTTCTGGTCAACAACGCGGCTTTCCAGGAGCACGTCACGCGATTGGAAGATCTCACCGAGGAGCATTTCGACCGCACGCTGAAGACCAACCTGTATGGTTATTTCCATATGGCGAAGGCGGCGGTTCCGCACATGAAGCCGGGCAGCTGCATTGTCATGAACGGCTCGGTGACCGGCATCGAGGGCAACAAACGTCTCCTCGACTACTCCATGACGAAGGGCGGCATTCACGCATTTACCCGCTCGCTTTCGGCGCACCTCATCGACCGCGGCATTCGCGTCAACGCGATTGCCCGGGGCCGGTGTGGACCCCGCTCAACCCCGCGGACAGACAAGCCGAGCAGCTCGCGAAGTTCGGCAGCACGACCGCAATGAAGCGCGCTGCGCAGCCCGAAGAGATCGCGCCCGCCTTCGTCTTCATGGCGGCCCCGAGCTGCTCGAGCTACATTACAGGCGAAATCCTGCCGATCGTCGGGGGTTACTCAGGCGGATAGGGAAAACGGCATCCGCGCCTGTAACAGCGCCGGATCGAAGATCGGGCCGCTGAGGTGCGTTCGTCGATACCGCACGCCTAGTAGTGGCTGTGGCCGAAGCGCCCGATCAAGTAGCCGATGCCGAGCGCGACGGCGGCGGTCGTGTAGGGGCGCTGCTCGATCGTGGTGCGCAGGAAGTCGCCGGCCTCGCTGCTAGCTTCGCGGATGGCTTCCGCCGCGTCCGCCGCGGTCTCCTTCGCCTGGCCGTACACCTCCTGCAGCGTACCTTCCATCTGCCTTGCCTTACCTTGGACCTGCGTTTTCACATCACCGGTCGCTCGTCCGAATCCTTCCTCCACCTGTCCGCCAACGTTTTTGGCAGTCCCGCCGAGGCGATCTTCATTCATGGGCGTAGTCCTCCTGACGTTCGAGGGTAAACCGGCTGCGGCCGGTATTTGTTCCTCCCCGGATCAACCCGAACCATGTCCGCATCGCTTTTGTCGTCATGCGGCGCGCGCGAACGGACGGCGGCCATCTTGCTCATCGCTCCCGCTCTGCGGCTTGCTGCGGCCCGATCATTCCATTCCCACAGTGGCGGCGAGAACGCCGAGAGCGAGCAGCGGAACGAACCTGCGCCAGCCGACCACGCGACCCGTCTGAACTGCACCCGCAACCAGCTTCGGGTCGAGCCAAACCGCCTGTTTGCGCGCGGCGAGCGCCACCTCGGCCCGTTCAACAGTTCGGCGCCGCGACTGCAGACTGCAAACGATTGCGACGATCGTGACCAACAGGAATATCCCGGCGAATATCGCCGCTGCGATCAGCGGCCCGTAGCGTTCGGCGAGCCAAATGAACGCAATCAGCAGGATGAATCCCGCGGTCAGAATCCCGCATACGAGAGCAACGAGCCCGCACGCGAACAGGCCGGAGCTCAAACCGGTCTTTGCCTGGGCTTGGAGCGCCAGGTATTTGCGCAAGTTGCCCATCACGCGAGTGCCTTCCCGCTAGCGGGCCCACATCGCGCCGAGCACAAAGCCAAATGCCAGTGTCAGCGCCAATGTTGTGTACGGGCGCCTTTTCAAAGATTTGTCGATCGCGACTGCAACGTTGTCGCGAACTTCGCTGACAGCCTGAACCGCTTCGCGTCCTTTGTCCTGCGCGTCCCCAACAACACTTCGCACGTGGCTGCGTGTTGCCATGACTGATCCTTTCTTATCGGCTGACTTGTGAACCAAATGCAAACGAGAAGGTTCCACGCGCGGGGGCGGATCCGATGCGTCATCGGGTCTCGAGGGGATCCGGCACGGAGCGTCGGGATCGGCTCACGACAGGGCAGCAGGGTTTTCTCTGTACCCAGAGAGTCTATCCGGTGCTCTGCCGTCTCTCCGCGCGACTGGCGCGAAGCCAGGATCGCTCTATGCTCTGATCCGCGACGATTTGTGCCAATACCTTCGCGAGGCGAGTGGGCGAGGGCGAATTTTTGAGCTTTCGCGAGAAGCGCTGCAGTATGCCTTGCTCGAAAGCCGTGACGACGGTGTCATGCACATAACTCTTGCGGCAAATGGCGGGCGTGTTCGCGAGATCCTTGGCTGCTGCGCTGATAGCTTCAAGCACCTGCCTGCGTCGCGCGCGCGCGTTTGCTGCGGGTTTGATACGTGCGAGAGCTTCGAGGACGCTCGCCGATGCCATTAGCGTCCGAAAATCCTTCAAGGAGATTTTCGCGCCGGCGATCTCGCGCAGAAAGGCGTTGACCTCTCGCGCGGTCACGCTTCGCACTGTGATGCTCTCCGTGCAGTACTGAAATAAAACGGCGGCCAGGCAACTGCCGCAGCAGCTGGATGGCTTTGACGAGCCGCGGCGCCGCGAATTCTTTGGTGACGATCTTTCCGCCCTTCGATCGGAATCTCAGGGTGATGTCCCGGCCGTACATCGAGACATTCGATTTGAGCAAAGTCGCAGCGCCGCGCGTGCCGTGCAGGCGGTTATAGTCCTCGGTCCCGGCTCTTATAGCGCTGCACGAGACGAGCTCGATAACAGCGGCGCACGCGAATTCTCGCGTCAACTCGCTGCCCGCGAGATACTGGCCGAGGCTCCTTCGCACCTGCGGCAGTGCCTGTGCCAGTCGAGCCAGCCGCCGAGCCTTGCGACTCTCGCGCACATCTTCCCAACGCGGGTGATAGCGGTATTGCAGCCGGCCGGCGGCATCGCGGCCGATGGCTTGAAGATGCGCCGCGGGGTCCGTTGCATAAAGCACGTCACGATAAGCCGGCGGCACAGCGAGGCGCGTGAGTCGCCGCACAACCTTCGGATCGGCGATGGGGTGCCCGTTGGTTCCGATATAGGACCAACCCTTGCCCGCCCGTCGACGCCTTATCGATAACCCATCGGCGGCGACGTAGCGCAATCCAAGACGTTTTGCCATCGCAATGGGGGGCGCCGAGGCGCCATTTCGGCGTATGCCGCTGAGATGCCCCCGTCCGATTTTATACTCTCCCGTCTCGTCGCGCCGCATCTGAAGTTCGACCGTCCGCACTGGAACGTTAAATAGCCTCAGTTAGTTCCACCGACGATCGCGATCATTGCGACTGCGCGAGCCGCTCATATTCTCTGCGGACGATGTCCTTGCCATATGCTCGCTCGAGTCGACGCACGGTGAAGTGTCCTCGCGCGATCTCCTGGAAATGCTCGACGAATGCATAGTTGACGGCAGCGCCGCCCAGCGCGCCGACGAGTGGAACGGCTTGTGCTGCGACCTTTTGCGTCACGATGACGCCAAAACGCGACGCCACCTGACTGATGAAGCGAACGAGAATTGGACCGCCTTCTTCGAGGACGCCGCGCTCGACGATAAATCGCGCAGCCTGTGTCACGCTTTTTGCCAGCATGGCGCGCACGGCAAAATATCCGCTCTCAGAAGCATCGCTCGAGCCAGGGCGTCCACCCAAGGCGAAGACCTGCACGCATGAGAGTGCCGCTTCAGGATCGGAGAGATCCTCGCCTTCCCTGCGTGCGATTTCCGCAATCGATCTGAAGCATGATGACCGTGGAAACGGGAAGCTCCAAGGGGAGCGCGCCCAAGCCGAAAGCGCCTCCGACTGCGCCGGAGGCCGTGGCCAATGCTTTGTGAAAGCGCTGTGACGCCGGGAGAGATCCACGCTGGATGGTCCGAAGCGCCACTTGCAGCGCCACCTCGAGCGCTTTCGACGCGGCTGCGGTGATCGCCTGCGACGCGGAAGTCGGAAGCGCATATTCGATGAGCTCGATCGGCTTGCCCGCCAAATTGGCAAGTCGCGCAGCGAGGCTGGGACGCTCGAGCGCTTGGACCGCGCTCCGTAGCGCTGCGAGGTCTGCTTGTGCCATGCCTGGAAAATCCAACACGGGCGGGGATTCGTGGGTCATCAGCGTGCGACTCCGCTCTTAGCGCCTGCCCGATGAAGCGAGGGCGCCCGGATCCGACCAAAGAGGGCTTCGGCCACCTCGAAAATCCCAAAGGCGAGCAATCCCGCAGCGGCAATACCCAGCAGTATCGACCCGTAGGGTTGTTGCTGAATGAGCCGCAGCGCGCCCGCAAGACCTTTTGCGTCGCGCGAGTTGGCAGTAAGTGCCGCGGAGAGGAGAAACCCTCCAATTATGGTGAACACAACCGAGCGGACTGCAAAGCCGAATCGGCTGAACGCCGTGAGGAGCTGTCGCTCGCTTTGTTTCAGCTCCAGCCGCTGCTTGAATTCACCCCAAAACCCGACGACGCCGATCCCAACGCCTACCGCTGCAATGCCGAGCCCGATCGCCGCGACGATGGCTTGACCGAACGGCCGTGCCAATAGCCAGGCCGTCCAATCCTGGGCGGCTCGATCGCTGCTTCCAGCGCGACGCTCGTTCATTAGCCCGCTCAGCACTATGCCGGCGAAGCCGAGGTAGAATATCCCCGCTGTTCCATAAGCGATGCGTCGCATGAGCGCCTTCGCCCTGTCTGCGTCTTCGTCCGTATCGAAGAAAGCCTGCACCAAGCGCCAGCCCGCAAAGCACAAGAGCCCGGCGGCAAGGGCGGCGAGCATAAGGTGGCCGAAGGGTTCTCTCAGAACGGCGCGCAAGGCATCTTCGGTACCAAGTGCACGCTGCCGCGCTCCCATCGCTGCGAACGCGGCAAAGATGCCGACAATCAAGAACACGATGCCGCGCGCCGCATAGCCGAGCCGGGCCATCCACTCAAATACGGGCTGCTGGCGCATGTTCTGTTGTCGTCCTTCCTCTCCATGTCAATGAGCTCGTCAAGCTGCCCGTTCCGACTGTGGTTTGGCCGGTGGCACGGGACGGCAAGGGAACGCGGTGGAACAAACGGGGTGGGAATTTGGTTTCTTTCCTACTGCAACCCAGGAGGACTTCGATGAAGCTTAAATTGCTGATTGCCGCGGCAGGACTGGCTGCATTTGTCACGCCCTCGCTCGCAGCAGAGTTCTACATCGTCCAAGACACCACGACGAAGCGCTGCTCCATCGTCGAACAGCGACCCACCACCACAACGATGCATATCGTGGGTCCGGGAACGGCCTATACCACACGAACAGAAGCCGAGGCCGGGATGAAGACCGTGAAGGTCTGCGAAAGCGGCGGCACGGTCGGAGGTCCGGCTGCACCGGCTCCGAGGCGCTAAGCCGCGCCACGGCGGAAACCCGCAAATGGAAGAAGCCTCGACGCAAACCGGGGCTTCTTTTTGTTTCCTTCACACAGCCACGTCGCGAGAAAGCGGCATGGTTGCGATGCGCGCCCTCTCATAAGGACTAAGCCACGGGTCGTGCGCCGCCGACCGCTCCCACGAGTAGGGTGATCAAGAAAAGCAGCAGGGCGATGAAAAACACGATTTTCGCGATTTCCACGGCCGCGAATGCGATTCCACCAAATCCCAACACCGCCGCGATCAGCGCGATGATCAGGAGCGTGACAACCAAACCGAACATGATGTGCCTCTCTAATTTGCTATTGCGTTCCTATCTCGGGCGAATTTCCGCATCGCGCAGTTGCCCGCCGAGGATGCCGCCGAGCGTTGCCGCCGCGCCGCCGAACAAGAGCGCCATAAAGACCCAGAACGAGAAGTAGGCTCCGGCCTTGGCGGCCTTGTCCGCGGCGTCGCGCGCCCGCGATTCGACCTCGCTGACGCGGCGCTGCGCCTCATCCGGCGAGAGGCCGGTGCGGGCAGCGACCACCTGCGCGAGATAGGCGCGATCGGCGTCGTCGATGCGGGCCTGAACAACGCTGCGCGCGAGGATCCGCGTCATCTCGGCGCGCGCTTCGCTGCTGAGTGCACCCTGCGCGCCCGCCGGTGCGATGCCGACCGTCTCCGGCGCTGGCCGCTGGCCGCCGGCGGTTGCGGTTGATGGGGCAGGGCGGAACATAAGATCGACAAAATAGTCGGTCGGGCCGCTCGTCGAAGCCATGTTGGCAGGTCCATTGCCTGCTGCTGGGTTCATGCTTGCGGCTACGTGCGCCGTGGCACCCGCGGCGAACAAGCTCACCCAGCCGGCAAGGAGGGCCATGGCCATCACGCCAATCGCCCATACGATCAGGCCCTGCGCCGCATCACGGAAGGTGGTCTCGCCCATCACCCCATCGTAGGCCGGACTGCGCAGCCGGCCTGCGAGATAGCCGCCGGTGGCAAACCCCATGGTCTCGGCCATGACCAACCAGACGGCTGCGGCGACGGTCATGGTCGTTGCCGATGGTCCGCCATAGGGCGAAGCAAAGGACAGGCCGATGCCCGAGCCTAGCGCGACAATGATGAGGGTGACGGCCGTTGCCGCCAATGCGCCGGCGATCGCGGCACTCCAGGAGAATGGCGTGCGGCCGGCTCCGGATTCGTCGGGGACGATCACGTCACGCTCAATAATCGCTGTATCAGCCATGTAATGCCTCCTTCACGCGCTTCTCGGGTTCGAGAGACGCGCGTTGCCTTAAATTCGTCGTAAACGCTTAACCGTCGTGCAGCTTTCCGAGTCCCCTCGGGGGAAAGCGTCCGGCTGTTTTCGAGCTTCGCAAAAGCGGAACTTCTCCGGCTTGTGCGCGGTTCGAGTGGCGGTCTCCACCGACGAGGATTTACGACGTGACCGGCCGTCCAAAGCGATTGAAGAGGGGTGACCGGGTGAGCTGGAATTCGGAGGCCGGGCGAGTCAGCGGGAGAATTATCAGGGTGCACACGAAGGACGTGGATTACAAAGGATACGTCCACCACGCGACCAAGGAAGAACCGCAATACGAAATCAAGAGCGACAAGACCGACCACGTGGCTCTACACAAGGCAAGCGCACTTCGACGCATACGCCGGTAATCCAAAGTGACATATGGCGCATCCGTTCTTCACCATCGGGCATTCGACTCGCCCCGCGAGCGAGTTCGTCGAGCTGCTCAAGAGCGCGAAGATCGGAATGGTCGCCGATGTCCGCAAGATGACCCGCTCGCGCACG
>Ga0126383_10002002_pt1 | contig 12970 bp, 10 predicted proteins | sample PanSoiMetPlot_35_FD_96882 | JGI IMG/M metagenome (GOLD analysis project Ga0126383, IMG submission 96882) | Tropical forest soil microbial communities from Panama - MetaG Plot_35 | ecosystem: Environmental > Terrestrial > Soil > Tropical forest > Bulk soil | place: Panama | collected 2016-02-17
ATACACTCAATATGGCAACTTGTCGGCTTGCTTTCTTCTTCCAAGAAGCAGGAGCAGGCGGCGCTCAGGGCGGTGAAGACTTCACCATTTGGGGCATGATTCAAAAGATGGGTTGGACGGCCCGCATCGTGGCAATCATTCTCGCCTTTATGTCGATGTACTCGATTGCCATCATGGTCGAGCGGTTTCTGACCTACAAAGCAGCCCGCGATCAATCGCGCGAATTCGCTCCGCGCGTTGCTCAGGCTTTGAAAGACAACCGTATCGAAGAGGCGATCAATATCTCCGATCGTCATCGCAAGAGTCATCTGGCTATAGTAGTCAACGCCGGATTGCAGGAGTTTCAAGCTCACCAGATGAGCTCCGAGATTTCCGGAGAGATAGTCGAAGCTTCCAAACGCGCTTTGCAACGCGCAACGGCGGTGAAGGCTGCCGAGTTCAAGAGAGGACTTTCCGGCCTTGCGACTATCGGTTCGACCGCTCCGTTCGTCGGACTGTTCGGAACGGTGATGGGCATTCTGAACGCTTTCATCGGCATCAACAACTCGAAGGCCACCGGTCTGGCCGCCGTCGCCGGCGGTATCGCGGAAGCGCTGGTCACGACAGCCATCGGGCTGCTCGTCGCCATCCCGGCCGTCATGATGTTCAACTACCTCACCGGTCGCGTGGAAGCGTTCGACGTCGAGATGGATAACTCCTCGAGCGAACTGATCGACTACTTCCTGAAGAAGCGCGGCGACGTTCGTCGGTAGGCTCAGTCGGGCTTCCGCATTGAGTTGCTTGTCCGGCGCTGAAGAATGGCTTCAGTGCCGGCCTTCCCAGCTTAAATGGACGGAATAGCGGAAGCACGGGAGAAATCAGCTATGGCATTAGCGAAAAGAGACGAAGGATCAAAGGTCAGCTCAGAGATCAACGTCACACCAATGGTGGACGTGATGCTGGTTCTGCTGATCATCTTCATGGTGGTCACGCCCATGTTGCAAAAAGGCATCAGCGTGGACATGGCCAAAGTGAATAACCCCGAGCAGATGCCGGACGCGGATAAAGAAGACGCGCTACTGGTGTCCATCACGCGTGACGGGAAAGTTTATTTTGGCAGCGAACAGGTCCAGGATATAGGCAGTCTGACCACGAGAGTGAAAGACCGGCTCGCCAATAAAGCCGATAAACGCGTGTATGTGAAGTCGGACATGCGGGCGCGGTTCGGCAGCGTCGTGCAGGTCGTAGATTCCGTGCGTGCCGCCGGAGTCGACGATCTTGGCCTTCTTACAGATCAACGCAAGACATCTCCAACCACCCCGCCACCCGCCGGAGCCGCTGGCCAAGGGCAGGCAGGGCAATAGAGGAGAGCTACTACTATGGGAATGAGTCTCGGTTCACACGGAGGTCAGAGCGCGAACATCAATGTCACGCCTCTCATCGACGTGCTTCTGGTATTGCTGATCATCTTTATGGTGATCTCGCCGGTGACGCCGAAAGGGCTGGATGCTCTGGTACCCCAGCCGCCACCGCCGAATGCTCCCAAGAACAACACGCCTGACCGTACGATCGTCGTGCAGTTGATCGATCGCGGCGCAGGTCAGGAACCAGGCGTCAAAGTCAACAACGAAGACGCGACTTGGGACAACTTGCAGGGTCGGCTTACCGATGTTTACAAACAACGCGCGGAGAAGGTGATGTTCGTGAAGGGAGATGACGCGATTCCCTTTGTGAACGTCGCCAACGTGATCGATATCGCCCACGCCTCAGGCGTGGACAAAGTCGGTCTGATCACCGCGAAGATCGAAGCAGGCAACTAGACTGCCTGTTCCAGACGGCCCGGTATCGAAAGCTTCTTCATTGGCCCGTGGCGCGGAAGCCGGTTGCTTCCGTGCCATGAAAGGGTCGCTTGTCAAACCGATGTCTCTGGGCCTAGGATGCTGTGCCGAGGGAGATTTATACTGCAATGAATAAAACTCTTAGACTGCTGACGCTAGCGGCAGTAGGGCTGGCGTTGTTCTCCTCTGTGGGATGCGAGAAGCTGAAGGCGCGCGATCAGCTGAACAAGGGCGTGAAGGCCTATAAAGACAATCATTACGAGCAGGCCATCGATCATTTCCAACAAGCGGTTCAGTTGGATCCAAGTCTCATCAACGCCCGCATGTACCTCGCAACCGCTTATGTGTCTCAATACATCCCAGGCGTGGATTCCCCGGACAACCTCCGCACTGCCGACGAAGCGATTAAGGAATACCAGAGAGTGATCGATATGAATCCGTCGCGCGAGCAGAAAGTAAACAGCGCGAAGGGCATTGCATATCTCTACCTGAATGAAAAGAAGTGGGATGATGCGAAGAAGTACTATCGCATGGCGTCGGACCTCGACCCGAACGACCCCGAGCCTTATTACTCCGTCGGCGTGATCGATTGGACTGCCGCCTATCAGCCGCGGATGGAAGAACGTGCCAAGCTGGGCATGAAACCAGAAGAGCACCTCAGCGCAAAGAGCAAGGATCAGAAGAAGGTCTGCGAAGACTTGAAGACAAAGAATGCACCCGCGATTCAGGAAGGCATCGACAGCCTGAATAAGGCGATTCAGCTTCGTCCTGACTATGACGACGCCATGGCGTACATGAACCTGATGTACCGTGAGCGCGCCGATGTGGAGTGCGATGATGAATCAGCCAGAGCTGAGGATCTGAAGACTGCCGATCATTGGGTCGATGAGACCATGCGCGTGAAGAAGGCTAAAGCGGAAAAGGCAGCACAGGCCCAAGGTGGCGGCATTACTATGGACTCATCGAAATAGAGTTCAATTCTTGTAGACAAGCCTTCCGCGTCAGCGGAAGGCTTTTCTGTTTTGAGTGGATCATCCCGTCACTCTTTGCTGTAAAGGCGTACCTCAACCCGCGGGAACTGCCAGCGCTGCACCTTCGGGAACATCTCTGGTAATACCTGCGTCAGCATAACCGTGGTTGGATCAGGTTTTTCCGCTGTGCCGTTACTCATCAGCATCACCCAGCCCCGTGAATATCCGGGCAATTCATTGCGCAGGTTTTGCGCCGTGGGTTTGCCGGTGAAGTCCCGGTAGTCGAGGCTTTGGCCGTGATTTGGAAAGATAGTTACAGGCCCTGCCGCAACAGAGCGCTGGGACCGGACAAACTCATAAGGAATCCGCGCCTCAGCGATATGGAAGACCGCGGCATCGCCGGGCTGGAACTGATCAAGGATGAAGTTCGCCGCCGCCACAGACCCATCGCGCTCTTCATCAAAGTCGTGCGCATAAACGAATGGTACGAACCGCGCCGAGAGTAATAAAACAGATGTGGTCAGTACAGCGCTCAACCAAGCCGGTCGAATGGTCGCCAGACCAGCCGCTGCCAGCAGCAAGAGCGCAGGGAGGCAGAAAATCATGTAGCGCGGCAGAAACACCGGTCGCGCAAATGACAGTAAGACTGTCAACACGATCGGAAAGAGCAGCCAGATCAAAAGAAACTGTACTCGCCACTTCTCCCAGCCTCGACCGCGTTCGAACAGGTTCTCCCGCACCGTAAACAGCGTCACAAGGCACGCTGCTAAATAAACGAGAGGCAACCCATTCGTAAAATCCTCGCTGAATCGGACGAGATCGTGTATCCCCGGCCGCTGAATCCACCGAATCGGTCCCGCTCCGGTTTTCGCCACGAAGATCAACAAGGGCAGAACGGCAATTCCAATCGCTTTCCATGCGCGACCCAGCCGAGTCGTATCCGAATCCTCAGCCCTCGATTGCTCTTCACCTTCCCTTTTGTTTCTTAAGCGCACTGCCAGATACTGGGCAACGATCAAGAGGAGAGCGTAAAAATGTGCGTAGGCAGCGAGAATGCTGGACGCTATGTAGCCAATTCGACCCCGGCGGCTTGGTCCTTTCAGATATGCAATCAGAAATCCCGAGGAAAGTGTCGCCAAAAGGACGAAAAGAGAGTAGCTACGCGCTTCTTGCGCGTAACGGAGGTCATAGCCGTTAAACGCAAGCAAAGCAGCGGCGATGAGTCCCACACGGCGGTTATAAAGCATGCTCCCCAGCCAATAGATCGCCGGAATCGTGGTAGAGGCAATCACCACTGACAGGCTTCGAATGAAAAATGGGCTCTGCCCGAAGTGCAGCCAGATCCGCAGCAGCACGTAATAGAGCGACATATTCGCTTCGCGCCACCACAGCAAATGCAGAAAGTTATGCCAGTCAAGCTGAGCGACCTCGACGCTGAAGGTTTCGTCGAACCAGAAGGGTTTTCCCGCGAGATACAAGAAGCGGGCCGCCGCGCCAGCAGCAAGTAGTAGCAGAAAAGTCAGCCAATGAATCCATTCCGCCGATGTCCGTATGGATGGATAGCCTGCGTTTTGGTTCACCTCACTTGGCTGCATGTGTGCCTTGAGTCGCCGTCGATCATACTAAACCCCGAAACCGCGAAGGACACGAAGTTCCTCGAAGGAAGCGACACGTTTCCTTCGTGTACCTTCGTGCCCTTAGTGGTTATTGCTTTTGAGCGTCGGCAAGTCGAGCACCTCCGCACGCCGTCCAGTACAATATTGCGTTCGATTGCTCAGGACTTTCGATGTTCAAGAAGATTCTCATTGCGAACCGGGGAGAGATCGCTGTCCGGGTGATCCGCGCGTGCCACGAAATGGGAATCGCTGCCGTCGCCGTCTACTCGGATGTGGATCGCGCGGCGCTCCACGTCCGCAAAGCCGATGAGGCTTATCCGATCGGCCCGGCCGCAGCGTCCGAGTCGTATCTCAATATTCAGAAGATCCTTGATGTCGCAGCGCGCTCGGGTGCCGACGCAATTCATCCCGGTTACGGTTTTCTCTCGGAAAATGCGAAATTCGCCAGGGCCTGTGCGGAAGCGGGCGTGAAGTTCATCGGACCGACCGCCGCGGCCATGGAAGCTATGGGCTCAAAGACCCGTGCCCGCCAGGCGATGGAGCGCGCCGGAGTTCCGTTCGTTCCGGGAACGTCCCGCGGGCTGGAATCATTCGAGCAGGCACAGCAGGTGGCGGAACAAATCGGTTATCCCGTAATGCTAAAAGCCGCCGCAGGCGGAGGCGGGAAAGGCATGCGCCTGGTGCATGCAGCCGGCGATCTAAAGTCCGCCCTGGATAGCGCCCGTAGCGAGGCCGAGCGGGCGTTTGGCGACGGTGAAGTCTACATCGAAAAGGCGATCATCAATCCACGACATATCGAGGTGCAGGTGCTCGCCGACGAGCACGGGAATACCGTTTACCTTGGCGAGCGCGAGTGCTCGCTACAGCGGCGCCATCAGAAAGTAGTCGAGGAGGCTCCTTCTCCGATTGTCGACCCCGATATGCGCCGGCGCATGGGAGAAGTTGCCGTCCGTGTCGCTCAAGCAGCTGGCTATACCAATGCCGGTACCGTCGAGTTCCTGGTCGATCAGCAGAAGAATTTCTATTTCCTGGAAATGAACACCCGCCTGCAAGTCGAACATCCGGTGACAGAACTCATTACTGGTCTTGATCTGGTCCACTTGCAGATCCGTATCGCGAAAGGGGAGCGACTGCCTTTCACGCAAGACGATGTGAAGGTTCGTGGTCATGCGATCGAATGCCGCATCTACGCGGAAGATCCCGACAACAACTATTTCCCAAGCCCGGGGAAGATTACCCTCCTGCTGCTTCCCTCGGGCCCCGGAATTCGACGCGACAGCGGAATGTACGAGGGTTGGACCGTGCCGATGGATTATGATCCTCTGCTTGCAAAACTGATCGGCTACGGCACCGATCGTGATCAAGCGATTGGCCGCCTGACGCGTGCCCTCAGTGAATATTTCGTGGGGGGCATCAAGACGAACATTTCATTGTTCCGCCGTATCTTGAACCACCCCGACTTCCGGTCGGCGAAGATCGACACCGGCTTTCTGGATCGGATGCTCAAGCAAACGAATGAGCAGCCCGATTCTCAAGCTGACGCTGAGGCCACAGAAGTGGCCGTGATTGCCGCAGGGATGTTCGCAACATTGGGTCAGCCGCCGCGGGCGTAGACGAGCGCTCTGCTACGGACGGATCCACCAACACAGTTGAGTCGGCCTCGAACTGGAAGGCCGCCGCACGCCGAGAGGCGCTGCGGTAGCAAACTGCCCTGAGAACGGTCGCTGACCACTCATCACTGAGTGCTGATTTCCATGACCTACGAGATCTCCATTAACGGCAAGAATTATCGCCTTGAGCTAAATCAGTCGGCCGGCCAGTGGTCCTGTCGCCTCAATGGTCGGGAGATCGAAGTCGACGCGGTGCTGGCGCGGCCCAATGTGCTTTCTCTGCGCATCGGCAACAAGGCATACGAAGTGAAATGCGAGCGCGTTGCCAGCGATGTCCACATCTGGGTCGGCAGTCAGCGTTTCGCGCCCGAAGTTCGCGACCCGCGCTCGTTGCGCAGCCGCAGTCATGCGGCGGATGACCATGGCCCAAGAAAGTTGACGGCGCCCATGCCAGGGAAAGTGGTGCGCATACTATTGGCACAAGGCGTTGAAGTTGAAGCGGGTGCGGGTGTCGTGGTGGTCGAAGCGATGAAGATGCAAAATGAAGTCAAATCGCCAAAAAAGGGAACCATTCAGAAGATCCTGGTGTCGGAGGGCGCGGCAGTTAGTGCCGGCGATGTCTTGGCGATTGTAGAGTAAGGCTGTTCAGGATGCGGGCTTCCTATACTTCGAAAACACACCTCGGATAAAGGCCACCGCGTTTATTTCTCGATGCCGTTGCTCTCGAGGACCTGCTTCGCGTAGTAGTTCTCGACCTTGGCAGAATCCCGTAAGACTTCGTAATAGGCGGCCTTGAGCAGTTGTTCGCGGCGATCATGCAGTTGGGAGCGAATTGCCTGCTGCACGCGCGGATCGGAGAACTCCCGCTGTCCAGCCGGTTCTTTCGCAACCAGCCTGACGATGCGGAACCCCACATTTTGCTTGTTCGCTGGATTCACCACTGTGATGATCGGGCTATACATTCCCGGCTTGAGCTTAAGGACGGTGTCTCTGGTAGCCGGGTCCGTTCCCTTCAACCCCGATTCCGGTACGGTGCCCAGATCGCCGCCGTTGCCCGAGGTTTCCGGATCCTCGGAATAGCGCATGGCTAGAGTGGCAAAATCGTCCCCACTCTCAAGACGATTCGCAATCATCTGGATCTTTTTGCGCGCATCGGGCTCGTTTTGCGCCTTGTCGTTTTGATTGGAAGCCTGAGGATTAGGAGTCGGCGTTACCATAATCTGTGCAAGGTGGTACATCGGCTCGATCAAATTGAATTCGGACTTATGCGCGTTGTAGTAGTCCGCGATGTCCTTGTCCGAAACATCGATCTTCGAAGACACTTCCTTATTCAGCACTTTCTCGACCGTGACCGAGCGACGAATGTCTCGCTTGAAATCGGCCAGCGTGATCTTTTTTTCCTGGAGACGCTTGTCGAACTCCTCCTGGCTGAAGGGCGACTTGATATCGTTGTACTTCTTATCGACCTCGTCATCGGTAGCCAACAAACCAAGCTTCTCCGCCCGGCGCATCAGAATCTCGTCGTCGATCATCTGGTGCAGGATGTTCAAGCGCAGTGCGGTCGCCTGCTCGCCGGTGGGAGCCTGCTGGGCAGAGGCGACGTTGTTGTCATAGTACTTGTCGACGTCCGAACGGAAAATCTTGCGGCCGTCGACAGTTGCCATCACATCGCCCCCGGGCTTCGAGTTGCACGCGGACGAGATCGCAAGCAAAAGTGTAAGCAGGAGCCCGGTGGCCGCCTGCGAACAGAATCTGGCTCTTTCCAAGGATGTTTCTCCAGTCGCTTCTCGGCACCTACAACACAAACGCACAGTGAAGATCAGCGCGAGAGCGCCAAATATGCCCGCCCATTTTACTTGGATGCAGGCACGGGCGCTGACGGCGTGTGTTCGGGTACGGGCAGTCCGGCGTCGCGTAGCGCAGCATCCAGGGTTGCCCGGACTTCGTCGATGGGAACAGCTCCATCAATCTTTCGGCCGTTGATGAACATCGCAGGCGTACCGCTGACGCCGAGTTCGTCGGCGAGCTTCATTGAGGCCCTCACGGCATCCTCGTTTTGCGCCTTCATGCAGGCCTGCAACTTGCCCGTGTCTACATTATGTTTTTGTCCCTGCAGAGCGCTTATCTTATCGACGGCTTCGTACCGCGCCGGAAGAGACTTCTCCTTATCCACTTCCTGCTTGTTGTTGTGGATGTAATCGGCGAAATCCCAGTAAGCATCCTCGTTTTGCGCCGCCAGGCAATTTGCGTCAACGGCAGCATGAAGCGCCCAGGGGTGTATCTCTACCAAAGGATCATCCTTGTAGACGAAAGTGACCCGGTCGCCGTACTCCTTCAAGATCTCGGGAAATAGCGTGCGGTGCATGGCCGCACAATAAGGGCATTCGAAATCGTCGAAATTTACCGCAACTACCTTGCCATCTTTCGCGCCACGGGATGGCCTTCCCTTGGTGTCGATCTTGTTCATGACTTCGGCATAGGGATCTTTGTTCAGATCGAACTTCGTTAGCCGGAACAGGGTTGTACGGTCCTTCGACAGTAAGAACGTATAGTCCCTCTGCTTGCCGTCACCGTCGAGTTTCACGGGAACGCTGTCATATCCAGGCATTTCACTGCTGACCGTAATGGCTCCGATCGTGACTTTTACGTCGGACGGAAGGTTGTAATACGAGCGTACCTGGTGTTCGATCTTGCGAGCCAAGTCCGGAGGAGCCGACTGGGCTACACAGCCCAGGCAAATCAACAAAAGCATGAACAAAGAACGACGAAAGAGAATCACTACTACCCGCCTTAATAGCATGTCGCTAGATGTTTGATTATCTCATAGCGTAGCGCTGGACCAGTTGCGGCGGGGCAAGTCGGCGCACTCTAACCTGTGCGGCGGAGTTGATCGGCGGGAAGGAGTGCATTCATCGAGCCGGAGCGAAATCCCTCCAGGTCGAGGGTGACGAACTTGAATCCAAGCTGCTTGAAGATTGCGGTGAACTGTGCGGCCATGGCTGGATCCAGCGCACGCTCCAATTCCTCTCGGTCGATTTCGATGCGGACGATATCGCCATGATGGCGCACGCGGAATTGACGGAAACCGAGGGCGCGAACGGCGTCTTCGCCGCGCTCGACAACGTCGAGGGCCTCGCGCGTAACCGGGCGTCCGTATTCGATTCGTGAAGAAAGGCACGCCGACGCGGGTTTATCCCATACCCGCAGCCCCGCTTCGCGCGCCATTTCTCGGATATCTTGTTTGGTCAGTCCTGCGCTTAGCAATGGCGCTGCCACGTGATGCAGTTTTGCCGCTTGTTGCCCGGGGCGGAAGTCTCCCTGGTCATCGAGATTTACCCCGTAAGCAATCGCATCATAGCCACGGTCCTCTCGCAGTGTTTCCATTACCGCAAAAAGTTCATCCTTGCATTGAAAGCAGCGCTGGCCGTCGTTGCGAACGTAATCCGGACGATCCAGTTCCGAGGTATTGATCACTTCAAATGGAAAGCCTTGCTCATTTGCGAATGCGATAGCATCGGCCAGTTGAGTACGAGCCAGACTGGCAGAATCCGCGATGATCGCCAGCATCTTGACACCAAGGGTCCGGTGCGCGGCCCAGGCCAGATACGCGGAATCCACGCCTCCCGAATATGCGACCAGCAGGCGGCCAAGTCGAAGCAACTCGCACTCTAGTTGCGATGACTTTGCAGCGAACCTGGAATCGGAAGACTGCATCGCCCTATGGTATCAGGCGGCCCCACACGCGGCTAATACAACCGTTCCTGCCGTCTCAGGTTCCCGAATGAGGCGATGTTCGCCAGGCTGAAGGTGAACCGGTACAGATTCTCGTTGCGCACGTTCGCGATCGCGTAGCGCCGGTATTCCAGAGTGATGCCACAGCAGTTCCAGTTATACGTGGTCTGGGCCGTAGCAAACTGCATTTGCTGCGTCTGTGCGTCGAATCCTAAGCTGGCGGCTGCGCTGAACCCGCGCCGAGCCAAGCCCCCGTATCCAAGTGCCGCTCGAAACTGATGGAATTTGCATGTGATTTGCGCCGTACCTCCGATTGGCCCGCACTGGCCCTCACTTAAAGTGTTCTGGGAATTGGCTTGCGGAATCTCCAGGTATGCATCCCCGCCGCCGAAGGTGAAAGCTCCCCAGTTGTAATTGATCAACAGTGTGCTGGCGTTAATGCGCGAAAGCTGGAAATCATAGTCGAGGTCCCATTCCGTATCGGTGTGCGTGCCGGTGGCGGCCCTCAGGCGTGAGACGAGTGGCGACAGATGCCGCGGCTGCGTGAGGAATGCAATTCCCGTCAGTTCCTCCGTAGTGGTGAACACATTTCGCTGCTCCGGCACTAACGCTCCACCAAAAGTCGGATCGAAGAAGTACTTTTGAGACAGCTCCCAGGTAAGCTCCTCTTTCACCTCCGGAGCTATCACACACGATCGGTTCTCCCGATTCGTGACGCGTTCCCAAGGCACCGTCTGTTCTGGAGCAGCCGCCCCGACGGCCAGCCCGGTCATGGGCATCTCGCACTCCTGCACGGAAGACGCCTTGCGCTTGGAGTACAACCGCGTTACGAAACCGTACCAAATCTCATTAGTGTCGCTGAGGATGTCCCTCTCGTCGAACTGCAGCACATTGGAAAAATCATTAACGCCATTCACATATCGGTACTGGATTTTGGGTTCGATGACATGTTTCCACTTTCTTCCCAGAAATTCTCTATCGAAGACTTTTTCGAGTACAGGCGGGCGTATTTCGAGCGATGCGTCAATAGCCTGCCGGTGAATTGGGTTCGTGACAGCTTCTCCGGTATTCAAATCCAAGCTCTGGGAGTAGTACGTCTCATGGGCTGTCAGGGAAGGCCGAACGCCCCAGCCGTGGAAGTGCCAGGGCAGGGAAATCTCTGGGTTCAGGTCGTAGCGTTGCACCGGACTATTGGTACTAAAACCCGGCTCGCTGCGAGAGAGTCCTGCCACCGAACTATCCAAAGACCAATAGAAGGGCGAATGTCCAATAGCACGGTCTACACTCGTCGCATCGAAACTTGGAGTGTGCAGAATGCGGATCGAGTCGAACACGGGCGGATTCGAGAGAGAACCGTTCGGATTCGTTGTTTGGAAGAAGTTTTGATAACGCTCCACCATGCCGGCAAATGTGTACCCGTTGTAGCTCTTCGTGAGAAAAGCCTGCGATTTCACTTCGGAGTTAATGGCTTGTGTAAATACATCGTTGAAAGCTAACCGGAAAATAAACGAACTCAGGTAGTCGATATTTGTGACCGCGCGAAATCCCTGAAAGTTTCCATCAGAGATAAGCTTGGCTTCCTCGCCACCCTCCTTTAAGAGTTGCTTGCCCGTGGGAGTGCCAATCTCAATCCCGCGGTCAATCACGCCGAAATAATTCAGATCGACATACGACGTGTCGCTGGGACGCGCCCGAAACTCTCCCCGTTGCGAAGAACCGCGTAACGAGAGGTATTCCGCACCGATGGTTCCGTCCATGCTGCGATTGATCGCCCAGTAGAACGCATCGCCAGCGATGGTGCCCTTGCTCGAGGATCGTCCAGCCGTGGGCACCAGAAACCCCGAGTGCCGCGTCTCCCGCGCCACTGGATGTGTCGCATAAGGAAAGTAGAAAATTGGGAACCCATGCAGAAAGAAATCACTGTGGTAGATGCTGGCGTTGCCGCCGACATCCACCACAATTCTGCGAGCCTGGAACCTCCAGGCGGGATTCGGCAGTTCGCAGGTCGTGATACTGCCGTCGTAGACGCGGTAATGGTCCGAACTCAGTTTCTGGACGACTCTGCCACGAAAGGCAAATGGCGCGGTCGATGTCAGAATGGCACGGTTGCCTTGAAATCGGAACCCGGTTGTGGCGGTAACGTCGTAGAATTGGCCAATTTCCGAAACCAGATTGTAATTTCCATGGCTGGCCTTGATGTGATCATCGTTGGGACCGCCATCAATCGCGAAATGGCCGGAAGCTGTAACCTCTCCCGTGTCTGAATCGTACGTAACTTCGTCCGCGCGAATCACATAGCCACGGTAATGAATCTCGCCATCGCCGTGCAGTTTATAAACATCGCCATCTTTTTCCTGCTGCACCGCGCAAATTACAGTTCCGTTCTTCAACCGGGTCACCGCACGGCCGGGGCAGGGATTGTCCCCATCTTCCTCTGAGATGGATTTCTGGTTTTGGGTTGAAGAGCTCGAAGTCTGATCAGAATCCGCAAGCAACTGTCTGGTTACTAGTCCGTACGCGAGAAGCTGATGACAAAGAAACAGCGCCGTGATAAGGAATCTAGTGCGCAGAGTCATCGGAAGAAAATCGACGGAAGACGATTTCCATCGAAAGCTGCCTGCCTTTCGCGTGCTAGTCGTGGCAACGTGAACTTAACATGCCATTGCCAGCAAGGAAAAGTGACGACAAGGGCTAGGATTGCCGTGGGTTCCCTCCCGGTTGCACGAGCAGTTGATTGACATTGATTGATACGGATTCTTTTTCATGGATTGCGAGAAGTCTGACCTTTCTGGTTGCCCTATGGAGCCCCCTCCCACCGAGTTTCCGATTCCTGGTCCGACCTCGGTTGAAGATACGGCATCTGCGGTGCGCTCCGAGTTGGCGTCCACTCAGCAAGAAGGTTCCGCATGGCGCGATGAATTATCGGCAAAGCTGAATCGGTACCGCGCGCGAAGAAAAGCTCCGCCACCTCGGTATCCATCGCTCAAACTGCCATTCGGTCCGCTGGAGTCTGCGGCCCGAGCGGCAATTCAGCAAGAGCCGGTGTTTGAATCGATCGCGAACCATGCTCTCGCCTTGGACGAGGTTCACCCGGCTGCGCAAGTTCAGGAACCTCCGGCGCCACGCTCTTTCGTTGAGACCGAGTCGCCGACCCGGCACGAGGCTCCACATGCCGGTGCCAAGATCATCGAGTTTCCTCGGTTCGCCTGGGGACCACCGCCACC